>Ga0115005_10003868_pt1 | contig 11987 bp, 9 predicted proteins | sample ArcOceMetagenome_FD_87163 | JGI IMG/M metagenome (GOLD analysis project Ga0115005, IMG submission 87163) | Marine eukaryotic phytoplankton communities from Arctic Ocean - Arctic Ocean - Greenland ARC118M Metagenome | ecosystem: Environmental > Aquatic > Marine > Oceanic | place: Arctic Ocean...
TGGATTTCTCTTTTTGACGGAACAACTACCGATGGATGGAGAGCATACAATGGTGATGCATTGCCTCCTCAATGGATCATCGAAGATGGTGCATTAACTTTTTCGACTGACTCAAAATTAGAAACAGATCGACAAGGTGGAAAAGATATTATCTATGCTGCCGAGGAGTTTGAAAATTTTGAATTGTATTTGGAATGGAAAATACCTGAAGGTGGAAACAGCGGAATTTTGTACCATGTCCAAGAAGGGTTTTCTGGCCCTTATGAAGTTGCTCCCGAATATCAATTACTGGATGATCTCAAATGGGAAGAAATCAATAATGCAAAATTGGAAGAGTGGCAAAAAACTGCTGCCGATTATGCCATGCATACGCCAGACAATAATCAAAAAATAGTAAAACCTGCTGGCGAATGGAATACTTCAAAGATTTTATTTACTCCTGAATTAGCAGAGCATTGGTTGAATGGAAAAAAAGTATTGTCTTTTGTACCTTGGTCAGAAGATTGGGAAGCACGAAAAGCAAAAAGTAAATGGAAAGATTTTCCAAAATATGGCACCTTCAAAAAAGGGTACATCTGTCTTCAAGATCATGATAGCCCGCTTTGGTTTAAGAATATAAAAATTAAAAAATTAAAGTAAGACGATTCTCCAAATCGTCATTCCTAATTCGATTCTCCAGAATCGTTTCATTATAATTCGACTTTGGAAAGTCGTAATACGGTCAACGACTCTGGAGAGTCGTTCTACATAAAACAAAACAAAATGAAGAAAAGAGAATTTCTAAAAAAAGTAGCTGTCCTCACAACTGGCGTTACACTTTTACCAAAATGCGGTATTGACTCCGCAGCCGATGCAACTGATAAAATCGAACGAATCCGAACTGCTCACATTGGAGTTGGCGGAATGGGAATGGAAGATTTGAAAGCAGTCTCTTCTCATCAATTAGTAGACGTTACCGCCTTGTGTGATGTCGATGCAAAAAATTTAGAAGCTGCGAGATTGCTTTTCCCAAAAGCAAAAGTTTACCAAGATTATCGCAAACTTTTAAAAGAGATGGAAGGCGAAGTGGATGCCGTAATTGTCTCCACTCCTGATCACACGCATGCGCCTGCTTCGATGATGGCGATGGGTTTAGGGAAAGCAGTTTACTGCCAAAAACCTTTGACGCATCATGTGTCAGAGGCAAGAGCAATGCAAAAAATGGCGAAGGAAAAAAACTTGATTACTCAAATGGGAATTCAAGTTCATTCTTTTTATGATTATAAATTAGCCACACTTTTGATTCAAGATGGGATCATCGGAAAAGTAAGTTACGTCAGAGCTTGGTCGCCAAAAAATTGGGGATACGATGGAGCTGTACCTGAAGGAGAAGATCCAACTCCTGAACATTTGGATTGGAATCTTTGGTTGGGAACTGCTGCCAAGAGACCTTACAAAAAAGATGTTTATCATCCAGGAAATTGGAGAAAATTAATGGATTATGGTTGCGGTACACTTGGTGACATGGGCGTTCATATTTTTGATACACCTTATAATGCATTACAATTAGATGTTCCAAAAACGATTACCAATAAATGTCGAATATCCAACGGATTTGGTTTTCCAGAAAACAATGAAGTCACTTATGAATTTCCAGGAACAAAATATACGACCGAAAATCTGACTTGGATTTGGTCAGATGGAAAGGGCGCTCCTGCTGCTCATGAAGATTTGAAATTGCCAGATAATGAAGTGCTCCACGATCAAGGCGCGATGTTTATTGGAGAAAAAGGAAGATTGTATTTGCCACATTTTCAATTGATGCCAGAGTTAATTGTCGATGGGAAATACCAAGAAATGGATATTTCAAAATTCAAATTGGAAGAACCCGTCAGAGATTACGAAGGGGAAGCGCCAAAGCATTATCATCAGTTTATTGATGCTTGTTTGGGAAAAGATAAATGTACTGCGCCGTTTTCTTACGCATCTCGATTGACGGAAACGATTTTATTGGGAGTGATTGCGGGACGTTTTCCCAATCAAAAACTTCATTGGAATAGTGCAACTGCAAAATTTGAAGAGGAAGAAGCGAATCAGTTTTTAGATTCGGAGTATCGAGTTTTTTAAGATGAAGATCGCTGCGCTGACAGACTGAAGATAATATTATATCTAATAAAGTTGCTCTCGTCAGTCTGTCAGCACAGCAGTCTTTTAATTTTTTTACTACAGCATAAAACGAATGTCTAGTATTCGAATTAATTTCATCCAATCTAGATTTCGCCCCCTCATCATTTTCATCCATCAAAAGCGAAGTGACTTTTTTACCATTTGAATTTCCATGGAATGATCGTGCTTATCTAAATGATGCGACTCTCCTGGCAAATCTGGTTTGGTAATTCGTCTTTCATTTAATTTTAAATTAATACAAAGACTACGAAAAAAACCTTTGACATCTCCACCATAATAACTATTCCATTTTGGAAAATGGAGTAATGGTTCTTTTGGACTCTGCTCAGATTGAATTATTGATTGATTCATTTATCGTTCAAGGTGATCCTATTTTGCGAAGATGTATGTGCAACAAAATGGCATTAGCTACACCTGTACATACCGTTACCCCTCAGGAAAGACGATTAGAGGCGGAAGCCAAACTTGAACCACAGGGAGAGGGAGGTAAAAAATATGGTATCGCAGGTCTGAATTATACCCTTCAATTTAATCCAGTTACTGATTCCGTTCAGCTTAATTATGAATTTGGTTTCCAAAGTATAAAATATCGAGCCCCTTCTCCAAATGACAAAAAAGCTAAAGTAGCAATCGTAGATACGGAATTTAATCCTTCGCATAGTGAACTATTAAATAATATTTGGGTTAACCCAAATGAACAAAGCGATGCATTAGACAATGATAACAATTGTATCGTCAATAACTTTAATGGAGTAGATATTTCTACTCATCAACCTGAGTTTTCTTTTACTGATGGACATGGTACTGCGGTCGCTGGAAAAGTAATGAGAGCACTTGGAGGTAGGTATCATGTAGATATTCAATTGATCAATGTAAAATTCACTCATTTGGATGCAGTAAAAAGTATTCAAACAGCAGATTTATTTGATACAGTTTGTGGCATGAGATATTCCATTTCTGCAGGAGTATCTGTGATGACTGCTAGTTTTATTCCGATTGGAGATATGCAACCAATCGTTTGGAGTTACTGTAGGGTTCAGACGGCCTGGCTGACTGCCTGACTCCTTTTCCTTTGGTAGCTACCTAGGTTTTTCATCTTCGTATCTTATTACATTTTCGATCATTCCATTGAAAACGAAATAATGAAACGGCAATACCGCATACCAATACAGTCTGCCCAAAACACCATCTGGACGAAAAGTAGCGGTTTGTTTTAAAACGTCTTTTCCATTCTCTTTTACTATTTTAAATTCTAACCAAGCATCTCCTGGTAAGATCATTTCTGCATAAAGCAGTAATCTTTTTTTCTCTTCATCAGCGACCAGCACCCTCCAAAAATCAAGTGCATCACCTGCTTTAATTTCATGCTCGTGAGTCCGCCCTCTACGTAATCCGACACCACCCATCAGTTTATCCATATAGCCTCTGATCCGCCACAAAATATTTCCATAGTACCAACCTCGGTCTCCTCCAATAGACCAAATGTTTTTAATAATTCTCGGAATATCTTCAGCTGAGATTGTTCTATTTTTTTTATCTTTAAAACAACCAAACTGTGGTACCTCCATATTTTCTTCCAAAGTCCTATCATCCAAGCTACTGACAAAACTATCTTTCCAGCTTGACACGACCATGTTTTGCTCAATGCGTTGGAAGGCCATTCTTACTGCTTCTTCGTAGGAGATATTTTTAATGTCGAGTATTTTTTGCAAATCAGTATTTCTCGCAATCACGTTAACCTTCATACTATTGACCAAATTAACTGCAAGCGGATACGATATAGAAGTCACAAAATATAACCAGTAGGAAGATAGTCTTGGAGTCATCACCGGGACGGTAAAAATATAGCGTTTTAGGTTTCTCACTTTGGCGTACCCCAAGAGGATCTCCCTGTAAGTAAGTACCTCGCCGCTACTGATATCGAAATTGGCATCAAGACATTTTGGATGAAATAAAACGCCCGTTAAATATTCCATTACATTACGAATACCGATAGGTTGACATTTGGTATTTAGCCAACTAGGCGTAATCATAATCGGTAGTTTCTCTGCCAAATCTCGAATAATTTCAAAGGAGGCACTTCCTGAACCAACCACGATTCCTGCTCGCAATGCCGTCAAAGGAGCAATACATGAATTGAGAATTTTCTCGACATCTAATCTTGATTGCAAGTGCGCAGATAGATTTTCACTTTCGTTAACAATTCCGGTGAGATAGATGATTTGTTGAACAGAGGAAGCATCCATAAGTTTTTTGAAATGCTCTGCTGAAGTTCTTTCTTTTTGCTCAAAGTTCCCAATCGAAGCTGACATAGAATGCACCAAATAATAAGCAGCGTCAAACTCTTTTGGGAAGTTTTCCAAGTCTGGTTCTTCCAAGAAATCGACCTCTACTACCGTCACTTTTTCTTTCCAATATTTTAATACTTCGAATCTATTTTTGTCCCGAGTACAGGCAAAAACTTCGTGCCCCTGTTCAATTAAAACAGGCAGTAACCTCTTGCCGATATAACCAGTAGCACCAGTCAGTAAAATTTTCATGATATTTATTTTTCAGGTAAGTAATTGGTCATTATTAAATATAGAATTTTGACGAGAGAATTTTTTTGCCAGTTTTTTAAAAAAAATCATTGCATACCCTACGGTCTGGAATTATTTTTTCAGGAAAAATAGCGAAAAAAGACATTCTTAAAAACAGGATTAATTTTGTCTATGAACTTACTTAAGTTAAGAAAGAATATTCAATCTCAATACCCTGCAAGTTTAAACATAAAATGATGGGAAGTGTTTAGGAGAAAATTATCTAGAGAAATCGTTTTTCATAAAAAAAACATCATTTCTTGAAATATATTTTTCTCCTCTAGCCTCTAGTAAATTACAAACATATAAGTTGTTTAAAATATCTGTTGAGCTTAGAACAAAAAAATTTTCTTTTTAGAAATTTTAATTATTAACTTTATGTAGAAATTCAGAAGATGCCCAATTTCCAAATGATGATAATCTTAAATTTTACCCACTATATTCTACTATTCCAATTCCGTATAAAGTACCAATCTTAATTTACCCAAATCCATTAGTTACAGTAAAACTCTAATCTAGATCCCCATATGATTATACTATGGGGAATCATAGTATTCGAAACATAAATAAATAATTATTCAAACTAACAAATAAGTTAACCATGATTTTTTTTACAACAACAACCCTTATTACTAGAAAGTTTTTCTTTATATTTCTTCTGATCTTTAGTTTTTCTGTCGCTTCCTTTGGACAAGGGACAGTCTTAATGCCAGGTGATATTATGGTATTGCAAATCGATGAAGATGAACAGAATAACGTGGCGGATGAAGAAGATAATTTCATTTTTGTAACTTTTGTTGACTTGGTGGTTGGGACAACTATTTACTTTACGGATTGTGGCGTTTTCCCTGGTACAGGGACTTTCACAGACCCTGCTATAACTGGATATACAAATTGTCCAGAAGGAGCAATAAAATTTGTTGCCGCATCAGCAATAAATGCTGGGGAAATATTTCAATATACAAGAGGTCATATAGCAGGTACACAATTTTCTAATCATGTTGATGCTCTAATTACTGGTACATTTGATCTTCGTACAGAAGGTGATCAAGTTATTGTTTTTCAAAGCGTAACAGGAACTTTCCCTTCTGATGAGCCTGACTTCATATTTATATTGAATGCGGATGCTGGCAATTTTACTTTTAATCATTCTCCTTATTATACCACTCCTTCTGGAGGTCAGTTGAATGATGGTTCTGGAACAAGTGTACCAACGGGATTGACCGCTTCAAATTCACCCGCAGGTAGCGCTACTGCAATGGCAGTCGGTGAGGGAAGTGCAGAAATTGATAATGTTATATTTAAAGCAAGTGAGGTATTCCCATTAGTGGGTCCCTCTCTTGCGCAAAAAATTTTGGAAGCCAAAATAGCCATTCTTGCACCTTTACTTACTTCGAATGAAGATGATGAGAGTGATGGATTAAATTGGTTTGGAGAAAGCAACACGGGTCAAAATGACCCACATGATATATTGTATTTCCAATACGAAGCTTTCCTAGTTAATTTAGGTAATATTTTGCCTGTTGAATTAACTTCTTTCACAGGAAGACCAAAAGTAAAGACTATCGACCTCCAATGGGTGACCGCTTCTGAAACTAATAATGATTATTTTTCAGTAGAAAAAAGTACTAATGGTATTGACTTTAAAGAGTTGACCGAAATAGATGGCAGAGGAACAACTACTTTGGAATCCAAATATCATTGGTCAGATCAATCGCCTAATGATGGACTGAACTATTATAGATTGCTTCAGGTAGATTTCAATGGTGACAAGTCTTATTCTGATATCATTGTGATCGAATTTGAGGCGGACAGAAGTGAAATCCAAGTCTATCCAAATCCTACGATAAAGGAGTTGAACATCAACCTTCCTGAAAATTGGGACGACGAAACCTCAATAGTCATCTATGATTTTTATGGAAATTTGATTAATTCTTTTACTATTTTTTCGGGCTCATTAACTTTTCCAGTTGATAATATTCCAGCAGGTTTTTATAGACTTTCTGCTACCAATCAAAGCAAGGTTTTGAATGCTTCTTTTGTGAAAAATTAATCGAGCTTTACAAAGCGTTTTCTTTTTTTGATCAATAGAAAACTGAAATCATCCCGAATTTTCAATTTGAAAATTCGGGATTTTTATTTTGTACCTGTACAATATGTGCCCCTACTCACAAGGTATCAGTGACTGGCTTCGAGCCAGCCTCTGATTTCGCAATAAAATGGAGAAAAACCAGAGGCTGACTGAAAGCCAGTCACTGATACGAAATCAATTTTTGCCGAACCTTGCCCACTACTTACTTCTCATATTTCCTCCCTTCCAAATTCAAGCATCTCCCCTCTTGAAAACAGTTCCAAAAAAATAAATTAAAAAAAATCATCATTTCTTGAAATATCTTTTTCTCCCAGTACCTCTATTACTACAAGCATCAAAAGAACACCTAACAACCAATCTTCACACTCATTTTATTTTCCAAAATACTAACAACAACAGTATTTAACCCCAGTTCCTATCTACCCTTAACTATGGCCTTATGCGCCAAAAAACCAAATTTTTTATTTGTGCTAACAAGTGCTTTTACAAGAAAACATTGCAGTCAACCGCAATCGTTTTTTAGTAAAATACTTGTTAGACTTTTTTTCAAAATCTTAAAAAGATACCGATGAAAATCAAAAAGACAAGATCCAAGGTTCAAGTACTGAACTCAGAAAAACTTCCCATCTCGAATGCTGAAGTAGTATTAATTTCCAGAAAAAAGGAGTACGTTTTAAATTATGAAAACAAAAAAGGGTACTACGCCTCGGAAAAGAAAACCCCAAAAGGCGAGTACCTTTTGACTATTTCCAAAAACCCTTTTGCAGAAGAAGATAGAAAAGTAAGAATCGATGGTTCTGACCAACTGGAGCTTTTTATTTTACTAAAAAAAGGCTTGCCATTTTATTATCGAGGAAAAGTAAAAGTTCCTTTCTCTCCTGATGAAAATAGAATCGCGATCAAGATTCCTGAAAAAACTACTCGAGGATCGAAAGGCAAAAAGCAAGTATATCTTATCTCTGCTAGTAGAAAAAATATTGCTCAAAATTTGGCAAAGAAACACCAATTAGAAATAGAAAAGCAACCTAAAAATTTTCTCAACAGCGGAATTTTTATTTGCAAATTCCCCGCAGGATCTTCGCAGGAAGCACGTATGAAAATTTGCGCTAGTATCGAAAAAGAAGAAAGTAATACTGCGCTGCCAATTGTAAATATTACCGACGATCAGGTGACACTTTTGACAAACGAAATGATGATCAAATTTGAAGAGTATGTTTCCGAAGCAGAAGTAAAAAAAATTGCAGGTGATTATAAATTGAAAATTAAGCGGAAGATTTCTGTTTTAGGAAACTTCTATCACCTCACAACTGGGGATGTTCCGACGTACCGCATTTTTGACCTCATCAATAAATTGGCGGAATTGGATGAAATAGAATTTGCCGAGCCAAGTTTTGAATCGACGATAGTGGAAGATGCGATTACCCCAACAGATTTTTTATTTCCAGAGCAATGGGATCATCAAATTATCAAGATACCTGACGCTTGGCAATTTATTCGAAATATAAATGTCAATCGAACCTTCGGAAGTTCGGAGGTGATTATTGGAATTGTGGATTCAGGAGTTGATCCTAATCATCCAGATTTCAATGGAACAGTAAGTGATGGTAGTTCAAAAATTTACCAAGCTTTTGACTTTAACAACATGGTTCCAAATAATAATACTTTGAGTAGTGGACATGGAACTTCCTGCGCAAGTGCGGCGGCCTCTTCCACTAATAATCTTTCTGACGTGGCAGGTACAAATAAAGGAGTCGCGGGAGTCGCAGGAAATGCTCGAATAATCGCGATGCGAAGAAGTGGAAATAAAGCCAAATATGCAGACATGTATTTGTGGGCAGGCGGCTTAGATCCTGAAAGTGACCTTAATGATTTCCCGCATAAATTACTCCAGGAGCAGATGTTATTTCAAGTAGTATTGCTTTGGGATCTTCAGTAGGCAATCCGATTTCGGGTACGATGGCAGCAGTTTTTGATGCTTTGACCGAGGAGGGAGGAGGAGGAAAAGGAACCTTACTTTTCTTTTCGGCAGCAAATAACAATAGCGATAATGATGTGGTCTTTGATCGTCCTTGGGGAATGTACAATAAATGTTTTTCAGTAGCAGCTTCCTCTTTGGCAAATGATGGCGCAACTGAAGTCAAAGCACTTTATAGCAACTTTGGTTCTACTACTGAATTTTGTGCTCCAAGTGATGGATGGGGACCAGTTAATCATAATCACCTGATATCTATGGAACATTTACTGCAACTCCAACTGCTGATCCAGAGGGAGATGGAACAGATCGAAGACCTACTGCTCAAACAACTTTATCTGCCAATACCAATGCTGCCAATAATTCTATTACCGTCAATAGCGTAGCTGGAATGGCAAATGGTCAAGCGATCATATTGGAAAATCCTGGAAGTGGAAATACCGAATCACATATCATTTCTTCTATTAACAACGGAACCAACCAAGTGACTTTAAATAGAAATCTATTTAAAGTCATTCAAACAGTACAACTGTTTTTGCAGCAGCATGAGCCTATCGAAGTAACTTTGGTGGTACTTCTCATGCAACTCCACTTTGTGCAGGAACGGCAGCCTTGATGCTTTTGCTCGACCAATCAGGAAATATGGATTTCCCTTCAGGAATTGGAAACTCAAAAAGAATCGACATTTTAAGATTCTCGGCAAATATCTTAACATATGTAATTCAGGAAGAAAATGGATTGGGCATTGTTTCTTTTGACCAAAATCCGCATGATGCACTTTCGTTTGTTAGACCACTCTGGCCAGTTTCTCCATTTGATACAGATCGGACTTCGATCAAATCTGCAAGCTCTGGTTTTTCTCCAAATATAAATGGCTCGACTGCTATCTGAAATGGAATCGAAAGATCGCAATTGAGATTAAATCTAGTCAGCGGTTATAATTCAAAATCAATTTTCGTATTTACTAACAATCACAAAACGGCTTCAAAATACATCGCAAATGTTTCCGACCAAATCAATGATAGAGTATTTACGATTGGTTTGGGAAAAACAGAAAATATCAAACCGTCAGCACTTAATGCGATCGTAAATTCCAACGGTGAATATTTATTATTGACGGATACTTTGAATGACAATAGCATTTTTAAATTGGCTAAATATTTCTTACAAATTTTAGTAGGTGTCAATAATGAAGCAGTGGTGCTTGATCCAGACGGAACTTTATTCGCAGATCAAGAGCATCGAATTCCATTCAACTTAAATGAAGCAGATATTACTTCTGATGTCATTCTGATGTTGCCAAGACCGCAGCTAATTGACTTCCATTTAGAAACGCCAAACGGTCAAATTTTAACTCCAGCGGATAGCGCCTCCTTACCAGGATTGACGCATAGTTATGGAAACAATGTGGCGTTTTACAGATTGACTTTGCCATTGCCAATCGGTGCTGGCGAACGAGCAGGAAAGTGGCAAGCAGTTTTAAAAATGAATGAAAAATATTCTCAACACCGTTCTTATCAAACTGCTGCGACTCATCTAGATGCAACGAGTTCGATAAAGTCATCAAAAGGAGTACCATACAGTTTACTGGTTCATGCTTACTCCAATTTAAAAATGAACACTTTCTTAACGCAAGATCATTACGAACCTGGCGCAACTATTCAAGTAAAAATTCAACTCTCTCAATATGGGATTCCTTTGAATAAACCTGCATCCGTTACCACTAAAATGATTGATTCAACGGGTATACAAAAAGTAATTTCTTTTGCCAAAACTGGTGAAGGAGAATATGTTGCCAAAGTCAAAACGGACAGTTCAGGAGTTTGCCGATTTAGAATGATGGCAAATGGAACAACTTTACGAGGTCGAAAATTTACGAGAGAACAAGTGAGAACTAGAGCAGTTTGGAGCGGTGGAAATCGACCAAATCCAGAGAATAAAAATCCCCATGAATGAGATAAAGGAAGAGAAGAATTTTGCAAACTCATCAGTTGTCTGCTAAGTGAAAAGAATTTTTCCAAAGAGATGAGCGCGCGATTGCGGAAGAAAGGAATCAACGTCGATGGCATCATTGACTATTTGCGAAAGTACTGTAAGAATCGTTCAGCGACTAATTTGTCCGCTAGTTTATTAGCCAACCTGAAAGTTCAATATAGTACTTTGATCAAAGCGTATGATGATATCTTAGAAGAAGGTTAGGAGCTAAATTCCCGGGGCATGAGCTGCAAGTATTGTACAGTATTTATTTCTCATGCTCGGTTTTTAAATTAAAAAAAGGAAAAACTATCCAACACGAATAGTTTCCCTTTTCAAAATATATTAGAGTTTGTTGGGAATTTTTGAAGGAGATACAAAAGCAATCTCATCCATAAAATTTTCTATCTGCTTCAAATGAACAGCCCGATTAAATCGAATATCAGCGTGGTAATAATTAGGAATTGCACTATAAGTTGATTGGATTCCATTTTTCTCCAATGCAATCTGAAGTAATTCACTTTGATTAATATTCACGACGGTGTCCTGACCTCCATGCATAATAAAAAATGGAGGAGTACTTGGATTGATGTATTTGATGGGATTAGCACTTTTAGTTTTTTCAGAATTCTTTTTAATATTTTCGCCGACTAGCCATGAAGTCGCAATATTCGTCAGCGAAGCAAAAAATCCATTTTTCCCCATTTGGCTAAAGTCTGAAAATCCATACCAAGAAATAACTCCTTGCACTTCACTAGAAATATTTATGGGATTTAAATTTCCTTCCAATTTCTCAGAGGCATTCGAACATCCTAAAACATTTGCCAAATGCGCTCCAGCGGAAACACCCCAAATCAAAATATTTTCAACATCTAAATTATATTCTTCCGCATTCGCTCGAAGGAAGCGAACTGCTGCCTTGATTTCGTGAGCTTGCGTTGGCCATTTTTTCCAAGGACTAAATGAATAACTAATAGAAGCAAGGGCATATCCTCTCTTGACTTGTCGAAGAATTCCAGGCTCGATAATTTTTCTACCGCCTGACATCCATCCGCCTCCATGCATAAAGATAATCAAAGGGGAAGGTTCTCCATGGTTAGCTGGTCGGTATAAATCTAGTTTCCTTTTCTTTCCATGACTAATCGTATAAACCAACATTTTAGATTTCAACCCATTAAATAGTAGTGAAATCAAACAATTACAA
>Ga0115005_10003869_pt1 | contig 11984 bp, 5 predicted proteins | sample ArcOceMetagenome_FD_87163 | JGI IMG/M metagenome (GOLD analysis project Ga0115005, IMG submission 87163) | Marine eukaryotic phytoplankton communities from Arctic Ocean - Arctic Ocean - Greenland ARC118M Metagenome | ecosystem: Environmental > Aquatic > Marine > Oceanic | place: Arctic Ocean...
AGCAACGAGACTCCATTTCCACTTCTCCTTGCGGCTGCTTTGCGATCTATCAGCTTCCACGTTGCCTCTGAGATCCAAGACGTCGTTCTCCCTTCGTCTTTTTCCAGTGGCCGCGCAGCTTCTGATAAGTCACTCAGCAAAGCGTCAGCTCTATTTCCTTCCGGAAACTCGACTGGCTTGATTGGAAATTTCGTCCTGCTGGTGATATATTGTTGATGGTGTTTTACTGGTCCTAACCGCATCGTAGCCACCAGGGCTTTATAATCGGTATCGAACCTGGGTTGTCTGATTTGACAGTTGGTGATGAACTGGCGACTGTCGGTAATCACAGATGCTGCGATGCACACGACCTTCCATAACTTTCTGCCACGTCCAATTCCGTCCAATTCTCTTCTTACTTTGACGAAACTGATCTCTCAGTGAAGCTAGAGTCCAAGTGTCAAGCAGGGCCACAGTTTCGAGTCTACGACAAGATCCTGCTGCCTGATTTCCACCTGGGTTATCGAGGTTCACGTTGAGATCGCCCAACAGTACCACTGGCCAGTTTTGGTTTGGGCGTGACTCATAGGCCTGCGTGAGCATGCCTAGAGTGACTCCGTTCACTTCGCTGGGCGGGATGTAGCATCCAATGATGTACCACCTCCTTCTGCCAGAGACTAAAGTAGTCCTGATGACATTGGGACCAAAAGATTTGGTGCTCTCCAGCAACCAACCCTCTCGGTTGCGATAAACCAATGCTACCCCTCCATTGTTTCCTGCTGTATTGGTTCCAACAACGGTGTACCCTTCTGCTCCTTTCGTGTACCTATCGTTCTGGAATTACGTTTCCGTAAGCAATCCGATGTCCACATTCATTTGTGCGCAGCATCGCAATGCTGCATTCAGCCGATTCTTCCGTCCATCTACGATGTTCAGAGTCATCAACCTAAGGCACGGATGGGGTGCTTCTTTCGGAAGGCGCTCCTCCTCTTGGTTGTTGCTGATGTGTCCAATAGAATTTTCCTCTTCTTCTCCAGGAAGATTCCACCTGACCGTATGATGCCTCCTCGGAAGGGCATGCGGCAGGGTTCCCGCTCTTCTCAGAGCAGGAACAAGGACCATCTCAGGCGGTTTCCAGGTTAAAATCTAGCAAATCGTTTTTTTGCGGACTCTTCCGCACTACGTGACCTGTTTTCTCTCGAATAATCAAATATAGAACTGCCGTTGTATTAAGTATACGCGGACCTGATTTGGTGATGCCTGCCTGAGTGGTAAGACTGCAGGGGGCAAGATCGTGGACCTTGTGAAATGGTTTGATTCAAGTTGAATTAATTGACAAGCATAGAAATGTGAAATTCTTCTCACGAACGAAGACTGTGATGAAACGGGGCATTTCCATCATTTTAAAATTACTGTAATTTCAAATTGTAATTTTACTATTCTTTAAGTTTGTATTATTAAATACTTTACGATTAATGATGCCTTGGTTTCTTTGTAAAAACTCCTCGCCCGATCTTTCGTTCGTTAATTCTACGCTTCATTCTGCTCTTTTCCTTCACTTGTTTGGTGATTCTCCGTTTAGCCGCTGCTTCGGGATCTTGCATCCCTTCCTGTGCAATTCTTTGCTTTCTTGAATCGCGCTTCTCTCTAGCCTTGGATTTTATAGCAGCCAGTATTTTTATGAAGATTTCTGTCCCGCATTTATCTTCCAGCAGCTGAAGTACTTCATTGGGCAGATCCGCAACTTCTGAAGAATTCATATTGGTTGGTTGATTCATGAACATCAGGTGTTCTTCCCTCGCTTCACTTTCCACAACAACCCTATTCAATGGTTCAATCATTAATTCAAGGTGGTTGCAAAGGATGCTTGCATCGCATACTGTTACAAACGCAGCAAAACACTTGAAGACTGCCTCTCTTCGCTTGGTGCCTCGTTTTTTTGCAATATTTGAGAGCCGGGTGATAAGCCAAGTGACTGGACTATTATTTACCTTCTCTTCTTCGTCGTCTTCTTTATCGGCTTCAGTAATAGCCAATTTTGCTTCCTCGTTTTTAAAGCACAGAGAGGGATACTTATCCATAACGTTGATTATCCATGAGAGATTTTTTATTGCCATGGTATTGATGTCGTCGGACTGGTGTTCCTCTTCGGAGTTGATTTCAAAACAAAGATTGCGAGTGACCTCAAATAGCGACCCTGGTATCTTTAGAAGCACCGACGCTGCATTGTCCGAGATCTTCTCAAACTGGCTGACTTTGCAGGATGAAAAATGCGAATGAACGGTCCTTGATGCGATCAATTGTACCCAGGGGTGAGGATGAGCAAGGCACTTGAAAATCGAGGTCCACATAGTTAGTTCTTTCCACACTAGAGGCGACAATGCATTACTAATCTTTTCGAACGTTTGTAGGGAGAAGTAAATCATTTCCCACTCCTTGGCTATGAGGACACTTGTGTGGTCTACATCGGCAATTTCTGCATTCAGTGTTCTGCTCAGGTGAGAAACGAGAGCTTCTGCCCTGCCCCCTTTCTTAACAAAGTCTAGGCGGGCGTCAACAAACAATCCAAAGAGCTGCACAGAAGTTCTTCGGAGTTGGACGCCAGAAGTCTCATCGGACCATCTTTCTGCATATTCATACAGAGACAAAAGAACTTGAGTAGAGAGTCTTGATAGCAGCAATGTGATGCACTCTCCTACGCGCTCTCTGCACTGCTTAGACTCATCGTTCACCAACCGCAAGACCAATGGTAGGAACAGAAGTTGCGTATACTCCTCCAAGAGCGGGAGCGGGAGTTTGTTGATCACTGCCTTCACAAGTTCAAGAGAAGATATTCTTCCATCCTCATATTCGTACTTGGTGTTCAGGACGATTTGTTTCAGGTGGGTCTCTAACCTTTGCTTGCCCATGGGATATTCAATCAAATACTGCATGAAGATCTTGGCCGCTTGCTATGAAACACAAAATGAAAAACTTTTTGTATGAGCCATAGAGAGGGGGGAAAGACAAATAATGTATAGACACATTGAATCACTTACCTGTCTCATAGTAGGTTTCTGGCTTTGAACTGTCATCTTCAAGATAGTTTCCAGAAGGTCGTAGTATTCAGGTGATATAAACTGCCTGGACGTAATTGCTTTTATCACGCCAAAAGTTGCATTGTGATGCTCGGCGTCGGTAAGAGCTGATTGTAAGATCGAAACTAAAACTTTCATTTGCCCTTTGTTCAAGATTGGAACTTTTCCGATATCATTCTTTCCCCTTTCCTTTCCATCTGGCAAATTATGCATATCATTATTTTCAAGGTATTCAATTGCTCTACTTCTATCAACAGCCAACAAAAGTGTCAATGTCTTGAAACCGCTCTGAACCATTTCATTCTGAGTATTGCATGACATAGAAGACAAAATCTTTAAAATGCACTTTGCCAGCTCAGTGCGATACTTTGGTATAGATGGGAGATCAAGTCGAAGAAGCACATGTAAACACTTCAAAGATAGAAGAACAGCGCTGTTGTCCTTGGAATATTTGACGCATTGTGACAGAATGCGTACAAACGGATCACTCATTCCTTCATTGCAGCTCGACCTGTATTTTTTCAGGTGGGAATGAAGAAGTCCGAGTCCAAGTGAAACTGCACAAGAAGTAGCTGGGGAGTTTAGATCTTTCCCCTTGGATTTCAGGCTATCGTACCGAAAGGAGCCTGTTAATTTTGGGGCGCTTTTTCCATCAAGCACTTTCCTCAGTTCCAGCTTATTCATTATTTTCATTTCGTACGCACTCGCACTATCCTTCGCATCTTTTAATTGAGACGGAGCCCAGTTGAATACCCTCCTCACTGTTTTGTTTGAGTTTTCTTTTTTTTTGTCCTTCTTTTGCGATAGATTTGTTTTGCTAACTTCAAGACCTTTCAATTCTTCCTCGTCGCTGTCGTAAATATCTATTTCGTCGTCGGATTCTTCTGCCTCTACAAAAATGAAAGGTGAGACAGTGGCATATGTGAATGGGAGCACTTCTTCAGAAGATGCGCTGGAGTTTTGCGTAATACCTATGATGACACGGTTCATAGCTTCTTTTACCTTTCCAATGACTGACGAGGGCACCTCTGGGTCGTGGAGTCTTGATAAAAAAGGTGATACCAATGCGTGAATAGAAGAATGATTCGAGGGAGATGATGCCATCGAAGACGGTTTAAACAGAATCATGCGCCCGATCAATTCAAGAGACCCTAGACTCTTCATACCTCCGGCTTCTTTAACTAAACGCTTCTTCGAAGTGTCCACTTCCTTCATATCGCTCGCAGTCCCAAAGATGTCTTGCTGAATAATATCCATCATTGCCGGCACACAACTATCAAATGGCAAAGGTGATGAGCTGACATCGCCTGGACGTTCGTACGACTTTGAAATAGAAAAGAGCACAGAATATAGTGCTGCTGATCGGACGTGCAACTTGTAGCCCTCGTTTAAGGAAATGGCCAGTTCGCGGACAATATCGGAAAGATATTTGACGTCGACAACGCTAGCAACCCGAGCAAGAGTTGTCCTCGCGATGTCTCTTTGATCAGAATCCTGGTTCTTCAACGCTTGACAAATCACGGTCAAAAGACGCGGAAACTTCAGATGAAAAATTTGTTCTGGGAGCTTGAGGAACATTTTAGTCAGGGCCAATACAATTGGCGATCGAAGACTTTTATTCTTCGTCCCATTACGTTCGACAATATCTTTCATCAAAAAACTTTCGATGGTAGGAATAAGTTTTTTATTCAGCTGGCCCCATATGAAGTCCTTTCTTCCGCCATCTTCCCCTTCTTTTTGATTTCCTTCAACAACAGATTCGTATTCTGGAACGTAGACATAAAAATGAAACGAATCGATAATACTGCAGATCATTGAAATAATGTATCTTTCTTGCGATTCATGGCGAGACACTTGCATCAGAGCAGTCCAGAGTGTGCTTTGATATTTTCCCCAAGGCAGTAGCTTTGTGATCGCACCCACAGTTGCAATTGCTTCCATCGCATAAGCCTCCTCGCCTGTCTGTTGACATTCATAGACTGGATGCAATGCAAGGGGTAACAAAACTGTAGTGAGGCTTTGGGTTGAGATGGTACACTCGTCCATTTCGTCGAATCCAGAGAGAAATTTTCGAAGTCTTCCCAAAGCTCTCGACCTCCGATGAATTTGCACATGGGTTATATTTAGGAAAAAGTCAAGTTCGGGCTCGTCGTCTCGAACTAAAACAAACAAATCGCTGCTCAGGCTCGGCAAGTTGACGGGGGCGAAACTCTTGGAAACCACAGATAAAAGCAACACGAAGCTCCTGCGCACCGAGACACTGTGTGTTTTAAAGCCAGTTCTTATGCAAGCCATCAGCGATGTCTCAATGATTCTCTGCCATGAAATGTTAGATTCTTGTTTTTCAGATGCAACTACGATTAATGTACTCAAAGCTTTGTAAGCACCTCTGCTCAAGATACCATCGGTGTCATGAAGGAGGTGTAGACAGCAGTACATCAAGGGCATGAGTACTTTTAATCCATGTTCCGAAGTATCCTTTGATTTGGTGTAGGAAAACCAGCTTCTCTCCTCTGTACAATCCCCGCCAAGTCCATTCAAGACAGGAAGAACTCGCTCATAATCCCATTCATCAAGACGTTTGGGATTTGATGCACTCAAATCTTGCATTGCCTCGACAATGTTCTTCAGATCCGACGACCCTCCCCCCTCGTTTGCCGCAATTGCACCAATGCATTCCACTATCTGCTGCCTAATTTCCAATGATTTGATTCCAGCACTTGACTTGTTTGGACCAAGAAGGCGAGAGAATGATTGGAGATGAGAAAAGGCCGCATCCTGTCCAATTTGAGGGAGCAGGGTGCTCAGAATACGTAGAACGTCGAGTTGAGTACGTTCATTGATCCTACGGGTGAAAGTAAGAAAGGGTAGAAGCAGCCCACAGAGTGTAGCCAGTGTTTGAGCCTTGCTTTCGTCAATATTATCTTCCGATACCAAGAGGACAGTAACACGACACAAAATGCTCAATTCCTTGGATGCCAAGTGGCTTGTATTGGAACTTTCGTCATTTGATTTCAATCTTCTAGTAAATTGTATGATAAGCTGGTCAACATGATTTCGGACCAAGGTCAAACCGATTCGATTGTCACCTGTGATTTCACATGGATCCTCGCTTGGGTCGTAAAGACCTCCTTCTGTCAAGAGATTGTCGACAAACCTCAACGCACTTTCCACCACATTTAATTTGCTAGACTCTGAGATGCATTGGAATACTGCTGAGATGCTTGACTCATCTTGAGCTAGTAATGGAATCAACTGTGGATGCGCAGCCATTGTTTCGAGAAGAATTAGCAGGCTCGGAGCATTAATCGCATTAATAGTACTGTTCGGAAGATTCTTCAGAGCGGGGCCTGTCACCGACCACAGTGCAGAGCCAAAGACAAGAAAGTTGGTAGTCTCTGCGAATTGTGACATTAAATCCGACAGCCTAAGAAAACACATGGACCGAAGTTTTCCACTTCTATTTCCACCACCCTCCAGTTGTTTATCATCATCATTATTTCTCTCGGTGTCATCAATCTCCATGTCCAACGATGCAATGTTCGACTTTTTCCTCAATGATTCTGAATATGCAAGGATGCCAAGAATCAATTTCACAAAGATAGGAACAAACTCCGCCACACCAAAACCTAGCTTCTTGACAACTTCAGAAAGTAGATTTAGGAAACCTTCCTGCCTCTGCATCGGTATAGAAGCAACTTGCTCAGTAGATGTACACTCCTGGACTTGTGTAATCATGTTTCTAACATGAGAATTGCTTCCGTGGCCTGTCTCGGAGAGATTCATATTTACATTCTTGGGGATAAATGATCTGACCATCATATATACAAAGTAATCAAGTTCTCCTTCCGATGCATCAAGTCCACTCAGAAATGAAAGTATGGCGGCCCTCCTCGCGGCTGGTGAATCTTTAGAAGACTTTGCACCAGATCCTCTAGCTGAGAGCCTACCAAAAAGAATTCTGATAACAAGTGGTAATAGTTCTGTGCGATGTTCACCATCAATATCTCCGTTTTCGCGAGATAGATTGAACTTGGTTAGAACTTCTCGCATTTGATTCTTCACAAGCATCCCCTTCAATTTGTCAACGTGGGAGATCATGTGTGGGAGCTTGAACCCATGCATGCAACTCAATGATAGCTGGGCAATAAATGTGTCAGGATTGGAGAGGAAAGACTCGAAAATAATTAACAGCAATTTGTGCTTAAAGAGCTGCTGCATTCCCTTTACTTCAGCAAACATTTTCAAAAAAACAGTAAGCTTCTTCTGGAGCATTTTCCTCCCTAGTTTGTCTCTCGACCACGGCGCCCTAAATAGAAAAAGAGGAGTAAGAGACTAAACCGCAATGTGAAACTTTCGACAGAATAATATTTTTGAAATACTTACCTGTCACCCTCACTGTCGACATGATCCCTAAGATTGAATTCTCTAGCATCAGGATCGTCATTATGGAAGAGGAAATATTGATTGTGGAGGAAACTAAGGAAAATAGGAACGACGACCCTTGATTTCTTTGTCGTTAGTTGCGGAACACTTTCAAGAACACTCCAAACTTGCTCAAAAATTGTGATGCGATCTGTGGACTGGTGCCTGGAAACCCTTCCGCAGCTCTTTGCCTCGTCAACTTGCTCTTGAAAGAGTGATGCGTCCTCGCCTGATGTTCTATCCCAATTCAAAAGAAGTCTATGGTCGCGATACATCTCTCCCTCTTCGACGCTTGCTTCATTTATCGAGACAGTACCAGTTTCATCAGAAACGCAACCGTTGAAAAAATCTGGGTCCATTACTAATTTCAGCTGTGCAGCCATGGAAGGCCAAACCGTTAACTCATGGGCAGCAGAAAGTGCTGCAATAGCTCGAACGGCTGGACTCCAAAGTGGTTGGAATTTGATGCTCATCACGCCAAACATGTGATTCACTGCTGCCTCAGCGTATAAGACAGGTAGTTTACCTGTGCGACCGAGAACTTCCACGCGATTAATCGCACCAGTCAGCTTCCTTTCATTGTTGAGCCCAATAGGTATAGTCTCTATTTGTAACAACGTTTCCAAAATCTCGCACAGACCGGAAAGTGAAGACGTAGGCGTTGGAAGTGTTCCTTTCTGCTGATAGTCATTTTCATCGAGGTCCTCAGAAAGATCAACGTCGGCAAAGTTTGTAACGAATGGCCGTTTCGGAAAAGTGTTGAGAAGACGGAGTGTATGCATTCGTAAAAAATGATTGCTTGCCTTCAGATTCTGAGTGAGCGAATCAAATGTTTCGTTTGGTTTTTCATTGAAGTTCAATCCAAACGTTCTCATAACGATGGCAATCTCGGCCGCCGCCTTCACAGCCAGTAGGCTAGTAGGAAACTGGAAAAGTAACTTATTAGCAGTTTCACATGCCCGCTGAAGAATTTTCTTCACAGCTGATGTGTTTGCCGTATTCTCTAAAATCCCCGACAGAGTGAAAGCAAGGGCTTCGACAAGCAATGAATGAGCTACAAGGACGTCATGATTCAAACAACTATCAAAGCAACTTTTGTCAAGTATCTTTAACGTCTTCGCAATTTCTTTTGCAATCTTCTCGATGTAGGCGACATTCTCTTTATCTGACGCATTGCTACCTATCAGAGCTAAGAATGGTATGATCCTGGCAGTGTATCCCATCTGAACAAATCTATCTTTATTCATCTCAGCTTTTGAGGGGCTTAATCCTTGCAAGCAAGCATCAATAAGTGTCTCTTTCTCTGTCATTGATATAGAACATTTCAAGGCTAGGTCAGTGCTGAAAAGGTCATCTTTATCATCAATGCAAACTTCGGCATCAGCGTTCCTTCCCAATCTCGACGTTGCGACGGCATGAAGAACTGCGAGAATTCCGTTATTGCCTTTGTCAAAAGTTCTCTTAGCTGTTGCTGTCAGGATCATAGGAACAAGACAGCCTGCCGCCAATTGTTCAGAAAGAAACGGCAGGAGTTCTTTTGCAAGCACTAAGATAGGATCTATAATTGTATTCTTTCCTTCCGCAATGGTTGGAATGAAAGAACTCCATCGATGTCCGAGCGAAGAGTGGTTTGGGAACACCTTCCAAGCCACACAGAGGAGTTTCAAGACATGGCCTTGATTCTTTTCACCCAATTTACAGTAGAATTTGGGTTCAACAATTTCTTGTAACACGAGAGAGATCCTGTTAGCTTCGGCTTTCTCGAAGTCAGAAGTCGCCCCATCCTGAGCCTTCAATAGCGCACCTCTACGATAAGATACACACTCTTCCACAAGCTGCACCAAAAATCCAAGGCTAGAGCAAAAACCAGTCTCTCCGTTCTTGATCGCTGCGACTGCCGTGTCCAAGCAATCATATAATTCATCCCATACGGCTGAGAAATTAGAACCATTCTTGATATGACCTCTAATCTTCGACAGAACCTGCGAAACAAGGTCAAATGTGACTTTCTTTTTAAAACACTCAATATTCCAATCCTTTGAGCTGTCTTCCTTTTCAGTTGGCAAAATGTTTGAAAATATATGTTTCAAAGCTCCTTGACTTTTCGAATGCAGGCGCCCTGGTACTCCTCTGACAACGTAGAAGAGTAACATAGCAACTCCGTCTACGGCATCTCTCCGCCCTCTATCAAGCCTTGAGTCCATCACAATTGAAGGCTCGTAGAAATCTTTAGTTCCGACAGGAGGCTTTGATACAAATGAAACGGATACGGCAGCCGATGTCGCGAGAGAACGTATGACCCTACGTACATGCTTCTTCCTCGATGCATTACTCTTCAACTTTCGAACAAGAGGAGCAAAAGACTCTGCTCCCAATCGGCGAACAAAGTCAGATTTGTGCGCAAGGGTAGATCCGTAATATTTTCTCATCAGTTCCAAGCAACCCTCAGTATTCACACCATCATTCATTCCTTTTTTCGACTTCTTTGTGCTCTGAATATCTTCTTTTAGAAAAGCGTTTGTGTCGTAGCGAAAAATATACGATAATGCACGGAACGCAGTTTCTACAACGGTGATATCCAATGTTCTCTGCTGCTTCATTTCAGGATCCGACACTGTCGTTGGTGGATTGATCAAATCATTAACGATCCGAGGCAGAATGGAGTCATGAACATACGGATGAATCTCATGTCTCAAATCTCTTGCCAACACAGAGATCAAATGCAATACATCTGTCGTAACGGCATTCACTACAAATAGATTTCTGTTTTGCACCGAGCTACTGAATTTCCACATTTCTTCGGCTGTAGCATCTTGTGGGGACGCATATGGAGAAAGCACATAACTCATCAAAATATTCACAATCTTTTCTGCATGATGCAAAATTTCTGGTAAAGATCCGAGAAGGGGCGAAAGATCACGATATAACTTTGCAAAAAGAGTTGATGCGTTACGATCTCTTCCCAAGTCAAGCTCCATTTGGAATGTTGTGCTTGTTTCCAATTCAAGCTCCTCCTCCTCCTCATCGTCGAAGAAATCGTTGTTGCCGATAACCACGGTTGTTTCTCCACCTGAAGTTACAGTTTTCCTCTTTTTACGACCCTTTGACGAGTCATTGAACTGGTCAGAATGATGGACACGTTCTTCTCTGGATGCCGCACTTGTCACAACACCCGTCCGACGTTTGTAGCTTCGGTATACATCTGCCGAAGCTTGCTTCGCGCGTTGCTTTGCAGAGATGAACTTGATGCGATTTTTCGCAGTCGGATCCGCATTGAAGGACTTGACGTGCTGATTACCGTTGTTCATTCTTATCTCTCCGTTTAGGAATGGTTATGAACTCTCCCTCAATTCAAATGGAATAACGACGTTGGATAAGATGAGGACAGTAAGCGTCCCGATTCCTACTCAATTTATGGTGGTGGCAAATTGTTTTTATGGATGTATGGAATGAATGGTGATCAGAAGTGTCTTCATAACCTATAATATGACATTACAATAGTTGTAACTCCCTCTCTACCAACTTCAAACTGGGGACTTCTGTCTGCTTGAAAGCTTGTAAATTCTACGTTAGCTCGCAAAAGAGCAAGAGAGCACAACCATGACAAAGATTCCATAGGAAATAGGAACCTTTTTGTGTATCCAGCGAATAGTATTTTATTAGCAAACAGTTTCAAGTTAGTTGTCCAGTTTCAGTTGTGGAAGGCATTTTGATTTACAGGAGCACTCGATAGCAAACTCAAAACATGGTTTCTTGTTTCAAGTTATATTTTTGTGACAGGTTACGAGCTCTGCGAGCATCTTCTTCAGACTGGCTGTTAATAACCTGGCCACTCTAGGCCTTTTTGGCTTTCTCGATAAGAATTACCAATTTTACAGGAACTTGCTTGAAACGTAACTGTACAAAATAAGCGGGTATGGAAAGATTCGTTGTAAAAACACGCTCAAAGAATACACGTAGAAAGAAAATTGGTACATTTATTCCCGGCAGATTCAGGAATGCTAATGGCACTGCTGTCGGTCTGCTTATTACTTATTATTGCCGGTAGCGAACGAGCACCGACGAAGGATCACAGTCCTTCCTCCACCAGTGGCGCCCACGGGTAAAGGTATGGGATACCGTTATCTGGCCGTTCTAGTCAGCTGTCAAGCGTCCTATATCTAAAACACGAGAAACGAGAACTCTGAGGGCCTGTCAGGACAACCGAAAATGCTCCTTACCAATGCTGCCAGCAGATCCATTCAACTCCGCAAGGCGTCACCATTTGGTGTCACCCTGAAGTCTTCATTGTTGATACCTCTGGCATTTCCGCATTGCCCAGTTTCAACCGAACATCTCACTTTTCGTTTGAAAGCTTCTTTCGACCGTACTTTCAGTTTTCTCAGTTTCCTTCTCCAAAGGCATCCCTGATTCAAAGCTCCCACCCGCCCACACCGGGGCTGCCTTCGGAGTTCAGGCCTTCAACGGAGTTACTCCATTACTCCGTTGAAGCCTTTTTCTCTC
>Ga0115005_10003872_pt1 | contig 11980 bp, 8 predicted proteins | sample ArcOceMetagenome_FD_87163 | JGI IMG/M metagenome (GOLD analysis project Ga0115005, IMG submission 87163) | Marine eukaryotic phytoplankton communities from Arctic Ocean - Arctic Ocean - Greenland ARC118M Metagenome | ecosystem: Environmental > Aquatic > Marine > Oceanic | place: Arctic Ocean...
TAACCAAAAGCGGTTAGTAATAATGGAATATGGTAATGGTCACCATCTCCACTAATGTTAAAAACAATATCAACGTAAGGATAAAATGCTTGTTCGTTTAGCCCATTAAAATAATCACTAATAGCAAAATGAACGCGGTAACTACCCGCAGGCAAGACACGATCTTGTGTAAGTAAAGTAGGCACTCGACCATCAGTATTGGTTTTCCCTTGTGCTAATAGCGACCATTCTCCTTCATTATTACTTTCAAACAGTGAAATGGTGATACCTTCCGCAGGTTTACCACGACTTGTATCTAATACATGTGAAGTTATTTGACTCATCGTTTATCTCTCTTTTACGTTGAAGCTGTATTTATAGTCGCAGGAGCAGTAAGCATTTTTTCAATTCTTATCTGTAATATCTTTCTTTGTTCTTCTGCGGCATTGATAATTTCATCAGATCTTTCATTAACTATACGTTGGGACAATATTTCTAACATCTGTAAAGCGGTTTTTCCGGTAGCACAAACAATGAAAATGAAACCATATTTTTCTTGGTAATCATCATTCAATTGCTTTAACGCGTTTAACGTTGTTTCTGTCGCCGTGTTAACACCCGATTGTTCTCCAGCTGCTATTTTCTCTGTCGCGCGATATTTTTCTCTTAAGCTAGATACATCGCCAATTTTGGGGTGTCCTTCAAAAGCCTTTAAGTAATCAGCTTCGGTTAAACCTTGCCAATTGATATCGGCTTGGGTAACCAAATTTTCAACACTGCTGAATGGCATGCCTTCAACCATTCTTTCAACCCAAGCATTAGCCGTACAGCACTGCATAAAAGCAAGATGTGCAGCTTCCGATTTCAACTCGTTTAATGATGAAATTGTCATGTTATATAATTACCCTACGTAGCCCATAATGCGCATTCGACTTACACCGCCATCAGGGTAAATATTCAATCTGACATGAGTGAAAAATTGTGCTTTATCTTCTGTAACAAACCACTGTTCTCTATCAGCAAAAAGCTTTGTTTGGTCGATTATTGTTTGCCATTTAATATCATCTAAAGCCGTTAAACTGTTTTCAGTATTAGCGCCTTCTAACTTGAATGTGTCAGGAAAATTTCCTTTGAAGTGACAGGTATCAATGAGTACTTTTTTGATCTGAGCAACTTTCGCTAATTCAATAATGATCCAATCAGGTCCAGGGTCACGACGACGTTTAGTTTCCCAACCATCACCCATATCTTTTCCACGACCGGGCATGATTAAATTGTTTTTATCACTAAAAAACATATCACTACATAATAGTGCTTTACCACCATTAGTGATCGCTGCAACATCGATTAATTCGCCTGTTAAAAATTGACCCCAATCAGCAACAACTTCACCATATACACGGAATCTTGCGACACCACCATCAGGGAAGATATTCAAACGAACATGTGTCCAAACTTGTTCGCTTTGAACGGCAAAAACATTTTGGCTATGCGCATTAGTCTCGTGCTTTGATAATATTTCTGTCCATTGCGTATTCTCATCTGGATTACTGAGAGATATACAGCCTTCAATACTAATTTGCGCAGGAGCATTACCACGAAAGAAGTTGGTATCAACGTCTACACCTTTAATAATTCCTGGCGTACCTAAACGGATCACGCACCAATCAAATGCCCGACCATTGTCACGACCATAGCTTCTGCGAGATTCCCAACCGTCCATCCATTTACCACGATCTGTATATTTATCGTCAATAAATATGCCACGACCGGGCTTAAGTAAGTTTTCCATTTCTGCAAAAAAGTCATCACTACACGCGATAGTTTCTCCACCAATGCGTTTTGAAGCTAAATCAACATAGTTACTGGCTATCGTCTCCAATAAGTTATCACTGCTGTTTGTATCTGAAGCGTTTACGGTTAAATCATTCATTTAAATTCTCATTCTTTAATGCTTTTATTATTAGTTTTAGCTTTTGTTTTAACACTGATGTTAGTAATTATGTTTCAACAAGGTATTGCCTTGAGGTTGTCCCATAATATCTTGCTCGCTATACACCAGTTGACCGCGTAGATAAGTTTTGTTGACTTCACCCGTCACTTTTTTGCCGACATAAGGTGTTATTTTGTGCTTATGTTTGATCATATCGCTGCTGATGATGACTTCTTTTTCATCATCGAATACTAAAATATCAGCATAAGCGCCTACAGCGATTTTGCCTTTCTTATCATCTAAACCAACGAATTCAGCCGTTGCTGTTGACATTAAATGACTGATATCAGATAAAGTAAAACCGCGCTGCTTTGCTTCCGTCCAAATTAAAGGTAAACCAAATTGTAGTGCGGAGATTCCGCCCCACGCATTTTCTAAGTCGCCTGAGTCAATTTTTTTCAATTCAGGCGTACAAGGGGAATGGTCAGAAACAATAAAATCAATATCACCAGCTTTTAATGCTTGCCAAAGTTTTTATCTGTTTTCATCTTCTCGAATCGGCGGGCAGCATTTAAAAAGGGTTTTGCCATCAGGAATCTCTTCAGAGAACAGCGTCAAATAATGAGGACAAGTTTCTGCGGTAAATTTCAGACCCGCATTTTTAGCATAAATGATTTTTTCTAAAGCATCACTCGATGATAAGTGAACAATGTGAATGTGGGCATCAACCCCAACTTCTTTTGCTTCTTCACCTAACGACACCATAAGATCAATCGCATCGTTCTCCCAAGATCTCGGTCTAGAGTCTAGAAAACTTTGGTATTTATCGCCAATTTCCTGTGGTTCGTTATGCGCTTTATCCAATTCAGCATGAATTAAATATGGCACCTGATGTTTTGCCATAATAGGGAGTGCTTTTTTTACATCGTCAGCACTAACATTAGGAAATTCGTCTACGCCTGAATGTATTAAGAAACTTTTTGCGCCTAAAACGCCAGCACTTAACAATTCATCTAATTGTGCGCCATTGTTCTCAAGACTTTCAGGGATTACGCCGCCCCAAAAACCACAGTCTACCCAAAGTTTTCCTTTAAGTGCCTGAAGTTTAATGTCTAATGCTTCTTTAGTAACGGTTGCTGGAATACAATTAAGTGGCATATCAACTAATGTGGTAATACCACCTGCAGCCGCTGCCTGTGTTGCTGTGTTAAAGCCTTCCCAGTCGGTTCGTCCGGGTTCGTTTATGTGTACATGAGTATCGACTAAACCCGGCATTATCACTAAATTCCCGTGATCAATAAGCTCACAGTCAATATCGGTTTCGTAAGGTAATATTGCTTCAATAACCCCATGATTAATGATGATCGTCGCATCTTTTACACCGTGTGGTGTGATCACGCGTTTTGAGCGCAGCGCAAAATTATTCATTTATGTTCTCCGTAACCGATTTACTGAGTAAAGGTTCATTATTGTTTCGGCTAGTTTTTTTAAAATTTTCACTTTTAATATCCACACGTTTAAGGTTATAGCCGCTATTGAGTAACGGTGTTAACGATTTAAAGCTGATACCTTGAGCCTTACTTGAGTGATGACTAGCACTATCATCTTTTTGATATAATCCAATAACTTCAGCTGCAATAGACACCGCAACTTCCATAGGTCGTTTACCCGGTACTTCGCTTAAACCGATGGGACAGTTGAGTTGATTTATTGCTTCTTGGCTGAATTCTCTATGTTTTAAACGGTGCTGAAATCGTTTCCATTTTGTGTCAGAACCAATAAGACCCGCGTATGCAAAGTCACTACGCTTTAATAACGCCTGACAAAGTTCGAAATCCAACTGATGGTTATGGGTCATGATGATAAAAAAGCTGCCTGCTGGCATAGTTGCAATTTCGTCTACAGGGCTTTCACTGACGATACATTCAACATTATGAGGAGGATTAACAAGCATTTGGACAGGAAATTGTTCTTCACGATTGTCTACCCATTTTACCTGACAAGGCAAATCAGCAAGAATTGTCGTTAATGCTTTACCTACATGACCTGCACCAAAGAGCATTATTTGAGTTTTACACGCAACAAAGCTTTCAAATAAAACAGTGCAATCACCACCACAACATTGGCCTAATGTAGCACCTAAAGAGAAATGTTCGATATGCTGATTTTTATCCTCGTCTGCTAATAATTGATGCGCTAAAGCGATAGACTTAAATTCTAAGTGGCCACCGCCAATCGTGTCATAGGTCGACTGAGCAGTAACGACCATTTTAGTTCCAGAATTTCGAGGCGCAGAGCCGTGCACACCAATAATAGTGAGCAGTACAAAGGCTTCGCCCTTGGCCTTTAATAAGCTAACGGCTTCAGACCAACGTTGACGGTTATCCATTTTCAACAATCCCCTGCTGTACTGTTATCAATTGTACAGCGTTCAAAACTCGCTCTGGTGTGGCAGGCGTATCAAGAGATGGAACAACCCCTTTTACTCTGTCTTTCACATCAACGGAATTAGCAATGGCTGCTCGTAATGCTGACCATACCGAAATAGCCAACATAAATGGGGGTTCGCCAACAGCTTTTGAATGATAAATCGTCGCTTCACGATTAGGGGAGTCTTTTAACAACTCAACGTTAAAGACTTTAGGCGCATCACTAATCGCGGGAATCTTATAAGTTGCAGGACCTGTTGTTAACAAACGTCCCTTATCATTCCAATGTAGCTCTTCTGAGGTTAACCAGCCAACACCTTGAATATAGCCGCCTTCAATTTGTCCAATATCGATGGCTGGATTTAAAGAATCACCAACATCATGCAAAATATCGGTTTGCAATAATTTGTATTCACCCGTTAGCGTATCTATTAATACTTCTGACACAGAGGCGCCCATCGCAAAATAGAAAAACGGTCTTCCTGTCGCATTTGCTCTATCATAATGAATCTTTGGTGTACGGTAAAAACCTGTAGAAGACAAAGACACACGTGCAAAATAGGCTTTTTGAACTAACTCAACAAAACTTATTTTGTCTTTACCTGCTTCAATAGCATCGCCACTAAAAGTAATGTCGTCACTGTCTACACTAAAATGTTCAACCGCAAAATCAATCAACCTTTGCTTAATCGTTTGAGCGGCATTTTGAGCGGCTTTACCATTGAGATCGGTACCTGAAGAGGCAGCGGTAGGAGAAGCATTAGGTACTTTGTCAGTGCGGGTTGCTGAAACTTTCACGTGATCAACATCAATACCAAAAACCTGAGCAACAATTTGTGCGATTTTAGTATGTAACCCTTGGCCCATTTCTGTGCCGCCATGCGTTACATCAACACTGCCATCGGTATAAATATTGATCAGCGCGCCTGCTTGATTTAAATGCTGCGCGGTAAATGAGATACCAAATTTAACCGGCGTAAGTGAAATGCCTTTTTTAATAAATTTATTACTGGCATTAAAATCATCTATCTCTTGAAGACGTTCTGTATAACGCGCACTTTCTTCAAGCTTTGATATCATTTCACTTAAGTTATTATGTTCAACTTCCTGATGATACGGTGTAATGTTGCGATCATCTGTACCATAAAGATTTGCTTTACGAACGGCTAATGGGTCTAGCCCTAATGAATAGGCAATATCATCCATTACACATTCAATGATCATCATGCCCTGCGGGCCGCCAAAACCTCGAAAAGCAGTATTAGAGGCGGTATTTGTTTTACAACGATTCCCGGTAATGCTGACTTGGTCCAAGTAATAACCGTTATCGGCATGAAACATAGCTCTGTCGACAATAGCGTCTGATAAATCGGGAGAATAACCACAATTACCGTTAACCGTTAGATCGATTCCTTCAATAATACCTTTATCGTTAAAACCCACTTGATAGTGATTTTCAAAAGGATGACGCTTACCTGTCATCATCATATCGTCTGAACGATTTAAGCGCAGTTTTACTGCTTTTTGCGTTTTATTCGCTAGCACTGCCGCTAAGCAAGACCAACCAGCCGCTTGAGTTTCTTTACCACCAAAGCCGCCGCCCATACGTTTCATGTCGACAACAACACGGTTAAAAGGAATGCCTAAGACTTCAGCCACAATTTTTTGCACTTCAGCAGGATGTTGACTTGATGAATAAACTGTCATGCCACCATCTTCGGTTGGAATAACGCTCGCAATTTGGCCTTCAAGATAAAAGTGTTCTTGACCACCAATGGCAATTTTACCGCTAAGTTGGTGCTTAGCTTGCTTAATAGCCGTTTCACTATCTCCCCTTTTCATACTATGTGGGGGACGAACAAAGTTTTTAGCCGCTAATGCCTTATCAATAGTAAGCACAGGCTTAGTTTGTTTATATTCAATGTTCGCAAGCGCTACTGCTTTTTTTGCTAGCTCATGACTGGTTGCCGCAACAGCAAAGATAGCTTGACCATAAAACTCGACAACGTCTTTGGTTAATATTGGGTCGCCCGGAAAAACAGGGCCAATGTCAGTATGACCGACAATGTCAACTAGCGTAATAACAGCCATAACACCTTTTGCGGCGCGCACTGCAGATAGATCAATAGAGGTAATATTACCACTGGCAATGGTTGCCATACCTACGGCAGCATGCAGTTGACCTAACGACTCTAACTTATCGTCGGTATATACCGCTTTACCGGTAACATGCATTTCAGCGCTTTCATGTTTAGTAGAACGCCCAACTGCGCCTCTATTACTTTTCTTATTTGCTTGTTTGTCTGTACCGGTCAATTTACGCATCAGTAACTCCATTTACTTTCAAGGAATCAGCTTCTAAGGTATCAACTTCAAACGTTTCAATCCGCGTCGACTCATGTGTTTGCGCTAATTCATAAAAGCACTTTCTCACTAAGTTTTTTGCCACCTGCATGCGATATTCACTACTTGCTCTAACATCAGACAAAGGAGAGAAGTCTTTCGATAACGCCGTCATTGCTAAACTAATATTTTTCTCAGTCGGTTCTTTGCCCATTAACGCTTGTTCACATGCGAATGCCCGTTTCGGAATGCCCGCCATACCACCAAAAGCAATTTTAATGTCTGCCACTTTTGAGTGAGAAAATTCAACAGAAAAACAGGCAAGCACCGTTGAGATATCGTCATCTAAACGTTTAGAAATTTTAAATACTTTTAATTGCTTTTTATTCACGGTTTTAGGAATTTCAATACGTTGAATGAATTCTCCACGCTCAAGTTGAGTCACTTTATAATCAACAAAGTAATCTTCAACAGATATTTCACGAGTACCTTGTCCTTTTCTCAGCACAAGCTTTGCACCTAAGGCGATCAACACAGGCGGTGTATCACCAATAGGCGATGCATTACCGACATTTCCTCCTAACGTGCCAGTGTTTCTGACTTGAGTAGAGCCAAGACGATAAAGCATTTGACCAAACTCAGGATAATGCTTGGTTAATAACGCATGACTGTCTTGATAGCTGACCATTGCACCAATAGATAACATATCTTCAGTTTCTCTAATTTGAGCCAATTCGCTAACATTACCCATCGAAATCATGGTCTGAATCTGTGCCATGTTTTGAGTAACGCTTAACGCTAAATCAGTACCACCGGCTAATAATTTCGCTTGTGGATATTGCTCCACTAATTGAGCTAACTTATTCAGTGTGTATGGAAGGTAAAGGCTTTTTCCTTCATTGTGAAGTTCCACTGTTTCTTGTTGCTTTGCAATATTTTTCAATTGCTCGATAGTGGCTAATTTGTCTTGGTCGAATTGATCAACTTCATCATTATTACAAGCCTGTTTTGCAGCATCAGTAATTGAACGATACCCTGTACAGCGACATAAGTTACCTGCTAAACCATGTTCTATGTCTTTATCTAGGTTTAAGCTTTGATTTAGTTCAAGCGGTGAAGGTTCAGTTGCAGCATCGGTAAACCTGGCTTGTAATAAATTTTTCTTTAATGAAAAAAGTGACATAACAAAACCGGGGGTACAAAAGCCACATTGAGAGCCATGACAATCAACCATCGCTTGTTGTACAACATGCAATTTATTACCATGTTGTAAATCTTCTACGGTTAATAATTGTTTGCCATGAAGTGCTGATAAAAAAGTAATACACGTATTAATCGATTTATAACTCAGTTTTTCTGTAACTGTTTGATCTGTAGATAAGATATTTATTGCAGGACTAATCACTTCAGCAAGCACAGCTGTACAAGCACCACAGTCACCTGAAGCACAACCTTCTTTCGTCCCTTTTCGACTTAACTCTTGTCTTAAATAGTTGAGTACGGTCATATTAGGATCACAATCTGCTATAACCGTAAGTTCATTTTTTAGCAAAAATTGAATATTATTTTCTGACATAGTGGTTATTCACCTATACAAATATGCGCGACAAAACTAAAGAGTGCTTTCTAATATAACTTAAATCATTTCACCCAATTTTCATTGTCGATCTTTGGCAGTCATTTTTTCACCTGTTTTAATAGGGTCACTTACCGTAAGGAGATATTTAAGGAATATCCATACTTAATCCCATCACTAAAATACACTTACTTTTATATTATTAAGTATAGACACAGATATTTTTAGTGAGGTGACTTGTGTTATCTGTAAGATAACTATTAAGTTTATATAATAAGAATAAGCTGACACAAGTGTCAAGATAAAACAGTTATTATGATATAATTAATACGATAATTGACTGTTAACATTCGTGTATAAATAGCTTATATTTATCGTATTCTAATAAATCCAGCAAAAATGATTGATTAATATGACAATAATAAAGAATAACGAACAAAAATCGTCTACTGGACGAGTAAGAAAAAAAAATCAAACCATCATTTTAAAAGCCGCTGAACAAGACTTTTTAGAACATGGCTTTAAAGGCGCTTCAATAAAAGGTATTGCTGAACGTGCAGGAATTCCTCGTGCGAATGTTCATTATTATTACAAAAATAAAGAAGCTATTTATGATGATATTTTATTAGAAATACTCTCCTTGTGGGATTCATCAATTATTACCTCTATTGAAGAACCCGCTAAAGTATTAGGTGATTACATCCATGCTAAAGTAATGTATTCAAAGACTAACCCTGAAGCTTCCCGGATATTTGCCGGTGAATTTATTCATGGTGCGCCTCGATTGCAGACTTACTTAGAAACAAGTTTTAAAACATGGATAGATGACGTAAAAGCGACCATTAAAGGCTGGATTAAGCAGGGTAAAATGGATGACGTTGATCCACTTTATTTACTTTTTACTATTTGGGGGGCAACCCAACATTATGCCGATTTTGCACCACAGGTAACCACGGCGATGGGTAAAGATAAATTATCTAATGATGATTTTGAGCAAGTAGCGAAAACGTTAACACATATTATTCTTAAGGGTTGTGGTATCAGTAAATAAAAAAGCAGTTAACTCAACTGACACCTAGTTATTTTTGCTCATCAATGCATCCAATTGTAAGCCGTTTATAATAGCGCCCCAGTGCTTACCACCATGAAATATAGGAATTGATAAGTCGAATAACACCTCCCCCGTGTCTCTAATATAGGTTTGCACAAGAAACGGCGTTACGCTGTTAGTTCTTCTAATCTCTGTTTCGTTACCTTTGTAAAATCGACACTGCCTGCTGTAAATCAAGTCTTGCTCTTTATTGCCTGTCGGTTTTTTAGAGTATTCACTGTGGTGAGCAGTTAAATAACCATCCTTAGCAATAGCTAAAAGGTATAATGACCCTGGAGTAGATTGCTTCCAACTATCTATAATTCCCTGTATTTCAGACACCAATTGGGTGGTGTAACTGCAGTTGTACTTTTTGGGCTCGCATAAAGTATCAAATTGCACGTAATTTGTATCAAAGATGTTGTAACCAGCCTTGGTCATATTATCTAATACCTTTTCCAATTGTGTTTTGTAGGACTGCATTTGACCAAGTATTTCTTCGAATTTACCGCGGCCAGTTGTGTACCGAGATAACATTTCAAGGGTCTTTTCTGTATCTTTTCTCAATGATTCAGAAAAATTAATTGAAGATTTCATACTTTGTAGTGTTAAATCACTGAGTTCACTTATGTTTGTAGAGTATTTAAGGTTATCTTTATTTGATAGCATCATTTCTTCAACTGAGGACCTTATGCCAAGAATCTCACTTTGAGTTAACTCTGAACCGTTTAAAATCACTTTTGATTTTATTGATATAGATTCTAATGCCTTGCTCACTGAGCTAATCTCTTTGCTGATATTTTTCGATTCAGCTGCGATAGTGTTTACCGGTGTCTGAACGTTCTTTAGTATTTTACTTATATCGTCGGTTGCTGACTGAACTTTCGTCGCTAATGTTCTCACTTCCTCTGCTACAACCGCAAAGCCTCTCCCTGCTTCTCCGGCTCTAGCTGCTTCAATAGAGGCATTAAGCGCTAACAAATTTGTTTGTTGCGAGAAAGATTGAACAGTGACTACCACCTTACTGATAAGATTAGTATTATTGGACAGGTCATCAATAAGTTCAATAAAACTCTTCATTTGTGTTTCGATATTTTCTGCACTTTGATAAAGCTTTAAGGTTTGCGCCAGCGTGTGTTCAGCAATTTCTGTGTTTTTTGCGTTATTGTCAGATATGGAATGAGTCCTCGTTGATACATCATCAAGTGCTAAGTCTGCTTGAACAATCGATTGGGCTATCTTTAAAGAACTGGACTGTTGTTGTTCTGAAATTTCTCTAGCGTCTTGAGAGTATTTACGTAAATACTCTGCGTTTAATGATATTTTCATTATTATATTTTGTAGATGCTCTACTAACTTACCAAACTTCAATCCAAGTGGAGTCTTTTCTTTTGTTAAATCAATAACGTTTTGTTGATCTATTGTATATTCCTCCTTTGAATTAAAATCTTTTGGATAAAATTCAAAAACACTAATTTTATTCTTAATTGTCAAAATAATATAAATGGCAAGTGCTGATAGCGAGAGTGTTGTTATTCCCAAAATCATTAACAAACGATCAAATGAAACAACCCAAGCAACTAAAGGAAGTAGCCCCAATAAAACAATGATAAATAATAATGCAGTTAATTGCGGTTGAATAAACGAGCTTTTATGATTTGTACTGTTGTCCATATAAATTCACCATATTATTTATAAACTTCACATTTCACGGAGTGGAAAAGAGCAATATTCTAAAATATAGCTCGCTATTATGTTTGCACTAAAAAAGCTTATGAATGCTAGATATCCAATAATTAAAATATTATAGACAGCAGTTACAGTTTCGTTGATTTTTTTCCATCTTACCTATGCCTGGGTTGAAGGTATTTGTTGGGTCAAGAGAACGATAAAAAGTGGATAGATTGTCGTCTGCTGTGTATAAGTGACCTACATTATGTTCTGCTGGATATTTGGCACCTCTTTGGTCAAGTTGTGATAACATTAATTTCTTTACCTCAATTGCATTAGCCCCTTTTTTTAGGATGTAATCTTGATGGAATACATAACAGAAGAAATGTCCATAGTAGAGTTTTTTCTCCAGATGTTGCTCAATTTCAGGCCCGAAGGATTCGACCCAGCTTTGTTCATTCCGTTTTAATGCGATATCTAAAGCTAGGATTTCTCCCACTTCTTTTTCATGTATAGTTTGGTAGCGGATCGCAGCACCAGCGGCAGCAAATCTATGCAAATACGCCTTTTTTGCTTCATCGGGGGTACATTCAAAAAAACTGCCTGCACTTGAAGAAGCAAAATAATCTGTGAGTATTTGACGTCCTTGCTCTATAGCGTCATCGCTTAATTTCAATACTAGGTGATGTTCATATTGTTCGCGAAACGTTAGCATACGTTTAGGCAAATGCTCAGGAAACAAGCGACTAAAAAACTGCATTGCACGGTCACTTAAGTAAGGTGGCAACCAGCCAATTTTATTTAATGTTGCATCTACTCGTCCTTTTATCGCAAAGAGTTTAGGTAAGCGTTTGGTCCCTAAATGTAATACGCTTAAAAATGTGTCTTTACCGTATTGAGCGGCCACATCAAAAATATCTCGATGCATGTATTCACCGACTTCAGGTATTTGCTCTAAA
>Ga0115005_10003873_pt1 | contig 11980 bp, 14 predicted proteins | sample ArcOceMetagenome_FD_87163 | JGI IMG/M metagenome (GOLD analysis project Ga0115005, IMG submission 87163) | Marine eukaryotic phytoplankton communities from Arctic Ocean - Arctic Ocean - Greenland ARC118M Metagenome | ecosystem: Environmental > Aquatic > Marine > Oceanic | place: Arctic Ocean...
AGATGCTTGCCGCCGTACCAGCGCGTGACCACCACAATCTGGCCCACAATTCCGTCGCGTTCCAGCATCCGCAAGATCACCATGCCCGCACCGCTTTCCCCGTCGTCAGCCTTTAGCGGCGTACCATCAGCCAAGATCACGCCCCATGTATTATGCGTGGCCTTCGCAAATTTCTTGTTTTTACACAACAACTTAACGAACGCACGCGCATCATCAGGCGACGCACATGGGCCACCCGACACGGCATATTTCGATCCGCGATCCGTCACGACGTTTTCTATAATGCGCATGTGCGTAGGATGGGTTTTAACCCATCATCACCCCAATAATCGCGCAAACCCAACCGACCCCAACACCAATCGCCGTCACAGCCACCGCCGCCGACCCAGCATCCTTGGCATGGCGCGCAGCATCGCGAATATCAGTCGATATATCATCCACCACCCGCTCAATCGCCGCGTTCACACACTCCATAGCTAACACCATGATTCCACCCATTAAAAGCGCGCCACGCACGCCCCAATCCAGCGGTAAAACAAAGGCCAGAACCGTGAAAAATACATTCGCCCAGATCCATTGATGCAACGATCCTTCCGTGCGCCATACATGTAAAAACCCAGCCCAAGACCAAATGGCCCGCTGATTGATCCGCTTAATCTGTGTCCACATAACGTCCTCCAATTTGGCCCACTGTCAAAGATCAGCGAGACTTTGCCAACCCAGTTCCGTTTGACCCAACGTAAAATTTGCGACCCGCACCGCGCGACCATAAAGTAGACACCAACCAAGGAGATCCGCCCATGTACCCAAACGCCACCGTCCCCGAACGCATCGCCGAAGGCGTCGTGCATTTCATCGGCGTGCTCGGCGCGATCACGAGTGCGGTCATGTTACTGTTCTGGGCTTCCGGTATGGTCAGCGCAGGTGCACTGCTGGCGCTGGCTATTTATAGCGTCGCGTTAATTACAACTTTTGCGGCGTCAGCAATCTACAATATGATGCCCTTTGATCGCCCGCGCCCGATGTTGCGCCGGATCGACCACGCGGCGATTTATCTTAAAATTGCTGGCACATACACACCACTTGTTGTGATGATCGGCACAGGGTTTGCGTATATGATTCTTGGGCTTATTTGGGCGTTGGCGTTAATCGGAATCACGCTCAAGCTGTTTTTCTGGCGCAAACCAAGCCGGTTTGGGCCCGCCCTCTATCTGATCATGGGGTGGCTCAGCATATTTCTGATCTGGTCACTCATCCCTGTCGTACCAATCGCCGTCATCTGGCTTATTGCTGCAGGAGGGTTGCTGTATACGGCAGGTGTCCCGATTTATGCCACAAAGAAAATGCCGTTCTCGACCCCGATCTGGCACGGATTTATCGTCACTGCATCCGCTTGTTTCTTTGCTGCAATCGCCCTCGGGGCAGCGACGCTAACCTAGCCAAACGTCAATTTCTACAGTGCTGCGAGGGTTTTTCCGATCATCAAAGCCGCCTGTGCAGCTTCGCGTCCTTTGTCCACAAAATGCGCCGCATAGATCGCATTGTGGTGGTCGGTATCTTGGAAATGGTGCGGTGTTAGCGACACTGACAATACAGGCACGCCGCTGTCCATTCCAGCGCGCATCAGCCCATCGACCACAGCACCTGCAACAAAATCATGTCGGTATATTCCGCCATCCACGACCAAGGCTGCAGCAGTGACAGCCGCATAGCGCCCCGTGTTGGCCAGATCACGTGCAAGTAGCGGCATTTCAAATGCACCTGGTACGTCGAACACATCCACTTGGGTCGGATCAATGACTTCGCAAAACCCATCAAGCGCGCGGTCCACAATCTGATTGTGCCAAGCCGCTTTGATAAAAGCATATCGCGTGGGTGTCATAGGTCTACTCCATTAAGTCACTGTCGTCACTCAAAGGCGAAATTACACGTGCTCGGCCGCACCCAAAAGTGCTGCAAGACCCATGCTCTCTCTCATCCGGACTATGACCGTCGGCTCAGGGATTACACCTGATCTGCTGACCCTTTCACATACGCAAAAGGCGCTCGCGGGCTGATGGGCCAAGACCCAATTACCGCCGGTGGGGAATCTCACCCCGCCCCGAGAACTGCTCAATTCATGCAGGATTGATTTGCTGTCTGCAAGCCCCAATTCCGACGCGTTAAAGCTGCGATGCGACCGCTTGGACGGTGGCCAACCTGTCGGCGTTTGCGGGGTGCGTTCCGAGGAATTTATTACCCGGATTAGGGACACGGAAAAAGAAATCCGCGCCCCGAAGTGGATCATATCCTGCGCGAGCGGCCATCAACGCGCCCAGAGCATCTGCCTCCAGTTCAAAGGTCTTGGAATAGGTCCGCGCACCGATCCGTGCGCCAAGCTGTGCGCCTGCCCGTATGGTATCTTCGGACCCAGCCGAGAACACCGATGCAAGCCCACCAACAATCCGAGCCCCTAGCATCGCGCGTTGATTCTGCCGTTCAATATGCCCTTGGATATGATGCGCGGCCTCATGAGCCATGATGAATGCCAGCTCGTCAATATTACGCGCGATGGCGATCAGCGGGATCGTGAATGCGATGATGGGCCGTCCAGTATCGTCACGGGTCTGAAATGCGTTGGGCGGCACGCCCTTGCGGTCATCCACCACGATCCTAAAATCGCAATTCAGCTGCGGCGCCCGTTCGCGGCATGTTGCCTCTACGATCGGTTCAACGGTTTCAACGACCTTGATGAAATTACGGACCGCCATACGCCCGCTAAGGGTTGGCGTCACGAGGTCGGCCACATCGACGGGCGGCACGGCGGCGCAGCCCGCAAGAGCGGCACCAAGGATATAGGGGGCAAATCGCATCGTTAGCAGTCGCATGCGAACTGTATAAGGCCGGCCCAGCCTGCGCACAATCGCGCGATTGGCAGGGCCGCGCAGGTTCGCTAGGCTGACAACAAATTAGGGGGACAAACATGCGCACAGGGTTTTATTGGCACGAAAGCTGCTTTTGGCATTCAGGTGGAAATTACGCAGGATTGATGCCTGTTGGTGGCTTGGTGCAACCGATGGCAGGCGGCCTTCCCGAAAGCCCAGAGACCAAGCGCCGTTTGAAAAACTTGCTTGATGTCACGGGCCTGTCAAATGATCTGCAAATGCGTGTGGGCCAGCCTGCAATGCGCGAAGATCTGAGCCGCGTTCATCCGGCCAGCTATCTTGATGCCTTTGCCAAGATGTCAGCGAATGGCGGCGGAGAGCTTGGCCTGCGGACTCCGTTTGGCGCTGGTGGCTATGACATTGCGGCGCTGTCTGCAGGACTGGCCAAGGCCGCGTTGATGGACGTGCTGTCAGGTGACCTCGACAATGCCTACGCCTTGTCCCGCCCGCCCGGTCACCATTGCTTGCCAGATTTCCCCAATGGGTTTTGCCTGCTCAACAACATTGGTATCGCGATCAATGCCGCGCGTGCCGCAGGTGCGGCGACTCGGTTGGCAGTGCTTGATTGGGACGTGCACCACGGCAACGGCACCGAGGCCGTATTTTACGACGATCCAGATGTGCTGACAATCAGCATCCACCAAGACCGCAATTACCCAATTGATACAGGTGCGAGTGCGGAACGTGGGCGTGGTGCGGGGCTTGGCGCGAACCTGAACATCCCGCTGCCTGCAGGTACGGGGCATGTGGGGTATCTGTCTGCGATGGATAAGCTCGCCCTGCCCGCGATCCGCGCGTTTGCGCCTGATGTTTTGATCATCGCTTGCGGTTTTGATGCGGGTGCAAATGACCCATTGGGGCGCATGCTGGCCACTGCCGAAACCTTTGGTGATATGACCACGCGGGTGATGGAAGTTGCTGGGGACGTTTGTGCTGGCAAATTGGTAATGGTGCATGAAGGCGGATACGCTGAAAACTATGTCCCGTTTTGCGGTCATGCGGTTTTACAAACGATGTCTGGCAGCCAAATTGGTGCACCTGATCCGTTTGCTGTGCCGTTCACGGCCCGACAGCCCGATACCAACTTTGACGCTTATGTTGACGGAATTCTGGACAAGATGGTTGCAGCCATCGCCTGACTACTTGTCCGATCTGGCCTTACCCATTACCTAACGAGGACCAGCGAAAAAGGATGCCACATGCCGCCCAAGAACCAAGCCGCCCTTGATTTCCTGCTGACCCGCCGGTCGCGCCCCGCCAAAACATTGACTGGACCGGTGCCCGATGCGGATGCGCTGCAACCCATTTTGACCGCTGCCGCCCGCACGCCGGATCATGGCAAACTAGAACCTTGGCGGTTTATTGTGTTAGAGAAGGCCGCGTTGAGACGTCTTGCCAGCGACGTGGTGTTGCGCGGCGCGGCCCTTACCCTGAGCGCAGAGCAGGTCGCAAAGGCAAAGGCCCAATACGCCAATGCAGACCTTGCTGTTGTCGTTGTATCATCGCCTGTGCAGTCCGAAAAAATCCCGCTAATCGAACAGGTTTATTCCGCAGGTGCGGTTTGCTTGTCGATGTTGAACGCTGCACTTACGGCAGGCTGGGGTGCTAATTGGCTTTCGGGTTGGCCAACCCACGACCGGGTTTTTGTGGAACAAAACTTTGGGCTGACGGCTGACGAATCTGTTGCAGGCATCATTCACATCGGGACTGAAACCAATCCCCCACCCGAGCGACCTCGCCCCGATCTTGACCGGATCACATCGTGGATACGCACATGATATTTGCGTCGTTTTTCAAGGCTGTCAGCCAGCTGCCCGATCCACGCTTTCGGCGGGTTATGTTGCTGGGTATTGGCCTGACAGTGGCCCTGTTGGTCGGCACCTATGCGGCCCTGCTTTGGGTGGTTCAGGCCGCCACGGCCGACGGCGTCAGCATACCTTGGATTGGAAATGTCGGCTGGATCGGTGATCTGCTTAGCTGGGGCTCGCTTGGCGCAATGATCCTTCTGTCAGTCTTTTTGATGGTGCCTGTGGCCTCTGCGATCACGTCGCTATTCCTTGACGATGTGGCCCAAGCGGTTGAGGACGTGCATTACCCGCATCTGCCCCAAATCCCGCGCAGTAATTTCTGGGAAGGGCTCAAGGATACCGTCAATTTCCTTGGCATTTTAATCGCGGCCAATGTTGCGGCGTTCATACTATATGCGTTGCTGCCGTTTCTGGCATTACCGATCTTCTTTGGGTTGAACGGATACCTGCTGGGGCGTGAATATTTCCAGATTGCCGCCATGCGCCGGATTGGGCGTGAAAACGCCAAGGAATTGCGCCGCAAACATAGCGGTAAAATTTGGCTCGCGGGCTGCCTTATGGCGCTTCCGCTTTCAATTCCACTGGTGAATCTCGTAATCCCGATTTTGGGGGCTGCGACATTTACCCATCTGTTCCATCGGTTAAGCTAACCTCTGGGGTGGCCATCCGATTGAACCAATCCAAGTCACGCACTGTAATAAGCCCAGATAAGATCGTGCCTGCGATCACGATCCAAAGACCGATTGCCCAAATCGTCGTGAGACGGGCCTTCGCGCGTATTTGCACATTTGCGGGTGCTGACCCATGTGTGCCCGGCACGACCTCACCAGCTTCGCTTTGGGTCTGCAAACCCAGTGGCAAAATGATCAAAAACAACATGAACCAAATGACGGCAAACAAAACGATCGCGGACGTAATACCCATTGGGGCTCTCCAGTACGGGCAAAGAACCCGCCTCTTTGGTTAACAAATATCCCCGCCGGAGGCTCCGACGGCTCAGCTACGCGCTTACACTTGTTCTAGCTCGACCAAGCAGCCGTTAAAGTCCTTGGGGTGCAAAAACAGCACTGGCTTTCCATGCGCGCCGATTTTTGGGTCGCCTGCGCCCAGAACTCGGGCACCCTCGGCAAGCAAATGGTCACGCGCGGCCAGAATGTCATCAACTTCGTAACAAATATGGTGGATGCCGCCAGCGGGGTTCTTGTCAAGAAACCCTTGAATCGGGGATGTATCACCGAGCGGGTATAGCAATTCAATCTTGGTGTTGGGCAAGGTGATAAATACCACAGTGACACCGTGATCAGGCTCGTCTTGCGGTGGGCCAACTTGGGCACCCAAGGTACTGCGATACTGATTGATTGCAGCGTCAAGGTCTGGCACCGCAATGGCCACGTGATTCAAGCGTCCGATCATAGCGAGTCTCCGTTCAACAGGTTTTGAGGTGTTATGCGGCGCAATTGGAACGCTGGCAACGGCAGGCCTTAACCAAACGTTCACCTTGTGCTGATTTGTTACACCCTGAAACTAGATCAATGGATTGGGATAAAACCAGATGGTTGAGCGGATTCTACACAAATTTGGAGGAGTTTTAGGGGCGCAGGTCACTCACAAAAACAGTTTACCGAAGCCATTCTGAAGTTCTTTCGCAAAATTATCCCAGAGCAATGGCACAATTTTCGAAATCAGGTCACTGATAACTTTGCATAGCATCGGGAAACACAATAACTTGGGTCGGCGCACCTGGCGCTCGTGTCGCCAATGCACCATCTTTGTTGCAGGTAATATTTATGCGTGGCGTGTGTGGGGCAAAGGCATCCAACGTGCCGACGCTTTCAGTGCTATTCCCAGAACGTCCGAAGTTGACGACCAAGGGCTTTGCTCCAGATAAAAATGCTACGGATTGGCCACTATATCCGTTGTCGGAACCGAACGTGTGCATTTGATGGCCGCTGCAATGATGTCGCCAATATAAGCACTTGTTCCTGCGCCGCAGAACCAGACCTCATCAAATGATTGCGCTGCAACCCATGCCCGAAGACCAGCAACATCGAGGTGCGCGCCCCACGCGCGCCAAATCGCAGGTTGACTGTGAATTTCGCACCAAGTGGCCCATTGATCAATGGTTTTGTGTCATGTGGTCTGCGTCACTTTTGAAAGGGTTTCCGGCGTATCGGGGTCTAGCCCTAAAGCCAAAGCTGTTTTCAATATGACAGGATACATAGCTGCCAATAAAACCGCAGCGGCGGCGGCCGGTGCAATTTCATCACGGCAAAATTCCGAAATACGGATGCGATGCACATCGCAATCCACCGCACTAAACCTCGCTTCGGCCTGATCTAAACAGTCTTGAATTTCGGCTATACCCGTGTCCAGTATCAGCACCATCAACGGGTTCGTCGCCAATTGGAGCGGACCATGCAAAACCTCAGAGCTAGAATAGGCTTCGGCGTGCAGCGCGCAACATTCCTTTAGTTTTAGCGCGACCTCTTGCGCAGCACCATAGCCTGTATCTCGACCGATTACATAAATATTACGCGCACGCAGGAATGCCGATTGCAAGGCACCGACGCGTGGATGCTGTACAGAAAGATCCTTTAATGTATCAGCAGCAGCCCTCACTTTTAAGGCATAATCGGGCTTCAATGCACCCAGCAACGCCATGCCAGCGCCAATAGATCCTATGACTGACTTGGTGGCTGGGACCGCTAATTCAGGTCCAGCGCAAGCCGATAGGGTCATGTTGGATTCTACTTCAACCGCGCTGTTTGATTGGTTGATAATTGCCACCACTGTTGCCCCTTGAACTGTAGCACCCTTAGCTGACTGCACGAGATCTTTGCTGGCCCCTGATTGGCTGATCACCAAGGCCGCAACTTCTTCAAGCGAAACTCCTACACCAATTGAGAAAACCGACGGCGGCAAGGACGTGACAGGAACCCCCAGTTCGCGCATGAATTCATAAGACAGGATGTTGGCAACCGCATCCGAAGATCCACGCGCGATTGTATAGATTGCACGTGGCTTGCCCAAGACATCATTGTCAACCTGCTGGATTGTGGCCTGAGCAAAAACGACCATGCTTTGTGCAGCTTCTGCCGCCATCAAACGGCCTGGTGCTGTGTTTTCTGGTGTCATGATTTGATCCGTATTGATCAATTTAAGGCGATACTGAGACTGGCTCGAATCCGTCTGACAACACCATCAAGTGGGTTGAATTCGAGGGCATTGTACAATCACAACTGTCCTATCATCAAAGAACTCGTTCTCAGTTCCCCCTTTTACAGTCGCGTATTCACTAATTCTGTGGAAATCTTGTTTATCGGTTGCTTCAAATGCCTCCTCCCAAGCTGCTACAGTTGGGTTGTCTGGCAATTTAGCGTACCCGTCGCTGAACACTTCGATGGTTTGCACGTCTTCTTTTGGTCGCCATACGTCAACCCAATCACCAATTTGAGGCGTACCGTCAGCTAACACATCATAGCAAAGCGAATTGCCAACTTCATTTGCGAAACGATACTGCATACAGATTCCGGCAGTAAGAAAATCTCTAACAATAGCACCTTCGTTTTGAAGGCTCAGCTCCACGATGGTCTCGGTGATAATATTGTCTGCTAGTTCGCGGCCCATAATTCCTTTTTCTACCGCATCATCAAAACCCAGAAAAATACCACGCCTAGCTGCCATTTCGGCAGATTCTAAATCTGGCAGCCTCTTAGACAGGTCGTGGAAAAGTGCAACGCGAGCGAAAGTAGAGACATCATCGATTAGCTTTGTGTGCCTCAGTGTCTCTGAACCATTGATCCTTATGGCACTGTCACCAAGACAGAAAAATCTCCAATTCTCGCCACAGTCGATAGCTAAAGCAAGTGTCGTCGCCGGAAGAGGCGAGACAGAATGTTTTTCGAAACTTTTTGCGTAGAGCGTGCTGAGTTTATTAACAAGTTCTCGAGCTGGCAGCTTGCGGTTCTCGGGAGGTGCTAGCAATTGTGCTGCGCATTCTGCGGCATTCAATGCGGCCATCCGGCCTGCAGGCGTGCTGTTGATTAAAGTTCCTTTCGCGTCGGTCGCACCGTCGAACAGGCCTATTGCGATACCTGGTAGAATAAACGGCACGTCGTCGCCTGAGCGATCAATGGCTCGGTATTTGCAACGTGAAAATGCTTCAATATTCATAGTGTATCCTAAAGAAATGCGGAATTGCGATTTTCAGCAAAGCGGAAGACTGCATAGACACAGGCTCCTGTACTCAAAAGCAAAATTGTAGACAATGCCGCCGCCAGTCCGAATTCGCCATCAAGAACCGCTACATATACTTTAACAGGCATGGTGATTGTTCCCGCGTCGTAGAGGATCAGAGTCGATGAGAGTTCGTTGATAGCGGTTATGAAACTCATCAATGCGCCAACCACAATTCCAGGGAAAATAAGCGGCACAGTGATCTTTACAAATGCTCCAAGAGGTGTCGCGCCAAGATTTACGGCGGCCTCCTCTAGTGAAGGTTTGATTTGCCGTAAACTAGATGTTGTCGAGCGGACTCCGTAGGGAAGCCTTCTAATAAAATAGATCATAACTAGAAGAACTGCGGAGCCAAAGAAGTTTGGCATCCCATTTCTAAACACGGTCACAAAACCGATTGCCATGACAACACCCGGCACGAGGTAAGGCACCATCATTAGGAAGTCGATTGCGGCCGCCGCCTTAGTATCTCTTCGGACAATAACATAGCTTATTAGTCCCGAGGTGATTGTGATAAATGTCACCGCAATTATTGCGAAGAGAAAGCTGTTGTAGATAGCATCCGGCGCATCTCGCCAAATCCTATCATAGCTCTCCAAGCCAAACCCCCCAACAAAAACAGGGCCGTTCGTCTTCAGAAACGATGTATACACGACAACTGCCGATGGCAGCATAGCCAGAAACACAATGCCATGGCTAAAAAAATGAACTGCTGCGTTCTTCCAACCTGATAACTTAACAGCAACCGGCAGATTTGTAAGAGAGCTGGCATAGCGACGATTAGCAAGAATTCTGCGTTGTGCAACAAGGGCAATCATTGAAATCGCCATCATCAAAATTGATACTGTGACGGCCATGGTAGGGGGCCCACCCAACTCTGAGCGATAGGCCGATAAGGCAATTGTGGACAGTGTCCGAAACCCGCGACCGAGAATGGCGGGCGTTCCAAAGTCAGCGATTGAAAGCACAAAGCAAATGATGGCTCCAGTGCTGACCGCTGGAAAAACAAGTGGGAGAGTCACCTTTACAAAGCGTTGCCAGGGGCTGCACCCTAGATTTTCTGCAGCGTCTTCAAAAGATTTATTCACCGCATTCAAGGCAGTCTGTGTCATTAGGAAAATGAATGGGAAAAACTTTAATGAGAAGACAAGAATGATCCCGTGCGCACCGTAGATGGTGGGTATGTTAATGCCAATACCGTCAAAAAAGTTTGTGATGACCCCATTGGATCCCATCATCATGATCCAAGCGTAAGCACTGATGAACGGAGGGGATACTAGCACCAAAATAGCGAGAGTAGAGATGAGGGTCTTTCCTCTGATTAAGAATCGTGTTGTAAAAAAGGCGAGTGGAATTCCAATTAAGCAAGCTCCGAGTGTGCCGAGGACTCCAACAAAAAGCGTGTTTTTTAAACCATTCAAATAATAGTTTCGGGTGAACACTTCTATGAAGTTGCCAAGCGTCAAGCTGCCGGTGTCCGGATCAACAAATCCCAATGTCAATACACGCAGGATTGGTAAAATGAGAAGAATGCAAAGTACGGCTAATATTAATATGGTAATCCATGTCCAGAAATCTGGCCTATGGCGTGGAATCGAGAAGTCCATCAAACACGCTCCCCAAGCTCGTTATCTTTGAAAAACGATAGGTTTTCCCTCTCAACACAGAACCAAGCCCGACTGTCTATTGGCAGCGCAATTACGTTGGAGTCAGATCGACCGACAGCCTTGAGTGCTTCACCATTATCCGTGGTAGCAAATATCTCCATTTCCCTGCCTACAAAGCTGACTTCTTTGATTTGGACCGGAATTGAAATTTTTGTATTCAAAAAAGAAGACGGGTCCTCATCGACCTTGACTGATATGTCTTCTGGACGCAGTGCACAAACTACAGGACCAGCAGGATCTGCAGGCAGGTGCTGCGATACTGAACCACCACAGCATTTTAGAACAGACTCGCCTTTCAAATTTTCTACTTTGAGAAAATTGTTTGCACCAACAAAAGATGCAACAAATCGATTTGACGGACGCAAGTATACATCTATGGGGGCAGCTGCTTGCTGTATAATACCACCCTCCATGACACATACTACGTCTGACATCGCGAGGGCTTCTTCTTGGTCATGCGTCACGTAAATTGTAGTAATACCAAGGTCACGCTGGATCCGGCGGAGTTCGGCACGCAGATCAACACGAAGTCTTGCGTCAAGATTGGAAAGAGGTTCATCCATGAGCAAAACTTTTGGCCGCACTACAATTGCTCGTGCGAGTCCAACACGTTGTTGCTGACCGCCTGATAGTTCATGGGGCATTCGATCCACGAATTTACCGAGTTCAACAACCTCAAGGACTTCTTCTACTTGACGTGTGATTTCTATTGCTGGGATACGACGTTGTTTCAGTCCAAAAGCTACGTTGTCTCGCACACTTAAGTGTGGGAATACTGCATAGTCTTGAAAAACCATTGCAACATCTCTTTGATGCGCTGGCAGATGCTCGATGGAACTACCATCAATAGTAATTAGACCGGCTGATTGTTGATGAAACCCTGCGATTGTTCGCAGCAGTGTCGTCTTACCACACCCTGATGGCCCAAGGAGCGTGAAAAACGTACCTGACGGAACCGAGATGTTTATATCTGATAGGGCTACGACATCACCGTATAGCTTCCTTAGTCCGGAGATTTCAACCGATGCCATTATCAATTCCTAACAATTTGAAGTTTTTTTGGTGATGCTTGCCAATTATAGAGATGACAATCGGCAAGCACTACTTTTGCTGCTACTGTACGTCGAGTACCAGATCCTCCCAGGCTGAGACTAGGGCCTTGCGGTTCTCAGCTGCCCAAGCACCGTCATAACCAACAGATGGAAGTTCACTGATCGCCTGGAGTGCAGGGTTTGATGCCACATCAGCGCGTACTGGCCGGCGGCCTTGTTCTGCCACAACAGTCTGCGCCTCTTTGGTCAACATGAAGTCTAAAAAGGCTTTGCCGTTGTCTGCGTTTGGTGCA
>Ga0115005_10003876_pt1 | contig 11974 bp, 10 predicted proteins | sample ArcOceMetagenome_FD_87163 | JGI IMG/M metagenome (GOLD analysis project Ga0115005, IMG submission 87163) | Marine eukaryotic phytoplankton communities from Arctic Ocean - Arctic Ocean - Greenland ARC118M Metagenome | ecosystem: Environmental > Aquatic > Marine > Oceanic | place: Arctic Ocean...
AAAAAAACAACGGTGAAAAATATTTCATCTCTTTACCCTAATATGATGACTTAAATTTATGAGCATTAATGAATGACTAAGCGACGTTAATCGCTACAGGCGTTCCATTAAAGGCTGCATTACCTGTTAATGTATCTACACGATTAGCATCGGTTAAATCGTTAATACTAACACCCGGTTGTTTAGCCGCAACTGACATATTAGTGCCCTTCTGATTATGCCCCCAACCTTGAGGCATGCTCACAACACCTTTTTGAATATCGTCAGTAATGACCACTTCAATTTCTACTTCACCAACCATTGAACTGAGTTTTACAAGCTGACCTTTCGAGATGCCTAACATTTGTGCATCGTCAGGATGGACTTCTAAAGTGCAAGGGTTTTTACCTTTGACTAAACGTTCAGAATTCTGTGTCCATGTATTATGACTTTTCACCAGTCGCCGACCGATCAGGTCAAACGGATAATTTACGTCTCGGGCGGGATGGGTTATTACCGCATTTAAACGCGGTAAATCATCAAGATAAAGTTGAGGAAATAAATCAACTCTACCCTCAGCTGTTTTTATTCGATCTTCAATACACGGCATTAATGGACCAATATCGATACCATGAGGATTGTCGATAAGTTTTTGCAAGCTCATGCCTTCTTTGCCATAAGGGCCACTTTTTAATTCCATATCGAGTATCATTTCTGGCGTATAAGCATCCATATTTTTATTTGTCATACGTGCAGCAAGTTCTTTTAATATTTGATAATCGCTCCGCTGATAATCCTCTTTTTCAAACAAGGGCGCTGAATATTTCACGGTATTTCTTACTGAGAAACTATTAAAGAAAATATCAAAATGAGAATTTTCAACGCCGGTTGTGCCCGGCAAAATAATATTCGCATACTTGGTGGTTTCATTTAAATAAATATCTACCGAAACCATATAATCTAATCCTTTAAACGCCTCAGCAAGTTTATGACCACTGGGTGATGAAAGCACAGGATTACCGGCAACAGTGATTAAACTTCTGATTTGACCTTCACCCGGCGTTTGAATTTCTTCTGCTAACGTTGCTACAGGGAATTCACCATTGAAAAATGGCAATTTTCGCACGCGTGTTTCATGCTGGCCAAATGAAGTTTTATGACCCCGTTTATGATTTCTTAATAAATCAAAAGCGGGCTGTGGAAACATAGCGCCACCTTCACGGTCAAAATTACCCGTTATAATGTTTAGCACATTCGTTAGCCACAGACATAAACCACCAAAGGTTTGAGTTGACGCCCCCATTCGGCTATAACATACAGCTGAATCAGCAGCAACCATATCAGCCGCTAGCGTTCTAATATCATTCGCCGCTATACCCACATGATCAGCAACTGATTCAGGAGAATAATCTTTCGCAATATTCTCTATACCATCAAGACCATCAACCATATTTTCAAGATGGCGTAAGTTAACGCTGTTGGTTTCAAAAACACAGTGGATCATAGCGAACAACAACAATGCATCTTTTTCAGGGCGAATAAATAAATGTTGATCCGCTATTTTTGCCGTTCGAGTACGGCGTGGATCAACGACAACTATTTTACCGCCACGTTTTTGAATTGCTTTCATTCGACCAATAACGTTTGGTGCTGTCATCATACTGCCATTTGAGACGACAGGATTACCTCCGATAATCAGCATAAAATCGGTACGGTCAATATCAGGAACCGGTATTAACATGCCTGCACCAAACATAAAATTTGAAGCAACATGATGCGGCATTTGATCAGCTGAAGCAGAACTAAAGCGATTGATCGTTCCTAATGATTTCATGAAGGGCTTTAAAAACATGGCATTGCCTAAGTTGTGTGCATTAGGGTTACCTAAATAAACCGCTAATGCATTTCTGCCAAATTCATTTTGTGTGCCTTTAAGCTTTTCAACAACTTCAGTGAATGCATCATCCCATGAAATATCTTCCCAGCCTGTGGCTGTTCGTCTAATAGGCGTTTTCAAACGATCTTTATCGGTATAAAAGTCTTGTAAAGCCGTTGCTTTAGGACAGTTATACCCTTTACTAAAGGGATCGCTTTGATCCCCTTTAATTGACAATATTTCTTTGTCTTGATATTTGATTTCTAAGCCACACATGGCTTCACAAATATTACAGTTTCTATAATGTGTTTGAATATCGCTCATGTTTATCCCTAGCTTATTTAATGAAAACCATTTTTATTATTTTAAAATTTATCTTCTAACCATTTTTTAGTGAGTCCGATATTGACCATGCTCTTAAGTTTGAAAAGTGCCATCCAGTCACCATCTTGAGGTTCTGCTTCTCCACAACGAGGGTCTGAACGCTGAAGTGCTCCAGTCATGTTGTGATCGATAGGAATAGGATCACAGCCATGTCCTGATTCACAGATAAAGTCCCACTTTTCTCGGGCAGGTGCATGACAAGTAAAGCAATTGCCATCGAAACGATTGACTACATCAACAAAACCTCGCTTGCCAATTTTTGAACCTTCCTCATTGACTTCAAGTTCAAAAAACTCCCAATCTCCTGTCGCAGGAAAAGTACCAGACTCTCGCTTTACCATAACTTCGGTCGGCACAAGTTGTACAACAGAGCCTGCAGGATATACAGCGCCTTCAGGTGCATTGGCTACCGCTAAAGTTCCTTCTATATCGCCTAGAAGGTTGTCCACATAAAAGTGGCGAACGGGTGTCATGTCTCTGATACAGCTGAAACTTTCTTCATCAATATTGACAACGGTTGTTGTTTCTGCAGATTTAGCATCCGCAGTTTCTTGATCACCTATCTGTGTTGTTTCTGCATTCACCGATAAAGAGGTGAAACCAATAAACAATACTGTGGAAATAATTTTAGTTACGGTTTTTTGATACATATTCATCTCGAATTTATTTTTAGGTTAATTAAATTTACAATATAAATTAATTTACTAGCTTCATAGATATTAAAGCTTAACAATCAACTTACCTTTGTTTTGTCCGGTAAAAAACAGATTCAAACCTGTCATCGCTGATTCAAGTCCATCAAGCACATGAGCACGATGCTTGATCTTTCCTTGCATAACATAAGGGGTTAACTTTGCTAAAAGTGCAGGCACTTCACCAAAATGATCCGGCATCGTAAAACCTTGTATGGTTAAACGTTTTTTAATAATAGGGATCCAATTAGGGGCTAAATCAGGTGTTTCTTTAGGGTAATCGGCAATCATGCCACATACGGCGATACGCCCATGAGCATTCATTCTGTCAAATACATGATGCTGAATTGGCCCCCCCGTATTTTCAAAATAAACGTCTATACCTTTGGGTGTTAATTCGGCTAACTTAGCGGCTAAATCATCTGCTTTATAATTAACGGCGCCATCAAAGCCAAGTTCATTAACAATCCAATCTGCTTTTTCATCACTACCGACAATACCAATAACCGTTAATCCATCAGCTTTTGCCAGTTGACCTACAATAGAACCAACAGAACCTGCGGCTCCAGATACAACAATAGTTTCTCCTTCTTTAGGTTTACCAATGCTGTATAAACCTTGTGTCGCGGTTAACCCCGGTAAAGCGAACACCGACAAAATAGCTTCAGCAGGTAAAGGTGCAGTCACTTTGTTTAAACCAATTCCGTCACTTAAAAAGTATGCTTGCCAGCCCATCATGCCCATTACACGCTCACCGACTTTAAAATCCTCATGGTTACTTTCAACAATTTCACCGATACCTGAGCTTCGCATAACATCTCCGAGGGCAACGGGAGGAATATAACTTTCTGTATCAGGACTCATCCAACCAAACATCGCAGGATCTAGTGACATATGCGATTGTTTAACGAGAAATTTCCCCTCACCTACTTCAGGCATATTCTTTTGAACGACTTCAAATAAATCAGGCCCCACTGGACCAGCTGAAGGACGAGCGATTAAATTTATTGCGGTATACGTTGTCATTATTATCTCTACTTAATAGCTTTAATGAGTATATGGTTCGGTTAATTTTCTATTACTTGATCAAATATCTATGTCAACAATTGCTTAATGTTTTTTATGCGATTGATGTCTTGGTTTTCATATAAATGTTGAAATGATTCAGCAAGTTTTTCACTCTCATTCATCACTGTTTGCCAATAAGACATGCGTTGTTCTCTGTTCATATCGACAAAGTCATTTCTATCTGGGATTTTCTGATGAGGTAATGAGTCAATGAATTCAGCGGACGGACACACCAACACTGTATTGTCGTAATGTTTCAACCTCACTTTTCTTGACAAGTTTTTATCAAACCAGCCTGCTTTCAATGTTGAACTAAAGTGAGGGTATAGCGTAAGTCCTGAATTTTTAATTTCAAAATCAAAATGGTAATCAACAATACCTCCATCCCTATACATACCTTTAGGACTGTTTTCGATATTACTAATACCCTTCATCACCATGGGAATTGATCCTGAGGCTAGAAGTGCATTTCTAATATTCTCTTTTGAAAAAGAAATTCGAGTAGTAGAAATTTTATCAGGATCATGAAGCGTTAAATCGCTATAATTCGACTGAAAAATATACCGCTCATATTGGCTACCTAAGCGTGGACGATTGATGCGATTATTGAGATAACTTTTAGCGAGGCCAAAACCTTGTATAAATTTATTTTCATTCGCTACAAACCCATTACATTTAGCCACAATAATATGCGCTTTAAAATATGGATTATCGACTATTTCTTGCTCACCAAACTTTCCAAAGATAGCGTCCATCATTTCTAACGCTTTAGTACTCACTTCTTCAGGTTTCGCTTTATTAGAGTACGTTGTTTCATGGTAGTTTTTAGCCAAACGTTTTATCGCTGCTACAGGGTCTTTTTGAGCAAAACATGCATTTCTAAAGGCGCCAACACTTGAGCCAATGAGATTTAACGGTTGTTGTTTATCTTTAAAAAACTCACCAAATATATATTTATCTAAGCCAAATAGAGCAAACCATTTAGGCCCACCACTCGCCCCTAAGAAAGAGGTAAATAAGTCAGGTGAAAATCCTTTTTCTTTAATCGTCTTTAAGGCTGAATCGCCTGCATATATTTCTAACATATAATCGAGTATTCACTTTTATTTTAAGAACAATATAAATATCATTATATTGGATAATTATATCGTAGACCTAACGAATAAATTAAACAAATGAATACTACTTATGGTTTATTATTCTTTTTAAGAATACAGACAAGAGGTAACATTGATGGGCAGTTTTGAATTTATGGCTAGAATGAAGAAGTTATAAAAGGAAAAAAGAAAAAAGGAACATAACGATTATAAAATAGTTATGTTCCTCACAAAGGGCTTTATGCGTTCTTATTTGGATTTATCAGATATTTCTCGCCCGTTTTTTTAGCGTTGTATTGTAAAACTATTGCTGGTGTCATCGCTTGTTCAAAGGTCAATTCGTCTGTAAATGAACAAGCAAATGTTGTTTGGATTTCATCAGCCACTCGTTTTTGTAATTGTCCTACTTGTTCAGGTTTCAACTTACTCAAAAATCTCATCAGTAGCCAACCGCCTATGCCCCATGTCATTCCATAGGCACGGTTCAAGGTACTTGGAGAGAAATCTAAACCACCATATATGTAGACTTGTTTATTAGCTTCAGATCCATAAGTGTTAAAACCTACGGCGTCTTTACTGCCAGATTGTTCCATTGCGGTAAGTATATCACTCACTATTTCACCACCACCAATGGCATCAAATGCTAATGTAGCACCAGTCTCATCAATAGCCTTGTAAAGATCCGCTTTGAACGTTTCACTCGAAGAATTACAAATATACTTGGCACCAATTTCTTGAAGAATGTCCACTTGTTGCTGACTTCTAACTATATTGACCAAAGAAACACCTTCTGCAATACAAATTTTATTGAGCATTTGTCCTAAACTAGAAGCAGCAGCGGTATGTACCAAAGCGCTGTGACCTTCCATGCGCATAGTTTCAACCATACCCAATGCAGTGAGTGGATTTACAAAAGATGTCGCAGCATTCATAGCGGTAGTGCCATCATTGTGAACTAAGCAAGCTTGCGCTGGGACACAACAATATTGTGCATATACGCCACCCGTTAAGATGGCAACCGTTTTGCCCACTAACGCTTGTGCTGCTTTACTATCACCTGCGGCTATAACTACACCTGCGCCCTCATTACCTATGGGGAGTACTTGACCTAAACGTGATTTAATACGAGGTAAAATGCTTTTGTGAACAGGTGCACTATAAGTAGATTTATCTTCACTAAGTGTAGCTTCAGCTAAATTAGCTGGGCCAAACATAGGCCACATATCCGAAGGATTGATTGGAGCGGCTTCGATTCGAACGATCACTTCATGAGATTTTGGTTGAGGGACTTCAACATCTTTTAATGATATTTCAAGGATTCCGTCTGTAGAAATATGGGTAAATAATTGTTTTGAGGTTGTCATTCTAGAGTATTCTCCATCTTTTTTTATTTATGTATTTATATGTATGAGTCGTATGTAGATTAAATATAAAATCAATCAGTTTAACGCATATTATCTGTCAGTGACTTTTCGTTGATCAAGACTAAAATTTCCGGTACCTAAACCTGTGATCATTAATAAACCGGCCATAATGCCCATATTTTTGAAGAAATTTTGTAATTCGTGACTTCGTGCGATACCTTCTTCCATTCCCCAGAAATCATGCATAAAAATACTGATAACTAAGGTCAGACCTGCCAATATAAATGCAGATTGTTTACCTTTGAAGCCCACTATTATAGCGACTCCAGCAACTATTTGAATGATAATAGTCACGACTAATAAGACTGACACGATGGGGACATTGTGCTCTTCCATATAAGCACTCGTTCCCGCAAAATCATTTATTTTTCTTATCGCAGGTAAAATGAAATACACCCCCATGAGAAAACGTCCAAACAAAAGACAACTACTTTGTATCATATTCATGGCTAAATCCTTTTTTAACTAGTTTTGAAGTTCAGACTTGTTAACACTGCATAAGTTACTTCAGTCATGTTTTAAGTAACCCAAACAAATCTTTCCCAATAATTTATATTCATCGTTAATGATTAGGAAGTTGTTACTGAGCGTAACTCTTTTCTCAATACTTTACCGACATTGGTTTTTGGTAATTCATCCAAAAACTCAACCAATTTAGGTCGTTTATAATTAGTCAGCATTTCATTACAATGATCAAAAATGTCTTGTTCTACTAAATCAGGATTTTTACGAACAATAAATACTTTTACTGCTTCTCCAGTTGCATCATTAGATACCCCAACAGCAGCCGCTTCAAGGATCCCTTCGTGCATAACAAGGACTTCTTCAATTTCATTAGGAAATACATTAAAACCAGACACAATGATCATATCTTTCTTACGATCCACAATTTTAAAGAAACCGTTTTCATCCATCGTCGCAATATCACCTGTTGCTAGCCAACCATCTTTCAAAACTTCATCGGTTGCCTCTTGGCGATTGTAATACCCTTTCATAACCTGAGGACCTTGAACCCACATTTCTCCGGGCTCTCCTAACGCAACTTCTTCACCATCATCACCTATAAGGCGAATATCGGTAGAAGAAACAGGTATACCAATTGAGCCATTGAAGCTTTCTTGATTATAGGGGCTCATTGTTACTAAAGGGGCGCATTCTGTTAAGCCATATCCTTCTAGTAAACGTGTACCCGTGACTTTCTCCCAATGTTCGGCAACCGGTCGTTGTACTGACATTCCTCCACCAAAACCAAGTTTTAAAGGGCTAAAGTCAAGTTTTTCAAAACCCGGAGTATGAAGAAGCGTATTAAACAATGTGTTTACACCCGTTATAACCGTAAAAGGGTATTTAGCCAATTCTTTAACAAAACCGACCATATCTCTTGGGTTAGTAATGAGAATATTGGTACCACCAAACGGTATAAAGCATAAGCAGTTAGACGTTAACGCATAGACATGATAGAGAGGTAATGCTGTTATCATAATCTCTTTACCAATTTCATAAACATTCTTTGTCGCTGCATTTGACTGCTCAAGGTTAGCAACCATATTACGGTGCGTTAACATCGCCCCTTTTGAAGGACCTGTTGTACCTCCCGTATATTGTAAAAATGCGAGATCTTGACCTGAAATATCGACATGAGTAAAGGTTGACTTACTTCCTTTAGCTAAAGCCACATTAAATTTTACCGCGTTTGGCAAGTTATAAGCGGGCACTTGCTTTTTTACATATTTAAGCACGCTATTAACCAGTGTACCTTTAACTTTGCCTAAACGGTCACCGACACCTGTAATAATAATATTCTCGACATCAGTTTTATCCAGTACTTTTTCAAGTACATGGGCAAAATTTTCTAGAATAAGAATAGCTTTAGTGCCAGAGTCTTTTAATTGATGTTGAAGTTCCCGAGGAGTATAAAGTGGGTTGACGTTAACCACGGTTAACCCCGCTATTAACGCACCAAATAATGCGATTGGATATTGGAGCGTATTAGGGATCATAATGGCAAACTTGTCGCCTTTAATTAATCCTAAATCCTGTTGTAAATAAACAGCAAAGTCTTTAGCTTGCTGAGCTAATCGGCCATAGGACAAACTTGCTCCCATATTAATGAATGAAGTTTTATCTTCATATAATGTTGTGTATTTGAGAAATAAATCTACCAGTGAATTATATTTATCAGGATCTATTTCATGTTCAACGCCAGATGGGTAACTTTTCTCAAGCCAAATTTTTTCCACGCTACTCTCCTCAATCTAAATTAGTAAAGCTGCTCTTAATTGATAAAGTCACTATTTTAGTGCAGCCATTTTGTTTTTATTATTGGTTAAAAATTTTCATTAAAGTACTTCAAATAAACCTGCAGCGCCTTGCCCACCGCCAATACACATACTAATAACAACATATTTAACACCTCGGCGCTTACCTTCAATTAGCGCATGCATTACCATACGAGCACCACTCATACCATAAGGGTGACCGATAGATATTGCACCACCGTTAACGTTTAAACGATCTTCTGGAATGTTTAACTTATCAGCACAATATAAAACTTGTACAGCAAAAGCTTCATTGATTTCCCATAGCCCAATGTCGTCCATGGTTAAGTTATTTCGTGCTAATAATTTTGGAATAGCGAAAATAGGTCCGATGCCCATTTCGTCTGGTTCACAACCGGCTACAACCATACCGCGATATGCACCTAAAGGTGTTAATCCGCGCTGCTCTGCCAATTCACGTTCCATAACTACAACGGCTGCTGCACCATCTGATAATTGTGATGCATTACCACCTGTAATTGAGCCATTATCTTTCACCGCTCTTAAACCAGAAAGCCCTTCCAAGTTTGTAGATGGACGATTACCTTCATCTTTGGCCAAGGTTACCGCTTCTTTACTAAACTCTTTTGTCACTTTGTCCATCACCAATTTTGTACAGGTAACTGGCACAATTTCGTCATCAAACTTTCCAGCTGCTTGAGCCGCAGCGGTACGTTGCTGAGATTTCAATGCGTAAGCATCTTGTTCTTCGCGCGAAATATCATAACGATTAGCAACGACTTCAGCAGTATCAAGCATTGGCATATAAGTCGCTGGTCTATAAGCTTTTACACTGGGGTCGACGGCTCTACTCATATTCATTTTTTCATTTTGTACCAAACTGATTGAATCACAACCGCCGGCAACGACCACTTGAGCGCCATCACAAACAATATGATTAGCTGCGCTAGCAATCGCCATTAAGCCAGATGAACACTGACGATCAATCGTCATACCAGGAACGCTTACAGGAAGTTCTGCTGCCATGGCAACTTGACGACCAAAGTTCATCCCTTGGTTACCTTGAGTTAACGCCGCACCAAAAATACAATCTTCGATTTCATTGGGATCAATGCCTGCTCTTTCTACTGCGGCTTTAACGGCAACTGCGGCTAAAGTAGGTGCTGATAAATCATTAAATGCACCACGGTATGCTTTACCAATGGGTGTACGTGCGGCAGATACTATTACGGCTTCTCTCATGGGTGTTCCTATTATTATAATAATTTAGTTCGTTAAAATGCTTGGGGGTTACACATTAATATGGGTGAATAACCACTTCCTACTTTTGTGCTTTCATAAAGGCCATCGCTTTCATGACAAATTTTTCACCTTGTTTCGCGCCTGACGCTAAAGCAGCTTGTGAGTCTTGATTTGTAAGTTCACTCCAATTTTCTCTAACTTTTTCTGGGCTTTGAGCATTTTGTGGAATAAAACAACCTTCAGTTTCAAACATACTTGCACTTGAATAACCGCCAGCACCCGCACATAAAATAAATCGATTAGGAGCTTCATCATCACATAGTGTTAACATGCCTGCTGTTACGGCTTCTGGTGCGAATGCTCTAACAATTTCTTCTGGCATTAAATCTTCTGTCATACGTGTTCCAGCAGTAGGGGCTAAAGCATTAATACGAATATCGTTTTTAGCGCCTTCAATAACTAACGTATTCATCAAACCTAAAACAGCCATTTTAGCCGCGCCATAATTTGATTGACCAAAGTTACCGTACATCCCACTTGATGAAGTTGTCATCACAATACGACCATAATTTTGCTCACGCATAATATCCCAAACGGCTTTAGTACAATTTACTGAACCCATGACATGAACATCCATCACAAGTTTAAAATCATCTAGCGTCATTTTTGTAAAAGATTTATCGCGTAAGATACCGGCGTTATTAATAAGGATGTCGACACGGCCCCATTTCTCCATGGTTTGTTTAACCATGTCTTGTACTTCGTCAAAGTTTGCTACATTGGCACCGTGACTTATTGCTTCTCCACCATTTTCTTCGATTAGACGAACAACGTCTTGAGATGCCTGAGAAGATGCACCGCTTCCATCTCGAGCACCGCCTAAATCATTAACAACGACTTTAGCGCCTCGCGCTGCAAGAGCCAAAGCATGAGAGCGACCTAAACCATTACCTGCGCCTGTTACTATAGCGACTTTTCCTTCAAAACTGATTGTCATGGTATTTCCTTAAATTCTTTAATTCATTTTTATAAAAATCATATTCAACCAATAACTGTTCAAATCTGTAGAGATTGAGTTCAAGAGCAAAGAGAAAGCGCGAAATTTATAAGTATAAATGAGCACTTTTGATGCAGTTATTGAATTCAATATCAAAAAAGTGAATAGTTATTTTACCATTTGTACTGAAACCCACTCGGCAACTAAAGCGGGTGTGTCGCAACCTTCAATTTCTACGGTAACCTCAGTACATAAACGAAACTGACCTGGCTTTTTTTCTTCAATAGATAGTGTTTTTGCATGCGCTCTAATGCGGCTATTAACCTTAACAGGTTGTAGAAATCTGACTTTATCGAAACCTGCATTAAGGCCCATGTAAAAACCATCAATGATGACACTAAAACTTTCGGCAAAATGTGACAACATCGATAAAGATAAAAAACCATGAGCTATGGTCGAACCAAAAGGTGTTTGTTTGGCTTTTTCTTCGTCAACATGAATAAACTGATGGTCAATGGTGCAATCAGCAAATTGATTGATTTGGTTTTGACTTACTTGGTGCCAAGGTGTTGGTTCTGCCTTAAATCCAATGTAATTATCAATGTTTTCTTTTTTTATTATTGTTGTCATATTATGTTTCCATACTATTGTCATTAAGATTAATTGAATAGACTAAAACCATTCAACCTGCATATCGTAAGTACTACTGTCTGTGCTCATTAATAATGTTGACCATATCGCTATCTCTGGTAATTCAAATCGGTAGAAATACTGTAAGGCCTGAAGCTTACCTTTGTAAAAGTTCACGTCTTCTTGATGCGGTTGTTTCTCTAAAGCTTTTGTAGCAACAATACCTTGTTTCAACCATAACCAAGCAATGATAACGTGACCAAATAACTCTAAATATTTCACTGAATTCGCCAACGCTAAATCAAT
>Ga0115005_10003877_pt1 | contig 11973 bp, 8 predicted proteins | sample ArcOceMetagenome_FD_87163 | JGI IMG/M metagenome (GOLD analysis project Ga0115005, IMG submission 87163) | Marine eukaryotic phytoplankton communities from Arctic Ocean - Arctic Ocean - Greenland ARC118M Metagenome | ecosystem: Environmental > Aquatic > Marine > Oceanic | place: Arctic Ocean...
AAGAACAAGAACAAGAAAAAGGGAGGCGATGTAGACTCGAGTTTGAATGAACTGCGGGCAGCGTACCGCACATGATCATATTTATTGTGAAGGCTAGAGGAGTTAGGGTTAGAGGAGAAAAGAAAATCAGTTGGAGTTGGAATGGGTATTCCTGGAGGAGTGAGTCTTTGCCGGCGATAAAAGGCCCCTGTTCATTCAGTCTTAGCCTCCTGGCCGTGAGCATGATTTTCCCAGTAACTGCATTTTCAACGCACTCGCAGTCATGGTTGAGACTGCCGTTTTACAGTATCCAGAAGACATGCAACATGCCAAGATAAACATCTTGAAAATTTTCCGAGGAAACATTGATAATCTTGATGGGTAACCACCACGAGACCATTCCAGTTTGATGCGTTGAACGATGCTAAGCGAGGAGCATTTGCGATGGTCGTTTTGTAAGTGAATATTTTTATTATAGTTGTCAAGAAATATTCTATTCTATGTTGAAGTGTACATGATTTATTGTTGTAATTGTTGGGACTGAATTGAGATCAGAGTGTGGCCTTCAAGGACGTCGAGGATATTTTTGAGAATATGTGTCTTTCGATGTTGGCCACAAAGTAAAGAGTTGCGTAGGCTGAGGAGACGGACTTTTGGTAGGCGATGAACCTTGAATCAATTCGTTTGGTGTTGGTGGACGTTTCTGATTCGAACCTGGCTTATTTCGAATGACATACAAACATGTCAACGCCACAACTGCACCTACGATAACAACTGCCATACCTGCGAAAGAAAGTGTTCGTTTACTCAGGCAAGAACATCTCCCACAGGCCTGTCTCATCTTTACGAAGCATAATTTGCATCTGCTTGAAAATGTAGAACGCCTATTTAAGACACTGTTCCTAGACTGTCGATGTCCAACCGACATTGAATTTACGCGAGGCCTTGGTTGTGCCTCATCTTCGTCACTGCTGCTATCAGCCACAGATAAATCTCTATTTGATACCTCATGCCCAAGGCCTGTACCGGACATACCTGACAAAAGGTATCTACCTGACTCGAAAGGAGTGGTGTTCCGTGATAATCCTTTTTTCCGTGACAATCCTTGTTCTATCTCGAATGGTCTAAGTTGCGACGACTCACTAATTTCGTCTAGTGTTTCATCATCCCCCTCTTTGACAATAGCAAGAACATTGTCGTGTCCTGCACCCAATACTTCTGCGCTGTTTAGAAGCTGTCTGTAATCTTCAGGGTTTATAAGAGAACCAAAAGACGAATTAAAATCATCACTATCGGAACGCAAAGAAGACATACTTCTAAGAGAATCAAATCCTTTCCCCATTTCATTTTCATTTATGTCTGGCATAGTTAATGCGCTCAATCTCGGTTCCATCGGTCGGAAAGAAGACATACTTCTAAGAGAATCAAATCCTTTCCCCATTTCATTTTCCTTTATGTCTGGCATAGTTAATGCGCTCAATCTCGAATCTCCGTCTCCTGCAAACTTATCAGTTTCCTGGTCTTCATACCGAGGAAGATTCCCTCCAAATGTAAATGATACTCTAGGACCTTTTGGTTTTGCGTGCTCGTTTTTATCAGATTCCGATGTTATATCTTGGTTCATTTGTCGATAAGGAAGAGAAGGATCCCGATTTTCACTAATAGAGGGTAAACTTGAGTGAGACAAGAAGCTCGTAGTTGAGAAGGTCCTGAGACAACCCCGTGCGGGTGGGTTTTGCACCGGTACCCCCAAGGACTTGTGTGCTTCACTGTGAAATATTTCAAGAGTAGCGCTTGACACAGATTTGCTTAACACCCCAGAGGGTCCCGGCCGAAATGGTTCTTGTTTCCTAAACGACTGCGCTTGAGTTGTCAATGTAAATTCAGATTCGGAATGAATTGACATCGCCCTTGGATACACAGGTCTTCTCGGTATTCCCGAAAATCCCACAGCGCCCTTCCTCAAAGCCTCTTTTGCAATCTTCATTTCACTCACATCTGAATTTAGCGATGACCTTGTTGATTTGACACTTTTCCCCGAATCACTTTTTGCATCTGCCAACGATAACTTTTCCCCTTTTGCCATTTTTTTGCTATCGCTTTGGTGCTTCCCAATACCACCAAAGACAGAGCCTGATTCACTGCCGCTCAACGCACTCATTGCAACTGATTCCTCGGACTTTTGATCTAGTTGTATGGGCTTCTTTTTCCATGGCCGTTTCGGGTCATATTCATCTTCTACTGTAGCATCCTCCACAACACTTCTCGAAGCCTGCGACTCGGTTAGCGATGCATCACATCTCTTCTGATCGGAGAATCCAACATGCAGTTCCCTGTTTGACTTCATACTTGCTGCGATGGATGATCCGTAATATGACCCATCTTGACTGTAATTAGATTCTGAGATTTGTCCCCATCCATAGAATTTGTCTACTTTTGCTGCAGTCGGATAAGGTATTCCTCCAGATGTCAGCACTTCTTCCGACTGAGATAGACTATGCTTTGATTCCGCTGCTTCGGACTCGGACGATTGACTCTGTTCTGATCCCGTGGTACCGGATTCGGAAGATCGACTCTGTTCTGATCCTGAGGTGCTGGACTCGGAGTAACTGCTACCACCACTACTACCACTACCATCACTACCACCACTTGTATCATCGCTGATGTCGTCCTGGCCGTCAGTTGTCAGCTTACTAGATTTCTTCTCAACTCTGAAGCTACGGTCGTGCTGCAAACTGGTCTCTTCTGAAGTTGCAGAGCAGCTGATGGACGATCTAACATCTAATGCGTCCTCGGCTTGCACAGAAACAACTTGTACTAAGGAGCTTTCACTCGGCAACTCTAACGAAGACGATATCTTTCTATCCTTTATCGATTCGGACATTTCCCCTTGCACTATGCATCCTGAATGCACCGAATCTGATTTCTTTGATTGTCTCCTAGCTTGCGAGGCAGCAGCTCCCTTTGAAGCCGCCTCGGCAGTCCCAGTCGTACTTGAGGACGAGGCAGAGTTTCTACTGTCATTAATTCGTTTTCTTGGTCCTGAAGGAAAGGAGACCATGAGATCGTCATCATCATCATCAGATGAATTATAGCTTGAGTTCGAGTACGATGATTCCAATGGTGTTGATCCCATGTTGACTCCTTTGAACCACCTCTTTTCTCTCTTTTTTAGTTTTCTGACTTGCAAATATTATCCTATCCTCCTCTGCATTATAATTTCTTCTGTCGCTTTCGTCCACTTTCTATGTTCAAAGGACAACGGCAGAGCTCAGCTAGTAGAGTAGGTAGTGAAGGTATGTGTTCAATATACTGATCTGTACGTATTGTGCAACTACTGCACTATGTACCGGTTCAACGTCAACTATCCTACTACTGTGGCAAGTCTTTCTTCTTTCTGCTGAGGAATTTAAAACGAATGCCTGTCTAGGGATATTTTAGTTGAGAGAGGCTGTGCTTTGAACATATAATATTCGATCACAATTCCAATTGCAAGTTGAAAATGACCTGAAGAGTCGCATATTCAATATTATTTGCAATGATAGAAATAGAAATCTCAAACTTAGGGCATTGATGGAGATTTATCATACCTGAACGCTTGTTTCAAGCTTCGAACATCGGCATTTAAAATTGTACAGAAGAACAAAGTAGTGATAGAAAATGGATCCATGTTATCCCATAGAAATTGGAAAACGGTGTGAGTTTTCTCTTGTACAATATTATGTGTGTACTAGTAGAATATGTCTATAGCTGACTGTTTGTATTTCCATAAAATCAAAACAATGAGTAACGACGCGGGATTGTACTTGGAAGGATGGATCGGAAAGTACTGCACAAATAAATTTGAAATTGATATTATCTCATTGCGTTTTAGAATGTATTGTTGGACAATACCTGGCGACTTCTTCTCCCGCAAAGGGCACTTCTTGAGTGATTTCTACCATATGCAAGATGGAATCAAAGGTACACCGTCTATCTATGTCATATTCTTCCAAAATTTATTGAATGACGGCAACTCACATTTTCAATTTGTAGTATTTGTGATAACGCAGCGAAAGTCTACTTTATTGATATTGCACTGGAGAATTATGTAATCATTCTCCATACAGCTAGTACAAAGCATCAAAGAATTGGCTTCACTCTTTGTGCACCTTCTCCACTGTATTTTTATAAAAGCAAGCCTCAGAGTTATATTAATATTATATTTGAAACTGAAACTAAATGATGATTCGATTTTCCTGCTTCTAAACCCCACCTTCGAAACCCAGAATGAATCTTTGACCAACGAACCACGAATTACCTCATCAACTTTGCTATTTGAACTAGATCTTCAATTTTTCAGCACTGTCCCTGTGTTCGCTCTGGCCTGTGGCGTTGCCTCCTTTCATTCTATCAGCCAGCCAGACAGCCAGCCAGCCTGGTTGAGCCATCCATCAGGGTACGGTGGGCGTAGGTTGGTAGGTGATACTCTGGTACTAATGTATCGGTAGGTGACTTACCGAAGTCTACAAAGATACTTTTCAGTTTTTAGTAGCTTCTACTACCTACTACCACCACATACTGTGTTCTGTGTGTCGTATGTGCGAATGATATGTCATAAAGTGTCAACCATTCCCCATCCCAACAGGAGCAGGATCTTCGAATCTGAATATCTGTGAACGCACTTTAGAAACCCGGAAATTTGACTCCCTGCGCGGCGCACCCCATACACCAATCAAAATGGTTTCTTGAAGTTATGTTCCACATCACCCCAAATCAAAAATCAAAATCTTGTCTCACATAACACACAACACGGCTCATCACCATTCGTACCACCTGGGATCAAGTCAATCTTGCCATCACGATTGCTGACATCACAGGATTACATTGCTTCGAAACTTTTCTCATAACAGCACGCCAACCCCATCTACACATTTGTAATAATCCGTTGCTTTCGTATACTTTATACTTCTACATCCACAAGCCACCCTACCTACTTACCTACTCGCAACCATGACTTTTTTCAAGAGAGAAATTATTATCGCAGTTGTGCTTAGCGTGAATGCTCTAAGCTCCGGCAGCGTTGTCTCTGCATTCTCTATGCCCATGTTTACTGAGCAAAAAGCTATGCGAAGGACAACTCTTTCCAAGACCGATGGAGTTGAGATTGAGATTCCAGACTTTGACGAATTTTTTGGAAGAATTAGAGAAGTTTCTCCCCTAGCTGCCATGACTATTGATGGACAGGTCGGAGGTTTTGATGCTGCGGATGAAAAGTGTAAGTAAACTCACTACCTTTTCTACAGTTTTGGAAATTTCGAAAACGATCAAATGTAAACACTTCCTTTGTCGTGGATCCATCTGCGCACCACTACAACTGACTAACGTGCAATTCTTTCCCTTGTTCATCATAGATCCATCACAGTTAAAGTGGAAGAAAGTTGACTCCAACAAGAGAAAATTAGTTCACAAGATCGAGAAAATAGATAACTTCCAAGGCCTCGGATGCCCCATTGTTAGGTTCCGATCATCCATTAAAGGCCCCTGTGTTGGTATAAAATTTGCTGAGTTCATTATGAATCTTGAAGAGCGTGCCAAGTGGGATCCGCAAATAGAGCAAGTCGATGAGATCTATCCCATCTATGACGTGGATGCTGCCAACATTGCTATGGACTTCAAATATGGAGATTGCAAGCGTTTAGGAATTGGGTATTGTCAGACAAAGAGCAACCCAATTGTAGATGGTAGAGAACAATTGATCCTCTGCGGAATTCAGGATATGCCTAACAAAGGAACTGTGATCTGGGGAACTGAATTGGAAGAGTGGCACAATCACTTGTTCCCTGAAGACATTGCTCGTCATACCAGGGCAAAGAGCCATTTGTTTGCCACCACTCTTCAGCCTACTGGACCAGACTCTTTTGACGTGGAATACATTCTTCAGCTAGAAGTCGGTGGTAACTTGCCAAATTTTCTCACTACTCCCATTTTGGTCGAGACTGTGAAGGGTATGTTCAAGCATGCGCAGAAAACCTTTTCGGATGAGGAAATTATGGCCCCTTGGATCAAGCCCGAGGAGGAGATCACAGACGTTATGATTGCAGAGAGGCATGGCTTATTGATGCCATTGTAAATGTCTGCTTTGATTTCTCGCTATTTCTAATCGACGACGATGAAGACTGTATATTCTAGGTAATTCTTATAGGATGTTGTATTGTGCTATAGAACATTTTTTACGATAGATTTTGTACAAATACACAGCTCGTTCAAACCCATCACTGCGACATTCTGTACTTGTGTCTCGATTCAATTTCACCGCCCGTTTGTATCGTACTGCGTATTGCCGATTTGATTCGGAAATATCTATATCAAATGCAGGTTTATTCCTCTTCTTCACTTGACTCATCTTCGTCACTGTCATCTTCATCCTCTTCCAAATCAAATAGGTCTATCGTGTTGCTTTGGTTGCAAGTCAATCCACCAATTCCTCGAGAACCACTCATTATTAAGGATGAAGCACCACATGCAGCTTTGGAACGTACGCATCGCCCTTTGTGACAAGATAATATTGTGAGTATGTATGATGAAGTAGTGAACATGATGTGAAGAAGAGGGTTTTGCAACACTTACATTTTGACTCGATCCCATTTTTCTCATCTTTTGTCAAAACCTCAGCTGCATCCTCAATCGCATCAAACTTACGAATGATCAATCTCCCAGCGTCATCAATGCACGCTTTGACTTTTCGGAAGGGTAATGAATCGTATTCAAATAACCACAACTCTTCATCAACCGAACCATCTTGAGCCTCTTCCTTCAAGAGGAGACTGAGTGACTGCCGTCCTTCTTCGTAACTGGGAGATGCTTCTGACGTGAGCGTACTATTCCCATCGTCACCATAAAACTTCATCTCCTTCACATCGAAATTCATTGGCAGTCGCACAAATAATGTCTTGTAATACGCCGGAATGTCTTCGTAGCAAGTGGGGATAGCTGAAATTTGAACCAGTTGATGCCCCACATCAGTTGTTGAGCATGTATGCGCAAAAATAGTCCAGTGTAAACACTGAGAAAATGCCTGCTCGTCATCCCCTACCAGGCCGTTACTTGCTATCGTCGTAAAACGACTGTGTAAAGTAGACACCAATTGGTTTTGGTTGATGCATTCCTCCACATAAATATTGACTTGGTTGACGAGGTGCGTCATCACTTTTCGTGGTTCTTCAAATAGCTCAAAAGCAATCTCTCTGGTAACGTCTAGTGCGGCCTTGAGAGACGGCGTCTCGACAAAGGTGTGAAAACCATCCGAATTGGACTCGGCGTGATTTCTTCCGTGTAAAGGACTACGGTGTTTTTCAACAAAGACGTGATCCTTAGCAAAGTAATCTGAGAGGAGAATACCCAATACAGATTCAGTTGACCCGCGTTTTTTTTCTAGTTCAATTGGTGCAGTTTTCAACGGTGCTGATAAGAAGCTCGCCACCTTTCGAAGGACGTGCTCTGGCACCCGCCTCTTCCTTGCGTTTTCCTTCTGCACACTATCAGCGGCTGTCCCTCGAGCCTTAACTTGAGAGGCTGTGCCTCTTATCCACTTCGTCATACACTCGAGCCGATGTCTGATCTCTACGGTCTGCGCTACACACTGCTCAGTAACAATGTATAGTATTTCGGACGCCTCGCATAATCTCAAGCAAGTCTCATCGTCCATCAAAGCTGGTAGCTCATCTAGAGAACTTTCTTGTTTCTTGCCCTCGTCAGCAACACTATCCTCCTTCTCGTATGATCGTACTGTATCCATTGCTTTAACTAAACCATGCAATTCCCCTGCATCGAAGACAAGAGACCGAGCTGGAGCCAATACTTTCTTTCGAAGTAAACCCTCAACTCCAGCTACATTCGCCTCTAATGATCGAAACAGTCGAATTAGGAGCTGATCATTCATCAAAGGATGGGTAAAGAATTGATCCATTGCATTCGAACTCTCTGCACTGCGCATGGAGTGCCCTCCAAGAATATAATTCAACAACTCTACTCTCATCAATTCATTTTGATTGTCCCTGTTTTGCGCAATCACATTGTACTTTATCATGAGATTCATGAGCTGATCAAATTTCATATCTAGCTGTCTCAACGAGGAACTCCAAGCACCGTAGGATTCTTCCATGCCAGTCTTCATGGTCGACAAATGATTTGTGATTGATCCATACGACGAGGAAATGAATTGCAGATTGTAACGATGCTCAACAAGGGTCGGAATGCTGAATAGCGTCAGCTTTAATGACTTCAAACTTTGCATAGATGTCAGAATATGGAAATCACTTGTAGAAACCAATTCCCTTTGAATATATCCTTTTCTTCCTCTGTCTCCACTATGATCATTTGCAGTTGATAAAAGCCTGTACCTTCCATTCAAGTAAAGAACCAAACCATCGTCGCTTAACGTCATCAATATTGAAAGTGGAGTCTTTGCCATGATTGCATTCAATTGTCCACCCTCAGTATTCGAACCATCATTCAAAGCCAATGTCATGGACATGCCCTCGCCCGCATGTAAACCATGGGCTGCTTCTTTTGTGTAATGGCAGGGAGGGAGAAAATGCGCCGAACGATCAACGTAATATTTTCTAAAGTGCCAATCATTAGTGTGTCGCTTTCGGATACGCTGCCAGTGAATAGATTTGGTTCTCTGGAAAGATTTATCTCTCTTTCTCATTTCCTGCTTCTGTTCGGCATGATCATTTGAGGGAGTTTTGCCCGCCATGCGCAATAATCGCTTTTTCCTCGCTGCTGTCATGGACCTTGTAAGAATTGGCGACGCAGATCTATCGAATCCATCATTTTTCAAGCCGAGAGGGATCTTTGGCGGACACGGCAGAGTGTAAATAGGAGTTGGAGGCACGCCTGGACTGGCGCAGCTCTCAATGTCATAAAATAGTATCGAACCATTCGCAAGAGCAATTGTTAAGATCCGTCCATCGGGTGACCACATCAAATTGGTTGCTCCAACAGTTACATCGGCAGCTACTGTTGCGTACTCGTCTTCGCTGTCTCCGTCACTGTCATCTCCCTCCGATTCGATTTCAGCGGCAGCAGAATTGAGATCCGACTGGGTGATTGCGAACATCTTTTGCCAAGATATTGTTCGATACACGACAATCATGGAGCTCACGCAAGCATTGGAATCATTACTGAGTGCTTTAGTGTCTTTATCGTCAGCCTTGGATACACCGAGACCAAGAGCGATCAGATCCATGCTAGGACATAAAGCATTGCAACAGATTGGTTGACCAACCCGTTTTCTCGATTGTATTGGAGTAAAGTTTTGGCTACTTATAGGGGATTCCTCTTCCTTGGCACTCGTCATTGATTCTTCGTTCATTGTTTTAATAAATATCCAAAAACTATATTATCAGAAAATTAGATGATAGCAGTATCAGTAATATTGTGATGTATATGGCACTCGGGTGCACTAATATTGTTGAATTTACGTATGAATAGCAACAGCAGCGATGCTATAATTTTGCACTAGAGTGGTAGTAGTCTACAGTCTACCAGGTGGTACTTGTACTTTAACTTGTAGTAACCGAGCGATTATGGGATGTCAAACGAAGGCGATGCCCGCCGTGGAAAATGGCTGAAGCCGTTTTCCAGACGTTATTAATAATATTTGACAATTTCAATTGTTGGGGGTATTGGTGACAAAGCCTGGAAAAGTCCGCATTGGAATCTTCAGCATTCTATCAGTCTGTTTCCACTGTTGGGGTATTGAGGTGATGAAGCCTGGAAAATTCCCATTGGGATCTTCAGCATTCTATACAGTCAGTTTCCACCGTACCGTAGAACTTTTTCATCTTTATTGCAATCTCTTCTTTCCAAGCGTGTCATATTTGAAAGCTTGCTTCTGCCGTTCCTCTGCGTCACCAAACATGCCAATAATAACTAGACATTTGAAGTTATTGCAGCAAAGGGTACCATAAGATCTATTGCTGACGGGTTGTTGAATAGTTGCGAAATTAAATAACATAATTTATGCTAATGGGTATCGATTACCATTGATTATGAATCAAGATTCTGTCAATCAATCAATTGTCTCTGTTTGAATACTGTGTAGCCAAGTTTGACTAATACCTAATACTTCATGCTACTTACTACCAGGGTGCTGGTGCTAACCATCTCAGTTTCCCGTTTCCCATTTGAGTGGCAGTGGTCCTTAATGGTAATGTTAATTCGGAAATCAAGTAGGTTCCTTCCTACGATGTCCTTCTGATCCACGTTGAATGTAAACTTCAAACTGCTCATGAGATCATCTAAAATAAATTGTGCATCACTTTTTGGGTTTTACATTGATCGATGAAAGTAACCAAACTCCAGTCAGTATCATTGCAAAGCCAACCATCCAAGTTTGATTCACCCTTTCATCGAATAAAAGCACCGCCAAAATTGCCTGTTAGAATTACCAGCGGATTATGAGTTATGAGATGATTTACTCAGTCCGCACAAGGTATAATGTTCATAAAAATTGCTCATAGGAACAGTATATTTGATAAATGCCAGGGTTTGAAACTCACTGATAGCGTGAAATTGGAACCCGTGGCCAATGCAGTTGCAATGGTGCTTCCGCTTTCAATCATACCTTCAAAGAAAGTTGCAACCATTGCTAGATTCATAGCAATCATTCCCAGCAGGAAAACACCTCTTGATAACACACCCGTATATCCACAGAACTTTCCCTCGTCATCACTGTTATTTTCAAAATAGGCCTCTTGCAATCTATAGCACTGATCCCTTGCCCATGTCGAAACCTGCGAATTGGGATCTAAAGCAATCTTGGCAAAACAGGAGGCACCTGCGCCGAAGAATCCAGATCCTATTGCACGAATTTTTAAACTCATTCTATCTTGCTTTGCCTACCAAGAAAAAGAATTTCCGTTATGATACTGTTCGAAGAATACGATATTACTTTTTAGCAGGTACACATGAACAGAATGCGGTGGGTAGTTTTGTGTTTTGTGTGTGTGTTTTATCGCGACTTTGGTTGTCGGTTGTCGGTTGTCGATAGATCTGATATCTGGCTTCCTCAGTAAACTCTACTAGCTAGCTAAGCTAGTGTAGCTAGCTAGCTAGGTTACAAAACTATTTTCCCAGCAAGAAAATTGGACGCTTTTTTTAACACGCAAAAAAGGTTGAAAAAGGCGATGAACAAAAATGACAGTCTTCAAATCTGGTTTGACAAATTCACTAGAAATCAACAATCCAATCATGGTACCACTCAACCATGTTTCACATGGCCAGAGCTGGCACTATCCCTGTCTATCACAATTTCGTAGAGTTGTTGGTACATCGGGCATTGGCTGGAGAACAAAGCGTACAGGAGGTTTGCAAAGCGCTTGATCATCTGCATCAAGCCATCCGCGTCCTCCGGGACTTTTGCTGCTAAGTTTTTTCTCGCCGCCTTAAGCTCTGAAGCCATGATTGTTGTTGTGGCTCTGCCTCTTGCTGCATGCAAGCCACATCATCCTCTGTGAGGTCAACCATTGCGAATGGTGAGAGCCCTTTTGCTGCATGTGCCAATGCTGCTCTCTTGCCAACATCTTGCCCTGTCCAATCCCTTTTTAGTATCCTTTTTAAGAGGGATGGGTACAGCGGGACTTCTGCATCTTTGAACATGAACGATTTGCCTATTGCGTTGGCGATGATCAGGGACTTGTCTTTGTCATCCTGGTTTTTTGCAAAGATGTCTCTGTACCACTTCAGGAAACACTCATCGCCACAGTTTTCGGGAAGTCCACACATACGTTGCATCCTAGCTCTTTCCCCGTCAGAAATCTTGAACTCAGCCGAGTTATCTTCCTTTTCCTCCGGTTGATTTCTGGTGGCTCCCACCGATGCCCCAGCAAAGAGAGCCTGGAGGGCTGTTGCATCCAACTGTATGACAGGTCCCTGTCCTGCTGGCATTTGTGCTTGTGGCCCTTGTCCCTGCGGGACTTGAATCACTGGCTGTTGCTGCTGTTGTTG
>Ga0115005_10003878_pt1 | contig 11971 bp, 7 predicted proteins | sample ArcOceMetagenome_FD_87163 | JGI IMG/M metagenome (GOLD analysis project Ga0115005, IMG submission 87163) | Marine eukaryotic phytoplankton communities from Arctic Ocean - Arctic Ocean - Greenland ARC118M Metagenome | ecosystem: Environmental > Aquatic > Marine > Oceanic | place: Arctic Ocean...
CAAATATGAGCAGTGTGAATGTATCTGCAGCGTCATCAAGTGAAACTTCTCCATCGGGCATTGATATCAAGTCTTATGGGACATGCATATGCAATAAAGTCCGCCTGTGTTTGATACACAACTAAATAAAAACAAAAATGAAATTTACGTACGTGTACTTGTAAACATTCTACATGTGATGCATTTTGGCGTTGTGCCAATCCATTTCGGTATCGTAGCTTGTCCTTATTGTGAAATGAACACTACGCACTACGTGTAATCAATCCTCTATTAATAATCCCCCTTTTCTGACCAAAAGCAGGCCTGGAATTTGCATTCAACTCTTGCATCTGATTGATTTTTTTAAAAGAAGCCCATCATGACAAGAAAAGCAATAAAGATCCCAACACCAATGCCATATATAATCATCTTCTGCTGCACCTCTCTCCTCTGCATGTTGACCAAAACTCTTCTCGCCCTATTGGTCAAACTGCTAACACCCCTCACCCTAGACGAAGCCGACTCGATCGCTTCTCTATTTCTCGATAACTCCTCAGTAATTTCCAACGCGACATCTTCCGTTTCGGCCATGACACGTCTAGCATTTTCCAATGTTGAATTTTGAGATTGGAGCGTATTAGTCGTGTGGAGGAGATGCTCCCGAACTGCTGAATTCTTTCCAGAACCACCCGCTTCGATATCTCTGCTTCCGGTGAGAAGGGACTGGCGGTCAACTTCATTTTGGACGGCTTTGACGTCATCGACTAAATTGGCATGGTTGCCTTTTGCGACTCGGACGATTTTTTGGCACTCTGCCTTGATTTCTTTACCATCCACGCTTCGGGATTCAACTGTCATTTGTTTGAGAAGGTCCTTGGCCTGTGAGAGCAGAGCATTTGCGTGGGACATTTTGGATTCGATGGATAGATTGGAGGGGTCATTGCCCAGTTTGCCTCTTATAAAATCGAGGGTGGATCGGATTTGCGATTGTATGGAGGAAAACTCGTCATTGTATCGGGAGAACGGGATAACTGTCGAAGCCATCTATTTTAATTGCGTATTATTGATAAGGGACTGACTAGATTGATGATGATATGTTGTGTTGCAACAAGGAGGGCGGAAATTGGATCGATCGAAGGGGTTTGTTTATTCATGCATGAATAATCATTGTTGTTCCTTCTTTCAAACATTTTTCTCCGCGTCCTCCTATCTATCCTCCTACAAAGTATTTGGGATCGCTAAAGAGTTCTTCGGCTCCCCCTTTACAAAAGGGGTTTCTACACACCGAAGAATGAATCTTTGATAGATCTTCCATTCAGACGAACGGACCGTCGGACCAAGGTCGGACCGTCTGTTCATCAACATTTCTTCAGCCATCGATTTTGGATTTTCGGATTTGTTTTTGGATTGACTTCACTTTTCCTCCACAAAATGGCACATACATGCTCCGTCGTCTAATCCGTTCCGTAGTTCAAAACACTAGTGTAGGTCTAGGTCCAACGCCTACTCGAAATCAGTACACCAACCTCACTGCTGTGCAGAAATATTATTTTACCACCATGGCGAAGGATGACAGTACTACAAGTACACGTATTGCTGTTCCAGAAAATAGAGAACTCATTGAGGAAGGAAGCGTCAAAATGCTTTATCCCAAAGGCGTTGTGTTCTACAACCCTGTCCAAGTCCAAAACCGCGATCTGTCCCTCCTCATGATACAATTATACGCTGAACGTCGGGTCAAACGGGTTCAGCTCAAGAAAAAGAAAAAAGAATTCGCAAAGGCTGCAAGAGAAGCAAATGCCGCAGACGGTAATGCAAAGAAACAAATTGACATGAAGGCGATTGATGAGCAGCTTAAGGATTACGAAGAGAAGACCGACTGGACTGAATTCTGTGAAAAATATGATGGAAAGGGGATTCGTATTTTAGAAGCTCTCGCTGCATCGGGGTTGAGGTCGTTGCGTTTTTTTAAAGAGATGACACCATCTCTACTCCATTCCATTACAATCAATGATCTCGACCCAGCGGCTGTAGATTTAGCAAAGGAGAACATTCAATTCAATAATCTATCAGATTCTTTGGTTGATGCAGATGATGATAAGAGGGGGATCAAAGTGGTGAATTGTGATGCAACACACCTCATGTACACTTCTCGTCGCAAACCTGGTATGTACACTGTCGATCCTATTCAAGCTGTCCAAAAAGACCAATATGATGTAATCGACTTGGATCCATATGGATCTGCTGCTCCTTTCCTTGACGGTGCTGTTCAAGCAGTTGTCAATGGTGGATTGCTGGCAGTCACTTGTACAGATATGGCTGCTTTGGGAGGATCGCATCCTGAAACGTGCTATGGTAGATATGGAAGTATGCCAATTCCCCGTGCAGGCTACCTCCAAGAACTGGCTTTGAGGATCTTGCTGAGTAATATCGCTCAACGTGCGGCTGTGTACGGACGTACCATACGTCCTGTTCTTAGTGTCGGGATGCACTTTTACGTGAGGGTTTTTGTGGAAGTATGGGATGATAAAGCAGCTGTCAACAACTTATCTACCAACATTGGTACCGTTTATCAATCAACACAGTGCCCTTCCTTTCACACTATCCCACATGGTCAGCATAAAGGAAGTAATAAAAATATCATCCAGGCAACAAGAGCACCAAAGACTCCATCTTGTGAAGAGACTGGAGGGCCATTTAAAACAGCAGGACCTTGTTGGTTAGGACCTATGCACAATGTTGAAGTGGTGAAAGAGGCAGTAGCTAGAATGGATAAAATCAAGAATGGGAAAAAGAAGGAAGAACTGTTTGGATATCTGAAACAAGAACGAGAGTTACATGGATTACTCACTATGTGCTCAGAAGAGTTATCGGATGCTCCGTTGTATTACCTTTTGCCCAATCTATGTAACACACTTGGCTGTTCATCTACGCCTATTAATGCTGTAAAGTCAGCCATTATCACTGCTGGTTATCGAGTTAGCGGGTATCACAAAGATCCCAATGCAATCAAGACTGATGCTCCAAATTCAGTTCTGTGGGATATTATGCGAGCATGGTGCAAAGAAAACCCTCCTAATCCTTTGAGCAAAAAGAAACAGAATTTTAAAAATAAGCGCAGAAAGAATGATAAGGGGTCTACTAGTGAAGAGGCAACTGAAGAGAGAGATAATGGTACCGAAAAAGTAAGATTATCTCCAGGCGAAAAAATCTTGGCAGTGGAACCATCAATCAAAGTAGATTTTACAATATTAGATGAAGTGAAGAATAAAATCACAGCATTACGTTTCCCCATGAACCCTGAAGCTGGTTGGGGACCGAAAAAGGCTGCTACCGGATACAAACGCAAGGCTGACGAGGCGGACAAACCTTGAGTGTGAAAACTACACCCACCTAATAAATAATGAGTCTCTATAAGTACTCAGATTGGAGATACTTGTGCATCGCATCTCATACCAATTTGCCAAAACCAGTCTCGTGCTTGTTTTCATTTTTGCTACACAAATATTTCAAAAGCAAGCAACCGTTCGATCATCAGATTTGATCCAACAAGTATACTTGTGCACCTCATCTAATATCATCGCCATAATCAGCCCCTTTCCCTTCTTCCTACACATTTAATTTCAAATTATTTAAATAACCTCCAGGATGATTTTTGGCACAATGATCGGATGGCGTTTCTGCTGCTACTTCCAGCAGGTCAAATACTGGACGATCTGATTGCTGCATGGTATTCGCTTTTTTGGAAGTTTCAGCAGTTCTGTCGGTGCTACTGCTTAGCGAGTCAAGGTAATTAACAGTGGAAAGAGGGATTGCTTCTGATGACTGTGTAAGAGATTCAAGATAATTAGAAGAGAAAGCATAAGTTCGTGCCGTCAGGATAATGAAGAACAATGTTAGACTTTTTCATTGCAAGGTATGTGAAAAATCACGGTTAGTGGTCAGTGCAGATGCATTAGCTGGTGGTCAGTGCAGATAGCTTGAATTCGCTTATGATTGGCGTGCTGTGAATGCAAAATCCAACAACTACATCATACACATTCAAGCTGATCCAACATCCAACACATACACCACCTAATACCTAACTAGCAAGTGAGCAGTGAGCTGGTTTTGTCGAGAATTGTTTCATTTTATGCGGGTTTTGTGAGGTGGTTAAGTCCTACTTAACAATCAATTCTAAGATCATGTAATACATGCTCTACGTGTACCGTACAAAACATCCAATGCCTAATGTGGCAAAGGTGGAGCACACGAATAGCACGTGAACGTGTAACAGTTGACTTTGTTTATTTCCAAATTTAGTAATCTTCATCATATTCATCGTACTCTTCTTCAAAGTCAGTATCTGAATCTGATTCATCGTCTCTATCACGGATCCCATTGACCGTGTCGTTACAACTATCAATCTCATCCCCGTAGATTCCCTTCAAAGCATCGTCATAATGACAACTCATAATTGCCTGTTGTGGTGCGGGTAACAAACTCAACAGAATTCCTGGGGGTTCCCCAATGGTATAAACCAACTGTTTGATAGCTACCTTAACTGGGCGCGCTTGGATGATGAAACACGCAGGTGCACCCAACAGCATGATCGTTCTAGACATGGCATTGCGCCCTCCGAAATACCCAAAAAAGAGGAATAGGAGAAAATTCCGAATGGTATCTGGCCAGTTCTGTTAAGGAAAGAGTAGTTAACCATTAGTGAGGCCAAATCCTTCAATTAAAATCATGACTGATTTGCATGTACTTACAATATTCAAGTTTTTTTGCAATGCACGCTTGACGTTCATGGTGGCTCCACCTTTTCTTTTTCTTCTTTTGATGCTCTCTTTTAGCAAAAGATCCCCTTCATAATTATCAAGGTCATCTTCTTGGGGCGATGATGGAGTGTCCGTCTTTTCTAATAACTCCTTTTCTTCTGATGAGAGCGATTCGACGATTTGTTCCTTCAGCATGTGAGCATATCGTTGCATAGCTAAATTTGTGTTGGCAACAGATTGGGATGGCGACTCAATCTCCTCGTCGTCGTCATCCTCTTCGTCTTCTTCATCCTCCCTTTCTTCAGCGTTATCTTCAACTTCATCTTCTTGCATTAGTTCTACGGAATTCTGATGCATGGATGCCAAGTTCGCAATGTACGCATCTAAAACTTCCTCGTTCGTCAAGTCATCCAATCTAGCTTTCATTTCTGTGCCAAACTTGGGATCAACAGGAGGAACCATATCCACAATAATTGTGAGTTTGGCCAATCCGTCTTCGTCCTCTTCATCATCCTCGTCTTCATCTTCGTCATCCTCATCTTCTACGAGATTTCTAACCAACTCCTTGTCATCTAGAACTTGCCCATCTAGCCGAAGCGTGATTGCATCCAACGGAGGGCGGGATTTGAATTGTCTTGAGACAGATTGTTTGAGTGATTCAACGGTTCTCGTGGGAGATGCTGTAATTTCGATGGATTGGTCAATCAAAATGTTGCTCGAAAGAGCTGTTTTTAATGTAATTTTGACTGGTAACGAAGACACTGGTACCTCGTCGTCGTCGTCTTCATCATCCTCTTCTTCATCTGATTCTTCCTCAGTCAACTCATCATCATCACTATCTTCTTCATCATCTGATTCATCGTCTCCTCCACGGATCAACAAGATCTTATACAGGTCAGCTTGTCTCAGTTGTTTGCTCACATGTTTTTTTTCGACGAACGCCAAAGATGCTCTTGCTTTTGACGATGGTATGATTGCACCAGTATATATAATTTTTGACAGCGAGAGGAAGAGAAAAATTATAAGATCCCTCATGCTTTGGCACTTTTCTAGCAATTAGTTTGGCAGTATTTGGAAAGGGTTTTTCCTTATGTGTTCTTGTTGTTTTCGTACTTGTAGTAGCTTCTTGCTATTGTCTCTGCTGCTGGTGGAAGTTGATGTTGTATTGATACGGTATCCAATCCATTCATCCTCCTCAAACTGTTTTCCCGGCGTCGGTGGATACGTCATTTCACTTTACACTTGGAATGAATGAAGAGGGAAAAAAAAGAGTTTAGTTTGTTGCTTTCGCGCAATTTACAGCCGGGCCGGGATCCACTTTAACTCTTTCCTAACCGATCCAGAAACCAAAATGATACCGGAGATACGAGTACTCCTCCGTACACCAGGTACCCGGTACCACCGGTACGGTATTTACAAGTAGTTAATAGTTGAGTATGGTGGAAATGATCAGGTTTGTGGGTTGACAATTCGGAAAGCAGAATGCTACTGATTGTGGTAGTGCTAAAGTCCTGTAGAAAGCCGCAGGATGCTGTCGAATAAATGAGGCTAATACAGAAGCCGGAAGGAGAATCAAGGGCGATGTCTTATCAAATAAGTACACCACGTAGTGAAGTTCAACAATAATCACAATTTATATATAGATCGTTAATTTTCGATGGTCCTTATCGTCTTACTCTGTGATTTCTGGAAATGTGCCCTTTGGTGAAGGAAGAAAATCTTCAAATTTGTTCGTTCCCAATCCCAAGTCAGTGGAATAAATATCCTCTCGTAGAGGTGAATGTTCTTGCTCCGTCGGCCCTAACTCCTCATCAAGGCCACCTCCGTAATGACCAGAATCCTGTAAATTTGGATCCATGGTCAGCTGCGACTGAGCACTACACAAGATGTGTTTTGGTCCAGAACCTTCTTTCAATGGGGCCAAGAGCTTAGAATTCTTCCTTGGCATATCATGCAAGATTTTGTCATCTTTCTGCTTGTCATTTATTGAACTCATGGCAAGGGCAGCATGGCTCGAACCCACTGACCTGCGTTCTGAAGAAATTATGATTTCTGGAACTCCGACACCTGCCTTGATAACTTCAATAAAACAACGCATCCAAGTCAGATTTGGATGTCTCTTTCGCAATGATTTTAATTTTGGTCGTGTGTAGACCAAAATGTTGAAAAGTCCACCTAGCGGATAAAAGATTGAAAATAAAAGAATGATTGTGAAGGGCACCTCTTCACCAATTGTGACGAGAAATCCATAAAGATAGGCCCAAACGCACGAAGCAATGAAAGATAAAATGTACAGAGAAGCTTGTGTCATAGTTTCCCTCTTTTTCCTTTTAGAATTTCTCGCAGCCCTTGGAACATAGGACGATTGTCTGAGTGCTGGACCTAGAGTCACAGGAGTACCGGTATGGTGTTGCTCGTCATCATTCTCAACTGAAAGACTTCGCCTCAATGACGCATACAGTGCTGATGATAATCTTCTCATGAGCCCACTTTCATTTTCAGAGGATTGCATGCTCACTCTTGCAACAGACCAACGTGCATTTCTCTTTTCTTGATTGATGACCGTTCGACAAACACCAACGAGACAGAAAATAATTCCAAATAATGTGATGGCATTTGATCCTCCAAATATCCAACCAAATGTGAATGCCTTCTCGCCACGGATACATTCAATGTCATCATTTGTGACACAATTATCTGGAAAAGGAGTGTACCAGCACACGTTTCCAGAACTCATAACGTTAAAAACTCCAGTTACCCAGCATGCTATACCACCTGCAATAGTCCAAATCACGGAAATCGCATGAAGGTAAGGTTCGATTTTTTCGGAGAATTTCTTGTCATTGATATTATATTTCACCGCGCTTAGGAAATACACTGAAAGTGATAGGACATACATCGGGACGCCAGCAAATCCTATGTGAAGAGCGAAGCCCTGCAAATCGCAAGTGAACTGATTGCCATTGGCCCAATGCAGTGTATCGTATTCTTTGGGCAAAGATAATGGTCCCATCATCATAGCCCCAGATTGTATCACGTCTGCTATGCTCAAGCCAAAAATCAGACGCCGAAATGGATAGGAAAATGAGTCCTTGCATTTAAGGATCATTACTGCGATCGTACCAGAGGAGACGAATGATATCGATCCAGTGATAACCGGAATGATATGAAGAGCAACATTTTGCCTTTGCGTGTAAGTACCGTGCATATTGACAAGAAGGTTCTCCTATCCTATTAGTTATGGAATGAGTATGATCAATATTGAAAATGCCTTGTAAGCTTGTAAGTGGTCAACATCCCAATAAAACACCCCGGTCCGAGCCGGTCCTCGTTTTCTGGGGAAATGGCCTTACCAATCGCGTCAAAATGTTATTCTCCGACGACTCACAATTCAATTATTCCAAAGAAGACTGAAGTCAGACATTGCATACGACGTCATGCATGTCAATGGACCGTTGAATTTGGAATGAATGCATGTAGTTGAGTTGACTTACTGAAAGAAAATTCCCCCGCAGCCACAATGAGGCACCCAAAGTTTATAGACAGATCAGAGACGATCGAATTTCAAAGTGTTCAAATTACACGTACAATGGATTTTAATTAATTGAAACGTTGCAAATGGACAAGTACTTGTACTGTACGGTATATAACGGCACCACGATCAATTCGAATACTTCTTCTTTGCACGCGATAAACTGAGCCTCCTTCCTGATACTGTATCAAATTTTCTATTTCGTGACTTCCCGAGTCGAGTATGTCACTTGACATACTCAAGTATGTCAAGGACATAATGGCGCCATGGTTAGGGTTGTTCTTCTTCGCTAAAAGGGAACTTTTACTTTTATCCCTCTTCTACATAGTACTTAGACAAGTTCTCAATCTCAAAACTAAACAACATCACGCTTTCTTGTTCACATGTTTATAAAAAGGGTGACTTACAAAAATACTGCTGAGATTACATGTTTTTAATCAATCCAATAATCCCCATCAACTTCCCCAACAAACTTTCGCTGTAGAAGAGCTTCATTAGACTCATAGTAAATGGCAAACCTTGTGTAGGTTCGATAGGATAGTCAATCTGAGAAGGGATTGCGGTTCTAATTCCCCAAATACGATCCTTCACGATACTTCTTTCCAAACAGCAAGCCCTCAAACCCTCAGGTCCTGCAAACCTCCCAAATCCACTTTCCTTCACACCACCAAAAGGGAGACTCTGAATCAAGTAATTAACACCAAAGTCATTGACAGTAAACATTCCACTCTTGATCGCATTACCAATCCTCATTCCACGTTCTTGTGACGCAGAATATACGCTAGAACCCAAACCAAAGTCACAAGCATTAACGAGGCGAATACATTCATCATCTGAGTCATTTGGAACAGTAATCACACACATAACTGGTCCGAAAACCTCTTCCTTTGAAATTCTCATGTCAGATGTTAAACCGGAAAGAACTGTTGGCTCGAAAAATTGGCCCTTCAATGAAGAATTTCTCTTCCCTCCGCAGTGCAATTTGGCACCCTTTTCTACTGCATCGTTGACCAATGCCTCGATGATATCTAATTGAGCTGGCATAATCATTGCACCACAGTCCACATTACCATCGTTTCCGCAGACGGCATTCGGAACTCCCTGCCGCAGAGCTTTCACCTTGGGCACGATGGCAGATAGGAATTTTGACTGGATGGATTCATATACGAATAAGCGTTCGACCCCACAACAATTCTGCCCAGAATTCTGGAAGCAACCTCTCATTGCCCATGGTACAACATCCTTAATCTTGACATCATCGCAAAACACCATTGGATCCTTTCCACCCAATTCCAAAATACACGGTTTAAGATTAGGAGCACAGCCACTCATAACCTTCCTTCCAACCGCAGGACTTCCAGTAAAAATAATCTTATCAACCAGGCTACAATTCACAAGAGCTGCTCCACATTCTCCAAATCCCGTGAGAGTCTGCACCACATCCGAATCATGCCCGTGTACCTCCAATGCAGCCTTTACAATCCTTGTAAAATACGACGCGGACCAAGTAGTATGTTCGCTCACTTTGGAAACGACCGCGTTACCACTGAACAAACCCGAAATGACATGATTGAGCATATTATGAAAGGGATAATTCCAAGGAGCGATAACTCCCAGAACTCCCAAAGGGACATACTCCACATAGGCAGTCTTGTGCATCATCATGGGTCCGACGGGACGATAGGACTTTTGAAGCCACTCCTCCCCGTTGACATTGATACAACGAATCTTTTCACAGGTGGTCATGACTTCTCCCAGGAGAGCGTCGACCTTTGGCTTACCGGAATCTCTTGCGCATACACGGCAGATACCCTCCTGATGCTCTAGAATGTATTTTTGGATGGTGCGGAGGACCATACGGCGTTGGGTGTAGGTAGTTGTCGACCAGGACTTTTGAGCCTTTGCGGCTTTGGCGCAGAGAGCTTCTACTTGCTCCTTGCCCATAGCTGGTGCGGTCCCAAGGTGCTGGAGAGTGGAAGGATCCCAACATTGTACCTTATCGCTTTCGGAAGGGATTAGGAGCTGAGGGTTGGACATTGGTTCGCCCTTTACCCCATCATCACTGGATTCTGAGAGGGCGAGTGGAACGTCGATCTTGGGGGGAGAGAGAAAAATGAACTCGGCGAGGAGGGAGATAAGTGCTGTCAACGGCTTGCCGACAGTCACTGCGAAATGAGTGACTGCGATGAGGATGGCTGCCTGAATGATGCAGGGCAGATCGTTGAGCGCACCAAGTGGTGCTGGGAGGGGTAGATGCATTATCATTTGTTATGACACAATACCTTTTTCACAAATGCTTTTTCGCCTTTTTCTTCATTTCAAGGCGGCATTTTCAATTTGGCATTGACGTAGAAAAAGATATTTGTTATTTATTATACCAATTCATGTTGGGAGATACGGAGAAGCAAGAAGCAAAAGCACCAAACAAACAAAAATGACACCTTCTACTGACATTTACATTGTTACAACAACACAGCCCCTACCACATACCAGTTACCAACCAACTGCGACCACATCGATTATCTTCCTGTGTGTAAACATACATAACTTGAAGCTTATTGCTGAATCTGCTCGTAAACTATTAGAGTGTTCCTTCCATTCACTAAAGCGGGGGTATTTTTTAATACACACACAACGAAAGTAATTTTCTCCTCATCCTAAACGTGGAAAGAATTTTACCGTATTTTCGAATAGAACCACAAACCACAAATACAAGTAGAACCATGAAACCATTTGGTCTCTCGAGTGTCAGTTTGGGGATTATCGCAGCTACTTACTTAGCAAAAAAAGGGCAAAAGAGAAAGTCTCTCTCAACTTCGGGTGCTATTGCTGCTTGGATGGTGGGCTTTCTTAGTATAGCTTGCGGCAATAGGGGGTTTGTTCTTTTCATGTTTTATCAGGTATGTATTGAAGTCAAGTGAAGTGAAGTGAATCCAGATCTGAGTGGTGCTTCAAGATAGTATCCATTTGCTAACTTTCATTCATTTTCTACCATTTTTTAAAACGTCTACAACATAGCTTGGCACCATGGCCACAAAATTTAAAAAAGAAACCAAGATTTTGATTGACGGTGATGCAGGCAAGTCATCCGTGAGGGGACCGAGTCAGGTGCTAGCCTGCAGTGCGATTGCAGTAGTTTGTTCGTTGGTTCACGCGATCTTCTTTGGTGAAGAAAAGACTATAGGTAAGTATGTCTACAATTTTTCAATCTAATATATTTCTTGATGTAAACGTTGATTTGCGACTCATGAGGACTCGTGGCTTTTATCACTCCCCTACACTATCTTGCACGTGTTTAAATCATCCAATAGATTTCGACGAGTCGAGATATGAATCAATACTCGCATGTGCAGTAATTGCACATTATGCGACTTGTCTCGCCGATACGCTTGCCTCTGAGTTGGGAATCTTATCAAAATCGGATCCATTCCTCTTGACGAGCCCATGGAGGAAGGTGCCTCCAGGAACCAATGGTGGGGTGACAATGAACGGTTTCTTTTTTAGTTTCATTGGCGGAGTATTAATGGGTGGGGGTACAATGTTGATGGATACGCTCTCGGGGATCGATACGAAACCACTCGAAATCATTATATTCTCGGGTACCTGCGGTTTGCTTGGATCAGTTCTTGATTCATTACTAGGTGCAACTGTCCAGGCTACCTATTACGATCCGGACAAGAAGTTGATATATTGCAGCAGA
>Ga0115005_10003879_pt1 | contig 11969 bp, 1 predicted proteins | sample ArcOceMetagenome_FD_87163 | JGI IMG/M metagenome (GOLD analysis project Ga0115005, IMG submission 87163) | Marine eukaryotic phytoplankton communities from Arctic Ocean - Arctic Ocean - Greenland ARC118M Metagenome | ecosystem: Environmental > Aquatic > Marine > Oceanic | place: Arctic Ocean...
CGCCTTGTTAAATTTGTACGTTTGTGCGACATGTTGATTCGTGACACGTTGTTGGAAGTAGGTATTGAATCCACCGAGGCATTGCTTGAATACCTTCATCCTTCCATTCCTGCCTCAACAGTAACAGTTGTTCATGAAATAGAACCACCCAGCAAAGGCAAAAAGAAAGAACGAGAAGTGAAAGATTTTGACGAAGAGGGCCATCGAATTTACGAGGATGGAACCACGTCAGAAGACGAAAGAGAAGAAGAAGAAAAAATAGCCAAACGAATGGCTGCAGCGGCACATCCATGTGAAGTACGGTTGTTGCTGCCCACAGAAATGACCGTGAAACAAATTGAAAAAGTTTCACCACGCGAATCAAGTGAAGGAGACCTTGATGCGGCTGATCCTGCTGCGGCTGATTCCGCTTCCGCGGGCACAAAGGAAGCAACAGAAGAAGTCAAACAAGATGCGACCTCGGGTGAAGGCCAAGACGGTGAAAAGGGGGAAGAAGAAGAAGAAGAAAAAGAAGTTGAAGATGTCGTAGAAAGATTATGCGAGTCAGATATCCATTTGCTCCATTCCGAAGATTATTTGGTGGAAGAATTGTTGCAATGCATCGATGACGGTATACGTGTCCTTGCTGTTCCGGAACCCATCATGTCACACGAAGATTTGCAGCCCTACATTCGTGGTGCCAACGCAGAGGGCAGCAGTGCCTCCGGTGGTGGCGATGGTGGGGACGAAGGGGGTGGAGTGGTTCCCATTGATCAACAAGTGCAATGGTCCGAACGTTTCAAGGATGCCAAAAAAAAGATTCAAATTCGCATTGAAGAAGCGTTTGAAAGTTCTCGAGATTATCTTGCGGTGTTTCAACCGTATCAAACAGAATTCGAACAAAACGAAGATACGCTGGTGGATGTGGCTGCTGCTTTTGCAGAAACTCCTTTGGACGAAATGGAAGAACAAATTCGAGTCTACAAACAAATGAAAGGTACCTTTGATGACATACCTCGATTGGCTGATGTTGGACCCGTGCGTGTCTCGAGTATTGTTGTGCGTGCACAACTTTTACCGTCTCCCATTCGTTGCCTTGCTGCTCTTCAAGATTTGCTGCCACAACTCATACGCAATACAACCGAAGTGCTGGGGGCAGAGTTGGCCATTAAAATTTCCAAAATGAACGCCATTGCACCGGTTGTGGCCGACTACATTGAACAACGTATCTTTCATGCCAAATGCGCGGAAGAAATTGAAGACGTCGATAATCGTTTCAATCGCATACAACGAATGGTAGATATTGTAACTGTGAATTTTGGCAAAGACAACGTTCCCGATGACATCAAAGCGCACAATCGAATGTTGACCGATTCCAAACAAAACCATGATGGCGCCGTTGATGCGAATGAAGCGCGGTTATTGGAAGACATGCCAAAGTGGACAGCGGACATCAAAGAAAGGGTGCAAACATTACGGGAAGACACGGACAATTTAGCTGACATGTTGAAAAATCCTATTATTGCTGATGAAAACGAAGATCCAACAACAGTCATTGATTTTTTGTCCGAACAAACGGAAGCCGTGGATGAAATGAAATCTCGATCATCGGATCTTGCTACTTGGCAAGAAACATTGGAGTTGGAAATTGATGATTACGACGAATTGGGGGACACCAGTATGGATTGCTCCATTAAATTGCGATTGTGGCAAGGATTGCAAACATTTACCACTTCCATTGAGAGTTATAAAGAATCCTCTCTTGAATCGTTGGACATGGAAGAAATGACACGTCTCATTCAAGTGACAATGAAAACGGCAGGGACCGCGTTAAGATCGTTGGACGGTAATCCAGTGCCGGAACTGTTGAAAGCAAAAATTGACAGTTTCAAATTGGCAATCCCTGCCATTGAAGCTCTTCGTAATCCTGGTTTACAAGAACGCCATTGGCAAGAAATCGAAGGTGCATTGGGGCATACGTTTGACGAAGAACGACCGTGTTTAAAATATTCATTGGGTGAATTGATTGATCTTGGCATTGAAGACCAAGAAAAAAGTGAAACTATCGAAGCAGCATCGACCAAAGCTTTGCAAGAAAAAGTATTGAAAGACATGTTTCAAGAAAAAATTCTTCTGGTTTGGAAACGTCTTGAATTTGAAGCTGTCATTTACAAAGAGCGGCACGATACATTTATTTTAGGGGGTATTGAACCTGTGATGGAAGCTTTGGATGACTCATTGGTGACACTCAATACAATTTTAGGGTCTAGGTATTGTGCACCCATTCGTTACGATGTCACCAATTGGCAAAAAAAACTAAGTTTGTTGTCGGATACATTGGACGAATGGCTTCAAGTCCAACAACAATGGATGTATTTAGAAACGATTTTTGGTGCGGCTGACATTCAACGGCAACTGCCGGCGGAATCCAAAAAGTTCTTTGAAGTGGACAAATCATTTCGTGGTATCATGGAAGAAACAAATGAAGTGCCAAAAGCAGTCACGGCAGGTACAGTGCAAGGAAGAAAAAATAAATTGGCCAAACACAATTTAACATTGGATAAAATTCAAAAAAGTTTAGAAGCATATTTAGAAACAAAAAGACAAGCGTTTCCACGGTTTTATTTCTTGTCCAACGATGAATTGTTGGAAATTTTAGCACAAGTACGTGATCCACATGCGGTGCAACCTCATTTGCAAAAGATTTTTGATTGTGTTAAATATCTTGAATTTGGTGAAAAACCGGGCTCAATTGATATTATTGCAATGAAATCACCGGAGGGCGAACGTGTTGAAATGGGTAAAAATTTAAAAGCTCGGGGAAATGTGGAAGATTGGTTAATGGCTGTTCAAGATCGTATGCAAAAAGTATTGCATGATGCACTCAAAGAGGCGTGCATCGATTATGAACGAAGACCACGTGTGGAATGGATTGTAGACGGGGGGCATCCCGGTCAAGTAAGTGTTGGTCGATTGTGTGTGATTTTCTTGCTTGTGTTTTTCTCGTTCTCCTCTCACTTTTTCTTTTTTTTTCTTGTTTGCTTTTTTGTTTGTTTGTTTGAAATGTTTTACTAAAATTGCAAGTGCGTTGCTACTGGTGCCCAAGTCATGTGGTGTAAAAACACGGAAAAGGTATTGAGAGCAGCAAACACCGCGCAAGGCGGCATGAAACAATGGGAAGCCGAAAATGTCAAAATGGTGTTGGATTTAGTGATGAAAGTACGTGGTAAATTATCACGCATTGTGCGTAAAATTTTGGTAGCTTTGATTACAACTGATGTGCATGCCAAAGACATGATTGTGGAAATGTGTGAAAAAAAGACGGAAAAAGTGAAAGATTTTATGTGGGAGCAACAGTTGCGGTATTATTGGGAGCAAGACATAGATGATTGCGTCATTCGACACGCCAATGCCAAACTTTTTTACTGTTACGAATACATGGGGTGTACAGGTCGTTTGGTCATTACACCGTTGACAGATAAATGTTGGTTAACTATTACTGGTGCCATTCATTTAAAACTTGGGGCCAGTCCAGCGGGTCCAGCTGGTACTGGCAAAACGGAATCGTCGAAAGATTTGGCCAAAGCCATGGGTACTTTTTGCATTGTGTTCAATTGTTCCGATCAAATTGATTACATCATGATTGGTAAATTGTTTGCGGGTTTGGCACAGTGTGGGTGTTGGTGCTGTTTGGATGAATTTAATCGTATTTTGATTGAAGTATTATCGGTTGTCGCGCAGCAATTGCTTGTATTGCGTACGGGTATGAAACAAGGCCGGGAGCGTATTATCTTTGAGGGACGTGACATTGCATTGAAATCCCATTGTGTTATTGTTACAATGAATCCCGGTTATGCTGGACGTACTGCGTTGCCGGACAATTTGAAAATTTGTTTCAGGCCCATTGCCATGATGGTTCCCAATTATGCATTGATTGCTGAAATTGTTTTGTACGCGCAAGGTTTCGAAGATGCACGTAATTTAGCCCGAAAAATGGCGAAATTGTATATTTTAGCCTCGGAACAATTGTCGCAACAACCTCACTACGATTACGGGTTGCGTTCTGTCATTTCTGTCTTGATCATGGCGGGTGGCAATAAACGTACAAATCCAGACATGTCCGAAGAAATTGTGTTGATCAAAGCCATGCGTGATTCCAATTTACCTAAATTTTTGGCGGACGACGTACCTTTGTTTCGTGCCATTTTAGTAGATTTGTTTCCCGGTGTGGACGTCCCCATGGATGATTACGGAGCTCTTTTGGTCGCCATCAAAGATGAATTGTTGTCTCGCGGTTTGCAAAACAATATCGATGCACAAATAGCTAAAATTATTCAACTTCATGATATGGTAAGAATTCGTTTTGGTGTCACGATTTGTGGACCAGCGTGTGGTGGTAAATCAACGGCCTATTCAGTGATGTGTGGTGCCCATAGTCGGCTGCGCAGAGAAGGTTCGGAAGATCCTTGGTATCAAAAGACTCGCATTGATGTCATCAATCCTAAATCTATTTCAATGGGTGAATTGTACGGTGAATTCAATGCCATGACACAAGAATGGACGGATGGTTTAGGATCTACCATGATACGTCAACAAGTACGTGAAGAAACCGACGATCGGCTGTTTACGATGTTTGATGGTCCCATTGACACGCTTTGGATTGAATCATTGAACACAGTACTTGACGACAATCGTATGTTGTGTTTGGCAAACGGTGAACGTATTCGTTTGAAAGATTTAGGTGTTGGTCCATCGGAAATGAGAATGCTTTTTGAATGTGAAGATTTAGAACAAGCAAGTCCCGCCACAGTAAGTCGTCTTGGGGTTGTATTTTACACACCAAGTACGTTGGGTTGGAAACCATACGTAAGGTCATGGTTGGACCGTGACTTGGCCGCAGTGATGCACCCAGATCAAATGGTTGCGTTAATGGAACGGTTTGAAAATTGTATATCCGCAGGTCTTAAATGGAGAAAACGTTGGGCCACGGAACCAATTGCAAGTGCTGACTGTCAAACTGCACGTGCCGTGTGTAATCTTTTTACAGCACAGTACATGCGTTCTGGACTTCAAAAAGAAGACACGGGAGATGACGTACAACAAATCATTGATAAAATGTTTGGGTTCGCTTTTGTCTGGTCGGTTGGTGGTTCCATACATGCGTCCGATTGGGATGCCTTTGATGAAATACAATCTGACATTTTAGAGGGCATTAATTTTGGTAGAGACGGTGCATATGGTTCATTTGTGTACACACCCAACGAATATGCTGCTAAATCGGAGGAAGATCTGTTTAAAGGGGAAGATCCTGGTAACAAAGGTGCCTTTCGTGGTTTTAGTACAATTGTGCCCGGGTTTGAGTATGTCCCCGGTACATCTTTTTTTGATCTTGTAGTACCAACAATGGATACAGTAAGATTTGCAATGTTGCTGAAATTGAATTATGAACGCATGGCACCCTGTTTTTTTACAGGATACACGGGTACGGGTAAAAGTGTTGTCATGGAAGCGTCCATCAATGCTTGGGCTCGACCCAAAGAGGAAGGTGGTGAAAATGTGTTGCCCATATCAACCGCTTTTTCCGGTCAAACAGCTGCCAAATTGGTGCAATTGACCATTGAATCAAAATTAGAAAAGAAAAGAAAAGATCTACTTGGCCCACCCCTTGGTATGACCACGGTCATTTTTGTCGACGACGTCAATATGCCTGCCAAAGAAGAGTACGGGGCGCAACCACCCATTGAATTGTGTCGCAGTCTTCTTTGTGAAGGTTTTTTTTACGACCGTGATAAATTGTTTTTGAAAAACATCGATAATTTTGTTATGTTTTCCGCTGCTGCCCCCCCGGGTGGTGGTCGTGCCGACATGACACAACGTTTTACGGAACATTTTCACATGCTTTGCATGCCACCATCTTCCGAACAAGTGTTGCAAAGTATATTTGAAAACATATTGCATGGATTTACCTCCAAATGTAAATTTGATGAGCAAACGGTGTCCAATTCACCTAAAATGGTTTCGGTCACAATTCAAATCTACAATCAAATTGCACAAGATTTAAGACCCACACCCACAAAATCGCATTACACGTTCAATTTGCGTGACGTGGCCAAAGTTTTTCAAGGGTGCATGATGGTCCGAGCCAAGGAAGCGAACAACGACAAAGATTTCACGCGGCTGTGGATCCATGAAATCATGAGAGTCTTTTGTGATCGTTTGGTCAATTTTGACGATGTTGCCTATTTTCAAAAAATGGTGGCCGAATTTGTTGGGCGTGGTTTTACGTATGGGTGGTCGCAGGAAGACTTGTTTGAAAATAAAGAGCAACCCTTGCAATTTTGTAACTTTTTGAGGCCACCTTTGGAGGATGGTACGCCAGTGTATGAACCTGTCAAAGATCTGGTCAAACAAAAACGTATTCTCAATGACCAATTGGAAGATTACAACATGTCAAATCCTACCCAAATGAAATTGGTTTTTTTTGCCGATGCCATTGCACACATCTGTCGCATTGCACGAGTGTTGAGTCAACCGCGTGGCAATGCCATGTTGGTGGGGGTGGGTGGTTCCGGAAAACAAAGTGTGACACGCATGGCGTGTTGGATGGCGGAAACACAAGTGTATCAAATTGAAATGGTCCGGGGATACAACCATTTAAGTTTTATTGAAAATTTAAAAGAAATTATGATCACCACAGGTGTCGAAGGAAAACAACTTGCTTTTGTGTTGGTGGACACACAAATTGTCGACGAATCGTTTTTGGAAGACGTCAATAATATTTTAAACACTGGTCAAGTACCCAATATGTTTGCCAGTGACGAGTACAATAAAATTTGCGAAGATTTACGACCAGCAATGAAAAAATTTGGTGTTGACACTCGTGATGGTTTAAGAAAAGCATTTGTGGATCGTGTACGAACCAACCTTCACATTGTATTGTGCCATTCGCCCGTTGGTGATGCACTGCGTGTTCGTTGCCGTGAATTTCCTTCTTTGATCAATTGTACTACGATTGATTGGTTCAATCAATGGCCAGTGGAAGCTTTGACCTCGGTTGCAAATCAATTTTTAGCAGAAGTGGACTTGGGTGACACCGAGGGAATGGTTGAAATCATGTGTCAAGCATGTGCTAAATTGCATTGGGCAGTCAATGATTTTGGCGATCAATTCTTTCAACAATTGAGAAGAAAAGTATACACCACCCCAAAATCATTTTTAGACATGATTGAATTGTATATTGAAATGTTGAGCGAATACCGATCAGCACAAACAGTGACGCAAAAACAATTGAAGATTGGTGTTAAAAAATTAGAAGAAACCGGTGCAATTGTTGCTGATTTAAAAATTGAGTTGACAAAATTAGCACCAGTGCTCAAAGTAAAAGGAGAGGAAGCAACAAAAATGATTGCCGTTGTGACAGAAGAACAAGCCAAAGCAGAAGTTGTCCAAGCCAAAGTTGAAAAAGATGAAGCCGTTGTTGGTAAACAAGCCGCAGCGACAAAAGTGATTGCTGATGATGCCCAAGCTGATTTAGACGAGGCCATGCCTGCGTTCAGAAATGCATTGAAAGCTTTGGATTCATTGGAAAAGAAAGACATTCAAGAAATCAAAGCTTTTGCAAGTCCACCCGACGCGGTGAAAATGGTGATGGAAGCTATTTTAATCCTGTTTGGTAGACCCACCGATTGGAAATCAGCCAAAGGTTTATTGAGTGAAATGAATTTTATGGATCAATTGGTAAAGTTCGATAAAGACAACATACCGAAAAAACTCGTGAAAAAAGTGTCGAAATATACGAAACAAGACATGTTTTCCGTCGAAGCCGTTGGGAAAGTGAGTCTTGCTGCAAAATCTTTGTGCATGTGGGTACACGCGATGATCATTTATGACCGTGTTGCGAAAACCGTGGGGCCAAAAAAAGCGTTGCTGGCGTCAAAAAAAGCCGAATTAAAAGAAGCAATGGGTTTGCTCAAAGAAAAACAAGACATGTTGGCCGAAGTCATTGCGAAAGTTGCGGGTTTGAAAAAAACATTGCAAGAAACATTGGATGAAAAAAAAGAACTGGAAGACCAATCTGCATTGACTGCGAAACGATTGGTAGTTGCCGAAAAATTAACGGGTCAATTGGCGGAAGAACAAATTTCATGGACCGAGCGCGTGGGCGTCTTGGACACTGGGATTACTAAATTGGTCGGTGATGTATTCATTGCCTCGGCCTCTGTGTCCTATTACGGACCATTCACGGGTATATTTCGAGCACAAATGATTAAATCATGGGTGGCAATGTGCCAAGGCTTGACCATTCCCATTTCAGACACGGCAGATTTAAAAGGAGTGTACAACGATGCGGTTCAAATTCGTGCTTGGCAAATCGAAGGTCTGCCTACGGATGACGTCTCGGCCAACAACGCCATTATGGTCGTCAAAGGCAAACGATGGCCGTTGATGATTGATCCACAAGAACAAGCCAAAAAATGGATTAAAAAAATGGAATCAAAAAATAAAATTGTCGCGTCACGTTTGACAGATAAAAACATGTTGCGTGATTTGGAAAATTGCATTCGTATTGGTAAACCATTGTTGATTGAAGACATTGGTGAAATCTTAGATCCTGCTTTGGAACCCGTGCTTCAAAAAGCTACTTTCAAACAAGGTGGTCGTTTATTAATTCGTTTGGGTGATTCAGACGTTGATTATGACCCAGCTTTTAAATTTTATTTAACAACAAAAATGCCAAACCCACATTACTTGCCTGAAGTTTGCATTAAAGTAACGATCATCAATTTTACGGTGACAACGGTTGGTTTAGAAGATCAATTGTTGGGTGATGTAGTCCTTCAAGAAAGACCGGACGTGCAAGAAAATTTAAATAAATTAGTGGCAGGGATGGCGGCCGATGCAAAACAAATGAAAATTTTAGATGCTAAAATTTTAAAAGGTCTGTCCGAATCGGAGGGCAATATATTGGACGATGTCGAATTCATTCAAACGTTGGACGATTCCAAAGTAGTCTCTGGTATGATCAAAGAACGTCAAATTGAAGCTGAAAAAACATTGGCAGAAATTGCCATCATTCGTGCGGGGTACGACAAAGCTGCGGTGCGTGGTTCAATTATGTATTTTGTAATGGCAAATTTAGCAAACATTGATCCAATGTATCAATATTCTTTGTCCTATTTCAAAACCTTGTTTAATCTTTGCATTGAAAATTCGGATAAAAACGATGACATTGATACCCGAGTCGCAAACATCAACAAGTATGCGTTGCAAATGATTTATACCAATGTATGCCGTGGTTTGTTTGAAAAGGACAAATTAATATTTAGTTTGTTGTTGGCGGTACAAATCTTTTTAGAAACCGGTGACATTTTAAAAACGGAATGGTTGTTAATTTTAAGGGGTCCTGGTTTAAACGTCAATCCTGAAACAAATCCAAACCCAGAACAATTGTCGCCCATGGGTTGGAATTTACTGCATGTGATTGAAACACAATTGCCCGACTCGTTTGAAGGATTGTGTGGCAGTGTGGCACAAAATTGGCCAAGATGGTACCAATGGGCACGTACCGATGCACCCCACCGTGAAACAATACCAGACCAAGCGTACAACGAAGATCTGTCTCCATTTCAACGTATACTTTTAGTCATGGCATTGCGACAAGAAAAGGGTTCGGCCGCGTTGTCCTATTTCATAGAAGAAAAACTAGGACGGAAATTTGTTGAATCGCCACCGGTACGTTTAGAAGACGTCTATGCAGATATGAACTGCCGGTTGCCGGCTGTGTTTATTTTAAGCCCAGGTGCTGACCCAACCGGTTTAGTGTATGCGATGGCTAAAAAAATGAATTACATGGAACGTTTGGCAACCATTTCATTGGGGCAAGGTCAAGGCCCCAAAGCATTGAAATTAATCGAAGCCGGGAAAAAAAGTGGCGATTGGGTAATGTTGCAAAATTGCCATTTGGCCAAAAGTTTCATGATTACTTTGGAAAGCGTGTGTGACGAAATGTCACAATTGGTCTTGGACGACGGTCGACCAAATAGAATCAATGAGTCCTTTCGTTTATATTTAACATCAATGCCTGCCTCTTATTTTCCGGTGCCGGTGTTGCAAAACAGTGTGAAAATGACAGTGGAACCCCCACGTGGCATGCGTGCCAATGTGCTACGTTCGTTAACATTATTAAGTGATTGGACGTCGTTTGATGAATGTGCGGGTGTGCATGGCATTGAAATATTTCGTCCATTGGCTTTTGCAACATGTTTTTTTCATGCAATGGTGCAAGAACGAGTACGATTTGGTCCATTGGGTTGGAATATTCCATACGAGTTCAATGACTCTGACGTGGAAGCAAGTTTGTTAATTTTAAAAGGTTTTATCGAAGAACAACCAGAAATTCCCTGGGATGCATTGCATTACATGTCTTCCGTCAATGGTTACGGTGGTCGTGTTACTGATTTCTTAGACGAACGATGCATTGAATGTATTCTGGCCAGGTTTTACACACCCGAAGTATTGGAACCTGGTTTTATGTTGGACGACAAAGGTGTGTATAAAATACCGGCAGGAACGGGCACGATGGAAGATTACAAAGCGTACGTTATATCGTTGCCGTTGGTGGATCCACCTTCGTCTTTTGGGATGCATCCAAATGCACAAATCACGTTGGAATACAATCAAACCAGATACAACATCGATACAACATTACGTTTGCAACCACGTGAAACAAGTGGTGGAGACGCGAGTGGTGGTTTAGTCAAAACGGTCGATGAAATCATTACTGAATTGGCCATTGACATTGCCGATCGTTTGCCTGGTATTATGCGAGAAGAGGAAGCTGGACCGTTGGCATTTGTAATGCGTGGGGAATACATGGATTCTTTGTCCACGGCGTTGAAACAAGAAATAGTCCGGTACAATAAAATCATTGTCAAAATGGAAGTCACGTTGGTTGATATTCAAAGAGCCATTAAAGGTGAAGTACTGATGAGTGCTGAATTGGACGAACAATACATGGCCATGAACAATAATTTAGTGCCCGCCAATTGGGCCAATGTTGCCTATCCTTCCTTAAAACCATTGGCCAGTTGGATTACGGATTTGATCAAACGAATTAATTTTATGCGAACGTGGTTGGAAGAAGGTGAACCAAAATGTTTTTGGATGGGTGGTTTTTATTTTCCACAAGGATTTATGACTGGTGCCTCACAAAACCATGCGAGGAAATATCGAATCGCAATTGATACCTTAAAATGGGCGTTTGAAGTCAAGCAACTGGAAACGGAAGAGGAAGTCATTGCAAAACCAGACGATGGTATTTATATTACAGGAATGTACATGGACGGTGCCGCGTTTGACGTTGTGAATTCTTGCATGGCCGAAGCTGCACCGGCGACCAACTGGCAAATGTTACCCGTGGTCTTGTTTTTGCCTGTGGCAAACCATGTGCCAGATCCCAAGAATTATGAATGCCCGTTGTACAAAACAAGTACACGAAGTGGTGCGTTGAGTACAACAGGCATGAGTACCAATTATGTGTTGAATGTTGAATTGCCTTGCCCACCGGACGGTCCACCAAGCAAATGGATTTTGCAAGGGGTGGGGATGGTGGTTAATTTGAACGAATGAGCGAGGAGGTACAGGTACACAGGTACCCGGGTACAGGTAGTTACAGAGAGAATCATTTTACATTTTACATTTTACCATGTGGTATAATATATGTATCATCAATTTAAAATTCAATGGTCTGTGTACGAAATAAATTCATAAAAAACACGTCACAATAATCTTGAAGATAAACATAAACATACATGAAGTTCAGAGTGGCTGGATCTGCTGCCGAAGAACTACCTGTACGAAATCCTCGAGGTTTTGACTCAAGCTTGCCGTCTTGTGCGGATACGTGGCATGACACGATATTGGTCGACATATCAAACCACCTCAGGTCTGTTTTCTCTGCTGCTGTTTTCTCTGCTGCTGACGACACCGAC
>Ga0115005_10003880_pt1 | contig 11968 bp, 6 predicted proteins | sample ArcOceMetagenome_FD_87163 | JGI IMG/M metagenome (GOLD analysis project Ga0115005, IMG submission 87163) | Marine eukaryotic phytoplankton communities from Arctic Ocean - Arctic Ocean - Greenland ARC118M Metagenome | ecosystem: Environmental > Aquatic > Marine > Oceanic | place: Arctic Ocean...
CATGACCGACAACAGTCCGACAACCAAAATCAATTACAACAGGTTACGCGTACCACCGCTAACCGCGACTCCAACCCATCAGGCTATTTTCTCGGAACAGGACACTGCAGGACACTACCGGTACCGGTACAGGCAACAGAGGTTTTTGGTCATATTTTCAAGATATTTTGAATAAAAATTCTATATCTGATACAGTAGTGGTACGTAGCATCGTTCAAGAAAGCCTTCGAGTGCTATTCATACTCGAGTATCTCTGTCTTCTAACGATTCGGGTTGACCGGGTTTCCTATTCAATTAACTGGAGGATTACCGTATTTCTTGAACTGATTCTTTTAACTCGATCCATCTTGAAAAATATTCTGTGCTTCTTGAAGAATTATGCCAGAGCATTGCTGACGTGTAGTCTTTTTGACGCCGGCTGCAAATATCATTATGAGCATTCGCTACAGCGTTTTTCAAGATTTCGAGATTGTTGGTACCAAAAAGGTTTTTCAGTAAGTTCCTTCCAGTTCGCTGACTTTGTACCCATGTAGCCTTCTTGGTGTATAACTCAACAGCACTTTCGACAAAACTGTCTTCATCCGAAACAACAATGCCTCCCCACTCATCGTGATAATTTCCTATTCCTTCTGCTCCGATCGGAGTAGTGAGAACTGGGCATCCATATCTCCAAGCATCGATTATCTTTCCCTTGATTCCTGCACCAAATCGAAGCGGTGAAAGCATCACTCTGGCGTTACCAAGTGGCATACTTAGATCTTTGACGTAGCCATGGACAACGAAGCCTTGTTTTGGGGAATGTAATTGTTGAATCCTCGTAGATGGAAAGGAGCCATAGATGTGGAGTTTTGCTTCAGGAATAACTTGTCTTATTCTTGGCCATAGGTTCTTCAGAAGAAGTACTTGATCTACATTCGGTGGATGCTTGAAACCTCCAAGCGCAATAAAGTCTTTCCTGTTTTCGAAAGAGTGTTGAAAGGACGAATTGTCATTTTTCTTCGAGAAGTATTCTGGTACTTCTTCAGTAAAGAATGAAGCGAGGATTAACTTCTCTGAGGGTATCTTATATTCATCTCGAAGTAATTCTAATTCGAACTGTGAACAAACTAGTGTCAAATCTGATCGATGAATAGCTGACAGTTCCCGTAGCAGCATAGAATTTGATGGCGAAGTCGTGTTCGCACTACTGTGACAAGTCTGTGGAAACGAATCCATCAGCTTGCCATCTTTAAAACAATGAAGTCCATTATCTGCGTTTGTCAAATCCGTGGCATTTATAATTTTTTGGCGATGGTTTCGCAATGAATGCATGTCTTGCATATCTAAAACCCTTAGGACATCAGGTCTTTCATTGTGAAAGTGAAAGGAATAAGCTTCTTCTGAAAAAAATCTGTCGAAGACCACTACCTTCAAATTTTCAAAAACTTCGCCTTGCAGAAAATGGTTTATAGTTTCTGTTCTATTTGCAGGTATGTGATGCATTTGAACGCCAGGGAAAACTGTGGGCGGCAAAGTAGTCTGCCCACAGCCATAGTGAACATGTTCAAAACAGTCCTGTTTGGATGACGCGAAATATTTCAGTAGCTCAGCTGTGCGAACTCCAGCAGCGCTTGCATCTGGTAAAGGCCATAATGTAGGAGATAGGAACAGAATGCTCCCAGGCTTTGAGAGTTGGTTAGCAAGGACCTTCCTTGACGAGTTCATGTGTGGTTGTGTTGTCTTGCGTCGGTCGTCTAGCTTGCTTCTGCTATGTGCTATGTACCTATGTAACATCATGTAACAATAAACTGGGGAGCAGGGAGCAGGAGCAGCGAGAGCGTCTTGTTTGTCTCCTTTTTCCATTATTTTTTCCAAATCCTGACGAATCCGACACGGATGCGTCTGGGATTTAACTAGTGTTTTTTAGTTTTTTTATACGGGACAAATACCTACGAATCCGATACGGATGCGTCTGGGATTTTAAAATGGTCTATCCCTCTTTTCCCACCCCGCCTTTCACAAATTGAACAAAAATCACCACACACACCACAGAACCATCTCTTTTGTTATCTCCCTACCTGCAGAGCGACGAAGAAGAATAGAATGGAAACAAAGAGAGATTGAAGGAGCTTGTCAAAGAAGGAAGTGTATTACAAGAAAAAGTAGGTACGTCGGTTTCAATTGTAACGCTCGTCAAAGCAATGTATGGCATACTGCTACTTGTATATATGTGTAACAAGTTCAAAGTACATGGTCTTGTGTCTGTACTACGAAATTAGTCAAAAATGATGACATGAATGTCTAATGAGAAATGAGAACCCTCTTCCTCACGACGATGATAATTCGGCATTCTGAATTCGGTGGTTGGTGTCAAGCAAGCGCGCACGCACAAGTGATGGTTGATGGTAGATGGTAGATTCTTCCAGATTCCTGTCCAAAATAAACAACGCCTGGAGATTTGCCACATTGAATTGCATTAAGCACCATATTTAGAATGTGGATGACTTCAAAAGACTTACTTTCACAATCATTCAAACTGCGTCAAGCACAATCGAAATCCCGCTGGAATCAGCCAGCGAGTACTCTCCACAATCTCATTCTCACTGTCCCTAACTCTAGTTGCATGTATGAATGTGGTGATGTTTCTGATCAAGGGATCACTCGAGAGAGAGAATATAATGCTGAAAAGATTTGGCATGAAGTGATTCGTCGATCTTTGTCTCATCCTGAGGAACTGCTTATACTTGATAGTCGTGGACGGACACCTCTTCAGGCTGCTTGCGCAAGCAAGGCTCCAATCAATGTTGTTCGGATACTGCTGACTTCTGGCAAGAAACCAGACGACGAACATTCAATTCAATCTATGTTGCTTCGAACTGATAACCATGGCCGCACTGCACTTGTTCTCGCAATTGCAAACCATGGGTCCTTAGCGGTTGTGCAATATTTGATAAATCGGTGTCCCAAGGCAAGTGAAATTAGAGATAGCGCTGAAAATCTACCTCTACATGTTGCCTGCATGGGTGATTTCGACAATGATAGAAATCTGATAGTACAAAACTTAGTAAAGGTTTATCGAAGAGGAGCTGGGGAATTCTCAAGGTCTGGAAAGACCCCCCTTCATCTAGCAATTGAATGCGGTGGTTCCTTGGATGTCATTCGGACACTGGTAGACGCTCACCCAGCGAGCCTCACAGTCAAAAGTTGTGGAGAAAGTCCCCTCACAGCTGCAATTAAGAGTTACTCAGAACCTAATGTGATTGAATGCCTTGTTCGAGGCGAACCTTCGGTTCTTGAACAAGTAGATGATAATGGGTTAACACCCTTGCACCATGCGATAGCTTATCGATCGTCGGTTTTAGTTGTCGACGTGCTAAGCAAAAGTATTGCATGTATTTCCGCATCAAATAAGCAAGGTGATACGCCTGTGCATATGGCAATCAAAGATAGAATTAGGCCCTACGATGTTGTTGCTGTGCTATTACAGAAATCCCATTCGGTGGTTAATTGCCGTAATAAAGCTGGTGATGACCCATTGGACCTGGTTTACAAACGTCTTTTGAAACACTTGAGACAAAGCAGGAATGATGTTAATGAAGCGTCGTTATGGAAGACTTTGACCATATTACTGAAGTCGCATATTTATGGCGCTCTGTCGAGGCACTCATTGGTTGAAGAGGAGGGCAATAACGTCTTTCATATGATGGTCCAGACAAATGTTCCATTTCAAATTGCAGAAAAGGCCCTTGTCCGCTTTCCCACTTCCTTACAAGAAATGGACTCGAAGCAATGTCTGCCAATATTTCACATGGTAAGCAGTGATGCTAGTGACCGAGATGAAATTGCAACTATGATGCTTGAACAGTATCCAGGTAGTACAAAAGTGAAAGATGGAAACGATGATCTTCTCCTCACAAAAGCTGCACATTTTAGTAAGATTAGTCCCAAGCTCTTAAAGGATATAATTGCTGCCAATCCGGATGCTTTGGCAGTGGCAGGTTCGAAAGATGGGCTCTTTCCCTTCATGCTAGCAGCAACTCCGAAACCAATTGTATCTCGACTAGAGCATGCATTTCAAAAACATTTTGTGGAATGGGGATTTTGTCAAGGTCAGCAGCAGCAACTTGACAGTATTTACACTTTGCTTCGCGAGGGGCCTCATCTTATTTCTCCCCTACTTTAATGCAAATCTAGTTACATGTTATGTTTTTCTTTTCTCTAGCAGTCATGTCCTAATCTCTTTAACCAGTTCAATCGCGGAATGTATACCTAAAACCGCATCACGTATGGCATTTCAAGAGAGCAATTATGAAGATTTTTATTGCAAATGATTTTGACAACGCGATTCAGTGTTGGTGACTGTGATGTAAATAACAACATTTACTTGCTGCTATTTGATTTTGGTCTTGTTTTGGTCTTCGTCTGCGAGGAAAGCGTTAGGTCATCCTCAAGTTGTTTATTTACTACCAAATGGTTGAGAACATCCTTCTTACCTCTTCTCTTTTTCCTGGCTTCGATCCTTTCTTAGCCTTTGAGGAATCATCGTCAGAAACAGTGATTGGTAAGCCAAAGAGATCCTCTCGAATTATCTGCGAATCTTCAGGTTTTGTATTATCTCTGACATCGACTTTACAAACAATATTTGGTTGCTTTCCAGTACAAGAATCGCCGTCCTTTATTTCTTGACCATAGGCTTCAATTTTACCTCCAGCATGTACATGCACATGTCGAATTCTAGTGGATCGCTCGAGTGCCTCCACTATCAACTTTATTCCTTTTGTGGTTATTCTGTTTTTCCGCAAGTCAATTATCTCCAAGGATGATGGTCCTGATAAAACCGATGCCAAGGCCCTGCACCCTTCGTCTGATACCATGTTGCCACTCAAATTCAAATCAGCTATAGTTTCATTTTCACGTAGCATCGCAGAGATAGCGTGTACCTCTTCGTCTCCTAAGCACGTCTGTAGTAGTTGAAAATGAGACGACAAAATCATTGAAATTCGAATTGCAGCAATATCTTACGTACCTCTGCCAAATGAATTTTGCCTGCTCCTATGCTTCCGACTTCCTCCCTATTTTTTTCGCATCCATCTTCGCCAAGACTCACCGAAGCCTTGACTGCGTTGATATATTTGAGAAGTGTTCGCCTTTTCGACTCCTCTTCTATATCTAGTCTTTCGTGTACGAATGACAGCTTTCTAGTGAGCTTTTCTAGTTCTGTGGCTCGCCCTTCGAGATCTACGATCAACTTGTTGTTGTCCTCTTCTCTGGTCAAAATTATTCCAAAAGCTTCTGCAACCTTTTGCAGTAACAGATCTTCCCTGTTCTGACTTTTGCTCGCTTTCTTCATGAAAACATTGCAGTGATTCTTATCTAACCAATCCCTATCTTTTGCATTTTTCGCCTTGAGAACGAATAGACCAAGCGATGGCTTGTTCTCAATAAAGAATCGAAGGCGCCCCCCAGCCAATGTAGGATTATTATTACTTCCTATCATCGCTTCTCTCTCGTTGGCCTCTTCTCTCATTTCGTCTTGCTCGCTGTACAATTGTTGTAAGGCGTCGAGTTTAATGCGTGTTGAGTCTAGTTGAGCTTCTTTCTCGCGGAGACTTTCTTCAAGAGCCATCGACTTTGATGTAAAAGTATCCAGTTGTCTCTGAAGATCTCTATTTTTTGTCATGCATGTCTCCATTTGCTTTTGAATGTTATTCATCTCCTCTTTTTGTCTTCCTTTCGCTTCTTCGTCTGTCTGCAACTTATTGAGAAGAAAAGACATACGTGAATTTAATGTTTTGATCTTCGTTTCTCCTTCCCTCTTTGCGTCATCCAATTTGACCTTGAGCCTAGCCTCTTCTTTACATCGTTGACCAAGCTGAAGAGTGTGCTTCTTCAAATCGCGCACTTGATTCTCTAACTCTTCTTGATCATTCTGAAGCTGCACTCTCAGCTTTGCTTCTTTTGAGTGGTCCTTGACAAGACTTGCAAGTTTCTTTTTCAACCCGTGCGCTTCGTCCTCTTTGGAACGAAGAGCCTCTAATGATCGTGTCTTGCCTAACTCAGCAAGCTTGAGCCGTTCAAGCAATTGAAATACCTTCTCAGCCATTTCTCGTAGTTGTTCACCGTTTTCACGAGATTCTGCTTCTATTCGGACCTGATCTTGCGCCATTTTTTGCATATTTGCAGTCATTTCTTTATTCTTTTCCAATAACACATCATTATCACTTGTCAGCTTCTTATTCAAATCTACTTGACTGAGTTTAGAGCTAATTTCCAGTTGTAATTTAGTTTCAGCTGATGACGATTTAGAATGTAGCTTTTGGAGCGATTCTTCCATTGTAGAAGCTTGGTCTTCAGCTCTCCTTCGGGCAGCCTCTTGATTCTGCAGTTTTTCCAGCAACTGATATTGTTTTTCCTTGCGCACACGCAATTGTTCCTGAAGAGATTCAATTTCCACCGAAGCCTTCATCGCTTCCTCGCTTCGCTGACTTTTGAGCGTCTCGACTTCGGAACGCAATAGACGAATTTCCTCCCCTTGTAATTCACTTTTCTTCGACATGTTCGCTGCATCTTCTTTTGTACTATTTGCGTCATCCACAAGACAGGTATGCTCTACCTTTAAATCTCTCAATTCTGCTTGGACGTCGTCCATGTCCGTTGATAGCCTAGAACATTTATCTTCCTCTGATTCAAGCAGTTTCAAAACCTCTGCATGCTGGGTAGTGATGATCTTCAATTGTAAGTCTCTTTCTCCCCCCTCCTCTTGTAACCGTTCAAATTCTGCACCATTCACTTTGGCCTGAGACTGGACTATGAAATTGCTTTCTCGCAACTGTCGATTCTCGTCGTCGACGTACGCTTTCTCGAGTTCAATTGCATTAATCTCCTCCTCGCCCTTTTCAATCGCTTCGAGTAATTTATTATTTTGCTCGGTTAGAATGCGTATCTGTACATCCTTGATTTTGAGAGCCTCGGCTGTTCTTGCTTCCCTTGCATTTTTAATGTCCACTAGAGTGCGGGGCGTTTTTTCTTTTTTTATGGTGCAAGCATTGCCGGGGGAAGGTGGACATGCTTCCAACATTGTTGAGTCAAAGTTGTTTGGTATGTTTTTCTCAAATTTGTTTCCACCCGGTTAAATCACAAAATTCTTAAACATGGATGTGGAGGCGTCAACTCCCTTGAAGGAACATAATGCCAAGAGGGTTGAGCTGTCGCAAGACTGTAACAATAACAATTCTGAAGAAAAATCATTAAATGATACACCCAGCACTGATTCAGAAAATGAATCCTTGAACTTGTCTTTGCCAGATTCCTTTGATGATACATTTTCTGCCCTTGACGGGTTGCCTGGTTACATTCACGACGAAAACCCACAGATTCGTCTGCTTCATGCGCAGCTTTACGAGTCAAAGCAGCGCGTTAAGAATCTGCAAGACGAAAGAGAACATGCAACACAATTTCTTGATGAAAATGTTCAGTTTTCACAGCAGGACTTTGACAGTATCTCATCGCACGCACGCTCAAAACGTTCGTTAGAGGAAATGGTAAAGCTAACAATATATCAACAAGTGTCGGACAAAAAAGTCGAGGCTGAGAAAATGATACAACATGCTACAAATGCAACTGAGATTGCAAAGCAGATGCAGGAGAATGCGTCAAATATGGAATTGCTTTGTGACCAAAAACTCGCGAATATGGAGGATGCATTGAATGCTGCCAAAGATAGGCACAGTGAAGCCATTGAGCAGGTTACATTATTACAGAGTAACACCATAGATCTGAAAGAAAAGGGACGCATGTTTGATGACACCGCGGAAACAAATCGGCGTCTTTCTGATGAGGTGAACAGGCTCAGGGTCGCGATGGACCAAAAACAGTTAGAGATAGAATTGTTTGCGACCAGAGACTCGGAAGCACAGGTAACGATCAAAAATCTTCAGAGAACAACGCAAAGCCGTGGAATGGAAAAGACGTTTTTGGAGAAAGAGAAATGCATGCTTGTGGAGAGAGCTGAAAGAGCAGAGGGTGCAGCAAAAGCGCTTGAAAAATCATTGCAGGATACAGTGACTAAAGCAGACAACCTGACAGTGCAGCTGTCAGAATCAAATCTGAAAGCGAATACATCCCATGAAAGTAATGTAACGAAGCAAGTGAAACAGGCTCGGAGCGACTGCGAAAAAGAATTTTCAGCATATCGCACTCAAATGGAGGGAGCGTTTGAACGTGAATGCAGAATGTTGAAGGAGGCAAAGGATGATGTCGTGGCCCAATATGAACGAGCTAGTTCCGAAATTATTTGTCTAAGAGAATGTACAACGCAGAAAGATGCACGCATTGTTGAACTAGAGTGTACAGTATGCGATGTGCGCAGTGATCTGAAAGTCAAGTGCATCGAAGCATCCCGTTTTCATTTAACAAATGAGAACATGGAGAAAGATCTAGCAGAGTACAGATCTCAGCAGCAAATGATGGGTGACGAACTACAAGCCCACAAGCTAGCCTTCAAACACCTTGAAAAGGACAGCACATTTGAGAGGCAGCGCCTTCACGACGAGATAAAAAGAAAGGAAGATCAACTAGAAATGTATTACCAGTCTCAAATGAGAGATTTAAAGGATACATGTTCATCGGCTACCCCGATCAATCATTTGCACTTACTGGAAAAGTCGTCATCCCTTCAAAATAAATGCCAAGGGCTAGAGGATCAGGTGAAACATCTGCGGCAAAAACTCAAGAGACAAATCGAAAAATCGAGATCATTCGAATCCAAGTTTAGTACTGCTCATCTCGCACTTCAGGACTTCCGACAAGGAGAGCGACCATGTAATCAAGTTGATGCTGGTAATTCACTTGCAGAAAGTCTTCGAGCAGACAATACCGCGCTTCGGGATGAACATTACAGACTCTCGAAGGATTTCTCCCATTTGCTGACAAAGTATTTCGATTTGGTTGGGAAAATGGAAAGAGCAAGTAGTGATGAGCAACACAGAGAACAAGGTGGAAGTTCGAATCTGCGGTCCATGCGTAAGAAGGCCATTCTTCGCCCTATGGATTTGCCAGCAGACACAGATTTGCTATTGAAGCACGCAGTACATCATGCTACGGCAGCCAAGGGACGACTAGATAAACACATTCCACAACTCTAGGACGTATTACTTAGTAAAGGGTGACAGTTACTTGACATAAATATGTGCAGCGGCTGACTTGGCACAGCTAGGGAGACACGTCACAGTGAATTTTCTGTCGTGAACAAAGTACCTGTTCCGACCTGCCCTAATATTCCCAACTAGGCCACCATCCAAGTTTATGCTCAACTGATTGATCAACGAGAGGTGTGTATTTCCCAGGGCGTTCATTGCACATATAGAATGAAGTACGGTAGATGAGTATTAGACAATATCGTCATTTCCATCGATACCTTGACTCAATATATTCAGAATTGAGATAAAGAAAAGACCTGGATATTTAATGGTTGATTCCTACATAATATTACAGTAATTTACAATTGAAAGCTACCATCTGCTTGGAGTTTTCCATCTTCTAAATCTGAACCAGTGTCATTACCCCAATCTCCATCTACACCAAAGGAATCATCATCATCCTGTGCAGTTGTGCAAACAACATCTTTGGCATTGTTTCTCTCTGTATGAAAGGATATTTTATCCTCCACTCTTGCCTTTTTGGGACTTCTATCAACTGTTACATCAGATCGCCTTTTCGCAGCATGATAGACATCACTTGGCAATACCATAAGCGACGACGGTCCCAGGTTACAGGCTGATTCTAAAGAGAAAAGGAATCGCCGCATCTTTTCATTTCTAGTCAAGAGCGAAAGAATGGTTACTTCGTGCCGTGTTCTATCGCTACTTGAGTCTATATTGCATACTTTTGACACAGATTCACAGCAATGTTCTTTCATGCCATCAACGAGAGACTTCAGGGGATTTGCAGATAGAATCCTTTTTCGAGGAAATGCATCTGTGATTTCTCTCTTAGAGTATTTGCTGGCGATTCCTTCACAAATTCTGATCACTAGCAGACACACATTCACTGTACTCTGCATCATGGATTTCGGGAAATTATTATTCCGCAAAGAATAGATATTCATCATCTTGTCAAATATTTTCAGAACGTCAAGCACCTGATAGATCTCATCGAAGTCATGACCCGACACCTTGCTATGATCTGCATCTATATTCGTGGCATGAATCCGCAGCCGTCCAAAGACACCCATAGTTGCTACTATCAGATGAAGGACCAAGTCGTAAATGACAGGAACAGAAGATAAAGTAAGATTCACCGCAACATCTGCCTTCACCGACTGATATTTTTGCGAAGATCGTCCGGACTTGGTGCTGCCGCTTTCATTTTCCAATAGAATTTCTATTGCACTGACCAACTGATTAAAGTTTTCATAAGAAATATGAGGGGCACCCCGAGACATCGCATGACTCCAGTGAGTAAGTAGAATATGAGAGAGGTCGATAGTGCCGTCATAATCAACCATGCGTTTTATCGCGAGCCTGACAAGATTGACTAGCGCCTTATTTGTGGCATCATTTGGAGAAATATCAGGGTCAAAGTGGTCACAAATACATTGCACAAATGGCAGCGGCAAATGATATAGAATTTGGGCTTCTGGAGGTTCGATATTTTTATCAGTGTCGAGACCAGTAACAAATTTCCATGTAACTTTCTGAATCCAATCGTATCTTTTTAACGGCAAATATGAGACCAAATCTAGCATATGGGACGTGATAATCGACTCGTCTGTTAGCATGATACATTTCATCAATTCGTATAGGGGACAGGACAGAGGACTAACAAGATCATCCGACTGGATATTGTTCGAAATCCCTGCTGCGAGCAAAGAAGTAACGAACTTTGCCCTTTCGTCAGGATGCATATTTGCATGGATTGCGTTTTGAGCGAGCTCAAGATGAAGTATAATAGCATTTCGAGCTTGATCTGAGATGTTTCTAACGACCATGGGGTCCCGAAGAATTATTGTTCCGCTCAGATAATTGTCTGATACATAAAATCTTTTGCATAATGGGAGCCAAAGCATTTTCATCTTCAAAGATTGAAAAGCTGCTAAAGAGTTTACGACCTCTAGGGGTAGAACTAGAAACGTGGCATGGGCTGCACTGTCACCACCAGCCTGCTCAAGGACTCTTTTCCTGTGTTTAATAATAGTGTTCAGATGATGCGAAGTACAGCATTCAAGGACCAATCCTTCCAGTAAAGATTGAAGAGAGACTTCTAATGATGTCGAACCTCTCTTCTGGGTCACTACTGATCGAATTGAAATGTCCCATTCTTTCGTCAGAGAATGATTAGCTATGGATTGTAAGGCATCAAGCAAGAGAATAGGAGGAATGAATGTCACACTATGGAACAAGTTGGAAACAAACGCTTTCAGCTCTTCTGCTCTTATAAGAACATTGGAATCTTCCTATAAAGACAGGTAAAAACTGTGTCAGAAGATGAAATACAGCCAGGAAATTGTTTCTCACTCACTCATACTCACTGGACTTTGGTCATTTAAATCCATCACAAATTCCATAATGCGATGAAAATGATGATTAAGGTCATAGAGTTTCGCAAGCTGGTATTGGATCAGCCTCATCAACGATTCTGCCTTTGTGGCCTTAGTACCATTCTTTAAAAAGCTGTAACAATTAATCAGAACCGCATGCTCTACAGCAATAGCAATGATGAATGTATAGGCGCTTTGAAAAAGGACATTGGCGGACATACTGTCGATGCCTTCTAGGTCTTCCATTTCCAGGGATACCTCGCCCATACTATGAACGAATCTATAATTCGACGAGAGTTCAATGACATCACTTTCAGTGTAAGGTAATAGTTCAATGCTAGCCAAAAGCCAGCAATCTGCAGTCCATTTCTTTCCAGACGTGACGTAAGCAAATTTAAGGAAGACTCCAGTCAAACATCCAACGAAGCGAAACCATTCTTGAATTTCACCAGA
>Ga0115005_10003881_pt1 | contig 11963 bp, 9 predicted proteins | sample ArcOceMetagenome_FD_87163 | JGI IMG/M metagenome (GOLD analysis project Ga0115005, IMG submission 87163) | Marine eukaryotic phytoplankton communities from Arctic Ocean - Arctic Ocean - Greenland ARC118M Metagenome | ecosystem: Environmental > Aquatic > Marine > Oceanic | place: Arctic Ocean...
ATAAATCATTAAATGACTGGTAATTCACTCCTTGTGCTCTATGTGTAGCAGTGTTCCATTCACTAGGACATTCCTCTCTATCTGTGCTGTTTACAAACTTGGGACATGTTGATCTGAAGAAGTCATACGAGTTATTTTTGAACCAGATCTCAAATGTTTGGCACTTTGCATTAAAATATAACCCTTTGTGCTGATGACTTTTAATAAAAGCCCAAGGTACAAACAGGACGACCGATAGAAGTAAGTACAGTAATACTTTCCAAGAAATCGACGACTTTGACTTCTGCAATGTCTTTGACTTGTAGCCCATCCTCACACCCTTGACGGCTCGTGTGGCCTCCTGAATTTGCAGAGCAAGTACACCTTTATCCGCTAGGTGAAAAGCGATGTCATCAAGCTCGGACACGAATTGTACAACGGCGAAATCCAAAAATAAACCAAGTGCATCGGTTCCCTGTACAATGAAGAAGAAAGCTACAGCAAGGCCGAGACCTCCCACAGACAACCGTAAAACATTTGTAAAATACCATTTCCACTTCTTTGCTCCTGGCAATTCGGACTGCACAATTGTACTGTACTTCACATCAAATACACACAAGGCGTTGACGATGTCCCCAGATACAAAGATCGATACCATAATAGCGAGAGCCTGTGCTAGACTTTCTGAGAATTCATTTTGGACAGGAATTTGCAAATAGTTTCCAGGGGAACTATCGCGAAAAAGGCCGATAAGGCACAAAATAAGTATAATCATTTGGACAGCGACGATGAAAATCGAATACATGAATGCCACAGAAAAGAAAGGTGAAACGAACAAAACTGAGAACACATCTTCTTCAAGCTCATGCTGCTGCTCGTCCTCGTGTTGGCCTGATGCTGCTGCTGCTGGTGGCTCCTCCTCATCTGGCACCAGCAGTTTCTTCTGTTCCTTGTTAAATGATTCTGATCCGTTGATATGGCAAGTGCTTGACCATGATGTACCTTTATCCTTGTCCCCTACCGAAATAGATTGATCATATTTTGAAGGAGGAGCCTCGATGAGCTCCTTCTTCGCTTCTTCTTCATGCAAGAACTTCTCCCCTTCACCGTCTGCTGCGAACGCTGTGGCAGAATGTTTTGGCAAGACACCTTTGGGAGGGGAAAGATCTGTAGGAGCCTCCATTGGTAACAGGAAAGCTATGATGACCCAGCGATATGTGATGTGTATCCTTAGTTAGCGTTTTGAGTTTGAGTGAGACTTCGTAGGTCGTATGTATTAATTAAGTAGGGTATTCATTCTATGTACTTTACGACGACGGTAGCTCAGATCATCATCATCGTATCGTAGACTTTTCCAGTTTCCAAAGACACACGTGGGAAGGTCTGTCTGACTTGCAGGACAGGCGGGTAAAACGGTTACACAATTTGTCGTAAACAAGAACCTTCTGAGAGTTCACAAGCTTCGCTTCGTTGGCATTGAAAATTTTATCAGAAATTAAAAAATCCCTCTGTATTTTTATAATGCGAGCCAAAAAAGTTTCAAATTTTCAAAAAAAGTCCGGGTCGGGTGGTGGTTGGTATTAATCATATCACTATTGAATGTTGCTCTCTACGGTATCTCAATCTGAATAATGAAACGTGGCACAGTAAGTAGAAATTAGATTGTTTACACGATCTTATACTCTCAACTCGGGGGGGGGGGGTCTAAATGCCAAATTGAGCAATTCCGTCCATTTCATTTTCACAATCTGTCCATTTGTCTTGAAAAGATTGCTTGTTATGAGTGTACACATCATGGTAGTATAGAATTTTGTTTGGACGATCACAGCGAGCCCAACCTTCATTAGTTAGCTTCCAGTTCATGCTAAGATGGTTTCGAAAATCTTCGTGTAAGCAAAATCTGTTTTGTCTATCTTCATTTGTATCCCAGCCTTCTTCCATCATATCATATAAAATGAATGCTGGAACTTTTGTTTCCCAGGCACTAGCCAATTTGACGGTACCAATATTATCGACCTCGATAAGTTCGCATTTTCTTAGATACCCCATCTCTTTGGCGACGCCAGTTTTGACATCTGACGAAAGGTAAGTTATGAGCAATTCGTCCTGGAGCTCAATCTTTCCACTGACAATATTGTTGTTCATTTCTGTAAGCTTATCAGTATTCATAGTGTGGTGCAACAATTCAAATGGGAATTTTTGAGAGTTTGTGAAGCTCTTTTCGAAAGCATCAGACGGTTTATTTCGGTCTTCAAAACCATTTTGATAGCAATGTTTGATCCTGTTGACACAAATGCACATGGTTAACAACAAATTTCACAAATCAGCAACATCATTGATAAAGAAAGGAAGAGACAAACTAAAGCTCACCATGCATTTTCTGATTGAGTTGGCTGCCAATACAAGTGACCCCATGTTTTACTGATGTGGGAAAGAATTCTTGCCATGCAATACGAATTTGGCATTGATATCGACTTCTCACCACGATGCTTTTTCGCCGAAGATTGATGTATGCCACCAGAGTGCCCCTGCCTCTTCCTCCCTAGCGTCATCAAAAGAACGTCGTCGTCGTCGTTATCACTCTCATCACAACCAGTATTACAGGTACCGTCTTTAACACAGTGGCCTTCAACGTTAACAGACACTGCAGCAATGGCTGATAATATCATGACACTCAAAATACGCGGGGCGAACACTGCCATCCCCAACTCTAATGTTTGGATTCGCTCCATTGCATCCACAAATTTAGCTTCCACTTCTTCTGCCTTCTCTTCTTCATTCTTTTTCATGAGTCGTTGAACGTGAGCATTTCCAATGCTATTGAGTTTCCCATTGTACTTGCCCAGGCTCTGTGAATATCCACCCTCCATTTTGAGCTCCTCAGCCATCATTGATGGCTTAGCTATGATTCTCAGGTTCCGGTATAGAACACATTTCGAGTCATTTACATATTGGTGGTCGAGGCTGCCGCACTTGCACCCTCTTGATGGTCTGGGGGTATTTCTCAGTATACTCTTCTGTGAAGGCGAAAGAAATGCCACCGATGTTCCTTCGTCTTGTTCATCCTCAGCCTCTGTATCCCATTCTTGTTTCCATATATTCGAAGCGTTCAATGTTAAGCTCTGATCAATAGATCTGGTTTCAAGTTCCCACTTCAGTTTCAAGTCATTCTGTGTTCTTTGGACCAACTGGTTGCGATAGGTTGGATTCGCAATTAACCTCGTAAATATCGTCTCATCGAAATTTCCACACTCCGCTTTCATGCCAAAAATCAATGCTCTCAGCTCTTCATCTGAAAGATCTCCTGAAATGACTGATCTAGACCTGGTACCAAGCATGAACGGAATCTTCGTAGGGACAAGAGCAGCAAGTGGAGTAGCTGATGTTGACGGAATCACCGCTGCTGCTGACGTAGGTACTGGAAAAGTGGCCTTTGCGGTTGTGTTGTTGGCGCCAATCATAATTTTAGGAGCGGGAAGATTCTCTAAGGCATTGAGCTTATTAAGGATCTTGGTCACTCTCCTTTCACGTGCTACAGTTAGAACACACTCTAGCACAATATCGGGATTATTGTTGCTCTCCCCTTCGTTATGTTGCGGTGATAACACCGTTGCTGCAGGTGAGTTTGTGGTGTCTTTAGCAATAAGATTTTCTTTCCTCTTTCCAAACAATTTCGTCGCATCGTGGAAGATCATATTGGCTATGTCTTTCCCATTGATATCCAAAATAATGTCGCCACTTTGAAGCAATCTATCCTGAGGGGTCCCCGCCTTTGCTCTGGTATTTTGAATGTCTGCTGTAATAACACTCATAACTCCAAATTTTTGGATCCTTTTTCTTCTAACCGCTGTTGTGATGTCATCGCTCTTGGAAGCAATATAAGTAGAACTAGTTGGTATCATCCCTTGCTGCATACCTTTTCCCAAAGACTCGTCTGGATGTTGAGACTTATTGGTAATTTGGTCTTCAGGTTCTGGAATAGGGTCGGATATGGTAGGAGGGTCAGAACAGGGAAGACCACTTGTATCTGCCGGTGGTATTTTTTTCGAATCATTTTCCTTTTCAACGTTTTCCACAGAAGGTTTCGTGTCTATGTACGGTTGTATTTGACTCTGCGCACCACTTCTTTCGCTGTCGACTTGATTCGCTACGTGTACTTGAACCTTTGTTTCTTTCTGGTCATCCTGTTGACTGCCTTGCATAACATCACTGTCGATACTAGCTACCTGTACAGCAACTGAAGAACTTTCGGTAGATTTATGACTCATAACCACCTGCGTATTCATATTACTCATCTTTGGCCCCTCCTTCAAATCAGGAACCTCCACCAAGGTACCCTTCTGCACATACCTCAAATTAATGCCAAATGATTCACCAGGTTTCTTCAAGATGACAATTTTGAAGGCAAGCATCGAATAATTTTTGGCGAATGGGGATGGATGCACAAGGGGCTTGTGAAGGATCATATCTTTTGGTAAGATCTTTTTTGGTTGTCGAGGCCTGGGGGTTGGAATTTGTCTATTTCTAGAAGCATTAACTCCAAATACGTTTTGATAGGGGTTTTGATTTACCGGATATTGTAAATACTGTGAACCACTTGCACCAGCACCTTGTGGTGTATATGGTTGTGGCGGCATTCTTGGTAGAGGGAAAGCGTTACCATGGTGCTGTTGGGCATAGGTATATGCCATATTGGGATTCAAACTTTGGTACGGATACGGATTTTGATGGTAGTAGGGATATGCGTGAGGTTGTCCACGGTGCCATTTTGCTTGTCCATCTATCTGCGCAGGCATAGCAGGAACGCTAATATGTTTTACTTGCAAAGGAATTGGCACAATTGGAGCACTGATAACTGCAGCGTGTGCTTGATGATGATGCTGCGTATTAGGCATAGGCATAGGCATGACGGGAGGACCGATAACTTGCGCTTGTCTCTGCGGGGGCATAGGCATAACAGGAGCACTGATAACTTGTGCCTGCCTCTGCGTGGGTATAGAAAGAGCACCGATATTGGCAGGGTTACAGGGAACAACGTTCAAAGTGCCCTCTGAATGCGATTGATTGTGAGCCATTGGATACGTGGCAGCATTGATAGAGTTTGCAATCACTGACAAGGGCTCTACGCCCCTTGTGCTCACATTCACAACGGCTTTCTTGTCTGTTCCTTGCGCATGTTCCAATCCTCGAGATGCCAAACTACGTTGCAATATTTCTTTCTGTTCCATAATCTGCTTCTCTCTCATTTTCAATCTTTCCTCTTCCTTTAACTTCTTCTCTTGCATATGTTTCATAAGTAAGGCCTCGCGTTCTTTGCGCTTTTGCTCTTGGATCAATGCCGCCTGTTTCCGTTTCTTGGCAAGGACTTTTTCAGCCTTTTGTCTCTTGAGCATTGCAATTTCGCGTTTGAGGTTTGCTTTGAGTTTGAGGGGACCTTTCTTTGTAGGCTTTGCTCTCTGTGCTTTATTGCCTTTGGACGATGTGGGCGCATTTGCTGGTACACGTAGATGTTTAGTTGGTGTTATGAGCGATGCATTTTGTTTCGGGTTTAACGTATGATTTGGATTACGTGTAGTCTGTGCAGTCATTAGAGATTTCACAACTGTTTTCTTTGAAGGAAATGATGATGAAGGCATTGGCTGCTTAGATTGTGCAGTTGGTGCAACTATTTTTCTTGGCGGTTGTGCTGGCTGTTTTGCGTTGATTCCTTTCCCGGCCCCGGCATGGTGTGTTCCACCCAATGCTGCCGGTTTCTTCTTCTTCAAATATGGATTGATCACAGGTGACATAGCTATCGTAAGAGGTTCGTCCGAGACACGGCCGGTATTGTAGTGAGTGGTGAACAGGTGATTGAACGGAAGTCCTTGGGGGGTTGAACTGTGGTGCCGGGTTTTGGGGTGCTCAATGGATGAATGAAGGAGTAAAATAAGTGATTGGTGAAAAAGTGGCGCGCGGTCTGTTCACAAGTCTAAAAGGCCCTTTAATTTTGGAGGAAATTGTTTTCGTGGATCGATCTTGACCAGCGCAGCAGTGAGACGGAACAGCAAAGAACGTTGTCGCAAAAGAACAACGAAGAACTCAAACTGGGGATCTTCCAAGAGCCAAGCTGACGATTGATATGATATGGAATTATGATCTGATCATAATTCAACAGAACGCAAAAAGCAACAACACACTAAAAGCAAACTCAAAGATGGCACTTTATAACCACAGCTCCGAAAAAGATATAACTGGAAACAGTGCTGTCCATGACTATGGCATTGACAGTGATGACTTTGAGTATGAGTATGATGATCAAGACTACGTTGAATACGATGAAATATACCCGGCTTCCAATATGAGAGGTTGTGGAGGTGGAGGAGGTCGGAATGGGAACAAGGGAAAAGAGAAAAACAGTATATACTCTTCTCGGCATACGCGGTTGCAGGCTCAAAACAGGAGTTCAAACAAGCGAAAGAACAAGAAGTGAAGTAGTGATGAAATGTCTTTTTTTCAAGAGGGTGCATGATTGAAGATGCCGAGGTGCTTAAACAGGAAGATAATTGAATAGGTGATGGTACTAATCTAATAGTGCAAGGAGATTTAGTTTGTTGATCTGCCTTTTACTAGCGACATTATGAGCCAGTATGAAAATGTGGCGGCAGACAATCATGAGATTCTTCAAGTCAAGCATTTTGTATTGCCAATTGAAGTGATGTTTCCTTTCTGAGAGGGTAGACATACATGCCTCTCATTAGCACGATTACAGATTGATTCAGTTGGAGGCAAAATGTAATAGGAAACACTGCTCATAACACTTTTAATGACAAGAATATTTTTACACATGGAACGTTTTCAACATGGAAAGTTGTTTTATTTGCCCCTCTGCCAAAATATTCATGTAAGGCATTCTACACGTAGTACGCGTACAGTAGATAGTGTTGACAAGAGCACAGAATGGTGTCATGCGTGGCACTTATGAATCACCATCACGTTGAAGTCCGTCCCACCAAATTGCAGTATTTCTTCCTTCAAATGGCAAGGTTTCAACAACGAAATGACTGTCTTTCAAAGCGAGATATTGACAGAATTGTTCATGATTTCGAACTGGTACCATTTTCGTGACAACACTCGGGTTCTCTGCATCATCAAAAACAGGTACCTGTCGGTGCCGAAACAAATTAGGAAACACACAGCAAGGCACAACCACAAACGGTTTGCTATAATGAAGAGCAATTTCCACGATAGCCTCTGTCGCTCCATCTGCATGCATGCCAATAATCAAAGTTGAATTCTGGACCACCTCCAAAAGTTCTCCATCATTTTGTTTCAGCTCCTGAAGGATGTCACCGCCATCCATGGGAAAACATGCTACGAATTGTGAAAATCTCCGATGTACTACGCCCTGGATGACACTGGGATCTTGTGAATTAATTCTCTGCTGCCACTTTTTGGGAAGGGATCGAAAGACGTTTTTGTGGAAGCATTCGTATATGTTAGCAGGTCTAGGGTCAACCATCCTTACATTCAGAGCATGGCAAAGTGTCAATCTGGCAGATAGCTCCCCTTTCCCACCAGCCACGTCTAGGATGTGGCGGGTGTCCGTACTTTTGGTCGAGATATTTGTACCATCTGATACAGCATCTGGTATCTGTATCTCTTTCGCTTCTTTGATAGAGTTCGGAAAGGTCTTGACTATCCACTTGGTCATATTTTTATGGCGATGTTGGTTTCGGGCACCATGTCGTTTGTTCCTTTTGGGCTGATTGGTTTTGTTTTCTGTCGACTCTTCTTCATGAGATGGCACTGCTGATGATGTCCCCGACTGCTGATCATTCTTTTCGTGGCGTTCGCTACTGTTCATAGATGAACTGCTACTACACTACCTGCTGCTCTATTTGAAGTGGTTGTACCGGTAGGTGATTGTTCTGGCGGTGCGGTTGTGGGGGGTGATGAACAGGATGTTATCATCGATCATCGCATCATGTTCTTTGTTTGGTTTCAATGCATTTCATTTGTGAGTGTCGCGCGCAAATTTTGGCGCGCACTGACCAAAACCATCAACCATAAAGCACAACGAACGAACGCACAACCACAGGGAAGCAGCAAGCAGCAAGCAACCAACGAGACCAAGCACGAAGCACGCAAGAAGCATGGTACCCGGTATGTTCTTTGTTACGCTGATGTTTGTATTAGAGCAAAATCAAAGAACAAATCATTTTGAAAATGGAAAACAAGGATGCCCAAGTTCAAGCGGAATCGCTTACCAATGAAGTGCATGGGTTGATGGTTACACGACTGTATTGTGATCGCATACGTGATGCTCTCACAATTTGCGTTGCCAGTACCGGCACAGATGATGACAGTGCCAGTGAAAAGATCTGGTCTTCTTGGACTACACGTACAGTCACAGAATCATGTCTTCCGCTCGAGAACGAAGAAAGGCCAATCCCACCGACGAAAAGACAAAAATCCGATGGAGCACAACATGGAAATGGAAATGTAGATCAACAAGAATCTTTCATCATCCCAACACCATTTGAAAAGGGTGGTCGAAAGCAAAGGACTGGGTATAACTTGCTCATGATGAAGAATGTCAGAATTTCTCCAGCAGAACTCTCCCCAATTGCACGCCAGAATATATCGTGGGTCAAGGTTTTAACACATCGAGTATTTGTGGAGAGTCCGATTGGTGGCGAAACAGAAACAGAACAAGCTACACGTCCACGTAACGGAGAGAAAGACACAACGTTCCTTTTGGATTCTCTAGCTCAAGAATTGTACAGCCAATTCGATAAGAAGATCAAGGACAATAGTCTTTTATTACGAGACGTACCAATTCGAGTGGACGTCTTTCCAAAGACAATTGCTGAAACATTATGTCGATCCCTACAATTACATGCAGAGAATATCGAAAAATCAAATACTGTGATTGAAGGTGACGCATTCTCTGGACCCTTGTATTTAACGAAATCGCAGTCAAAAGCTACATTCGTTATCAGCATCATTCAAGTGGATGATAAAGAATACATGTTCGGCATCGCCACAAAAGATGATCACTGTAAATTGAATTCCAAAATGAACGACAAGGCAGCGAGCCAGGTTGTAGTTCAAGCTGCTGATAAAATGGGCAAAGATGTAGGTGTACGTGTAGTACCATGCGGAAATCCATTCGTGCCTCTTTCAAGAGCATATTACAAGCTGAAGCAAGTCTTTGAAAACCAAGCTGATTTCATAGAAAAGTGCGTCACAACGGGAGGCTCAGGGGTGGATCTGGGCAGTAGTCCAGGGGGGTGGGTACAAAATTTGCATCAAATTGGAATATCCAAAATTCTGTCTATTGATCCGGGGATTCTGGCAGAACGCGCGGAAGAGTTGGACGGAGTGAAGCATTTGAGGAAAGATTTTACATCTGTTGAATCTGTCCAAGAAATGGCATCTTTTGCTCCGTTTTCCATCTGTGTGTGCGATGCGTCCACAGATGCGTCGGAGGTGTTTGCAAAGGTGGGTTCCACCCTCGTCAATGTGAATGATCGTCTAAAAGAACATGGTTGCGGCCGTCGATTATTCACTGTACCTTCGACATTAGTCATCACAATCAAATGCCCATTTAAAACCGTTGGAAGCCTCGGTCGGATGCTTGAGAAAGTATCCAATCAATTACCAGCTGTAATTCAATCTCTTCTGAAATGTATGAATTCGGACAGAAGTGAGGAAGTGGTTGCAAAATATGACATGGTCCATTTGATGGCAAACTCTGAAAGTGAACGGACGGTATTAATACGGCTTGAGACTAGTAGTAGTAATCTCTCATAGGTAATAGTTTTGTTACATTCATTATCACCTATATTATACAGCCAACTAGACTAAATGATGGCGAAAGTGACGTGTGTATGTACCGGTAGTAAAGCTACACGTATTGTAAGATTCGAAGCAGAAATTCATTTATTGTAAAAGCTTCGAAGGTTGTGTGCTGTAGAGTAACTGGTCAGGCGCGCGCGGACAGCAGTGTGCCTTTTGCCTCGCTTTGGCCTCACCTCGCCCTCCACCTCGGCTCGTGTCGTGGCCACTTTGAGTAATTTGCGGTAATCGGGTGTACTCGCTTCATCTTCTGTGGGACAGTTGTTTGTGCAACATTGGCAAGGACAGTTGGTATCGAGACCAGTAATCTTTCCTTGAGGGAATCTATTTTCGCAGATGCTTTCTGGTGTCCCACCCAGTTTCGTATCATAACTTGTCAAGATAGCTGCACGATTTATGTTGAAAAACATTGAGCTTGAGAAACTATGAGAATTGAATTTTGTGTGCGTAGTAAAACTTACTCAAATTGACCAAGCGAGAAATTTCCGGAGGCATTTCACCAGCAAAATCATTGCTATGGAGCTGCAGGAATTCAAGATTTGTGAGATTCTGTATGCCATCAATGGAACCCGTCAGTGTGTTGTTATTGAGGTCTAATTGTCTGAGTTTTGTCAAGGAGAAGAGCTCTGGTGGCAATGACCCTACGATCAATAAGGAAGATTCATTCGGCATGAATAATGAACAAACGATTGGAAAAGAAAAATAGTGTAACAATTACAACTCGACACTTACCTGACAAGGAGTTGAAATCAAGGTCCAAAAGGCGCAGGTTGGTCAAAGACGATATAGAAGACGGGATCGTGGAAGACAATTGACCCTGTTCCATCGCCCACCACTCTAGATCCAGAAGGGTCGATATCTCGTTTGGAATTGTACCAATCAAATTGTTTCTCTCTGTCAAATGACGACGGGGCACAGTGAGAGATAAGATGGGATTGTATCAAGTTGACATGATCCAAGATATTCTTACCAAAGTTTATACTATTGACGCACATAGATGCTAGGCAAGTGATTCCTGCCCATGTGCATTCATGGCTCGAACTTAAAAAGTGCGTTTTGAGTTTAAAAGGAGCATCGTTTCCGCAACTGGGATCCAAACTTGAGCATTGTTTCCAATCATCACCACCTGTAGCAAAATACATAGTAGCCAAAGCATAACGCTGGACCAACCTATTTGGACAATCATATTCTTGATCTGGACATAAATGAGCTATATCGTTTTCAAGAAGCCACTGCACTGCTTTACCTTGGGGACTGTTGTTGTCGAGGAGCACATCTTGGTCCGTGATATTTCGCAGGATGTCATAAATTCTAAATGATCTGAGACTGCCCGAGATCCCACAAGGGTCAGGGATTACTATCGATGGACCCAAAGAAGGTGTATCGGTAGTGGGCAACGATGATGGTTGTAACGATGGTGTATTACTTTCGGTGATAGATGGCGTGTCTGAATGTACTGCAGATGGTGCCATAGAAGGAACTGACGAAGGTTTCTCGGAGAGTACAGCCGCAGGGCTATTACTTGGCAACGATGAAGGTATAGTACTCGGTATATCACTTGCGCTGGTAGATGGTGTCTCTGAATGTTCCACGGATGGTGGCAATGAAGGCACGAAAGATGGCTCATCTGACTGAACTGAAGAGGGCGTTGGTGTTGACGATGGAGAGAGGGTAAAGTCACAAGGTACCTTGCAAGTTTCTGGGCATCTCTTCAACATTTCCAGGAATGAAGTGCCGTTCAGCATTGGTCTCCACATGAAGCAATCGGTGTCACAATACATATCACAACCAAATTGAGGGTTAATCGGGCTTCTATAATCTTCATCATCTGAACACTGCGTTGGATTAAAACTGGGAAGCAATGAAGGCTTCCCAGATAATGCAGCTGTAGGCTTTGCACTAGGCAATGATGATAGTTGCAACGACGGAATATTGCTTGCGGTGATAGATGGTGACACGGAAGGAACTGACGAAGGCTTCTCAGATAATGCAGCTGTAGGCCTTGCACTAGGCAATGGTGATGGTTGCAACGATGGTGTATTACTTTCGGTGATAGATGGTGTGTTTGAATGTACTGCAGATGGTGCCATGGAAGAAAGCGACGAAGGCTTCTCAGATAATACACCTGTAGGCCTTGCACTAGG
>Ga0115005_10003882_pt1 | contig 11962 bp, 12 predicted proteins | sample ArcOceMetagenome_FD_87163 | JGI IMG/M metagenome (GOLD analysis project Ga0115005, IMG submission 87163) | Marine eukaryotic phytoplankton communities from Arctic Ocean - Arctic Ocean - Greenland ARC118M Metagenome | ecosystem: Environmental > Aquatic > Marine > Oceanic | place: Arctic Ocean...
ATCTAGGTCTAGATGCAGATGCGCCCCTCCATCGGAAACAACTGTTGCGAAAGCTGGCTTCGATCCATAACCTCATTCACACAAAAATCATTCCTGTTTATAACAAACGATACAAGCACAATTAGTTCACAGGGGGAGAAGGCATATGTTTCGGGCTTCATTGTCAGGATGTGCATAGCACCGACGATCACGATCAAAGCCGTACAGTACCAGGGCCCTTACATCATCTCGATCCTGGAAAGGAGGTCGTCAAGAAAATCCTGCCTACGAACGATTGTACAGTCTCGCAAAAACAAAGAAGGCTGCCCAAGACAAGGAAAGAAGCGTCAGCAATTTCCGTTCAACCTCGCGGGCCCGAACATTATCGAGGCCAATGGGTAGAATATCTACCAATGAAAGACTTTACAACCTTGCGAAGAAGATGCGTGATATTGAAGAAACAAGGCTCCGTCTCAGAGAACAGGAACTTTTTAAGCAGAATAAGCCAAAATCATTGGTCTTTGCGTCAAGGAAATCTTACGCTCCGCAAAGGGACCAACTAAAGTCAAACCTGAAACTCTATTATATGTTGAAATCTATCTACAATTCCGTCGCACTCGCCATTATAATCAATGATGCAAGATGGGATACCCAAACGTATTGAGCCACTCGTCCTCGCAGACTTCAAACCTGCGGAGCGTTGAAGTCTTAAGTTCCGCGATATTCCTCAAGTCATCTGCCTTCTTGATCTTCCTCAACTCATCGGCTTTCGGATACCCTCCACGAATTAGTACAGAGAGATATACTCACGTTCGAGTTCATCCTTCGTCTTGAATTGAAAGTCTTCGACAGAGTGCGTGTAAAAATATGTCCTGAGCTCCGTTTCCGCCATGGCTTGAAAGTAGGCGCACCTCTCCCCCTACCTCTCTGGTAATTATCCTCAATTGCAATCCAGCAACTGTGCGTCTTTGGGAGATAAGTTTGGTAGCAGCTTCAGCAACTTCCGTCTTCGCTGCGATTATTAAAGTCACTGATTCTTCCAAATCCTGTTCGCCCTTTTCAATATCAACAGAGGTCTTATCAAGCTTCCTTTGCGCTTCTTGAAGAACAGCTTGTACCGCTTCTACTTTGGTGTGCTCCTTAGAATTCTTCATCCTATTGAATTCAAGTTGATCGCGTAACTGCTCATCCCTCTTCACCATACGTTCTTCTTCTTTCATAGCATCTTTGTGTCTGCGACTTTTATCGTTCAAGATTCCATGTTGTCTCTTGTACAAGTTGAAATCCCAGGCTGCCTTCGAACCTGGAGTGCATACTGTTGCAAGGGAGTCGGGACGTGGAGCAGCCGCTGCAGTATTCATCGATACCGGCGACATCATTGCGAGGGCGTTGGGGGTACCGCCTTCTGCTTCGTTGATGATCTTTCTTCTCTTGGGTGCATTATCGGATGATGACGCTTTCACTTTTTCACGGAGCTCAGCAATGAGTTGATTTGCAGCGGCGAGTCTGATTTGCAGATCATCGTCGGCAGTAGCAGCGGAAGCAGCATCTGCTGTTGTGGCGGCGTCGACATCATCATCGCGAGTGCGTCTCTTCTTCTTGTTACGGGTTCCATCAGCAGTATCAGTAGGAGCAAACAAGTTCAAAGTTGTAATTTATGTCGTTGCAGTTTGCAGCAATTCAGTCGTGTCCCTTTTCCATTCAAAAAGCGATTCTGTCAAATCCGACCGGAGCAGATTTGAAGATGGCACCCATGCTGAGAATCAAAAGTGTTTGAGTATTTTTTCACTTCGTCTTATACGAACGAGGAATGATGAAGAAAATGGAGCTTGAATTGAAGCGAGAGGATGAAGGTCTGAACCCATACGTCTCGCCTCTACTCAACCCCCTCATTGCAGATTACGACGAGCGATGAGGAATACTCCGATGCAGAATCTGGTTCAATTTTTCGAGACCGTTCAGTTTCTGCCAATCGTAGCCGTGCAGGTTCTACCTTGATGTGATTTATCATTTGTTAACGAGGGATCTAGATCTATCACCATTGGCAAGTTGGAGTATTGTCGATCATCGTTCTTCATGAAATAGAGAAAATGCAAGATGACATGATTTGAAAAGATTCTGCCGAGGGGTCCTACGTTCTATCAGTGACCAACGATTCCAATTTATGATCTCAAAGGGTCATAGATTGAAAACACTTTGTAGGGGGTAGAGATAATCTCATGTACATATTTGAATGATGATAAAGACATCTCCCTTACCAAGTACATTACTATTCTGTTCGTTCCTTACTTTATTTGATCCAAACAGTTATTGTTTACAACCCCTACGTGTACCCTGATTTTAGGCAAAGAAGTCGAACGGAAGGCATGCACCGTCTTGCATTTCTTCTTGTTTGACATCTGTCCGAATGCTCGGAGAAGAAAGCAATGTTTGGAACATATTTCTATGGTGCTCATCGAATTCTTCCTCCTTATCAATTTGACACCAATCAAATCCAAGGTAGAAATTGTGCGATCGGATTGAAGTGTACGTGTTATTATGTTTTGGTTTCACTTTGCCCATCCCCAGTCGTTTTGGTGGGTCTGCAATCAGTAGATGATTCACAAGGTCGAGCAAACACTTGTTTCCATCCTCGAACATTGACGAGCTTTTGCTGCTCGTCGTACTCATAGCCATGTCTCCGCCACCCTCCAGACTTCTTGTCCTTTTAAAGTATTCTAGACAAATCTTTTCATCCCTTTTTACATACTGGATGATCCGACGAAGTGCCAATTCATCCGATCGATCGTGAAATGGTGAAACACCTTCGAGAATAAAGTAAAGAAGACACCCGAATGCCCACAGATCGATCGCAAACGCATGTTCTAGTTGAAAGACCGGTAACGGCTTCTTCAAATTCAAAGTTATTTCCACTGCACCTTTGTCATCTTCTGATTCACAACATGTACCCGTAGATCCTTTGATAACCTCCGGCGAGACATAATCAGATGTTCCAACAAAGTCAATCTCTGAACAATCTCCCAAAGAAACATCCATAGCGCAGCCAAAGTCCCCAATCTTGATTTGAAAATTATGAGCAATCATGACATTATCCGGCTTCAAATCGCAGTGGACTACAGAATGATAATGCATGAATTCCACAGCTGACAAAATTTGTCCTGAAAAGTTCCGAATGGCTTCCATGGATAATTTCTTCTCACGGCGGAGTGCAGAAAGTGTACCGAACTCACACAACTCCAGCACTAAATATAGATTTTGATCATCCACAAAAGACATGAACAGCTGTACGGTCCGCCGGCTCTCGAAATGGGATAGTTTCGCGAGAGTGTTCCGTTCTCGCAGGACCATTTTGGTGTTACCATTCTTTACGATTTGTGTCTTGTCCATTGTTTTGATTGCGACACCGTTGGTCGGTAAAGAATGTGGGAGACCTTCTCCTTCTTTCTGTTTGTGTTTGGCATGGTAGACTTTTCCAAAAAATCCCTCGCCGATCAGGTCGCCAAAGTAGAAGTTAGAGGTTGACCAGGACATACTCAATTCCTTCACATTGCTGCTGTTTTGAAGAGGGTGGTGAGGAGCGAGGACGCAGAGGAGGCACTGCTTGCTATGCTGCTAGCTTCAAATTATTCGAAAATGGTAATGCCTTGGTTTTTCCGCGCAAACAGTTTGTATTTTCATGAAACGGTGTGATGACGTGGTGGCCAACATCTATCCCAATAAGTTGAAGTTAGCCTTCTTGTTATTTTGTTTATTGCTGATGACGTAGTTGACATGCTAAAACTGCCTACTCTGCTCTCTGATCTGCCATCTATGTACCACTCTTTTTTCTACTTGAAAACCTTTGAGGCGCACGAACGTTTTTTGAATGGAAGTGAAACTCCACATTGCAATTGACAGGGACAGTTGAATTTACAAAAGCACCCTGAATAATAATCTGGTTGAACAGGAAACGCTGCAATTTCAAATTTCTTGCGTACATAAAAACAGACAGCAAGGCGGATGGACAATATACAAAACTTCCTCAACATGACTAAGAACTTGAACAATACCGGTACACAACACTTCCTCAACATGAGTAAGAACAAGAACGATACCGGTACAAAAATATCTTCAAGTGTGCGAGGAATAGAAAACGAGTACGAGGATAATCCCGAGGACAATCTTGAAATTGTCCCCGAGAATAAACAGAAAGCTTCATTTATTCCTGGGTATGTCCCTCGCAGCATCAGTGCCGGAACACCTACTGCTAGCAATGTTACGGGCGGTGTATTACTGAATGGAATTGGAACAATTAGCAATGGAAACACCACCAACAGAACAAGTGGGATTGTCATGACCGACCAGCTGGACGACACCCGACATTACGTCAAAGGAAAGGGAATCTTAGCCTCCAGAAAAGACATGCAAGTCGACCCAGATGAATTCGCAGATGGGTGTAAACTACTCCAAGCTTGTGCACTCGGGAATATCCAGGGCATGCATTCACTCTTAAAACTGAGGCCTCATCATATTAATTTCAGAGATTACGATAGACGAACTGCCCTTCACGTCGCTGCTTCCGAGGGGAAACTCAATATGGTCATGGAACTCGTTCATAATTATAATGCGGCAATTAACAGATCCGATAGGTGGGGAGGATCGGCCCTCGATGATGCGTGTCGTCATAGACACTCGGAGGTCATTCAGTACCTTAGAAGCAAAGGTGCATCTACTGGAAGCACGGATATTAATGCTAATGTCATCACTGCTGCAGCTGCTGGTGACATTGATGATTTGGAGGTGCTGTTGAGTGGAATCGAATTGTCGATTTTTTTTAATGGCACGAGTACCAGCAGTAAAGCTGTGAGCCCACTCAAGAAAAATTCAAAGGTTGATATTAATGGGACGGATTACGATGGAAGAACGGCTTTGCACCTATCTTCGGCTGCGGGACATGTGAAAGTTGTCCGCTTTTTGATCTCAAAGGGAGCCGATGTGAATGTTGTAGACCATTGGGGAGGTAGACCATTAGATGATGCTATAAGAATGAGCAGGGTTGCGTGCATTCGTCTCTTGCAGAGTCACGGGGCCAAGTCTGGAAAGGGGGAGCACATTGGAGAAAGTTCAGGAAGGAATCGTAACAAGGAGGATAAGAATCTAAAGGTGGAATTTTCGGAGCTTGATGTCATTGACAAGATTGGGAGTGGTGCATTTGGAGAGATCTTCAAGTGTAAATGGAGAGGAACTTTGGTGGCGGCGAAATGTATCAAAAATACCAAAATCGTTGAAGTATTTCGTGAAGATCCGGATAATATTACAAGTGTCAGGTCCACTGAAGAAGGTGACATGAACGATGAAGAGGTTGCCGATGCTTTGAGCGATTTCCGAGAAGAGACAGCTATATTGCGAACTTTGCGAGTAAGTATTCCCCCCTTGGTTCGTTGTCACTTTTCTTACCTCTTTGAATCATCAATTGTTCACCTTATGTATTTCTACGCGGTACATTACAGCATCCCAATATCTGTATGTTGCTTGGTTACTCTGCAACACAAAACTTTGAAGTAATGATCAGCGAGTTGATGAAATGCTCTCTTTTAGACGTCTTCAGATCAGACATCATTAATCACACTCGCATGTCAAAGAAGAAGCAAATCTTGTACGCACATCAATTGGCTATGGGTATGAACTATCTGCACAAGTGCACGCCTCCAGTGATTCATCGAGATTTGAAACCCGCCAATCTCCTCATTGATGGATTTGGCACACTCAAGATATCCGATTTTGGTCTCGCAAAAGTTAGGCCCGACCCGAAGACTATGGAAATAGATCAGTTCCGAATGACGGGAGAGACTGGTAGCTATAGATTCATGGCTCCTGAAGTTTTCCGTCACGAAAATTACACTGAAACAGTGGATGTGTACTCCTTCGCCATGATCTTATATTATCTGCTGGCCGGAAGACCACCCTGGCAGCATTTGAGTGGATTAAAGGCAGTAATAAAAGCTGCGACTGAAGCTGACAGACCAATTTTGGATAGGTCGTGGGATAATCAATTGGGCGGATTGATGCAGCGGTGCTGGGATGAAAATCCAACTTTCAGGCCACCATTTTCTGTAATCATTCAAGAAATTGAAGACTATTCGAGTGAGTTCAAATGTTGGGAATGGTCAATATGTGTGTATTTATTTCATCCTTTGCATTATATGACTGAGGATGGACGGAGCATTGGATTCTGTCGCCTGTCGCATCGGTAATCGAACTAACCCTTCTTTCATGTTGTTTGACAGAGAGCGTTCTTAATTTTGACATGAACAATATTTCACTCAACGATGACGATCGCCGGTGCTGCACATCAAAATGTGTCATAATGTGAGACCAACTCAAATGAGTTGAGAGTGAGGCTGAAATGGGGGACAACGTACTGTAGAGCTGCTATTTCAAAATGTATCAATTTTGTTGGGATGTCCATTTTGAATGTGTAGATAGATTATCATGCAGATAACGATAAAAACTTAAAATTATTTTCTCGTATACATTAATTCTTGCATAATAGAGATCCCCGTTTGATGGAGGTGCCAATACTACAAGCCGGATGCTTTATTGTTGAAAAATAGTGAACCAGGATCCTTTTTTAGATAATCTTGCTACATACAGTGTACCTTGATTAGTCAAGGTAGCTATTCTTCTCTCTTCTTACCCACAGTATAGTAGGTGTATGAAGATACGGTCGAGAAAATGTCCCTTCCGATTCAAATGCTAGAGCGGGTAGAGATCATTTCAATCTGCATGTTCTTGGCAGACATCTATTCCATTTCCGCCTCTAACTGTCCTGCTGCTGCTGCTGCTGTTTGGCCGCTTCCTCCCGAGCTTGTCTCTTTCTCATGAGCCTCTTCATTTTCATACGTTCCTTATCTCTCTGAACACCAGCTCTCATGGTTGCTTTATCTTGGACTTGCGAGTAATGGCTGTAAAATACTGCTCCCAATGTTATCAGCGACGTGAAGCCAACTACTAGCTTTGGTCCCATCGGTATTCTAGCTCCTTTTTTTGGTGCCATTTTTCTATCCTGAAACGTGTAGTTTGAAGTAAAATTGTTTCTCAATCTTCCTTCTACCCTTTTACTGTAGCTTTAACGATTTATCCTTCTTCTGACACCAATCCTCTTTCTAACAAAACCTTCTGTTCTATGTTATTACCAACCAGGGCGTGTATTTTGATTTTGGATGGACGTTGTAGTTTTTTCTTAACTACACGTAGTAATGAGAAATGAGTGCCGTCGCGTCGTGTGGAGACGAATGAAGAATGGACCCCTGGCTCATTCACGCACTAAGTCACGTTTCTTCTTCGCGCGCCACCATTTTCAGCAAACTAAAAAACAGGACTGATTTTGAATTTTGGATGGAAATGGACATGCAGGCAGGTGACTACTCTTCGGTACACACTTAATTACAACTAAGCACAACTTTCACTTCAAAAAAATCCAGACACTGTTTCATAAAAGGAGTGCTCCTCGAAGGCAGAATCATGGAGAATCTGAACAGCACCTGGGCCTCCTCGACTGATGCACTCTTTGAAGTTCTCCTTTCCGAGAAAACGATGTCCGTAGAGTTTCGTCTTGAGCTAAATGACATCGCAGAGGAGATGCTTAAAAAGGTTGAAAAGAAAGGAAACTTGGTACTACACAATCTTGATATAAACAAGTGCAGCGAAGACGAATTGGAACCTATGATCACAACAGTGCCTGGCATGCTGTTAAAGAAAAGCGATTCGACACTTTGTGACAATTGTCAATTTTCAATTCCTTTTATTCCCTTTCTTGCCGAACAAGGTGAGAACTTCAATGTTGGAGGAGAAGGTAATCGTGGTGGGATGTTGTTGGAGGACCCGAACAGCAACAAAAACATTCTAGAGACACTTGCAGGTTTGAAGAAGACTTCTAATGATGTATACTATGATTCTCTATGTCTCGATACAATGATGAGACTCAAAGAGGCAAACTTATTAATCAAAGAAGATGTGAAGGTTCATGATCTACTATACTGTGAATGCTTCCCAGAATGCAAATCAAGGTTCGATTACCTGCTTGGGCTAGATCCTGGGGCGTTGAAAATACATAGCGGCGCAAACATACCCAGGCTTATCCACTCAGTGATTACCGAGACTGAAAAATAATGAACTGGAGAGCTTTGGCATGGCATTCAAGGCAGGTTTGCAGTTTTTCCCAGAAGATCTCGGTTTCTTATTTCATGAAAATAACGAAGAGAAGACTGCTTTCCAGTTGGCAATTGAGAGGTTTGGAAAGGATCAGACCTGGAATTGCGTGAATGAACACTTTGAACAGGCACGTGGTACTGGAATTACTGACAGAAACTCCGTTTCAAATATTTATCCTTTCATGCATGCAGCTAGCGATTTGAATGCAACTTTTTATCTTGTCCGCCGAGGCCCTACCTTTGCAACTGAAATACTGGAAGCAGGAGAGAAGGATTGTAAAACTATCAAGAAGAAGAGAAGAGTTGAAATGTGAAGGTATTGTCTAATCCGCATCAGTGTTGGCGAACATAAAACTCACTTGAAATTGAAAAGTTTCAACAAGCAATGGAAACGCTTAAAATCATTATATGCTACTGTACGTGCGTGTGTATGTGCTTTATATAGGAATGATATAAATCTCAAAATCATTACATTGGATTAGTGTGATTTCATAAAATAGTTCTCATTTATATGAATGCCTTGACGGGGATTAGTGTCATTTGATAGAATAGTTCTCATTTTTATGAACGATTCAACAAATTAATCATCAGCAATAGGCATTGCAATGAAATATAGTGCGGACGCTGTGGGAGCCGGGTGAGGGTGTGGATTTGGTGGTGAAGATGACGAGCTTGCGTTTTTCGATGTTTTTGTTGGGGTTGAATGAGAATCAATCAGTCAGTGTCACACGCACCATCACACATCCTTTCTCCTCACATAATACGACGACAATTATCAAATATATGGCACAATAAAACTGTCAATTTATTTATTAAAATACAGTACAAACATACATGTGTATATTTTTGAGATACAATCTCATAAGAAGTTCTTTTCGGCATAAGATTTTCATCCCCCCTATTCGTGTACTTCCCCCGTAACGATACCGACACACAATATTCTCATGCTTTGGTCATCTTCCATTGCCAAATCAAACTCTCAAACCTTTGCGAATTCTATGCATTCATTGATAAGTCTATTCAGTATGAAATGACGATACTTCTTTGAAATCAGATCTTAGTCCCAATTCAAGCTACCAGTTGTGATATCATCGTCCACGAGATAAGGCTCAATAGCAGCAGTCATTGGGAACTCCATAGTACTCATGTTTACAATTCGAACAACATTTCCATTCCCAGGAGTATCGATTATGAGATAAAAAGGGCGCTCGAGTCCATCTTCTGAGTAGAGTTCCATTACCGATTTGTTATTATTCGGTCCCTGCAAGAGCTCAATTCTGGCATTTATTGGCCGTCCGTCACTCTTAAGTGTCAATTGTACACTTTGCACAACAGGTTGGAACGGTTTCGTATAGATGGCACCTCCTTGAATCGATCTGTTTTCATTTTTTGGGTGTTCAAGGAGGATTTTTGAAGGAGATACACCTTTGCCTGACATGTCAACTTCAAGACCAGCAATGAGGGGATATTCCAAACTTCCAGTATTGCGAATGGCAACGGTATTTGAACTTCCGGGGCTTTCCACAACGATGCGGAAGGGGTGTATATTCCCATCCTCGAGATAAACAGACATTTTCTGAGGGGTGTGATCAGGTCCATGCCAAAGTTCGACATTTGCATTCAACGGATTTCCGGAGGTCTTGAGGTAAACAGAGACCCTTTCAACCAGTTCCGAAAAGTGGCAAACCCGAAGAGAACCACCTTGAATTTGTCTTGGAGTAATTTCTGCAAAAACTTCTTCGGTCGTTCTTGGATTTGTAAAGGGAGACACGTCGGGTGACTGCCCAACCGTAACTAGTTGCGAATCAAGAGCTGGCGCTGGCACAAATATTGGGGCAGCCCTTGGTGTATAGGAGATGCTACTTACTCCAGCATGGCTGATCACACCATTATCGTTCTGGGCGACCCTCGTCGCGGCTATAGAGCTCCAACTGGCCTGGGGTTTGGTACTCGTAGTTGCATAAGGTGCCTTTACGATGAAAGCATTGGATGCTGGAGTTATGAGAGCACAAAGTGCAAGGATACTGACGCTGGTTTCAGAGAATTTCATCTTTAGTATTGTAAAAATTGCGCTCCATGCAAACGCAAGATGCAAGGGCTGTTAGCCTGTAAATTGTGGGGCATTGCTGCGGAGTTCAACATCTGGACACGAAATAGTCACGGAATCTGGAATCATAAAAAGAGAATTGATCGGACCAGCTGTTTGGTGTCTTGGTGACGAGGCATTCTACGTTTCCTGAGCGGTTTTTATAAAACGTCAATCTTTGGGACCTACTTTGAACTTGCTTGTGGTTTATACTGGTCTTTTCCGCGCTCATTTGCAGGTGAGTAAAATGTACAAGAAGAGGTTGAACCTGGTTGAACTATTTATGTTTAAATATTTGTTGACGACTACACTACTCAGAACATTCATCCTCTATTCCCCGGGGTATCACTCGGGCAAAACGGAGTAACACAGAAGAGGAACGGCATTTATCAACCTTCTGACCACTCTTTGGAAAGAACACTCAATTTATGTTTATCTTAGATTCAGGCGAATCACACACTCAACCACCATAGTACTAAAACAATAGTTTTAAAGACCAAACAATCATCAGAAAAACAACACAAATATCAGCAATAGTAGAAAGGGCGAGAGCCTGTCCCAGATTTTCTAATAATTGAAATTGGGAGATTTTTGAATAGGAGGACCGAGGACCGCCGAAAGCGAGTCTTCGGTCATCGGTGTTTTTTGAAAGAGTCGAGTGTTGATTGCCTCATTCTTCAGCTTCATAGAAACAAGAAACATGGATTGCATCAGCTTCATTTGCTCACAAGCAGCTAGGTCGATCTTGACCGTGACGGCTTCTGCATCATTAATCTGTTCACTTTTGACTATGAGCATCATCATGCGCTCAACAAGCAAACTGACCACAACTTATTATCGCCTCATGTTTGTCATGTTCATCGGTGATATCATGGCCTCTGCCGCCATTACCTTGAATACTGTTCCCATGCCAACCACAACTGTAGATTTCTACCCATTCGAGGGTGCAAGAGGCACAATAGAGAGATGTGAGGCACAAGCCTTTGTTCACACGGCCGGTGTAAATTTGGCGTATACCTCCACCACTTCATTAGCTCTGTATTACCTTTTAACGATCTGGTTCGAGGTTCGAGAGGGAACCATGACGAAGATAATTGAACCGTGCTTCCACATCGCATCGATTTCTACCATGTTGATCCCCCCCTTCTGCTTTCTAAGAGACGAGCTTTTTAATCCAATACCATTCCTGAAGGAAGGAGTTTCACTTGGCACAGATGATGGAATGGTACTGATGGAAGGAGTTTCACTTGACACATATGTCGGGTTGGTACTGAAGGAAGGAGTTTCACTTGGCACAGATGATGGGTTGGTACTGAAGGAAGGAGCTCCACTTGGATTTTTCGACGGGTTGCTACTGAAGGAAGGAGTTTCACTTGGCACAGATGATGGGATAGTACTGAAGGAAGGAGTTTCACTTGGAGCTTTTGATGGGTTGGTACTGAAGGAAGGAGGTTCACTTGAAGCAGATGACATTACAGTACTAGTGACAGCCAATTTACGGTTTGTCTCAGGTTCGTCTCCATATTGAACATTCGCAAGATCCGGAAAGATCAATGATCCTGCATCATCATCAAAGTAGGCCCCTTCCTGCATCAAAGTGGTTGTTCTGCTTGTGATCTCACCTCCATGGAAGTCTTTCAAGAGCTGAGAAGAACCTGAGATGTGGACGAATCGTTCTGTGGACGGATCATAGCAATCAACTTCC
>Ga0115005_10003883_pt1 | contig 11959 bp, 13 predicted proteins | sample ArcOceMetagenome_FD_87163 | JGI IMG/M metagenome (GOLD analysis project Ga0115005, IMG submission 87163) | Marine eukaryotic phytoplankton communities from Arctic Ocean - Arctic Ocean - Greenland ARC118M Metagenome | ecosystem: Environmental > Aquatic > Marine > Oceanic | place: Arctic Ocean...
AACACCAAAAACAAACGACTTTATAAACAACACCGCACTTGTAATACTTAAGTACAACATAAATACATTTGCTGATTGGTTATATAAATAATAGCATAATATAGCCCCTATTGTAAATAAGAATTGTTGCGCCAAAGCATAAATCAATTTCACTTCTATTTTGCGACTTTTTGAATTTACTTCTAACTCGCCATTTTCGGCTTGAGCTAAAAAAACCTCCATTTTACGAGGTAAAGAAATCAGTCTTAACGCTTGCTGTTGCAGTGTGGTTTTTAAAATCATTTCCAAGCTTTCTTTCTGAATGGCCATTCTATATAAGTTGGGCTTTACCGTTTTAAAAACATCTACATTAGGTGCTAACTCAGTTGTTATGCCCATTATTAAAGCAATGGTTCGATTGAGTAAAACCCAGTCTTTTGGAATTTTAACGACTTCCTCAATTTCCTTTAAATCAATCTTTTTTAAGATTGAAAAGACTTTAGAAAAATCAATTTGATCCATGTCCACTTGATTAATATTTATGCTTTCTATTTTTAACTCATTTACTAAAAAATCACCTATAAGACGTATTATTTTTTTACATACCTGATGCACTCCAGGGGCATCCCCAATAAACCCCATTTTTTTAAAGCCAGTAATCATTAAGTTCTCATCCTTCAAAATGGCTGCTTGCATTAGGATAATAATGCCTTCTTTCATTTTTTTACCGAGGTTTCCTACTGCCCCAAAATCCAACAATACAATTTGGCCACTTTCATTAACCAATACATTTCCAGGATGAGGATCGGCATGATAAACACCATCGATAAAAATGTTTTTACTGAAGATGTCTAAGAAGTTTTTTATAACTACTTCTGTATCTATACCGTTTTGAGCTAAAAACGCACGATCGGTTATTTTCTCCCCCTCTACAAAATCCATTACCAATACTTTACCAGTACTTAATTGATTGTAAACCTTGGGAATAACAATTCGATCGTCCTTTTTTAAGTTACTCGAGATAATTTCAATTTGTTGCGCTTCATGTACATAATCCAACTCTTCTTGAATCATTTTTTTCACCTCTTCAAAAACGCTATTAAACCCGGGTATTTTAATGAATACTTGAACGATTCTAAACAGTTTTAATATCAAGTCTAAATCCAACTTAGCAATCTCTTCGATGTTTAAATGCTGGACTTTAACAGCTACTATTTCTCCTGATTTAAGCGTCCCTTTATGCACCTGTCCAATCGACGCCGTGCCAATTGGGGTTTCATTAAATGAACTGAAGAAATCAGTTAAATTCCCTTTTAATTCTGATTCTATTCTCGTTTTAATTTGAGTAAATGGACGCGTTACAGAATGGCTTTGAGCTTTTTCAAATTCTTTAATATAGGCTTCAGGAAGAATCCCCGACATAGTGGATACTTGTTGCGAAAACTTAACAAACAAACCTTCCAATTGCATAAAAACTTCCGCTATTTGCACAGCCGACTTCTGATGAAGTTTTAACAATCTTTTTTCCTTTAATTTTTGGTGTAAAAAAGGAGAATATAGTTTAAACCACAAAAACCGTGGTAATACACTAAAAAATAGTCTGTTTACTTTTCGGGCTCTGCCAACAACGGTATATTCCATCTTTATTAAATTTCCAGTTCAATATTAATAAATAATGTACCGCGTACCCTATTTAATTAGGATTAATTAGTAATTAAAATACTTAACGATTACTGTTTCTTTTTTTAAAAATGTCGATCAAAAAATCTTCTAGTCCATTTGCTTTCATATCCTGAACTGCAGCGAGTTGTTTTCCTAATTTACCTTTAGGAAACCCCTTTCCTTTAAACCACGTTAAATAGTGATCGGGCAAATAAACCAGTGGCTTGTCTTGATATTTACCAAATGGCATTTTTGCGTTGAGGATATCAACTAGATCTTTTTTAAACGCTTCATCTGAAAATTCCATGTTGTAAAAATATGGAATTTTCGGTTTGATTTAAAATAGGGAATGGTGAATTTTGGTTGTTGCAGGTCTTGTATATCTGGCAGAAATGCGGGTTTAACCCAAAATATAAAAATGGGGGAATCAATGAGATTAGCCTGTAAATAATTTTACGATTCTTCAAATTGTTCACCCAAAAGTTCCTCAATCATCAATGCATAATCGTATTGTAAATCCTCATGTAAACTGGCGATTTTCTTACGTACCATTTCCAATTGCTTATCGTAAATAGATAATAAACTGCCATTGTGTTCATAATACTCGCTTACGCTTTTAACCTTGGAACAAAAATAAATAAGGATATCTGCTTCTGTTTCTTTGTTTTTGGAGTATCTAATATATTTCTTACACCCTCTTAATACTTTCCTTACTCCTTTATTTATAAAGTAATAACTTGCCATATTAATGTCGTCAAATTGAGCATCGATTTCATGTTTTATGTCTCGTATATAACCTGCTTCATCCTGCCGTTCGAAAAGTAAATACGTTAAAAGTTCCTTATTTTCTTTTTTATATTTCGTTAGCAACAAACATAACTCTGTAATCTCCTCATCAGACTTCTGTTTTAATTCTAATTTAATATCTCTTAAAGATGCAGCTTTCATGATTGTAAGATAGAAATTAGAATTTTCTAGTGCCTTATTTTTAGCCTTAAATTCATTCAATTATTGCCTATCTGGTTTTTAAATAGTAGTAAAATGTTGAGTATCTAAAACTAACCACACTATGTAACGCATATTTGTGTACATTTGCAGTGCTTGTAGATAGCTTCCATTTTCTACGAGTATTTTGAGAAAAGAGACTTATGTTACAATAAGTCTCTTTTTTTATGTCCTTTTTCATCTAACAATTCCACAAAATAAGCTTTCCTCTTTTAACCAAAAAAAACCGATTTAAAACAAAAAAGGCAGTAAACCGTCTTAATGATTACTACCTTTTTGTTCTATATTCCTGGAAAAAACCTTTAAATTACTTCTTTACAAAAGCAACTGTTTCTGCATAATTTTTCCCGTTCATTTTAGCAACATTAATCCCTACAGTTAAGTAGGAGATATCTAATGATACTTGCTCTAAACTAGTTTGGAATATTTGACTTACAACGACTTGTCCATTAATATTAATAACTTCCATTGTGTTTACATCTTCAATTCCTGCAAAAAGAACCGCATTATTTGTAGGATTAGGGCATACAATTATGTAATCTAAAGAATTAATCTTAAAAGTAAACGATGTTGAAACCGATCTCCCAGCGTTTAGAACATCAACATTATTTAAATAAAAACTTCATCATAAATATCAGTCATCTTGTAATATTTTATTGTTTGTCCAAAAGCACCTTCCTCAACCCAGTTAGACTCTAATCTAGTAATCATATGCAAAGAAGAACCACAATCATTTGAAATTTCAACAGATTTAACTCTATTTACACTGTTTGCAAAGAAAACGTTGTTATACTACTCTTAATTTGATTCATATAAAAGTTTAATTGGATTTGCCCAAGGACAAGAAACCTCATTCCATTAGAAAATTCCAATACCAAAAATTATTTTGTTTCCGTTAATGTTTAATTTATAGTGGCTTAAAGAATTGTGTTTAATAATGGATACACGATTACAAACCGCATGATTTCAAACGATAATTAGCGCATATAATTAATTATATGCCCGAAAATAATTTACTAAAAAAACTGAATTGGGAGCTTATTAAACAACAAAGTCCCGTTAGCTGTTAATCGTTCTTAAACTTTCTAAAATTCTCTGAATCCTTCCAAAAAGTACGGCAATCCTCCATTTCTTTTTTTACGTATTTTTTCTTGTTCGATTTAACAACCTCCCAATCTATGCCATGTAATTCTCCATAAACTTTATAGAAACTATCCCCTTGATTCTTACTCATTTTATGAATCACTAAAGCGCTTAAAAGAGGGCGCCCTTTTCCATGCTCATAAACAGATACATCACCAACATCTTCAACAAGGTACTCTCTGTCTTCAGGATCTCTTAAATCATAGTTAAGGTCCAATTGATCAACTAATTTAGAGTAACTAATCGTAATATTCCCAGTTCGAGCAATTGTTATTAGGTAATCTCTTATTTCTTTCATGTATTTATCCTTCTCAATCCAAGATAAAGAATCCATATGGAACCCAGGATTAAAACATCGGACGGGTATTTAATTAATTCATCCTGTTTTAGAGTTCTCTAACCTGAGGCAGTGCGCCACATATTTAATTAAAGAAGTTTCAAAAATCATTTTTAAATTTAAGTTCTTAACCTTATTCAAGCTCGTAATACAAGAACTATTCTAAAATTACCGCTAGAATAAAACGATAGTTTAATGAAAAATTCAGAAAAACACTAGAGGTGAATTGTTTTAGTTATTTAGGTCATGCGTAAAAAGAGAAATTCTTAGAAGAATGAAGTGGATAACAGTTTATTCAAAACACTGAAATAAAAATTAATTTATCCTTAAGATTGCAAAGCCATTCAAGGTTACTAAACACATCTAAAGGTAGTATAATGGGAAATTATTATGTTTTTTCGTTGAATTATAAAACAACAAAAAAAAATCCCAATCTTTGAGTAAGTAACATAGGTAAAAAAATTGTCCACTTTATTTTTGATGTAGTTTTGGAACAACTCAACCACGATGGACTTACTTAATTTTTCAACTAGATTTTCAAAGCTAATCTTGTACCAAAAATAAGCTCTTGTTCAGGGTTCTGACGATTACTTTGATGATCAAAACGAACAAAAAGTTTCAACTTCACATTTTTCTTCAACCGCACCTTTGCTCCGATAGAAAATCTATTGTTATCAATATAATTTTTATTGTCAAATCTGAACGTGAAATCATACTGAAAGTAAGGCTTAACCTTCTTAAAATAATCGTATTTTATTGCTATTTTATCCCTAATATGAGACTTAGTTTCGCCTGTATAATCCCTAACATCAAACTGAAATCCAAGTTGATTGGAGAATTTAAAATTCCCCTTCAAAATATTCAATTTATAGTGCCCAGCATACCTGCGTAACCGATAATCCTCTCCATCTTCCCATGTTGTGCGGTATAATAATCCAAGTTGCGATAACTTAGATAATTTTCTTTTCAATCCAACTTCAATTAAATTTCGCTCTATTTCAAAGTCATCTACCCCAAAACGTTGCTCCGCTTGAAATGACATCTCCATTTTTTTAAACACTTTAAACTTAACCCCGTAACCCAACCAAAAATCTTGATTTAATTTAGAAGAGGATTGCCCTTTTGTTGTTCCAACAATTAAAAGGAATATTATGAGTACCAATTGCTTCATTTCAAATTATATTTTTTCCTAATGAAATGATCTCTTCTCTCAAAATCTCTCAGCATTTTTTCTGTTTCCCAATTCCATTTGTAAAGGCTTGTAGGAAAACTATGCTTTGCAATTTGGTACAAAATAGCTTTATCAATTTCATCTCTCATCACTGCAACAATTGTATTAAACGCAGCTGGTGACCAATAAGTATATAACACCTTCTGTCTGTTTTTTAAGCGATCATCAAAACCATCTACTTTCTTAAAGGCCCTGTACATCTTCCCTAAATCATGACTAACATATTCTAGCTCAGGCATTAATGGATTCTTAGTTTTTTCAGAAGCATGATCTAAATCGTACAATACAAATCGAAATGGCGCCCCTAACACACTATACATTCTTATGTTGTTATGCGGCCAATCTATATTCCCAATGTAATCCTGAAAAATAACATAATCTATAAAGCTAGATTCGTCAACCAAAGTTGAAATTTCGATAGGATCACCTCTATCAATCGCCGATTCTAAATCAGTAGTTAATCCAGCATCCCCTTCGTTGTGCTCTATGTTTCCATTATCAACATCAACTTTGTAAACAACAACTTGGCTAGTATCAACATTTTCTAGCGACGCAATACTCTTTAAATTACTTTCTGATCTGATGTTTAGCAATCCATAATAGCTGTTATTTACAAATACTTGGGCAGCAGAACCTGTTCGCATCATCAAAACATCCAAATCAGATTTTTCTGCAAGTTTAGTTAAGGCCTTATCTTTCATCATCGTTTTTGTGAAATCTTGGCCTGAATTTCTCAATCTGAAATTATTTATGCGCTCCCAGTTTTCATTCTCGTACCCTTCAGAATATGAGAATAATTTCAATCTTCTATTATCTAATTCCTCATCAAAAATAATCTCTAATGATTTTAAGGAATACTTTACAGAAGCATGCCCTTTTATTCTCAAGTAAACAGGTACATCTAGGATTGTAGTATCTTTTGAGTAATTAAAGAATGCTTTGGTATAAATTTTAGTGTAGGGGTTATCCACCATAACATACCATTTTTGGTTATCTACCTCAATATTAATTATAGGCAAATCGGTTTCTATGTTTCCAAATGTCAAATTATGTACATCTGGTAAATCCATTGCTGATTCTTCAATATTATTACAACTTATAAAAATAAGTGCTAAAAATGATACGACTGCTGTTACTCTCCTCATTTCCAAAAATTGTATTGTATTCCAGTAGAAATTAAATAGCGTGGATTTTCGATCACATATATATCTTGATTCGGATAAATAATTCTTTCGTAACCAATCATACCGCTGAATTTATCATTAAAATTGTATTGATAATAAATCATAAAATTATATCTAAATAAATCGCTCATCTGGCTACGAAAATCTTTTATATCTGCGTTTGCTGTTGTATTAATCCCAAATTGAATTTGATGCTTTGTTAACAAAGTGTAATTAAACCCAACATTTAATGTAGGCAATACAACCTGGCCTGATAACTCTGTTAAAGCCGTTTTAGCATTCATCTGATAAACTCGAATACCAATTCCTAAATTAACGGCAAAGTCTGTACTTAATATTGGTTGAAAAAAATTAGCTGATCCCGAAATACCATAGGTGGAAACATCACTTATTTCGTACTCATTTAAAAAGAAGGGTTTTATATCAAAACCCAGCTCTCCATTTAACTGGGCTGTAAAACCCTTTACCTGAGCTGTGCTATTTAAGAAAAGAACTATTAAAAATAGTATAGAGAATAATTTACGCAAAATATTGTAGCTAATTTGAAACAAAACTAATCCAATCAGATTTATCTACCAACAGCTTTCTGCTGGATGGAACATAATCCAATGTCAAAAGATATCCCAAAATAACACCATTTTTGAATAATAAACACGAACCATCTATTCTTAAATAACTTACACATGATATATACATTCACTTAATCTAAAGTAATTGAATATTTACTTAACTTCAATTTAGCTCAAAAAAAAGTACTTTTTAAGCGGTTTAGTAGTTGTTTAGTTTGATAAATAGCAAACTAAAATCTTCCTCCATTTTTTGTTTTTTTGCGGCATAATTATTGATAATTAAAGAAAAAAACAACAAATGAAAACTACCCTTATTTATGTTTTAATCAGCTTCTGCTGTTTAACTTCTTTCTCTCAGAACTATGTTAAACTTAAGTACGATGAAAACATTGATCTATCCCAAAAAACCTCAATTATTATTGGATTTGAGTACGATACCAAAAAAGATAAAATTAAACAAAAAGGGAAATACTTTAACAAATCGGGAATTCTAGGAAGAATCCATTTAGCAGTAATTGGAGGTAAGTATTACGAAGGTACTGGCGAAGTTGAAATTCATCCAACTACTGCTAAAAACAATAACAATTCTATTGTTTTTATATACAATCACCCTCTAAACCAAAAAATAGAGATTAAAGACACTCTCAAGTTGCCAAACTTAATTGGGCTAAAAATGGCTAACGCTCCTTTAAAGCATCTTTATCCTAATTTGAAATACAAAATGAATCTTGAGGCTAGTTTTTCAAACGGAAAAACACAATTTATCCCAAACAAAAAAATCTACACTTTTTTACTTACAAACAAAATTAACATAGAAATAAACGGTGCTGAAAGAGTACCTGAAGGTTCAATTACCGTAGATAATATATTAGATGATTCGTTAAAGAATTTTGTTTCATTTAGATACACGTCTAATGAACGCAATTTTAAAGCATCTGTAGATAGTTTTGTAATACCTGATTTATTAAATATAAATATTTCGCCAAAAAAGTTCAGCTATGGTGCTATAAATAAACTAGTTGTAACAGCTTCTTTTTCAAACGGTAAACAAGAGGAGTTTAGTGGGGAAAAACTCCAAAATTTGTTAGCTGGATATGGTATTAATGCCTCTACAAAAAATGGAGAAATTATAAATGGTGCTTTCACAACTTTTAAATTTTCAGAAACAAAATCTAACTCTGCATACCTTAATTTAAAATCGAATAGAATGAATGAAAATTACACCTTTCCTATTGTTCTAGACAAATCTTATTCCTACAAAGCAAACAAAACAAAAAGCAGTCCTTCTTTTAATGGTAATCACGGTGAGCATCTAACAATTTTAATTTCTGAAATACCTTACCGAAAAAATATTTTTAAAATTAACATTTCCACTAATACAAAAACAGATACGTTTTATTTAAATCCTAATCTAGGAAATTTAACCATTGAATCTTTAGGTTCAAATGGCTCTATTGGGAAAAAAGGTATAAATGGCAAAGATGAATTTGAAAACTCAAAGGCAACACGCGGTGAAAATGGAGGTAATGGAGGCGACGGTGGCGACGGCGGAAATATCAACATTCACTTACCTAAATCTTTCAGTAAATTTATCCAAACGATAAAATTAAAAAATGATGGAGGAAAAGGCGGGCAAGGTGGATCTGGAGGTAGTGGTGGAATCTTCCTTGACGATAGTGAGCCTAAAGGTTCTTTTTGGCTAAGCATGCTAGGGTCGATTGTTGTTGGAACTCCCGGAATGAATGATGGAAGTTCAGGAGAATCAGGAAGGAATGGAAGAAACGGAGAAATAAATTTCATTTATTATTAAAAAAGCCAACGTTCTATTTTTTCACTATAAAACATCTAGACATCCTTATTATACTATGAATACTTGGCAAAAAAATGACTCTAAGCTGAAGTTCCAATGCTTAAAATTCTGGATTGCAATTAAAAGTTAGCGTACTTGTTTTATTGTACATTTAAAAAATAAATAAGTAAACCTATTTCTTAATCTTGAAGTCCTCAATTACTTCAACTTTTTTAATTATTTCATATAAATTACAGTCTCTGTCAAAAAAATGAATTGGCCTAAGGTTATACTCATATCCGGATTGTCCTTTTGACTGGGTGTATTCTGAAAAATATGTAATCTTTAAAAACTTATTTTCATATCCGTTGAATAAAAATTCCTCGTTATTATCCACCCAAAAGTTAAAAGGCAAGAAATCAACAATACTATCTACTCCAATCTCAAAAAAAGCAGTTCCTTCTACCTGAATATACTCTTGTAAATCTCCATATTCTATATTTACTTTTGTATACCTAACAATAATTTATTTTTCAATCCCAATCTTATCTAATTAAATTATTTTAGTAGACTCTTTTACTGTTCCTTCAAGAAGGTTTATTCTTTTTATTTTACCTGTTAATAACCCATTTTTAAATTCTGCAACGTAAATATTAATTGCTAGGCCATCAATATATTTTGGAGAACTATTGCCATAAGCAAACTCTATTTTAAAAAGTTCATCTATCAAGATTGAAAAATGATCAATCATTTCCAAATAGAGAATCTAAAGATCCTTATTCTGTGAAATTTTATTTTTGTTTGACACAAATTCGACTAGAAGAAAACGCTCCAATTTGAACTATTTAATGTGTAATCGAAATTAAGCTTCTCTATTTTTTAAAAACTAATTAAAATTATCTTTTTCTTAATAAATAATGATAATAGAGTGTGTAACCACTGGATAAATCTTCGTACATAGTTGAGCCTTTTATCCCTGCAAATTCAGATAGGGGCTTTTTAAGCCAACTTCCGAAAATTTTGCCAAAGCGCTTCATCTTTACTTCATTAAAATCATCTAATGCCTTTAATACCTCTAAAGAGATATTCGTAAATCTAACTAATTCAAGCCCGCTGTTTATAAGTTCCTCTTTCGTACTCTCAAAGGACTCTTTATCTCTAAAATCAGCGAATGAAAAATAACCACCTGACTTTAACACTCTATTTACTTCTGCAAAAAAAGCAGGCACATTAGCATAACAATGTGATGATTCAACATTAATAACAACATCCAAACTTTCGTTTTGAAATGGAAGCTTCTCAGCATCTCCAAACTTGTAATCAACCTTTGAATCTTTAAATACTTTATTACAAAACTCAATTGCATTGCGTGAATAATCAACGCCAATTATTTTTGAGGGTTGAAAATAACGATTAATATAATCCGCACCTCCTCCTCTTCCACTTCCAACCTCCAAAACCTTCTTATTCTTTAAATCAACAGCAGAAACTACAAAGTGATATAGTTGGATGAAAAATCGATTGCATTCATCTTCTTTTTTTAGTTCAATATTTTTAGATTCATTTAAAGACTGAAAACCATAATTCATAAAAGTCCAATCCTCAGTTTGATATTTTCCAGCTAAAAACTGATACACTCTTTTCCAAACTGCTTTCTTAAATCTAGGGGATATTTTAAGGATTGAAACAAAGATTCTTGCTGCCATTTTTTAAGAGATATAACTTACAACAAAGGAACATTTTTATTAAACAATTCAGCTACAAAAACTATTTAATACTCTAAAAAAATTTGATTAGTTAGAAACACTAAACTCAATAGGTTTTCAGAAAAAAATCTAAAAAAAAAGCAATGAGTTTAAAAGCTAGTTTTAGGAAAAAAATTCTTTATTAAAATTCAATTTTTATTTTGCTAAAAAGATCTATTTTACCATTTTTGTAATTGTATTAAACTCTACAACCATGAAAACGACATTAAAGAACAACGAAAAACTAAAAAAATCTTGTAATGATGCAGTTTTAACACTTGAAAAGCTAAATCTTGAACAATTTAAAGATACATTAGGTCAACTAAAATGGTGCGTTGGAAGTTATGAGTTTGATAAAAATCCAATTGGCCTAAATGAACTTGGACAGGTTGCATTGAAAGATCTGAAAGCTTTCAAAAAAGGAAACTCAAGAAAAGTAACCAAAAAAGTTATAGATGGATTAGAAAAATCTCTTCTTAACTATCAGGAAGAGTTAAGTTTATAATAAAAAGCATTAAAGATATTGTATTCTTGTTTATTACGATTTTTTGCTTCCTTACTTTCAGTGTCAACAAACGTAAATAGCCCAAATGTTAAAAATCCTAATAATTATTTGGCAAAAAATTATTAATCCAAATAAGCTCTATTAATATTGACTCACTTAGTTTACCATAATCTATCTCTGATTTATAAGTCTTCTCATTAATATTTAATCACCATCAAGTGGTTACGGTTTGCTATTGTATCCTTGTAAAGTAACGGTTAATCAATATCCTTTCAAAGGATAAAAATCAACGCTTAATATGATTGTTTGAATTGTTTGTTTGATATACATTATCCATTTGTTGTTTGTTGTTTGTTTAACGGCTGCGCCTTGCGTGGTCGTTTTTATTTTGGAGTCATTCAAACCTTTGTTTATCATTAACGTTCCGTTGTGACGGAGAATACTTTGCATTATGAGATTATTAACTAAATCAAGATTTAAATAAACAGGGACGCTCACCTTTAATTAGTTCGCTTAAAAAAGGTTAACGTCCATTTTTAATAGTTCACAGTTTACTTTAAAATCTTTAAAATTAGTTAGAGTTTACAGGAGAATACACGCCTATTTGCCAATACAATATCTAACTACCCTTATCCCACGGGGCTCTATTTTTCCTTGACACAAATGTGACACAAAAAATACGCTTCGATTTGAGAGAAATGAAGGTAAGCGGCCCAATTTAATATTATTATATACATATATATTGTATTGAGATGTATAGATTACATTAAAAGTGAGTCTACATATTTAATTGTGGATTTTATAATATAT
>Ga0115005_10003884_pt1 | contig 11950 bp, 6 predicted proteins | sample ArcOceMetagenome_FD_87163 | JGI IMG/M metagenome (GOLD analysis project Ga0115005, IMG submission 87163) | Marine eukaryotic phytoplankton communities from Arctic Ocean - Arctic Ocean - Greenland ARC118M Metagenome | ecosystem: Environmental > Aquatic > Marine > Oceanic | place: Arctic Ocean...
ATGCCGGGTCACCAAGACGTAAGACTGGTACATCATTCAGTATATCACACAACAAGATCGGAACAGATGAAGAAAATGCTACTTCCACAGACACTATCGCAGAAATTGAAATGAAAACCATGAACTCCCCCACAAGAGTCAGGTCCCGAAGTTTGAATACCAACTCTTTAACTTCCCGGCGACCGACCACCCAAAATCAATTAAATTCAAATACCAATACCAATAGCACCGGTATATCTGCACCGACGCCTACACCCACACCTGAAATAAACCACAATCCCCGTAGAAAAATATGCACCACGTGCCAAATAGCCCCACCCCTCAGATCCCATCACTGCAAATTTTGCAACAGATGCGTTGCGACCTTCGATCACCATTGCCATTTCATCAATACATGCATCGGAGAGCGAAATCACTGTCGCTTCTGGTGGTTTCTCATCTTTCAAATGCTGGGGTTTTGGAAGTTTTCGGGGATTGTATCGAGCAGTCCATTGGGGTTTGTATGTTTAATTAATCTTACTTGCGGTACTGGAGCTGGTTCGGATGTTGAGTGGTGGGAGGTGCTCATTGTCATTGTTGCCCGTATTTATTTGTATTGGTTGACGTTCGCGGCTACCATGATGGCCATTATTCATACATGGTTTGCAATAACAAATGGCACCACTTTTGAATTAGAGAAGAGGCAGAATCTTGAATACTTGGAGGGGGTAGGAATGTGTGATATACCGTTTAGTAGGGGGCTGGCATTCAATATGAGGATTTTTTGTTGTGTCAAGGATCAGGTTTGTTCGGCTTGGAATGGTTTGTGCTGTTTCTGTGGTTCGGGGATCACAAGGCGTACGCGTGAAGATTATGAACAAACACAAGGTGAAAAACATTGGAGACCTGTACTGTGGAAACCGATTGGGAATATTGTCAAAGATTCATCTTCAGACGATATTTGCAGTAACCCTTGGGACAACAAATATTGGACGTGCTGCTGATGTCTAATGATGATACTAACTAATACTATGAACATAGACAAGATGCGAGGCAACCACTCAGTGTCAGCAACCAAATCGCTGCAGTCCAAACCATCGAATGCAAAGATTTTGTCACATCCTTTTAGGATGTTTTTGGAAGAGAACAAAACATCTTTTGGAATGATGTGCATGGAAAAGAAGAGGCACCGGCAGCACCACTTGATGTATATTCGTATATAAACGTTGCTGAAGCAACAAGATTTTGAAATAATAAGAAATTCATAATGATCAAATCTACTTTTTGTATAGGCTGTTGTAAGCAGCAGGAATGTACTCTGACTCGCCCCCAGGAGCAATACGTAAAACTTCTACATTCAGGACAGAGGATACAGACATTTCTAACATATCTTCACCCATCTTTAGCAGTTCCTTAGCATCCGATTCGACAGTGCCCACACTCACCAAATTGTAAGCATTATTCTCGGCATCATTTGGTGGCAAATCAATCCATTCGTCAGTAATAGGGATGGAAATAATGTGCATACCCTCTACAAGTGGAGATTGTTCGTCCATATTGCCTAAGAGTGACCCGAGTAAATCCATTGCTTTCTGTGTCCCCTCTTCAGCTCTTAATTTTCGCTCTTCCATCCCACTTCCGTTGCATGATGCCTCATTTGAACCTGCTGCAATATCCTTCCAATCAATACTACTATCCTCGTCTGTTTTACTACCATAAAAGGTTTCCACACGAAATCCTTTTTCCGCTGCGATCTCAAACCCCGACCACTGAGATGCCAAAGGTTGACAATTCACTCCAAAATTCTTCCATTCTCTTCCATCCATACTCGCATCGGATGGAACCCTCACCTCCAACCCAGCGAGAACATACGCTGGAACGGCGCTTTTCAGAAAAATATCAAGCGAGGGCCTAACTTGCAGCTTTTTCAAATCAGAAGGCCACCACAATTCTTCATTGGATGTAGGGTCCACAAATTCTCCGGGGGGCGCATCGGGACCCGATCCTAACATGCGCGAGACTGCAATGGATTGATCTATGGTTCTTTCCACTGTCCATCGTGGGAAGGAGTTGACGTAGGATCCAGGGAGCGTTTGCCCTCCACTCATCCCTCCAACAATTTTGATGGTTCCTGTCACAATAGCTTTTGATTCATGAGGGAATGCAATGAGAAACGCCAATATGATACTGTAGTTTGTTTTCATTTTGGAGGATAATGTTGTGGCTAATGTGTAGAGAGATACTCAAGTACAGTATCGATTGTTCTGTCAACACAAGCTACTTGCTGTGTACTGTACCGTACCGTACGGTACTTGCCAACCAATCCAACCAACCAACCAAACAAACCGGCAAACAAAAACTGTCAAAATGTGGCGCTCTGAAACGTCAGTCCGTTTTCCGGTCACGATTATTCCTAATCTCTCGTGACTGAACAACGGATATGCAACGACAATCAAAGTTGATTCCCAGCACTGGCAACACGACAGGAAAAATTATGATATCATATCATACTACTAGTACTGAGAGCTACTGAGTACTCTGTCAAACACTGTCAGTCTTTTGGTGAAGTGTGAAGCAAGTACTTCTAATTACTGTACAAGACTTGCATAGCATTGATTCAATCATTGACACATGTGGCTATAGTACCGAGGATACTTGAACATATCGGTTACGTGCAGGGATCCATTCAAAATAACTCTTGATAGCATCCTCTAAACTATTGCATTTGATCCAATACACACATCAATTTGCAATTGTACGCATAAGAAGATCAACAAGTTTCGACCCGATCGATTTCAATAAAAACATAAAAAATAAACATGGCATATGGATCCGGAGGCGGTAGTCCCTACAATGGAAGCGAGCAAAGGAACCAGGATGGTCTAAGTAATCGGTATTCTTCACCGTATCAGAAATCTGGGTCAGGCGGAGGTGATTACAATCCGCCGCCTGCTAATTATGCGCAGCAGCAAACGCAAGCGATGGAGGATACAATGCGAACACATTATGAGGTAAGGGAGGGTCATGTTTATTTACTTATGCCATGGTGCAAGATCTGTTGCTCATTTGCATTTCAGTATAATTCACACGTTTCTCTTGCATTTTATTTATGTAATTAGACGGAGGCTACGAGCGCAGCTGTATTGGCCCAAATGCGGACTCAAAGAGGACAACTGCAAGGTGAGTTCAATATCCCCCAATGACTTGTGCATCTTTGAGCAATTGAAATTGAGTTATCTGATTTGTATCAAATCTGTCAAATCACTAATTCTAAACAACTCTCTTGATTCATTGTACCAAAGGTGCCCACGACAATGTATGGGAAATGAGACAAGCTGCAGAAAAAGCAAAAGAAGATATTACCATAATGGCAAGGAAAGTGCGACAAAAAAAGACGCGTCTTCAAATGGTAGCAGCACTGCTGGCGGCTATTGATTTCTTTTTATTTATTAGGTTGATCCAATGCGGTGGTTCGTTTTTCTGTAAGAGTAGATCGTCGTCTAGTTCTAATTCATATTATTAGGTATGTGTATGAGAGTAAACATAATGTTTGGGAACGTAGATTCCATTTTCTAATTTAAAGATCAATATTATTATTTGTATTCTCGTAATCAGCAGAAGTAATAGATCAGACTTTGAAGATGCAAAATAACCCCCCATACTTTTAAATCTAGAGGAGCTACACGTACACGTTGTTCAATTTTGTTTTTAAATGTCAAGCGGGTGGTCTTCCAACGTCAGGACTGATTATAATATTTATTCAAAACATCTAATATTGTCATCAAAAATGATACAGCTATCAGAAATATCATCCAATGATCCATTTTCAAGCGCTTCAGCAGTTGCCTCGAAACACCTAGCAACATGATCTATTGAAGCTTCCAAAGTATGATCATCCACACGCTTTTCCATCGCTTCTTGCATCATTTTTAATTGTAAATCGGGAGAAGGCCGACCGAAGAAAATTTGGACGCCAATGGGTATCCATGAAAAACTAAAGTACTCTTCGTTGACTAACACAAGCTGTCCGTCGAGCCATTGGCTACTTTGAAACCCTTCGCTTGCAACATGTCCCAATCCTTTGAAACGCTGGAGTTCCTTATTTCCCCATTTTTGCGATGCTCGTTCGGATATCTGAAGGTTAGGCAAACTCTGAACCTGGTTCTTTGATAAGGAATTTGAATGCCTTGGGGGGCTTAGGTCTACTTGGAATGTAATTTCCCCTGATGGGACGGTCTTGTCTCCCGTTACTTTGCGGGCAACGAGGGTGTCGCCAATATAGGTCACGTTTATCATTTCTGTGATTGCATAGTATGTGTAAGTGAAAGGATTCCACATAAGAATCATTGCCAGAATTTTGGTGGGACAAAAATCATGAGAGATGCATAAACTTACGAAATCCTTGATCGCTGTATTTACCAATCCACAATCCCTCAAAATTGAATTGAACAAGATGACTCTTCGCATTCATTGCTCTCTTACTATGCTCTTCAGCATCTTCCATCCTCCCCTCGTCAATAGCTTCATCCATTCTATCCAATTCTAATCCATAGACGATATTAGCATCTTTCTGTTCCAGTTGGCGTATTTGTTCCCGAATTGACCTTTCATCTTCACCCGATGCCATTACCTCCACTAGTTGCTTGCTCAAGTCATCTAATTGAGATCGGAGATCCCATAGCTCGTTTCCATAGGGGGTGAATGTGTCCTGGTTTTTCTTTTCTTGTTCTATGCGGAGTTTTCTTAAACTAGTTTCTCTCTTTGGATAGTCTTGGGATATTTCGAATTCAGCTCTGCGAGGGTTTCTCCCGTGGTCATCAGAGGAACTTGGTTCGTCGTTGGGGTTACTGAGAACGTTGGCTGTGATGGAGGAAATTGATGATCTAGAAAGAGTTCTAGCAAATGAAGGATTATTGACCACGAAAGAATATGAGGTTTGGATAGTCGTTGCAAGTGCAAGGGTTGCGAAGAGAAAGTTACGTGTCCTTGTAAGTTTATTAAATATCATTGTTAAATTCAAAATGTTCTTCTGAAGTTGTGATGAAACATTCACCAGGAAGGAAAGAAATGAGCACATCCAGTCATTCTTGAATTCTCACAACCATTTAAAAAACATGGCTTGAGTTGGCGTTCACTGTTACGTATCATCTCCAAATGACGGAATGTTCGTGGATGTCACGCGGGGGGGTTTGTTCACTGTTTGTTCCACCAAATCAAAATGACGGAATGTTCGTGGATGTCACGCTTTTTTTTCATTGGTTTTTTCATGACGCAATCTTGACACTTAGTGAAAGTGTCACAAATAGGCTCTTAGGACGTAATCATCAATTATTGCCCTGGGGCAAACGCAAACCACGTAAGCCATCGGTGATGTCTTGTCTTCCAACCACGTTTTGTTTCACTGTTCTTGATTCTTGAAAGCCTTCTTCTCTGGAAAGTACGCGTCAAGAAGGAATATTTCTTCAACTTCACTGCCATAAAAACAACGCAAATATTTGTACAAAAGCATTTCTTCTATTGTAACAAATACAATGAAATTATTACAGGCAGGAATATCACTTGTAACTCTTCTAGCATGTCAGTCAGATGCATTCGCACCGAACGTTAATCTGTTTGGTAATTGTATCAAAAGGGATGCCTCTACACAATCTACTTTCACGTCATCTCCGTCGCCATCGTCGTTTCCTTTGAAAATGGCAGTCATGCCGGACGCGCCAGGACCAAACGATTGGGAGAAAAGCAAAGGAAAAAACACAGATTCCGCATCTCCCTCTAATCCTGATCTCTCATCATCTTTCACCAGTGATAGTATCCCCGATGAAATGATCCTACCCTTCGAAGAGAAAGAGATGTCAGGGTCCCGCTCTGAAGAAAGAATGGAAAGAATGAAACGTGAAGCCGATGCTAAATCCCGCTTCTTGCATGGAGACGAACTCATTGAATTACGGAAATATGTCTGCAACCTCGAAACAGATTTAAAACAAGCAAGAGATCATGGAGACATAACAGCTTTGCGTGACCTTACCAAGGCTTTGCATGAGAGCAAAAATATGGATGCCGAGCATGTCTACATTACAGCGTTAGAAAACTTAGGAAGCGCAGAGCGAGAAGGTTTGAAGGATGAAGCGAAAGAGTTCCGGAGGGAATCTTTGCTTGCAAGAGAATGCCTTCCTCAATTTCAGCTAGGTGGACTTTGGGTGGGAAAGTACGGTGAGAACGGCTACGAGATGCTCAACGTCACCTACATTGGCGAAAATGGAAATACGCTTGTTGCAACCAAGGTTACAGGGGACAAAAACGTACCCAAGCACGAAATCACTTTTACTGCCGACCTTCATCCTGATGCCAAGGGACGCAGCGAACTTGAAGCCATTGAACTATCTGACGTCGCATCAAAGCAATGGGGGCACAAGCACCTTCCGCGCTTTCCAGGAAAGGGACAGGTGGCAGCTGATGGATTTATAAATAATCAATGGATGGACGGACAGCTCATACTCGTCGGGGAATACTTCAGCTTCGCATGGTTGCCGTTAGGACACCAAATATTCTTTGGTAGACCAAGTGCAGAGCTTACCCTCAAGATGCTCAAGCAGAGCAAGATGGCAGATTATGGTGCAATAGATAAGGACAGTCCTAATGTTGTTGCAGAACAGAGGGCGTTCGCTCAACGGTGTTTCGATGAGACTGAATTGATGATTTTTGATGATGAGGGTGAAGGCGAAATATGTTTTTTGGTTGACGATGATGATTACTTTTATCAAGAAGGATGTTTCGAATAAATTAAAATGTATTTTAAATTAAATGAATGGGTCCTGTAGATTTGAAGATGAAAGACCATACACGTACAGTATATAACATGTATGCTCTACCCTTGTAAAAGGTGGAAGCCATTGATGCCCCGCGGATTGGGTAGACTTGACAGAATGGGTAGGATGTTCGTTCGTTCGTTAGACTTCACCTATTTGACGCTGCGCCTATTCTTCAGTTCAGTCTGATTCAGTTGAATCATAGAAGAACGCAATGTAGGGACCTCTCCGTTAGGATCCTTCGTCTTCACTGTTTGACTTTTACTCAAACTTTCCAAACTTAGTATCGATGACAACGTGTCTGCATGTGATGCACCGAGAGATGATCTTTGTTGCCCTAATAGTTGCCTGTACAATCTCTCTGCATTTCTACAATCATCTAGCTTCTCATAAATAGTGGCTAGGTCCCCGATAAGCTTGACAGTCTCTCGATCAGTCATCCCGACTGTCGCTTTCCTCATCCGAAGACACTGACTTAAAATTTCTTTCGCCACCTGATAACGGCCTTCCTCGAGATGATACAATCCCAAATTATGCATGGCTCTTTGTGTTTCTGGGTGATTATCCCCAAGTGATGCGTGTCTCTCGTTCAGATTGTCTTCCAGCATCTCCTTTGATGGCTCGTATTTTCCGTTTCCCATGTACGAATAAAACACATTGAGCATGTCCCATAATCCTTCTTGTCGCTTGATATCATCAGAATTATCATCAATTTCATTCTTTACCAAAACAATGATGAAGCTGCGCAATTGCTTAAACAATAAAATGTCCATCTCTGGCATTCCAGTCTCGATTTTAAACAATTCATGGAGAAAAGCTTTATCGTCACTTCGGGAGACAGTGCTCTTCGTCGAATCAATTGCGCTTCTCAAAGTGTTAAAGGTTTCTTTGGGATCGAGCTCAGCACTGTGCAAAAATTGTTGCATAATTTCATCTGTCATGACAATCTCGAATTCGCCTTCGGATAAGTGAGTACAGTAGGCCTCCAAGACACACCAGGATCTTGTATAAGCTACGGGCTCCAATATATTCATCACCATAATTGTACAACCGATGCCTTTAATTGCAGGCAAGAGAAGATTGATACACCAACTCTGATCCAGGTATAGGGTCTTATGTTGGTTGAATGAAAATATGTCTATCCAAATATAGGCTTCTGGCTCGTCTTTGAAACGATCTTGGAGGGCACTGACCAGGTATAGGAATTCTGATTTCCAGGCATGGGAGATGAATGCAGTAGGAGTGCCAACAAACCTTTTATTTTTTTCAGAGCAGATCATCTTTTCGCAGTAGGATGTCTTTTTTTCTTTTGTTGACGGTTTGATGAACTTTTTACAGACATCTTCTGTCGTTAGACCTGCCAAGACGGCTTTCCCCCCGCATTCTTCCATGAATTCATTGCAAACATAGGAGAACTTGATTCCCAATTTCGGAAATTCAGTATAAGACACATCAGCGTTTGTAGATCCAGTGCAATTCCCCATTGTCGCCTAAGTTTGTAGTGATTGGTCGTTGGAATTGATTGGGGTGCGACGTTTCTTTAATTTCAATAAACAACAACTTGTTGTAGAAACTACGTGTACTGTACATACAGTACGTACGTGAACGGCCGACTAACAGTATTCGATTTCATAGACTTTCATTGTTTTCTGTTTTCATTATGCTTACTAGTGTGACTTCGCAGCTATTTGACAAAAATAGCTTTACCATTGAACTTCTATTATCACCTTTTGTTTGTCACACTTCCTGTCACATTTTCCTGCCAAGGAAGTATTGGAAAGGAACCAGTCTCTCTCTAAGACGATAAATATAACTAGGATACGAAGATGATAATCATTGGCTTTTGGTGACCAATGTGCAAAAAACGTGACGTTCAACATTTTGATTAAAAACATGTTTATATTGAATAGACTTTTCGGCAAGAAGGAATTTGCAGCAAATATATATTCGATTGGAGGCAGGAGTGTGAAGCAAAGATGGGAAAGATGCATTGATTGCTTCAAAGTCGTTCTCCTACTATCGAGGAATACTGATAGAATATATAATGAAACAAATACAAGGTTAAATAAGCATTACGCGAACGTGTAGTCAAATAATAATAATAATACACAAAGATTACTGATTTAAACTATCAAATCATTCCCAATAGGAGGGTTTTAAAAAAGTCGTCTCGTAGCACTTTACTGGAAAGTCCCCCATTACAGCCATTACATTTCTGCAGGGAGAACGTAGTCAACCTTGACCCAAGAAGTTGTTGGGCGTGGCTGGACAAGGAAGTTCTTCTTAGAGAAAGTTTCCTTCTGATTTTGAATTTACATGATGGTACAAGAAGAAGGAGTGCAACCATCTGAAGCCGTATTCTCAGCTGCAGCCACATTCTCGGCTGCAAAGGCTATGAATTCCTGTACTTGATCTTTCTGCTGGTCCGTAGCAGGTGACATTCTCTTAGGGTTAACCCATTTTCCAACACCCCTAGAGCGAAGCTCAAAGTATTTCTGTGTTCTCTTCAAAACTTCATCAGCACTAAGATCTGGGTAAAGGACTCCAAGCAAACACGCAACGACGATACCGGTACGCCCTGATCCTCCCTTGCAATGGATATAAAGGACTTCACCGTCTTCAATTCTCTTTGAAATATTCTCAATCAGCGCACGCAAACTATCATCTGATGGAGCGATCTCGTCGTCCTTCATTCCATAGTACACGAATTTAGGCTCAGAGGCAGGATTAGCTTGAGAAACAGCTTCGGCATAAGAAGGCATCTGATCTACTTCATTGCCAATCTGTATACCTCCAAGGTCCTCAGCATCTTCTGACTGTGGCACAACCTCGGCCTGAAGGCACACGTAAGTGGTGACATTTGCATTTTCAGAAAGATCCTTAACGTATGCATCAATATCATTTGCCCTAGCAGGACTCCCCCCAGCCAAGACTACGCCAGGCACAACCCAGTTGGCATTCTCGGAATAGAAATGTTTCTTCTGCATAGAAATGTTATCATCTAGGGAATGGAGGGGAGGTAGAGAGTCCATGGTTTATTTCCTAAAAGTTTAAAAAAAAGTTATGAATGAATGGGATTTTCGGAGTTAGGTGAGCAGAAAGGACCTTTTCTTTTGGAGATTCGGTACACAGCAAAATCAGTGGTGTGTGGGCAGCCAGCCGATGAGTGAGATTCATTCATTCAAAAAGATTCATGGCCGAATCTTGGCCGAATCTTGGCCGAATCTTCTTGAAGCAGCATGCAATTTATAATATTTTTGGTTGAAATTTCAAATTGGAAAATAGCTGTTTTTATTTTGTCTCACTAAATTAATTCCAAAATACACCTGGAAGCGAAAGAAAGAAGAAAGAAGGAAAAAGGAAAAGGGAAAAAGGGAAAAAGGGAAAAGGAAGAGAAAGATCCAGTTTTCCTCGCAACTCGCATGTTCAAATGTATGCCAACATGCCAACGCAACATGCCAACTACCGGTACCGACCGGTTCTTGTGGTACGAGTACAAGTAATGCAATTGCATTGCCTATTGAAATCCATGCAATCAGCCTTCCAATAAATGACAAATGGCACAAAGCTGGAGAACCTTATCACTAATAGTTTGCTTATTATGTGGCTACGCACATAGCATAGTGGCAAAAGAAGGCACCTGTCAAAAAGAAACCAATGATGGCGATCAAACATGCAAATCCAATCCTGAAGAGACGGGCGAAATAAAAACAAAAACAAAAAGCGATGAATACAAGTCTTATAAATTCCCAGGCTGCCGTCTTTACCTCGCTCAATCCACCGTACAAGACCCACAAGGACAAACAGAAGAATCCTCACGCCTCGGACTCTTCACTTCCGAGCCTCTCAGTCGCGGACAACGAATTGCTCCATCCGATATCATAATTCACCTCACTGACTACCTCCCAGGTCTAGGATCATTCCTTTACTCCCACTCCTACAATCCTCAACCATTTGGTGGACAATATGAAGCACGGAGCGTTGCTTCTATTTTGCCCGGTGTGGCATCGATTGCTGTTCCGACATTTCACAAAGATGCAAATGCTGTTCCTTTTGGAAGGGATGTGGATGAGGCCAATGTGCCCAGGACGAAAATGGCAGGTGCAGGTGCTTTCACGCATTATCATAATTTGACATTTTATGCAAAACATAATTTGGAAGCCGGCAGTGAGATTTTTGTGGGGTTAAATGAGAAGGATGGGGAGAATTACAAATGGTACAAGGATCGGGTACAATCCATCCTAGATTTGAGAAAAAGCGACATCGATAAGGAAAGCAAGTCTCCCAATCGACTGGACGTCCATTGGCTGATAGATAACGGAGTCTGCGTAGACAATCTTATACCAGACAAATCCACCATCAAGGGTGCAGGACGTGGAGCGTTCGCCACCCGCTTCATTCCAAAGGGTACCATCGTATCAGCTACTCCACTTATCCCCATCGATCGCAATGCGACCATGACAAAGCGAATCAAACATTTAGGCAAAATACAGAATTCGGTACCGCAGCTACTCATCAACTATTGTTTAGGTCGTGTCAATTCTTCTGCATTGTTTTATCCTACTTCTCCGGTGGTGAATCTAATCAATCATGCCAATGACGATTCGGGTGGAAACAATGGTGATCGGAACAAGCACAAGCCCAATGTTCGAATGCGTTGGTCCAAGGCAACCAAGGCAAGGCTCGCCATCTCATCCGAGTCTGTGCCCATGAATGTTGATACAGATACAATCATGAATTCGGACAATTTCATAATGGAATACGTTGCTACGAAGGACATAAAACCCAAAGAAGAAATATTACTAGACTATGGAACCCAATGGCAAAACGCATGGAATCACCACCAAACAAATTGGAACCCACCACCCGATGCACATTACTATTCTCCCTCCTATGTCATGGACGATGTTGCAGCCTTACTCCGAAATGAAAAGGAGCAAATGTCACATCCCTACCCTGCCAATGTCATGACTGCTTGTTTTTACAAATATTCAACCCATGAAAAGAACGATGGGATCGCAAGTGCCTCTACTGGCGGTGGCGGTTCAACCGTTATCAAGTGGAAAATGGATCGGCAGACATTTGATTATTCCAATTTACGTCCGTGCAGCATCATGCAGCGCGATGACGCCAAAGGTGATGGATACGTGACGTACACCGCCATG
>Ga0115005_10003886_pt1 | contig 11948 bp, 7 predicted proteins | sample ArcOceMetagenome_FD_87163 | JGI IMG/M metagenome (GOLD analysis project Ga0115005, IMG submission 87163) | Marine eukaryotic phytoplankton communities from Arctic Ocean - Arctic Ocean - Greenland ARC118M Metagenome | ecosystem: Environmental > Aquatic > Marine > Oceanic | place: Arctic Ocean...
CAGGCAACTAATGTAGACATTGCAAGTGGAATTCAAAAAATAAGTCTATATGACGAACAAACTGCGGCGTCCAGTTTTGAATACGACATCGTTGGTATCGATAAGCGTTCGATGTCAAGTAGTGAAGACGAGCGGAAGATTGAAGAATCTGAAAGCCGGAATTCAGCGGAACTTTCTATTGAAGATCTTACAAAGAGTCCTCCTGTTGACGACATCGTTGGTATCGATAAGCGTTCGATGTCAAATAGTGAAGACGAGCGGAAGATTGAAGAATCTGAAAGCCGGAATTCAGCGGAGGTTTCTGTTGAAGATTCTACAAAGAGTCTTCCTGTTGTAACTCCTGAGCGGAGTACACGTATGGATAAAGCGATATGGAGAAGTGACACCTGCATGTGGCGTGATGAAGATGATGCCGCTGACGATATGTCCGTTGCTAGCGGATATTCTTATGCGTCATACGATACAACAGCAACTAGTGAGAGTGTACAAGACATTATTTCCAGGTTACGGTCCGAAACAGATAGGAGGAGAAGGCGTTTGGTGCGTCGACGTTCCTCTAGGAGAACAGGTGATAAACTGCAAAAGTACATTGAGAAAAGGGCACCTCGCCCCGATCTAACTGATCCTAAACTTGGAATCACCGTTGAAATTAAAGAGTAAAAATGTATGGGTATGTGTGCTAAATTAACTTCATTAATTTTCGTTAACGATTTATTTTAATTAAAAAAGTATTGATGGGAATAAGGATACTTGTAGTTTCAGATCTCAATCATTCCGAAGCAGCCAAATTCAGGCTACACTTAGTTCAGAAAGAGGTCAGAAAATTTGTCCTTTCTTCTGACCTTCAATGCTGATTTTGGTGATAGAGATGCATTGAAGGATGAGATTGTATCCGTGGCAGCCTTGTCCGATCCTTTCTTCCACCTATTTGTGGTGGCGCTAGAAACTAGCATTACTGCCTGGTCAGTATTCTCAGGCTTTGTTGCAACCATGACTGCGGTCCGTGGAATCTCTGCATTTGTCGACTGCGACAAGTTTGCAAATGAAAATTGAATGATACGCTTATTACCAACCATTTCAGAACTTTTGACTTTCAAATTCGTGGGAGATCCATAGAAACTAAAACGACCAGTTGGCGCAAATAGATTGTCCAAGAAGAATGAGGATGGAATATCTTCAATGGCACTGGAATTCTTCTCTGTCACAGAGAGGAATGCACCATCGCCCGTCTTGGAATCGCGGCACTCGATATCAAATACTGTCCCCTTAGCTATTGTTACCCATATGTTCGAAGAGTTAGCCAAAACATCAGACGTATCGCTTTTTTATCAAAATTCCTTACTCACCTAAAAGCCAAGGAGAAGAAAAGCTGACCAAAACTGCAGAAAGATCTGATTTGTCTCCCAGAACAATTTCAGCCAGTACATTCCCAGTCCGTGCGTCTCTCTCGACATCGGTCCCATCACTTTCACACAAATTCGAAGAATGGTGTCATGTCAGTAATGGTATCTTTTTGCTCGGGTTGTATGAACATTTTTTAAATAAAATATCAAGCCGTCTTACCGCAAATAGACTCCTGTAATTGGTTTGGATTTTCCTGCTTGACTTGATACTCCCATTGGAAATGCCTCTTGCCCTACATCCCAACAGATACAAATGAAAGGAGATGAGAAAAGATTATGACATTTGAATATAATGAGAGATATTTCACCAAAATATGAGATGTTTTTTAATATCAATAAACCTACACCACGTACCTGTTCTCAAGAAATTATCAATATCCAAGCTCTCTGCTCTTCCTCCTTCATCAGCAAGCGCAGATTGGGAAACCGCCATGGAGGCGCCAACAACAGCAAAGTTCAAAAATTGCTTTCGGCTCTGCATAAAAGATGAACTACCGTCAACGTCGATATCTTTCTCGTGACCTTTCAAGACGAATCCTGCCTTGTTGGAATTCATGTTGCTGGAGGTAAATGCCTCAGCAGCTGTGAGTAGGGTAAATGCGAATGCGATTTTCATCGTGGGTGATGGAGATGATCTTCGTACGTTCGATAGTACTCGCTTGTGCAAGCGAGCCAGCCTTCATTCATTCTGATGGCCTGTTCATTGCGTTATTGCTTATTTACATTTTCTAATTTGAAATTTGGTGAGTGAGTGAGTCAGGTTTAGGATGGACAAAATTGATGATATTTTTCTACGAGCATGAAGTTCAAAGTACGTGTTGTCCGTGTTGAAAAAGCGCGAGCGCCAGGATGAATGACACTTTCTGACAAGGCGAGCATAGCATACCTCGTTATCAGCTATGTACCGGTACTTGTACCCCTTGCTTGTACATAGTAACAAATATCGATACACGCGTGCCTGGTAATTACTCGTCATAATACTTGGGAGAGCATAGACAACATTCAAAAATTCACATCTGTGCCTCACAGCTTCACCTGGCTAACTTGGCAGTTCTAAAAGATCAACGGTTGGAAGTGTACAGAGGAAATCTTTCCACAAAACATGCACTAGTAGATCTACGAGAACTTAATAATATATGATGGAAACAAGAAGCTCAAGCCAACGTGGTGGCGTAATGATTCGCTTATGTACGTTGGGTGTTTACATAATATTATCTTCCTTGCAGGTTTCCAACGCATTTCAGAGCACGCAACAAAGATTCCGAACATCAACGAGCAGAAACACAGATACAATTGAAGAAATGAGCAAAAGACCTATAATGAGACGGTTATACTCCATTCGTGAAGACGAAGACAATATGATACATGCAAGGAACAATGAGCCACAAACCAAATTCGATGATGGTATGTCGTCACGACGTCAAGCATTACAATTAATATCTGCATCAGTGGCCGCTCTAACCGTGAGTCCCATGGTTGCAAGTGCAGGTAAAGCAGAAATTGATTCAAAATCAGGAGAACTCTTTTCCCCAAAGAATGAAATGCTTGGTGGCGGTGGGAGCGATTTAGCCAGAGGAATCAAATTAGAATCAAAGAGTAGGCAATCTGGAGCGTTCGGGACGAACGGCGTCCCTATCCAAGTGGTATACGAAACTAGATTTGTTACGTATCTAGCAAGATTCTTGCTCAACTTTGACCCTGCAGCGAAAACTTGGTGGAAAGAGCAAAATTTCAGTGAGAATGAAAAAATATCGGGTGATTCGCAGAAAAAAATACGATTTGCTGAATTTGCTGAAAGTGTGGAAGTGGGGCTCGCTGATTACTTTGTCGGACCTTACGGATCTTATGCCTCCGTGCAGGCAGCTAAAGCTGGGCTATTGGCACAGGCGCCCCAAACTTCGTCTGCAAAAGGTGTAGAGGGAGTTAAGACTGGTTTCTTTGATACAGTGAAAGATCGACTAAAGGGTGAAACTAAGAAGTCCCTTGCAGATAAAGAAGCGAGTTTGCAGGCGCCACGGCAAGGAATATTGAATCTCTTCTCATTGTTACAAGCTCGATATACGTCACCAGAAGAAAAACGACAGCTGGCTATTCTCTTTGCATTTATTACTAATCCAAAATTGCAACCGGCTAAAGAAATAAAGGGCATACTCGGTGAAGCTGATAATGGGAGCATTTCGGATATTGAACTCACCGGACTATTGGAGGATGGTGCAAGTTTTAGAAGGAGTAGTCGTCATGGTGGTGGTTACTCAGCGTATGAGAGACCAGAGGTCGTTGTCGATCCACCTCCTGCACTTGGTGCTTTCTTCAAGCCTGCCAAGATTAATGTGACGACGAAGCCAACTTCAAGGGTGTTGAGAATCAAGCTTTTGAACGGAGGCAAAGGATACACGTCCGCGCCTAAAGTCGAAGTTGCTTCTCAGAGTGGTGTGAAAGTGCCCTGTGAAGCTACTGCTCTATTGGACCGCAACGGGTCAGTGGAGTCCATTGTTGTTCTAGATCCAGGTTTAGGTTATGGAATTTACAATAAGCGTAATGATGTGGCACCTGAAGTGACGATTTTGCCTCCAAAGATTCCAAGAGGTTCACGCAAAAAGAAGGAAGATAAATACTGTACAGCCATCGCAATTGCTGAGTTAGAGTACGAGGTTAATCAAATCAAGATTGCTGACGGAGGAAATGGCTATATTCTTAATCAGCCACCTCGAGCTGAAATCATGCTACCAGAAGAAGATGCAGACTGGTATGTTAGCCATATTGATCGGAAGACGTGGAAGGCAGTTGATTTGAATCAAGTGGGATTAAAAGTTGTATCCATGACGAGCAAAACAACAGGTGAAATGGTTACAGATTTGAGTCATCCCGAAGGAGATATCCAACTTCAATCAGATCCTGGTATCTTTGATGCGCTGACAAATAACCCACTGGCACTGCTTCCCTCGACATTGCAGCTCCGTTTCACAGGCCCGGGTGATCAAATTACAGAATTGGGCGATCGCGCGGTCCGAAATGGTTATTTTAGAATACTTTCGCTACCACCGGTAGTGCCTGCAACATTATTTTTGCCTTCGCGAAGATATCGTGCATTTGATCCAGTATTTGGAGCCATTGGTTCGAAACCGGTCACAAAAAACGCCCAGGCACTCACAGGAAGCGAATACACTAGACTTGCAATAAGTGGATGTATTTGCACGGTTGTTGTTCGTACAGCGTTGAATCCTCTTGAGCTGGTAAAGACAAAGATTCAGCTAAATAATGACAGTGAATTGTTTGAAACTGTAGCAAAATTATCATCCGAGAAAGATAATGAATCTGAGCATTCTGCGTCAGAGGATCCTGATGAAGAAGTCAGTGCTAGTACCTTAGACATTTTTAGAGGAATGATATCCATGAGAGGAATACGATCGCTATTCCAGAGTGCTGATGTTACATTCCTTGCATCGGTTGTATTTGGATCATTAGGCTTTGGAGCGACAGAATTATTTCGTCGCTCATTCACCCTGATTTTCTTTCCCGGAAGTACAGGTGGAATGAAAACAACAGGAGAAGAGCTAATTGTTTTAGTTGCTGCAGCATTAGCTTGCATCATTACGAGTCTTGTTGCTGCCCCCTTTGAGATACTTCGTGTTCGTAGCATGGGTTACGTCGAAGCTAAGCCTGTCACGTCAGTACTTTCGGACTTTTTGGCTGAAAAAAGAAGTGAAAGGCTAGATAGTAAAAAGATCCATGAGTATTCGAAACAAATATCTGTTGGTGGCATTACTATTGCGAAGGATGATATCCCTCCTCTCTTCTCAGGCTTCATTCCAATTGTTTCACGCGAGCTTCCATTTGCGGTGATCAAATTTTTGGTATTTGACCTTGTCGCTACAGCGTTCGTTTCAATTATAAATGCCCAGCCTCAAGTCATCGAACCTGTGCAAGTAGGGGGCGGAACACTTGGACTCGTAGTGTCAGCTGCGGCTGGTGCAATTGCGGGCATAGCAGGGGCGCTCGTCTCTCACCCTGCTGATCTTATACTTACATTGACATCGTCCAAACAGAAATCTAAGATTTCAAGTGACAGTGATGAGAATAGTCAGGAGGGAAGTGCAGATTGGAAAGCCATTGTCAAAGAACTGATCAGTAAAGATGGAGGAATTCTGAATCTTTTCAAAGGATTTCCTGCCAGGGCTACATTTTTCTTCTTGGTCATTGGATTACAATTCTTTCTCTATGACTATGCGAAAAACATTTTCCAGGTCGGTTCAGAGGATTTAACACTCGTGTTGGATGTATTTTATGCCATACGTCAAGGACTTTCTTAGAGTTGTCTTTTGCCACGCAAATATAAAATACCTACCAGGGCAGTACACATACCGTACAGTACCTGGTACCGTACACGAAATAGTTGGTATGTACAAAAGTATAAAAATCTTTATAGAATCTATTTGGCTGTTCCATTCATTAAACGAAAACGGTGATCGAAATACAAGATCAGCCTAGTACCCATATTTTGTGCTATTTGCAACAGTGCTGTAGTCGGCGCCATCGAGAGAAAATCCATAACTCTCATAGCTATCGACACTTGCACCATCGTCTTTGTCAACCATTTTTTTGAAATGATTTGAAATCCCAGCACCATACGCAGACAAGGAGGAGGTAATATCATCATCAATGACTTCAGCAGGATAAAGTCCAGATTCTGATAAACCCGCAGGGGTATCTGGGACTGGGACCGCTTTCGTCCCTGTGCTGTCACCAGTGGTATCCATCGTGGTGCTCATTGAAGGTTCTGGTTTAGTTCCCATCAGAACCTTTTTCATCGGCGAAGTCATCTGAGGAACGCCTTCCATTTCCCCTGTCACATCGTTATTATCGAAAAGTAAATCACCCTCATCAGCACTGCTACTTGCATTACTGAGCTTACTTGAAATAATGTATCTGGGATTGAAACGATTGCTGACCTTGGTCGATTTTGATACGATAGATTCCTCAGATTTATGTCTCAACCATGCCTTCTTCGCACTCTTGACAGCTGTTGGCATGGAATAGACACTTTCTGTGTAGTCGCTGATCGCGTCATCGTGTTGCAACCCACTCTGCTTGATTTCAAATACTGGCGGGTTTCTTCTACTCTGAGAGTGAGGACTTCCGTTCTGATCCGTTTCTCTAGTGGTCGGTGAAATCTCATTAGTTTTTACCATGGGCACAGGATCTGTTCGACGGCGGAATGCAAGGTAAAGAGCAAACCCTAGTAATAGCATCGAACAAGCAGCAACTGCAACTGCAATGATGATAACTGCATTGTAATTGCCATTCTGCTGTGTCCCCCCATTATCTGTTGGCGATCGAGCATCAGAAATGGTGACAACACCAAGTTCTACGCTAGTGACAGCTGGCAAACCTGTTTCAGAACCTGAATTCTTCATTTTAAGCAGCAAATCTCCGTTCTCATCTGCTTGTGCCTGAAGTTGTTTTGCCTGAAGATAGTTGGATGAGGGAATGGGTAGATCACCATCTCGAGTAAAGACTCCCACGCCATCAAAGTTGTGGTAGGTGGCATAAATTTCAGCATGTCTCTTCCTAACATTACCAGTCCGAATAGTCACAATGTCAAATGAAGCATCGTGCTCTTGTTTCTGGTCGGCACCTTGTAGTCTGCGACGATCAATGGAGGATAGAGATACGTGGCTAAACGGTGCATAAAGGTTTTGTGTGTTGGCATTGTTGAATTCTTTTTGCAAATACTCGTCAAAGTATTCCTTCAAGACAGCAGTGAGGTCATCTGTTTGTATCGACAAAGCGCGTTCTTGCGATTGTGATGAGTCTTTGGATGAAAACCATGCAATGGGAGACAAGTTGTGAAGAAGCCTACGTCGGTAAGTTGTGTCAATGAATAGCTTCACTTCAAATGGAAGGAATTTGACTAGAATAGACATGTTTTGGTACTGTACGTATCTGGGAGAACAGTGATGCGTTCTTCTTTTGTTGCAGGTAGGTGAAGATAATTAACCTTATATCGTGATTGATTTTCGTGTTAAAAGACAATCAATATGCTGTGATCACGAATTGAGAATCAAACTACTCGTAGTTGCCACTGTTGAAGGTGTTGTATAGAAGGATGTCAGGACTATGGTTGTGTCTCACGAAGGTTCTTCACTGGGGCACTTTGCGAACTGTTTCAAACTGATTGTAACTGCTATACAGGTACCTATTGGATAGTATGTAGGTGTTATATTCGTGTTGTGATTGATTTTCGTTTCAGGAGCTTCAGAAACTTCCTCGTTTTGAATTTTGAAGTTGCCTGGCACGACCCACAACGGAGACTAAAACACTTGGGGCTATTGTCTGACATGTTCGAAAAGTTTTCGCGCGGGACCTGAGAAGGCTATCTTTCCGTCCGTCTCTGGTTGGGGATAAGATTTGAATTTCATCTCGGCGCCATTTTCTGAAAGGTGAAGATGAATGTCACATATTTTATATCAATTCATATCTCATCCAAACTTGATGACACATACCAGTACTGTGGATGCAACAGTAATTGCATGATTATGATAGTTATCAAAAAGAAGAATGGGAAGGGGTCTACACGTACGTGTGCGTGTAGAGGAATTCCAATATATCAAGTTCATTATTTATTATTTACTGTATTCTTCCTCCACAATTGTGGATGAAGCCACCTCATCAACGACATCACCAATCTCATCCAGAATATCGGGGGCTGTCATGCTTCTTTTTCTCTTCAAAAATGCAGCTCTAGTTGCTCTTTTCGTTAGACCAGATGCCATCCAACAAGATAAAAGCAAGTCTGACTCTAGACCTTGTTTCGATATTATCTGATTCCAAGCTAAAAACACTCCTATATTCCCTGCAAGTATATCTCCGATACCACCACATCTTTTGAGACCACCTTTCTCTTCACTTATCATGAATTCATTCTCTACTTCTTCTGCTGCTTCATTGCATGTGGAATTGGGAAATCTCTCGATAATATCATGATGGCCTTTCTTAACAACGATTACACCAGGCAGAACTTTTTTCAGCCGCTCTTCTGATCCGTCCGCAAGGCTATCGACGAGGCGCTTATATTCTACAACATTTGGGGTTAAAACAACTGCAGAATCTGAGCACGATTGAGATGATGTTTCCAAGGATGTTAGCAAATCATGACTTCCTAAAGATAGTAGATATAATGCATCTGCATCCAATACCATGCTGATACCTCTCTTTCGCGCTTCTTTGATGATCGAGTGTGTAGCTTTCAGAACTGCTGGATCTCTACCCAATCCTGGACCAATCACCAAAGCATGCATCCGATCCAACGATTCCGTGACTCTCTTTAACATATTTTTCACTTCCAAATCTTTGGTATCTTTATCATCACTCTGCATCTTCTTTGCAGAATAGACACCATCCACCATTAATTCAGGGTTATATGATTTGATTGCAACAGCAGCTTCTTCCGCACAAAATATTGTCGCTAGATCAGCTCCCGTCCTCAGTGCCCCCATGGCGGCGTAGTATGGTGCCCCGGAATATTTCTCCGATCCTCCCAGAATAGCAATGCGGCCAGAGGAACCTTTGTGACATCTATTATTAAGGGTCGGAATTGTTTTGGATAGGATTGAATTCAAAAAGCTGCAACTAGGTTGGTGGATGAGTTGTTCAAGGGTTCTTAAATTGTTCATTTTTAGTGTATCCTGCATTTGTACGTTTAGTTCTATCGATGGATTGTTTGGAGTAATTGAACTCCTCGGAATAAGTGCTGAAGTTGATGGTAATGCAAGGAGTAGGATGGCTGCTGTGATCACATGTTTCATGGGTGGAAGTGTTCGCGTTGTTAAAGGTGTTGAGAATGCCGTTGTATGTCTTGTTGAAAAGCTACTGTACATACTGTAGCCAGCCCAGAATACGAGTAGAAGGAAGGACCACGCACATAATGTTCGCGCAGCACGTTTTCAGATTGGTATTTTATCATAAATTTGAATTTACGAGTACACGTATGTATCTGACATCTGACCTCAATCATTTGTTTTTCACAAACCCAACAAACTCAAAGGCCTGCCCCCGCTGACCCTTTTTGTTACAAAATATTCAGCCATTATGCCATTTATAATGGGCTGATGAGAATTTCACAGCCGTTACGGGAAAGGAGGACGAATGAGAGTTCGAGGTAAAAGTAGACCCCATGTTGTACCACAAGAAAAGAATGTTTGCCGTCAACAAGAAGAAATATCAACTTTCCAGTAAAGCAATATCTGGATATAGGTTTATATTTCAGATATTTGACGGTGATAACAATGGTGCGTTCTACATTTAGTGCAGGGCTGCGATGAATGAATGTATTTGTTTCGATGTATATCTTTTCTAATGCATTCCCTCACATACTATAGGCATACTTGACAACATGGAACTGAGAAACGTTTTTTCATTTTTGGAAACAAGACCTCACTGATGGTGAATTGATAATCATTCAAAAAGTAAAGGAGAATAGGCAAATGACATCACATTTTTCCAACATTTTGTATCTCAACATTTTGTGCTACAGGGGAATCGAATCAATCTGGCGAGATGTACCCCCCGCCCCGGGTACCTTATCCCCCCTCTGTCTGGAGACGACACTAGAGCCAACATATTTATACCCCCACCCTGTCTTTTCCTTACTAGCTAGTAGCAAGCTAATACTTCGAGATGTACCCCCCCCCCCAAACCCAGGCTAGCCAAAATATTTATACCCCCCAGGAGGGGGTACATCTCGCTAGATTCCACTATAAAAAATAAAAACCCTTGATTTACAGTACACCACGCGCGTACGAGTACGGCGTAGAATGAAGATAAAAATGGATTTATTGAATTTCCTGGATTTGTATCAATTCTTGAAGACAGGCAACAATCAATAAGTTTGGAAATAGAGCATGCGAGTAAATTTCAGAAGTATGATTCCCGTTCAGCGAGGTGCTTAAGTCCCCACGGTGAGTAAGATTATCATAAGCACCAAGAACTTGTTATCTCCTGTTCCAAGCTCCTTCGAGCATCTCTAAGGGTCGGGTCTAGCTCCTGTTCCAAGCTCTTCGAGCATCTCTAAGGTTGTCTCTAGCTCCTGTTCCAAGCTCCTTCGAACATCTCTAAGGCTGTCTCTAGTATTATGGATAGGGTGGCCATTCCATCCTGTCTGCTCTCGTTCTCGAATGTGTGTATTGCTGTGAGTTACTCGAGCATTCTGCTGGTGCCCGATTTGATGACGGCATGTGGGGCATGTTGGACTATGTTCCATCCAGATGTGAATGCATTCTGTGCAAAAGCTATGATTACATGATAAAAGAGTCATTTGAAGCTCGTCAATATTATCAAGACAAATGACACAATCCCTGTTCTCCGTGTCATCTTCTTCGCCTTCCTCTTCATCGTGATCGCCATCTGATCTTCTATAAAGTCTTGGCAGTTCTTCGCAATCAAAGTTATCTGGCAGCAACAGTAAGTCAAATCTTCCCCTCTGTCTGAGATCCTTTATTCCTTGCCGTAAACTGTTATCTGTGATGATTGATGATGTATCAAGATAATGCATGGCTACCTTTGTGATCGCATCGATGCTGAAAGCTGAATGGATCTTCCTACTAAGTGTCCTTCGACGGGTGATATCCATGCTGGCGATCCTTCGGGAACTAGAAAAAATGCTCACTGACATGTCACGAAAGCTTCGAAGCTTCTGTGCCTTGGTGAGCTTTATAGGGAACTTGGAACCAATTCTTGTGCTATCACGACTTAGAGGACTTGATCTTGATAATAACAGTGGATCTAGGTAGTCATTTTCTTCTTGGAAATCATCCTCGGAAGCGGCAGTGACGGCTAGCAGTCCCTCCCAGTCTTCACTGGTAATTCTTTCTTTCATGGCATCAACAGTTTCAGATGTAAGGAAATATGATCTTTGCATGACATACTGTAGAACCTCCTGGATGGCATTTTGGAATTGTTCTTTCGTCAGGTATGGCGATGTCTGGACGTTTTCAAGTATGATAAACAATGCGTCTTTATCTATTTGGGTATCCTCTTCCGCTGTAATAGATTGAAGCGTTTCAATCAGTGCAAGGCGGCGAACTTTAGGAACTTGTGTGCGAAGAATTGGGGAGTGGCGTAAGCCATACATGAGTAAATCGCGGATGGGGGTTCTTGCGGTATCAACTTCCTCATCTTCCCCGACAATTCGATTTCTGTCTTGAGCAATCATGAAATCGAATGCATACACGTAGATTTTTGCCCTTTTTAAAAAGATCTTCAATACCTGCAGCCAGTTTTCCTGCGCCTGACCAGCAGGTTGTAGAAGACTACCGGTCGGTATCATACGACGATCCGGTACCATTGGGGTCGTCTGATGACCGACCCCTAGCTAGTAGTAACCATGTAGGATTAGAAGGTATTTATACCCTCTGATGAGGAAAACAGGTTGGTCTGAAGTGTTCAAAGCCATTATCCCAACGGTCAGCCAAAGCCGTTAGCTAACCGTTACAACCAATATCTTTCACGGTAAACAATCCCGTTAGTCATGATTTGAATTCCACTTCG
>Ga0115005_10003887_pt1 | contig 11947 bp, 9 predicted proteins | sample ArcOceMetagenome_FD_87163 | JGI IMG/M metagenome (GOLD analysis project Ga0115005, IMG submission 87163) | Marine eukaryotic phytoplankton communities from Arctic Ocean - Arctic Ocean - Greenland ARC118M Metagenome | ecosystem: Environmental > Aquatic > Marine > Oceanic | place: Arctic Ocean...
GTCATTTTTTAACATTATTTCACCAATTACTAATCAAGTAAAATAAAGTTTTAGTACTTTGCTTAGCATAGTACTATATATTTATTATGTTTGTCCCATCAAAATTTACTATAAATGAAAATTGAGAACACACAATCGCAAATGCGAAAAGGGATTTTAGAATACTGCATCCTTTCCATCTTAAAAAATGGAGAAGCATACCCTTCTGATATTATCGAAAAGTTAAAAAATGCAAAAATGATAGTTGTTGAAGGAACACTTTATCCCCTACTAACACGCTTGAAAAATGCTGAATTATTACAGTACCGTTGGGAAGAATCTACTTCTGGACCTCCCCGGAAATATTATTCTTTAACGGATAAAGGAATCGCATTTTTAATAGAATTAGATAACACTTGGAAAGATTTAGCAAAAGCAGTACGATTAACTACTAAAACAAAAAAAGATGAATAAAACAGTAAATATTAACCTAGCAGGTATTGTGTTTCATATTAATGAAGATGCTTTCGAAACATTGAACAATTACCTAAATTCACTTAAAAATCATTTTAAAAATGAAGAGGGTGCTGATGAAATACTAAAAGATATTGAGGGAAGAATTGCTGAACTTTTTACAGAGCGATTGGATAAAAAAGAAGCAATATCAATGATTGATGTAACTGAAATAACTGGAATTATGGGAAATCCTAGCCAGTATGATGATGAGATTGATCCGGAACATATACAAGAAAATAAGAACAAAGAAGAAGATTTAAACAAAGGAAAAAGCAGAAAAGTTTTCAGAGATGAGGAAGGCAGAATGATTGGGGGAGTGTGTAGTGGATTAGCTCATTATTTTAATATAAATGTACTTTGGAGTAGAATTATATTTATATTCCTATTATTTTTAATTGGGCCAGGAGCTCCTTTTATATATATAATGTTCTGGATTGCACTTCCATCTGCTAAAACTATTGCTGAAAAATTAGAGATGAAAGGAGAAAAAGTAAATATCAATAACATTGAAAAAAACATTAAAGATGAGTTAAGTGATTTAACAGAAAAAGTAAAAAATTATGATAAAAAAGTAACTAAAGGTATGATAGGGTTTATACGACAAATTACTGACTTCTTTACTCAACTCTTTATAGGAATATTCAAGTTTATAGGAAGTTGTTTTGGAATATTTGCAGTTTTACTAGGAGGTTTTATTCTTGTTGTACTTTCCACCTCCTTGCTAACTGAAGGTTCATTCATGTTAGAAGTGAGGCAATTATTCCAATATATTTTTGAGGAGGGAGTAATTTCAAGTTCCCTATCAACAGGAATTATACTTTTTATTGGATTGCCAATGGTAGCCGTTATTTTGTTTGGATTAAAGTTAATAAATAATACCACAATTCATTCAAATTACAAAATTGGCATGCTTTGCCTGTGGTTTGTTTCTTGGTTTTTACTAGCAAATTCAGGAACAAATATTGCCCTAGAATTTAAAAAAGAAGCAAAAAATACAAAAGTAGAAACTATTGACTTTATAAGTGATACACTTTACTTAAGCATGGACGATATTGATAGGAATTTTGATAATGCATTTGATGCAAAAGGATTTAAGGTTACGCCATTTGAAGAGGAATTGATTGGTATTGGCATGCAATTAAATATCATCAAAAGCAACGGTTCAGCTATTAATTTAGTAAAAGAAGCTACCGCTTTTGGAAAAGATAAAGAAACTGCCAAAAGAAGTGCAGAAGGGATTAGCTTTCACTTTGCATTAGAAAATGAGGATATGATTTTTGATGATTTCTTTTCCATAGAAAAACAATTATGGCGCATGCAGGAATTGAATTTAACACTAGAGATACCAATAGGAAAAGTGATTTATTTAGACCACAGTATGGAAGATTTAATTTATGATATAAAAAACCAAGAAAATATGTGGGATTATGACATGCTCGGTCATTACTGGAAAATGGAGAAAGAAGGACTTACTTGTATAAATTGCAGATAGAAATAAATAGATATATTTACAAAATGAAAAAAATAACACAATTAGTTCTAGTAACACTTACTTTATTAGTTACACAATCTTGCATGGTACTGGACAGTATTAAAGGAAGTGGGAAGATTGCAACTAAAACTCTAAACTATTCTGATTTTAATTCAATTTATGTTTCAAATTCTTTTAAGGTAAATATTATCCAATCTACTACTGACAAAGTAATTATTCGTTATGATGATAATTTGGAGGACTTTCTGAACCTTTCACAAGAATCAGATAAAATTTCTTTTGGATTAAAGTATGGCTACAACTATCAAAACATAAATATCTCAGTAGAAATCCATACTTCCAATCTCAGTAAAATAACTGCTAGTCGTAGCAGTGAAATTTTACTAGATAAGTTTGAAACAGAAAACTTAACCTTTCATATATCAGGAGCCTCAGAAGTAAAAGGCAACTTAATTATTGCTGACGAGCTTAGTATTATTTCTTCTGGAGCATCAGAAATAAATTTTATAGGGGAAACAAGGAATGCAAACTTTGATATTTCAGGAGCTTCAGAATTATCGCTAGAAAACTTTAATTTTTTTAACAATCTTACTGTTGAAAGTTCAGGAGCATCCGACTTATACTTAGTTGGAGAATGCCAAAATGCTAATCTTGATTTCTCTGGAGCATCAGAATTGGAAGCACAAGATTTAATTGTATCAAATAACCTTATCATTGAAAGCTCTGGTGCTAGTAGTATTTCAATTACTGCAAACAATAATATTACTCTTGATTTAAGCGGTGCAAGTGATTGTCATTTATATGGAAATGGGAAAATAATTAGTAACGTAAATTCAGGAGCTTCATCAATAAAAAAACACACAAGACATAAAAAAGAATTAAAATAGATCAAAAAAACTGCTAAAAAATAATCTGCTTAAGACGATTATAATAATACGAACATAGTCCAATATTTAGCGTTAATAATATTCCAGTCTCTATATTCTCATGCATTCTATTATCAAAAAATACATGCATAAAGAAAATATTAAATATAATAGGCAGCAAGATAAGTAATCCCAACATACGTGTTTTAGGAATAATCATTAGAATACCAGCTAAAATTTGAAAAATTGAAATCATTCTTAAAAAGCCTGATTGTCTCATTGTATTCATAGTTATCTTATATCCAACCGGAGCTTCATAAGAGTTATTATCAATTATAGTACTTACGATCTCTTCCTTTGAGATATCTTTAAGCTTTATAGGCAATTTATCAATTCCTTTATACATAAAAAAAATAGCTAATAGGACTGTAAGGGTTGTATGTAATATTATTTTCATTTTTTTATTTGCAAACATATAATATATTATAAAGAATCAATCTAAATAAAAAATAAATTTAGTTATAGGTGGAATAATAAGGAAAAAGTAATTATTGAATAAAAAACATATACTAGTTAATAGATCTGCTTTTCTTAATCTTTCTTATGATAGAAAATACTATAGCCTTAAATGGATTAAATAAGTTTTTAAATAAGGAATCAAATTTAGAATCATCTTTATCTACTCCAAAACTAATTCGACCTACTGATTTGGATAAAACTAGTGTACCCAACATCCAGTCCCAAAGCGCAAACTTAGATCCCATATTTTTATTAAAGTGCTTAGGGTTATTACTATGATGAATCTGATGTTGAAAAGGGCTAATTAAGATATACTCTAAAAATTTAGGGTATTTTAATTTAACATGAGAATGCCTAAGATTAGCTCCTAAAAAAAGAAATACAAAATGAAAAATATTTGCTCCCAAAAACATCATTTTATCAATTTGGTGAGCAGATAAATAATCAAAAAAACCAGTAACTAAACCAAAAATAATAATACTACGAACATTATTAATTATCAATTCAAAGGGATGAATTCTATATTGAGTAAGAGGATTTAAAGTGGTTGCTGAATGATGTATTTTATGAAATTCCCATAAGAAAGCAACTTTATGCATTCCTAAATGAATAATATAACTAAAAAAATCATTCAAAACAGTTATTACAATTGTATATAGTATTAATGTCTGTGTTAATCCTAATGAGTCTTTTTGGAATCCAAACATATCTACACAAAATTCATCAGTATAAAATGAAATATAAAAACCAATAATTATATACGGACCAATAAAGAGGATCTTTATTAATGAATTAAAGCAAAATAAAGAATAATCAACAAATGCTGACTTACTCAGCCAAATCTTTTTAGGAAATAAATATTTTAGAAATGAATACTTTATATTACTCACTTTATAAACATAAAAAGCTAATATCATAGATGTAACTAAATATAAAACATGTATTCTCTTCTCAGTATTAAGAAAATAAGATAATGTCAATTCAATAGCTTCATCTAGTAAATAATATGTATCTGTAAAATAATCCATAATTATTGTGCAAAGATACACAATTAAGATTAATTCTAAATAATTTTATCTTTAATAAGTCTAAATAAAAATATGTTATATATTTGCCACCAAAATAATAAATAACTAAATAAAAAAATGAAAACAAAAAAATTATTAAAAGCAGCTTTATTATCATGTGTAGTAATATTAAGCTCATGTACAAAAGACAAAGATGTGGTAACACCAATGACTTGCACGGTTGAAGCTCCTTCAGACTATACATTTATGATAGATGGTAGTTCAACTGTTAGCTATGGCGGACAAACTGCAAGATTACAAATGGCTGGAGAGCTAGGAAGTGCATTATCTGATGCTAATACAACTGCTTCTGCTTTAATGGGAATGTTTGCTCATGAAGAAGGTGGAATGGATTTTGTATCAGAAGGATTAAACGCATCTAGCAAGCAAATTAAAAGTAAAACAGCTGGAAAAGGTGATGCTAGCGTACAAGCAGCAATTCATTCTAGTTTTGATGCTTGGTTTACTGATTATGCTGACAATGTGGCTCCAGCAATTGCTTCAGGTACAATGGCAGCTGCTGGTACTGCAGGTATGGTAGGTAACAGAGAACTTAATGCACATGGAATGGAGTATGACCAAATTATTGCAAAAAGTTTAATTGGAGGACTTTGCCTTGATCAAGTTGTAAATGGTTACCTCAGTGATGCTAAAATTGGTGATGCTGTAGACAACACAACAAGAGTAGCTACTGAAGACAATAACTCTACTGCAATGGAGCATCACTGGGACGAAGGTTTTGGTTATGTTTATGGAATGTTTGGTGAAGACAATATTACTGGAGATTTAGGAACTGATGGATTACTAGGGAAATACTTAAATAAATATGATGATTATAGTGCAATAGTATTTGATGCATTTAAAAAAGGAAGACAAGCTATTGTTGATAATTGCTCAGAAGTAAGAGATGAACAAGCTCAAATTATTAAAGAAACTCTATCTGTGGTAGTTGCAACAAGAGCTGAAAGCTATTTAAGAGATGCTGCTTCTGCTGATGATTTAAGTGCTGACTACTTTCATGCTTTATCTGAAGGTTATGGATTTATATTAAGCTTGCAATTTACACATACTTCTTCTGGATACGCATACTTTACTAATGCAGAAGTAAATGATATGCTTTCAACATTAGAAGCTGGAAATGGATTCTGGGATCGTACAGATGCTGAATTAATTGCAATGGCTGACGCAATTAATACTATAACAGGACTATAATAAAATAAATAATTTTAGAAAAAGGGAGGGGATTTTTCTCTCCTTTTTTTTTTATTTTTGCAAAAAAAAATATAATGAAATATATATATCTTTTACTAGTAAGTTGCATGATCTTATCATGCTCAACTGAGATAAATGAAAATAATTCAATTGACAATTACAATCGCACTGCAATTATTGAAAATTTAACGAATAATATTATTATACCCTCACACGAAAACTTACAATCTAAGATCATTCAATTAAATACATTGTCTACAGATTTTAAAGCTACACAAAACAACTCTAATCTAACCGCATTAAGAAAAGCATGGAAAGAAGCATACATTGCCTGGCAGTATGTTGAGATGTTTAATCTTGGGAAAGCAGAAGAAATAAATTTCAACAAAACAATGAATACTTATCCTTGTAATACCACAATAATTAATCAGAATATTTCTAATTCACAATATGATTTAAGTAGCCCAAACTACTCCAGTTGGTCATCCCAAGGGTTGCCCGCAGTTGATTTTATGCTTTATGGTTTAGATAATGACTCTAATAATATTCTAAATATTTACTCCGGGAAAAATGGCGAAAAACATCTCAATTACTTAGAAGATATAATCATCCAAATGTCAGATAATACAAATAAAGTAACTGAGTATTGGAAAAAAAATAAAGACATGATTATTAGTTCCAATGGCAATACAGCTACATCAAGTTTAAACCTTTTAACAAATGATTTTATTTATTTCTACGAAAAAGGTATAAGAGCAAATAAAATAGGTATTCCATGTGGGAGATGGGATAATTGGGACACTTATCCAATAGGTGTTGAAGCTTATTACAGAAAAGATTTATCAAAGCAACTAACTTTAGCTGCAATCAATTCATGCGTGCAGTTCTTCTCTGGAGTTGGATTAAACACAGGCACAGATGGGCAGTCGTTCGATGACTATCTAAATGACATAAATGGAGATAATGACCTAACTAATAATATAATCAACAAATTAATATCTGCAGAAGAAAAGATAAATACTCTAGACCATAATTTTACACTGCAAATGTCAACAGATAATACCAAAATGATTGAAGCATATGATGCTTTGCAAAAAGTTGTTGTCCATTTAAAAACAGACATGCTAATCTCCCTTTCAATAACTGTTGATTATGCAGATGCTGATGGAGATTAAATTCATACTAAATACACCTTCTCTTATTCATGTGTATTAATAAAAAGTTAATTAACATATTTATATTATTAATTTGCTTTTTTATAAATACTGAAGCCCAAAATTATGTTATAAATGGTTACATAAAAGATGCTAACAGTAAAGGTATTATTGCCTCTGCAGAAATTTATGATCTTTCTGGTGCATTCTTATCTATTTCTAACAAAGAAGGTTATTTCAAATTTAACACTTCTCTTAAAAGTTTAAACTTAGTAATCTTTACATCAGATTATAATGTAAAACAGAAAAAATTACAGACACAAGATTCTGTTTTTGTAGATATAATGCTAGAACCATTATCAATTACATTAAAACCGATTGAGATTAATGAAAAAAAACAAGCAATATTTGCACTTGAAAGATTAGCTGATATTGTCGGAACATCAATATATGCTGGTAAAAAAACTGAAGTAGTACTGATAAACAAATCAAATGCTAGCTTAGCACTAAATAATGCAAGACAAATATATAGCCAAGTAGCTGGCCTTAATATTTATCAAAATGATGATGCAGGGCTTCAATTAAATATTGGAGGTAGAGGACTTGACCCAAATAGAACTTCAAACTTCAATACCAGACAGAATGGCTATGATATTAGTGCTGATGTTTTAGGCTATCCAGAGAGCTATTACACACCACCAGCTGAAGCGTTAGAAAAAATTGAAATTATTCGGGGCGCTGCTTCATTGCAATATGGAACGCAATTTGGAGGTCTTATAAATTTCATAATAAAGAAACCTTCACAGATAAAAGGAAATAGATACTGCATAAGAAATACAGTTGGAAGCAATAGTTTCTTTAATAATTTCAGCAGTATTGATGGGTCTAATAAAACAGTCAGTTATTATGCGTTTATTAATTATAAAAAAGGTGATGGTTTTCGTGATAATTCTAATTTTGAATCAACTAATTCTTTTATAAATATAACGAAGAATATAAATAAAAAACTAACTATTTCTTTTGAGTTCACCTCTCTGGATTACTTAGCTAAACAAGCTGGAGGTCTAAATGACAGAATGTTTACAGAAGATCCATTACAATCTAATAGAACAAGAAATTGGTTTAAAGTCAACTGGTTATTATATAATTTTAAATTAAAGTTTCAACAATCAAAAAATACTTTACATACTCTAAGTTTATTTGGCTTAGATGCAGAAAGACTTGCATTAGGATATAGATCCAATCGAGTCAACCAAGAAGATCCTATGCTAGAGAGAGACTTAATATATGGAGAATTTAATAATTTTGGAGCAGAATATAAAACACTAATTAAAAAAGACGTCTTTAAAATAAAAACAGCAAGTTTAATAGGACTGAAATTTTATAGATCAAATAACACTAGTCAGCAGGGACCGGGATCAAAAAATAATGATGCAGATTTTAATTTTTATAATGATCTATTTCCAGCTTATATCAATCAATCCACATATAAATACCCTAATATAAATTTTGCACTTTTTGGAGAATCTATTTTTTATCTAAATGAATCCCTTTCCATAACTCCAGGATTAAGGTTTGAATATATTGACACTAAAAGCGATGGAAATTACAATAAGATGCTATTTGATAATGCTAATAATCTTATCTTTGACACAATAGCATATAATAAAACTAACAATAAACGGGATTTCATTTTATTTGGCTTAGGCATATCATACAAAACCAATAGACAACTAGATTGCTATGCTAATATATCTCAAAATTATAGGTCAGTAACATTCGCAGATATTAGTATAGTTAATCCAGCATACGTTATTAATCCTAATATAGAAGACGAAAAAGGTTATACAGCTGACATAGGGATTAGAGGTAATATTAATAATTTCATCTCTTATGATATAAGCTCTTTTTACTTAATGTATGAAAAAAGAATTGGCTTCATTCAAAAATTACAAAACGATGGTAATATAAAAAGTGAAAGAGGTAATATTGGTAATGCTAGAATAATAGGTGTAGAGTCACTCATTGATATTAATCTTTCCAGATTAATGCCGAGCAATTTAAAATCTAATTATTACATTAACACCTCCTTTATTGAATCTGAATATATTATATCTCAACAAAATGGGATTAAAGGAAATTCGGTTGAGTTCGTTCCTAAAATAAACATAAAATCAGGTATTAACCTAAAATATAAATCAATAAATTCTAGCCTGCAATTCACTTACCTAAGTCAACAATATACTGATGCATCAAATGCAATAGAAAGCAACTTAAGTGGAGTCATTGGTGAGATTCCTGAGTATAGTGTTTTAGATATCAGTTTATCGTATATAAAAAAAACCTATAAAATTGAAACAGGCATTAATAATTTACTAAATCAATCTTACTTTACAAGAAGAGCAACAGGATATCCTGGACCTGGAATAATACCATCTCCATTAAGAAATTATTATTTAACACTTGAGTTAAAAATTTAATATCAAATATGAATTTATTAAAAAAAACTCTAACTTAGGACTGTTAGACATAAGCATAAAACTAAAATTTTCACCAAATTTTGCATGAAAACAATCTAAACTCTATTCACGTGACTACAGCAGGATTTTTCCAGGATTCAAAATCCCATTAGGATCAAATAGGTTCTTAATTCCTTTTTGTAATTCTAATGCTTTTTCAGAAAAGACAATATCCATATAGTCTTTCTGAACAAAACCTATACCATGTTCGCCACTTAGTGTTCCTCCTAAACTTTTAGTCAATTCAAAAATTTCACGAATACCTAAAGTGAGTTTCTTATTCCAATCTTCATCACTCATCTCCCCTTTTATAATATTGATGTGTAAGTTTCCATCACCAGCATGACCATAGCAAACGGACTGAAAGCCACAATCCTTTCCAATTACTTTTACTCCTTTTAAGAGTTTTGCTAACTCTGCCCTAGGGACCACAGTATCTTCTTCTTTGTAAATAGAATTAGACTTTACTGCTTCACCAATTGCTCTTCTTAGTTTCCATATTTGATTTTTCTGACTTTCACTATCAGCAAGAAGAATCTCCCCACATTCAAACCCTTCCATTACTTCAAAAATGCGTTCACAATCTTTATACAGAATATCCATGTCATTCCCATCCACTTCAACCAAAAGGTGAGCTTTTACATCATCATGAATTTGAAGTTTGACATCAGTATATTTTAAAGTCCAATCAATTGCATCACGCTCAATAAATTCCAAAGCTGAAGGTATAATTCCTGCACGAAAAACAGCCGAAACTGCCTCACAGGCTTTTTCAACTGAACTAAAAGGAACAAGCATAGTAATATCTTTTGTTGGTAAAGGAATTAATCGAAAGACAATTGTAGTGATAACACCAAGCGTTCCTTCACTACCTATCATTAAGGCTGTCAAATCGTAACCAGTAGCGTTCTTGAGCACGTTAGCCCCTGTCCAAATAATTTCACCAGTTGGCAATACTACTTCCAGGTTCAATACATAATCTTTAGTAACTCCATACTTCACAGCCTTCGGCCCACCAGCATTTTCTGCCAAATTCCCTCCTAGAGAACAACTTCCTTTACTCGCTGGGTCAGGTGGATAAAAAAGCCCTTTCAATGCAACTGCATCTCGAAATACTTGATTAATTACTCCAGGCTGAACTGTCGCTTGAAGGTTTCTCTCATCTATTTCAAGAATAGAATTTAAACGTTCAATACTTAATGCAACGCCTCCAAAAATAGGCAAAGAACCGCCACTTAAACCAGTACGAGCACCACAAGGAGTTACTGGAATATTTTTTGAATTACAATACTTTAAAATTTTAGCAATTTCTTCAGTATTAACTGGCTTTAACACTACTTCTGGTGGATAAGATAAATCCTCAGTTTCATCATGGCTATAATTAAAAATACTTTGATTATCTGTAAAAACATACTCAGCGCTAATTATTTCCTTAAAAAAAGAAATATCATCAATATTTAATTGCTTGTAGTTCATCTGTGCAAATTTAATTAAATTCGCCATTTCCAAATCTAAAATTCAAACACTAATGAAAAAGATATTACTAATTTGCTTTAGCTTAGTTTTTATAACACCTATTTTTTCTCAAAAAAGAGATATTACTCTTGATGATTTATGGAAAAACTATGCTTTCTATCCTAAAAGCATGGGCGGCCTTAATTCTATGAATGATGGAGAACATTATTCCACAATAGAAAAAACTGAAGATGGACAAGAGATAATAAAATACCAATTTAAAAATGGAAAAAAAGTACGTACCCTTTTTAAAAGTGCTGATTTTGAAATTTTAAAAATTGGAAAATACACTTTTAGTAAAGATGAAAAACAACTTTTATTAGCTACTGAAACAAAAAGTATTTATCGTCACTCTAGCAAATCCATTTATTACATCTACAATATTCATACGGATAAACTCACAAAACTTGCTGATGAAAAAGTGATGTATGCAACCTTCTCGCCTCAAGGAGATAGAGTCGCTTATATTTTTGAAAATAATCTTTACATCAAAAATATCAAAAGCGAAAAGATAACACAAGTCACAACTGATGGTAAAAAGAACCACATCATTAATGGTGCTTCTGATTGGGTGTATGAAGAGGAGTTCGTATTGGTTCGCTCATTTGAATGGGCACCTGATGGAAAGCATATTGCCTATTATAAATTTGATGAAGCGCATGTAAAGGAATTTTCAATGGATTTATTTAAGGGAGGGTTATATCCTACCCAAGAAGTGTTTAAATACCCAAAAGCTGGAGAGGATAATTCGGTGGTTAAAGTATATTTCTATAACTTAGAAAAAGACAAAAGCACTTATATTTATACTGAAAAAGATTACGAATATATTCCAAGAATTAAGTGGACAAATAATCCAAAAGTATTAGCACTTTTTGGTATGAATCGTCATCAAAATGAGTTGGATTTTGTACTCGTAAATACTGAAGACGGAAGCAACAAAATACTATTTACTGAAAAAGACAAATACTATATTGATATACACGATAACTTAACTTTTTTACCACAAGATAATTTTATTTGGACTTCTGAAAAAGATGGTTTTAATCACATTTATTTAAAGGGATTAGACGGTTCAGAACAACAGATTACAAATGGAAATTGGGAAGTA
>Ga0115005_10003888_pt1 | contig 11946 bp, 10 predicted proteins | sample ArcOceMetagenome_FD_87163 | JGI IMG/M metagenome (GOLD analysis project Ga0115005, IMG submission 87163) | Marine eukaryotic phytoplankton communities from Arctic Ocean - Arctic Ocean - Greenland ARC118M Metagenome | ecosystem: Environmental > Aquatic > Marine > Oceanic | place: Arctic Ocean...
CCAGCACACATCACTTTGATGGGCTCATTAGCCACCAAACTTAATGCATCTTCTAGTTTTTCTTGCACACTTATATGACCATGGGGTTGGCGCTGCCAACCGTGATAATGGCGGCCATTATAAGCAATGCCTAAAGCGATGCGCTGCTGCCCTGTTGCTAGAAACTCGGAAGGATCCGCTTCAAATTGTGTGGTCATAAACGTGATACTTTTCTAGATTGTGTATTTGATCTTTAAGGCACATAACGCCCTATATAAGGCCCATATAATAATTAACATCTGGCAGGTGATTACTTTAACAACAGCACCTACAAATGTAACCTAAGCTTTATCAATGGTAGCTAGTAACTGTCGAGCCTGGGCTTGCTGATCTGCATTACCCTTGTTAATGACTTCTTGGAGTATGTCTATGGCTGTTTGTACTTCACCCATGTCTTTGTAACTAGAGGCTAAAAACAGCTTAGTATCCATGTCTGCTTCGTGAGACAGGTATTCAACTGGCTCATCCGCATCGTTGGGCATAGGTCCGTGGCCTGCTAACATGTCGTTAACGTCGTTAGTTAAGCTAGCACGAGATACATTAATCTGTGTATTTAGAGCCTTGTCTGTAGCACGCGACTGCGCTTGGGCTTGTGTGACTTTTGGTTTGACTTTGCGTGCCTTTTTGCCACGTGTAAAAGCCCACCATAGTGCCCCCAAAATAAAGACGATGAGCATAAACAATAAAAGTATTATGTGTTCTGTAGTTAACCTGCCGGCAGTGCTTTTTTCCAGCATTGGCAGGGCCTCTGGAGATTTTTCAGCCTGTTCAATCAGTGCAGCTTTTTTATCAGCCAATACTAGCTGGGCTGCTTTGGCTTGTTTAAGCTTCTGAGCTCTTTTAGCCTGCTCGACTTCCTTAGCTTCCTTAGCTTCTTTGACTTCTTTGGCTTCTTTAGCTTCTTTAGCTTTTTGGGCTTTTTTAGCTTCCTTGGCTTCTTGAACTTCTTGGGCTAGCTTAGCTGTTTCAGCTTGCTTAAGCTTTTGAGTGGTTTTTTCTGCTTTTGCTTCTGCTTCTGCTTCTGCTTCTGCTTCTGCTTCTGCTTTTGCTTTTGCTTCTGCTTCTGCTTGCTCAACAAGTCGTTTTTTTTGTTGTGCTAACTTCAGGTCATTTTGTGTAATGGCTAGCGTTTTTTCTACTTGCAATAGGTCTTTTTGAGCTTCGTTTAGCTGCCCACGTGTAGCTTGAAAGGTTTGCCCTAAGGCTTGCATGTCGGCTGCTATTAGACTGCGCTGATCATTTAGGGCTTTAAGTTCTTGCTCTTGCTTTACCACACCCTGTGCCAAATTTTGATTAGTGGTGGCCAAAAGCTCTTGCTGGGAAAACGCTTTAGTTTGGTTGGCCTTTAGCTGGTTCACCTGAGTTTGTAACACGTTAGATTGGGTCGCTAAGGCGTTTAGCGTGTTTTGCTGATCTTGCACTTGCTGCTGCAACTTAGCCGCTTGCACATTTTGTGGGTCTGGCTGTGCAATCGCTGGTTTTTGCGAGACAGGTTTAAATGAACTCACAGTAGCTGATGCAGGCACTAACGTATCATAAACCGCTTTTGCCAGCCTTGTAGTTAAGGCACCAAGCTGGCTGCGAGTGGGCATACGTAGCTTTGTATTAGCATACAAAACACTAATATCACCCTGCCTAAAGGCCTTTGGGTTTATTTGATACAGGCTCATTACCGTTTGCCATGGATTAAAACCCTTGGGAGTATGGTTTACGGCGATACGCCATAGGGTTGTATCTGGCTTTACTAGCACCCACGTTGGCATCGTTGCTAAAGCATTGGTGTCTGTTGCTGTGGTTTGAGCAGTTACCGCTATGTTGGTAACTGTTCCTGACGTATTTTCAATGGCATTATCAGTGTCAGCTGCCAAAACACTGGCGCTTAGCACAAGGCTTGCTAGGCCAAAAAGGCGGATACATCGCTTGGTGTTTGTGGATAACATAGACACTATTTATTACCTTTTAATAACGATGATCACTACTTTAATGGAAAAAAGGCGCCTAAGCGCCTTTTTTCTACGTTTTAGCAGTTATGCTTCTAGCAAAATACGCAACATCCTTCGCAAAGGCTCAGCTGCACCCCATAAAAGCTGGTCGCCCACAGTGAAGGCCGACAAATACTCTGGCCCCATATTAAGCTTGCGCAGGCGGCCTACAGGCACAGTCATGGTGCCTGTCACTTTAGCTGGTGTAAGCTGCGCCATGGTGATATCACGGTCGTTGGGAATCACTTTAACCCAATCATTAGCCTTGGCAAGCATGTCTTCTATTTCGTCCATTGGCACGTTTTGCTTCATTTTTATAGTCAATGCCTGACTATGACAACGCATGGCACCTACTCGCACGCATAATCCATCTACTGGGATAATGTCTTTAGTGCGGCCTAGTATTTTATTTGTTTCAGCTTGAGCCTTCCATTCTTCACGGCTTTGGCCATTGTCTAGCTGAGAGTCGATCCAAGGAATCAAGCTACCTGCCAATGGCGCGCCAAACTGGCTAGCGTCGTTGTCATTGGCATTAATGGCAAGAGACACTTTGCGATCTATTTCTAAAATGGCAGAGGCTGGATCTGCAAGCTCACCAGAAACAGAATCACGAATGTAGCCCATTTGATTTAATAGCTCACGCATATGACGAGCACCACCACCTGAGGCAGATTGGTAGGTCATGGCTGACATCCACTGAATTTGATCTGCAGCAAATAATCCACCTAACGCCATCATCATAAGGCTTACTGTGCAGTTGCCGCCTATAAAGTCTGTTTTTCCATGGGCTAAGGCTTGGTCAATCACATCACGGTTTACAGGGTCTAGCACTATCACGCTGTCATCTACCATGCGCAAACTAGACGCGGCGTCTATCCAATAACCTTTCCACCCTGCGCTACGCAACGGCCCAAACACACGATCAGTATAGTCGCCGCCTTGGCATGAGATAATAATATCCATGGTTTTAAGGGTTTCAATGTCGTGAGCATCTTGTAATACCGGCGTGTCTACACCAAAGTCAGGCGCCGCTTGGCCTGCTTGAGAGGTGGTGAAAAACACTGGCTCGATTAGTTTTAAATCGTTTTCTTCTTGCATCCGTTGCATCAATACCGACCCAACCATACCGCGCCAACCTACCAGTCCTACACGCTTCATTTCCTTAACCCTTTTATGATAAATGTTCTAAAATTAATACTATTTAATAGTAATCTATACTAGCTATTAAGTAACGCAGAAACTACCGCATCACCCATGGTTTTTGTGTCTACTTCTTGGTTGCCAAGCGCACAAATGTCTGGCGTGCGCAGACCTTGGTCTAGCACCACACTCACCGCCTTTTCTATGGCATCAGCGGCGGCGCTTTCTTTTAAGGTATAACGTAACATCATGGCGGCGGATAGAATAGTAGCCAATGGGTTAGCTTTTCCTTGGCCTGCGATGTCTGGAGCAGAGCCATGGCAAGGCTCATACATGCCTTTACCCGCCTCATCTAAAGACGCCGATGGCAACATGCCAATAGAACCAGTGAGCATGGCTGCCGCGTCTGACAATATATCGCCAAACATGTTGCCTGTTACCATAACGTCAAATTGTTTGGGCGCGCGCACTAGCTGCATAGCAGCGTTGTCTACATACATGTGGCTTAGTGTGACATCTGGATAGTCTGCAGCCATTTCTTCCATTATTTCACGCCACAGCACAGTGACTTCTAATACATTGGCTTTATCGACAGAACACAATCTACCACCACGGGCACGGGCTGCTTCAAAAGCCACCTTACCAATGCGACGAATCTCTGATTCTGCATACACATAGGTGTTATAGCCTTGGCGTTCACCGTTTTCTAGCACACGAATGCCTCGGGGCTGGCCAAAATAAATGCCCCCGGTAAGCTCACGTACAATAAGAATATCTAAACCCGATACAATTTCAGGCTTTAAACTAGAAGCATCAGCTAGCTGTGGGTACAAAATAGCGGGTCGTAAATTGCCAAATAAGTTTAAGTTTGAACGCAACCCAAGCAAACCTTTTTCAGGACGTATGGCCATATCTAGGCCATCCCACTTAGGCCCGCCTACTGCGCCCAATAGAATAGCATCAGCCGCTTTAGCTGCCTCCAATGTGGCCTCAGGTAGTGGGCCACCCGTTGCATCAATGGCACTACCACCCACTAAAGCATTGCTTATGTTTAAACCCAAATTAAACTTTCCATCAACAATGTGTAATACCTTTTGCGCTTCAGCTACAATTTCGGGGCCAATGCCATCGCCTGCTAAAACCAATATATTATGTGTCATGTCATTTATCTCTTTAAATTAGGTGCGTGTGTTATGCATGCATGCAAACAGGTGTTATTTTATTTGGCAAATAACCAAGGTGCTTGTTGTTGGCGCTTTTGCTCATAGCGTTTAATGTTGTCGGCCTGCTCTAAAGTAAGGCCTATATCATCTAGGCCATTGAGCAAACAGTGACGCCTAAAGCTGTCTATATTAAAAGTAATATCGCCAGCACTAGAGCCTTGGATCACCCCCGCTTCCAAGTCTACGGTGAGCTCGAAACCTGATGTAGCTTGCGTATCTTCAAATAGCTGGTCTAATTGTTCACTTAAAAGTGTGATCGGTAAGATGCCGTTTTTAAAGCAGTTATTATAAAAAATATCCGCAAAACTTGGGGCTATTACGCAAGAAAAACCAAAATCTAACAACGCCCAAGGCGCATGTTCACGACTAGAGCCACAGCCAAAATTGTCTCTTGCTAAGAGAATCTTAGCACCTTTGTAGCGTGGTAAATTTAGCACAAAGTCAGGGTTAATGGGCCTTCCCGATGAATCTTGGTCAGGCTGCCCTTCATCTAAGTAGCGCAACTCATCAAAAAGATTAGGCCCAAAACCAGAGCGCTTAATCGACTTTAAAAACTGCTTTGGAATGATCATGTCTGTATCAACATTGGCTCTATCCAAAGGTGCGGTGATGCCTGTTAACTGTGTAAATGCTTGCATCTAATTACTGCTCCATGATCTGTTATCAATTAAACGTGCGTACGTCTACAAAATGTCCGGCAATAGCTGCGGCGGCTGCCATAGCAGGGCTCACTAAATGAGTGCGCCCACCAAAGCCTTGGCGGCCTTCAAAATTGCGGTTAGAGGTGGATGCGCAATGCTCCCCTGCGCCCAATTTATCAGCATTCATAGCCAAACACATAGAGCAGCCTGGCTCGCGCCATTCAAGTCCAGCATTGGTGAAAATAGTGTGCAAGCCTTCGGCTTCTGCTTGGGCCTTTACTAGACCAGAGCCTGGCACTACTAGCGCTTGCTTTAAGGTTTTAGCCACTTGGCGGCCTTCTACCACTGCAGCTGCAGCACGTAGGTCTTCAATACGACTGTTGGTGCAAGAGCCTATGAATACGCGATCTAGCTGAATGTCTGTAATGGCTTGATCAGCCTTTAGCCCCATGTATTCAAGCGCACGAGCCATGCCCGAGGCTTTAGCTGCGTCTTTTTCTTTGGCGGGGTTGGGCACATTGCCAAACACAGGTAATACCATTTCAGGTGAGGTGCCCCACGTAACTTGAGGCGCAATAGCAGCGCCGTCTAACACCACTACGTGGTCAAATTCGGCGTCTGCATCTGAGTGTAAATCTTGCCATGCTGCCACGGCTAAGTCCCAGTTTGCCCCTTTAGGAGAAAAAGGACGCCCTTCTACATAATCAATGGTAATTTGGTCTACCCCAACCATACCCACACGTGCACCGGCTTCAATGGCCATATTGCACACGGTCATGCGGCCTTCCATAGTCATGCTTTCAAATACGTCACCACCAAACTCAATGGCATAGCCTGTGCCGCCAGCAGTGCCTATCACACCTATAATAGCCAACACCACGTCTTTAGGCGTGACACCCTCGCCAAGCTTGCCATCTACACGCACTAGCATGTTTTGAGATTTCTTTTGAATAAGGCACTGAGTGGCCAACACATGCTCCACCTCAGAGGTGCCAATGCCATGAGCCAATGCGCCCATAGCGCCGTGGGTGGCTGTATGAGAGTCACCACATACCACGGTCATGCCTGGTAGCGTAGCGCCTTGTTCTGGCCCTACCACGTGCACTATACCTTGGCGGGTGTCTTGCATTTTAAATTCGGTAATACCAAATTCATCACAGTTGTCACCCAAGGTAACCACTTGAATCTTAGACACAGGGTCTTCAATGCCATCAACACCAATAGAGCGCTCATTTGAAGTAGTAGGCACATTGTGATCTGGCGTTGCCAAATTGGTGTCTATGCGCCATGGCTTGCGGCCCGCAATGCGCAGCCCTTCAAAGGCTTGAGGAGAAGTCACCTCGTGCAACAAATGACGATCAATATAGATTAAACAGCTGCCGTCATCTTGTTGTTTAACAAGGTGTGCATCCCATAATTTGTCGTATAAAGTTTTACTAGCCATGTGTCATCCTGCATTTAGGTATGTAGGACTTCATTATACCCATGCTTAAAGGATAACTCTAATTCCAATTTATTTATTTTATCATTCCATTTAGTTATCGATAACCACTTTATAGGCTGAATAGCACATATAGTAGTTATCGACGTTAAAAGCATACTTAATTAAGAAGGTTATAGTCATTGTCGCCATTGTTTATATGCGTAAGTTCGGCTCTCATAAGATCCACCTTAGCTTCAACCTGCGCATCGGTACCTTCAAAAAAATTGGCTGACTTAAAGTGAGAGCCATCGCTATCAAAGTCATCATTTTTGGCATCATAACTTTTATCTACCACCAATATGTTTTCATAAAACATACTAAAGTTGCCGTTGTCACCAGGAAACCCGCTGAACGAGTGCTGCTCACCTGCATCATTGGTGTAAAGCCAATACAAATGCTGAGCATTTTCAAACGTGCCATCTACATGCCTTGCTCTTATCTCTAATGTTGCCATGATATTCTCCTTTTTAAACAACTGTTATTTGACCGTTCCACCTTTAGTACCTGTAATATCTACAATTTTTGTAGCCGAATCATCCACCTCTATGTATAAAACCCAAGCTACGTTAAACAGATTATCTGGGCTGTCGGAATAACTAGTATAAAAAAACTTCTTCATCGCCACATCGCCCGCTATTTTGGCTGTATAGCCTTTGCTAGCATCCACATAACTTTTTAGTTGCCAACTTGGTACTTGCATCGGCTCATTTTGAAAAGCTGAGGTACCTGCTTTTTGTAAAGTAACGCCCAGTGCTTTTACATCAGAGCCTTTGGGATGCAAGGTGAGCAGCTCTTCACGTAGCGCTTCAAAGCCTTTTGTATCGTATTTTTCGAAATAAAAACCGGGTTTAAAGTGGTTGAAAAAGTGAGGGTCAGCTTTGATAAAGCTAAAAATAAGCAGGCTGGCCAACACTATTCGGAAAAACAGCCCTAAGGAAAAAAACCTTTTCTTGGGGTGTTCATTACTCTCTTTGTTGAGTTGATCTTTAGTCATGTTAACGATGGTGAAATTCCTTTAAAAACCTATCTAGTAGATATAGAGCATGTTTGATAATTTGCAGAAAATAAGTAAGAAATATTTGGATTTCGTTTTATTATCCACTCATATACTCATGCAAGGGTATTAGCTAGTCACCTTGCTATGATCCACCATTAAATTAAGCGATCTTTTTACTCGCCTAGTTGAAGTCTGTCCTTAGCTAAGTCGACTAAGTCATTACCGTAATTTTTCTTATAATATGCATGCAACTTTGCCACATATGCCTTTGGGAATTTGATGTGGTGCCGAAGGGGAATCTTCCATACTTTAGTGTCATAGTATTGCGTGGGCACATTGTTCATGACTGATGCTTCTTTCACAACGAACTCTAAACGTTGGTTAGTTTTGTGTCGAACCTCGGAGCAAGCATTTACGCTAAAAAAATCCATGCCATAGGCAAACTCTCGGTCAAAGGTTTCCAATTTAGCATAGCGCGCATTTAGGTTTTTCCTATCTAGGCCCGTTTTTTCATTATAGTCATCTACAAAATAGGCATTATCCAAACCTATCCACGACGCATAGTTATTATGGTTTTTTGGGAAATTTTCATCATATGCCATCCTCTGCTTCGTGTTTTGATGTATCAGAAAATACGTGGATAAATGGCCTGCCAGTTGTCTAATCCCCTGAGGGCTTTCATCTTTCCAAGGTAAATTGGCTTCTTTTTTAACGTAAAAATCAAAAAAACAAGATTGAATCGGTATGCAGGCGTTTGCATCACTAAAAAAGCCACACATCGGGTTGTGATTAGTCACTATTTTGTATGCAATGGCTTCTGCCCCCATGAGTGAATCATCTACCCAGCGCTCTGGCATGCCAAACTGCTTGGCAAAGGCACTGGTCACTACCCACTGGTAAGGGTCTGGCTTGAAGATAGAGCCTAAAGCTGGGTGATCTATAGCTAGCGCTGTGTAACGCTGATCGTGTGTTGTAGCTGCCTGCAAAGGCCCAGCAAACATTACTGCTAGGCTTAACAGGCCCAAACGCCATGACATAGTCATGCGTTTGGTGGGGTGCAACATCTGACTTAATGCCATAGCGCTATCCTTATACTTTACTATAAACAGATTATCTGGGCTGTCGTGGTATCCAGAGGAAAAAGACGTCTTCATCGCCGCATCACCTACTTTTGGTAAAGTAACGCCCAGTGCTTTTACATCAGAGCCTTTGGGGTGCAAGGTGAGTAGCGCTTCAAAGCCTTATGTATCGTATTTTTCGAAATAAAACCCGGGTTTATAGTGCTTTATAAAGTGAGGGTCAGCTTTGATAAAGCTAAAAATAAGCAGGCTGGCCAACACTATTCGGAAAAACAGTCCTAAGGAAAAAAACCTTTTCTTAGGGTGATCAGTGCTCTCTTTGTTGAGTTGACCTGTAGTCATGTTAACGATGGTAATACTCCTTTAAAATACCTATCTAGTAGTTATAGACCATGTTTGATAATTTGCAGAAAATAAGTAAGAAAAATTTGAATGTCGTTTTAAGGTTTAAACAGGTATTCTTTGGGCATGGATAGTCTTGCATTAAAAGCCTTTATGGCGGTCGCCGAACACGGTTCGTTTTCACGCGCTGCAGATGAGCTGTTTCTCACCCAGCCTGCGGTGAGCAAGCGCATTGTCAAGCTAGAAAATCAGCTAAAAACCCAATTATTTGATCGCATTGGTCGCAGTGTGTCGCTCACTGTTGCAGGCCAGCATTTGTTGCCCAAAGCCAAGGCCATATTGGATGCCATGGACAACACCGCACACGAGCTCACAAATTTGTCAGGCTTGGTGGGTGGTAAGCTGCGCATTGCTACTAGCCACCACATAAGCTTGCACCGCTTGCCTGTGCCTTTAGCTAAGTTTATTGCCCTTTACCCTCAGGTAGAGCTGGACATTCAATTTGCAGAATCTGAAGTGATTTATGAAGGAGTGTTACAAGGCCGCTGGCAGCTGGGCATCATTACGCTTAATCCAGAGCCTCTTGCTCAGCTACAGCAAAAATCTATCTGGCAAGACACCATGCAGTTTGTGGCCGCACCTGATCACCCCCTTTGTAGCCAAGTTTGTGTAGATTTGTCTCAGCTAAGCAGCTTTCCTGCACTGCTAAGCAAATCCAACACCTTTACCCGTAGTATTATAGAGGGAGATTTTGAAAGACAACGCCTTGCACTAAATGTGGCTATGTCTACCAACCATTTAGACACCATTAGAATGATGGTAGGTATAGGCATGGGTTGGAGCGTTTTGCCCCACACTTTGATCAACTCACAAATTAAGGTCATCGATACATTGGCCCCGCCTATTATTAGACAATTAGGCTGTGTGTGGCACCCACAGCGTAGCTTATCCAACGCAGCGCAGGCGTTTATGGCGCTACTAGAAAAGTCTAAACTGGAGTAAGATTTTTGGGTGTGAACAATGCCTAATAAATATTCACTTACAACGCATTATGTTGTTCCCAATAGGGCAAACCTAGTTTAGAATGCGACAAATTAAATAGGTATAACAGTGTGACTTTTTACATCACTTTATTTGTAAATAAGGGCACTGCATAAAAAAAATAAAGAGGCAATTATGTCCGAAGAAAAACCTATCCGCTACGCTTTTTTGCAGCTGCCAAATTACTCTATGGTGACTTTTTCGTCTGCCGTAGCTAGCCTTCGTGGCGCCAACTATATTAGCAAAAAAGACCTATACCAATGGCAAGTAGTGTCTATGGACGGCGCGCCTGTCACTGCCAGTGTAGGCTTTGAAGTCACCCCTGTTATTAGCATAAACGAGCTTAATTTAAATAATTTAGAAGCACTGATCATTTGTGGCGGCACTCACATAGATCGTGCCTATGACAAAAGCACCTTAGCGTTTTTACGCAAAGCTGCCAATGCAAAGGTGCGCCTAGGGTCCACCTGCACTGGCAGCTATTTATTAGCCATAGCAGGCTTGCTTGATGGGTACAAAGCAACCATCCATTGGGAAAATATAGCCAGCATGCGCGAAGAGTTTCCCAACGTGCAAATGTCTTCAAATTTATTCGCCATAGACCGCGACCGTTTCACCTGTTCTGGTGGTAATTCATCACTTGATATGATGTTACAGTTTGTTAGTCATCATCATGGCCCAGAGTTAGCCGCAGCTGTTTCTGAAATGTTTATTATGGAGCGCATCCGCGACCATCATGACACTCAGCGCATTCCATTACGCTTACATCTAGGCAACAGCCAACCCAAACTTATAGAAGCTGTGGCCTTAATGGAGGCCAACTTAGAAGAAACCATTAGTTTGGATGACTTGGCACAATATGTAGGTGTGTCACGACGACAGCTAGAGCGTTTATTCCAAAAACACCTAAAGTGTGTGCCCTCACGCTATTATTTAGAGCTACGCCTTAACCGTGCTCGCCAGCTTTTATTACAAACCAACTTATCTATCATTGACGTGTCTTTGGCGTGCGGCTTTGTGTCTGCTCCACACTTCTCTAAGTGTTATCGAGACTTCTTTGGTATTCCACCAAGAGAAGAGCGTCGCCGTTTCTCCCCAGGGCAAAGTGTTCGTGCAGCACAAGAAAGTGTTTCAGAAGTTATAGAAAGCGATTTTGCTGATGTAGACCCGTCATTTAACCCGTTTGAATGATTAATCCATCTGCGTAATCGCTATATGCTGCATCACATTAGCAAATAGCGTTTACGCATTAAGCACAGCTAAAGCAAGCTCGCTGCCTGGTAGCTCTAAAGCAGCAACCCACACTATCATACCCACCAGTGCCGCTGCTGTAAGCAAATACCAAATCAAACCAAATACGATACCGTATGCACTAAGCTTAAATTTAGGGTCTTGATCAAAGCGATTCCAGTCTCCTAGCAGGTCGATTAAGCCCATAATGCCAAAGAAGCCAATTAGCGCAAAGCCTGCAGTAAAGCTATAACCAATAAGCAGCCCAGAAATAACCACCAAACCAACATAAATAAAACGGCTGCGGCCTGAATAAACCAAGGCTTTTATGACACGGCCACCGTCTAACGGGTAGATTGGCAGCAGGTTTACTAGGTTGATCAAAGCACTAACAGAAGCAACAAGCCCCACAAAGTGGTTATCAGTAAGCAAAAAGCCTATAAAAAAGGCCACACTCATGGCCAGACCAAACACTGGCCCCATCATAGAGATATACAAATCTTGCCAATGGGTTTTAGGCGCATCTCCCACTGCTATCCCACCCACAAATGGAATAATGTAAATGCCCTTTGTAGGTATACCAAAATGCTTCATGGCACGAATATGGCCATACTCATGAAACATCAAAATGCCAAGCAGAGTGACAGCAAATTCAAAGCTGAGCATAATAGTCCAGCCAGATAATGCCATGGCCACTAGGGCCACTTTAATCACCTTAACGCTCTTAAAAAGTTTAAGTGCGATGCCTA
>Ga0115005_10003889_pt1 | contig 11946 bp, 11 predicted proteins | sample ArcOceMetagenome_FD_87163 | JGI IMG/M metagenome (GOLD analysis project Ga0115005, IMG submission 87163) | Marine eukaryotic phytoplankton communities from Arctic Ocean - Arctic Ocean - Greenland ARC118M Metagenome | ecosystem: Environmental > Aquatic > Marine > Oceanic | place: Arctic Ocean...
AACATCATCGAGAGCTAGTATAATTGTCTCTGCATGTGATGTACTTTGTATGAAAACACGCGCCATAAAAATGATCATGTCATGAAGTTCTGGAGCTTTCTCAATCTTCGATAATTTCCCCTTCGTGTCACCAAGTAGATTTTCTCCTACAACCTCTAGAAATCCCTCTGGTGCATTCATCTCTTCACACAACTCCTGCAAACGTTTAATAGCAGGAAATTTATTAGTGTATAGCGACGAGGTTCCACTATTATATGAGGATGTTTCCCAGTCCCTGCCTTCATAAGACCCAGTAGCCACAAACTCATCTTGGTGAGGTTTTTCACCCAGCACGTCGCGAAATATGGAACGAAACAAACTGACCAAGTGAAATTCGAGTGAATAGGTAGTATTATAATGAAGGAGTGGTATAAAGATGCGTCAAAAATCATGTTCACTAAAGATCGTCAAACATATACGTACCTGAAAGGAACAAGCGAATCTCCCTCGGAGCTTATGTTTCTCGTTATCACCGCTCTCTTCATATTTGTCATGAGAGTTCTCCGAGCTTTATCAATCGCGTGCACAATGAACGAACTTTTACCAGAACCTGAATCTCCCCACACAAACAAGAGCTTTGACGGGCATTCATCCTTGGACATGTCTAATGCAAGCTTGCAAACTTGCGCTAACTCATCTTTTCGCCCCACAAACTTAGGGTTCACTTTACCCCATTTCGCTTCTTGTGCAGTCAAAGGCTTAAATACTGGAACCAGGTCATTGTACCCTTTCGCTTTCACAGGTGGAAATGAAATGAAGTTCATCCCTCCTGATTTCTGCCGCACTGCATTGTCGACCATTACACCAGGGTGATTCTTCTGAGACATCAAACGCGCAGATAGATTCACTGAAGGTCCTAGGACGGCATACTCGTGCCGCTTCACGCCACCTACTACACCACAATATACCTTCCCAAGAGTACCACCAATTTGACTTTCAATACCTAGCTCCTCATGGAGCACTGAGTGTATAATCCTACAAGCAGGTAGTGCGCGCTCCGCCACCCTACAAAAAGTACGGTGTGAGGATGGATATTTTAAAGAACAATAGTCATGAACAATATTAAACTTACATGTTCGGAAAGGTAGAACCGCGAAGCCCAAATGTAGCTATCAACACAACACCTAATAGAAACAATAATAGAAACAATAATAGTGACGGATATTCAAATAAAGTGAGAAGCATGAACTATTATGCCCAACATTACTACACCATCTACAGCATTTCATGAACGTACCTTTGTCATCCACAATGTACTGCCGGAGATGCCCCCTAAAACTATCAACAACGGAAGTCACTGCATTCATAACATCATTCAATTGTTTGAAAGTCTTGTCATTTTTGGCAGGATCATCACTCAGGTTGGCATCTATTTTCGGTTTTATGAATATCGTAAACACAGATCTTAGCTCTGCTTCAGCCCTATGTCTCTCTTGAGCCATCTGACCGTCTCTTCGTGTGTTTGGGTTGTACATTTGAGCCAATTCGTCGCTCACGACGACAGGATGGACATAAAAGGATAATATCTTGTGGAAATATTTGAGAGATGTCAAATCCATTTGATCAAACGGTATTGTGTACGTGTCCTTCATATTCGCCTTCGTTGGTTTCCTAACTCGACCGTTCATTGACCATGTTGCTTTCCTCTTTTTGTTGAAGAATACTTGCCGCCGTGATGCAATTATTGCGGACTTGGCATCCTTTTCTATCTTCAGCTGGTCTTTGAAACATTGATACTTGTTCAGATGCGATATTGCGGCAGCGGAGGCCCTGAGCTCGCCGAGCTTTGCTGAGTCGCATGCCTCTGAGACTTGGTCGATTGGTTCTCCTAGGATGAGGTATTCCCTGCGGCTGTATTCGTTTCCTACATGAACACCTGCCATTTCTCCTACACCAAGACCACAATGTACGTTAAGAGTTGCAACTTGAGGTCCTTGTCCACCAGTGATGGATTCAGCAAATATGGGATAGTCTGCGCATTTATTTACGATCGCAGCACCACACACTGCAGCGGTATGGACGCAATTAGTAAGGTTGAGTTTCTCGCTTGGTGACAATGACTCCTGCCTTGAAATATTGTGGCTCATCTTTTCATTATCTTCAGCTCTCCATTCTGCAAAGATTGCATCGCCGGCGAATTTCAATATATCACCACCATGAGATGTGACTTCGTCTACGATTGCTTGAAAATATGAGTTTATTGCCTGTATTTAGAAAAAGTACACATTAGTGCAGTAAAATGTGCGAGCAACCACTGATATTGAAGACCTCTTCATACCAGCATGTTGTTTTATCATGAGCATTCTCACCTTTGATAAGCTTTCAACATCAAGGTGTTGTGATAGTTTCGTAAAACCTGACATGTCAATAAATAACAACGCTGCTCGGTACGTTGACACATGAGGGAGGGCCATAGGCGTATTGTCTACTAATTTGTTACCGAGATTGACGACATGCTGGCTTATTTGACTCAGTGCACACCTAGGTATATGCCTGCCCAGCCATCTGATAGATTCAATGATCGCAGCTCGACTCGCCAAAGAAGGTTCATGAACGGTATCATTGTTGGATTCACATGCCATTAACTCAGACATCATCATAGCAATTGCATCGTCGTTGTTGATGGCTAAACCATCCACTGTTGTATCTTGCGTTCCATGACTGGTGGCATCAGTAGGAAGCGGCTCCATGTCTTGCGGCTGATTCCCAAGAGAAGAAATTGAGGATGAGAGTGATCCCCTCCAAGCCCTATCCTCCGTAGTGTGTTCGGGAACCTTTTTCATAGACGGATATGTGCTTGCAGAGTTCTGCTTCGATGTTTCATTCGCTTCTGGTTTATTTCCGGGATGCATGATGCATGCGTGTTTTATATGAAAGTCTGAGTCAGTCCCACCATGATGGGCCTTGATTCAATTGCGATCGCAAATTTTTGATAAAGAATGGCATATTTATACACGATTGACACTTTCAAGGGAGGAAAACTGAAGAATGGCAATGTTTATACACGATTGACACTTTCGAGGAAAATATAAAAAGAACAGTCATTATGTTCCAGAAATTTCAACGACTTGGTCCACACCACCCCAAGCATCCCTTGCCTTGGTCCTCCTCCGTTACTAAACTAAGTGACTTGAACAGCCGAACGATATGTTATTTAACGCTTTCATTGATTCGAAAACCTGCCAGCGGTACAGTACTGTAAGTTGAAAGTATTTCAAACTTCAAAAGTTTCAAAAATGACCAATACATTCAAAACCATAATCGAAATAGAAACCGGGAGCAAGGCCCCCGCCCCGGTCTTTTGAGATTTTCAATTTGTTATAAAACAAAATATCGCTTGGTCACACCGACCGGTCGCACTGTGCATCAAAAACATAATTGCAATACATTGAACATTCAACATGATGTACCACTTCATAAATATATTTCAAAAATCAAATCAAATACATCAGCTACGTACTGCTGTAGTATCTATCCTTCGTGGTAACTATTACACACGTATCGTACTTTGTATTGTGTACCCGTGTACAATAGACCAAATTAGACCTACAATAGTATCTTCGAGTTAGTAGTCTACTCGTCTTCAAACCTCGCAGTAAAATTTTATTATTTTATTAAAATAATGTTGAAAATGGGGGGCAATAACTATGAATTGGAGTATCCCCTCCCCCCCTGCTCCAACCGAACCCCAATCTTTCATTGCTCATCATTTCTCAAGTTTCCGTCCATAACAAACACAAAAACAACAATGGCGACCTCCACCAACACCGCTGCCGCGAATCTACCTGGCAACGCACAATCCAATTTGGAACCACTTTCACCAGAATACTTTCACGCACTCTCAACATTCCCAGCGCAGGAAGCAGATCTCCTTCTCATTGCTCCTGACTTTAGTGATGCAACTTTTGCCAGTCGCGTGGCTCCCGCTCAAGCTCTCGATTATCTCAATGCTATTGTTTCATTATCGCCGCCAGCATTATCTTCTTCAGCAGTATCAGCAGCATCAGCATCAGAATCACAAGCAGCAGCTTCAAGAACGAGAACAGGAAGCTTGAGCAGTGATTCCGTCAAACTATTTCTCAACATCCGCAATGCAGCCGCCATCCTCGCAGCGTCACCCACAACCCGCCACCAAATATCCACCTGCGGAATCATTCCCAAACTGAATATCCCCAATAACCCGTATGCCCACGTGGAATTCCTTCAGTGCTGTATACTTGCCAGTCAATACCGTTACGCCCATCGACACTTTCACACCTACGGCAGCAAGGGCTCTGACAATGCGAGTGCGAGTGTCCCCAATTTTCAAATCAACACGGAGGGAAGCAACACCAAGAGCACGGAACTGTTTTTAAGATATCATTATCTACGTGGTATCATACTCTACGCATGTAATGATATCCAATCCGCTATTTCCGAGTGGAACCACTGTCTCTCGGCTCCGAGTATGGTCGTGAGTCAAATCGCCGTTGATGCGTATAAGAAAATGGTCCTGGCGAAATGTCTCGCTTGTCAGTATGACGATGAGGAGGAGATGGTAAATGGTAGCAGTGGTAGTGGTAGTAGTAGTAATAGTATGAAAGGAGGTATATCCGTATCCGTGTATAAACTTGTGGAATATGTCGCGGCGATGCCCAAGGGGACGAGCAATGTCGTCAAACGATTTTTCAATGTTAGTTCTGGTGGGGGCATCACGGCGTCTTCGAGGGAGAGGGAGGGAGAGGGTGTGAGAGATTCGTTGGAGAAGTATCATGATTTGTTGAACATGTTTTTCAAGAATGATTTCCAAATTTTGAACGTCCTTGGCGGCGATGATCAAGATTCCGGTGCTGGTGCTGGTGCTGGCGCCGATGTTAGTGCTGGTGCCGATGCCGATGCCGGCATTGATTTGAAACCAAATGTCTTTCAAGAGGATGGAAATACTGGAATGATTAAGCAATTGGTGCCCATTATGAGGTGGAGGAAATTGCGAAGCATTGCAAAGATTTATTCTGTGATTCCGCTGCCTAAGCTATCTGCCAAACTCAAGTTAGGTCAACAGGATTGTGTACAATTTCTTATTCAAGTGGCATTGCGACAGGATACAGACGGTGAATCAAAATTCAGGGCGCTGATTGAGTTTACGGTGGATGATGAGACGGACGTCATTTACTTTGATGAAGAAGGGAATGGGGGAGAGCTGCAACTGGAGGGAAAGATTGAGAAATGCATGGCGTTGGCCAAGAGGGTGAAGGATTTGGATGTTGCCATGGCTTCATCAGCAAAATACCAGGTGAATGTCTTGAAGAGTGTGGGAGAGAAAGATGCGAAAGGTGGCGGAAATAATGATAGCCGGAGTGTCATTGAGATATCCTAGATGGTGGCATTGGTAGACACAAGCGCATGATATGAATGGTACAGTACCAGGTACCGGTGCAATGCGCCATAAGAGACACCACATTTGTTAGAAGCCCATGTACGATAGAAAACCACATGAACAAATGATTTTGACGTTACTAATTACAACATCACAATAAATACATGTGTGTAGGTACAGTAGTGGTGTATACAAAAATGATTTCATTGAGACTCTGGTCGATGCAACTATCATACGTGCTTGGAGTCATCAGATTCAGGATAGGAACGATGGAATTTCCCTTCCTCTCTCAGTTGAGATTTATTGGGTAGATCAGTATCACGTTTGTCTTTTGATTCATGAGAACCTATGATTCCATGGTCCTCTTCTGCCGTATGAGATGCAGATCGACGCAACCCACCTTTTGGTTCTTGTGAGGGAGAGTACTGCTTGTATGCCTTATCGGATCCTTTACCTTTATCCTCCTCGTATTCGTATGCTAATTGTGAGGGAGAGTACTGCTTGTATGCCTTATCGGATTCTTTACCTTTATCCTCCTCGTATTCGTATGCTAATTGTGGGGGAGAGTACTGCTTGTATGCCGTATCGGATCCTTTACCTTTACCCCCCCCGTGTGCGTATGCTACTTGTGCGTGAGAGTGCTGCTTGTATGCCTTATCGGATCCTTTACCTTTACCCCCCCCGTGTGCGTATGCTGCTTGTGGGGGAGAGTAATGCTTGTATGCCGTATCGGATCCTTTACCTTTACCACCCTCGTCACTAGCATTTCCCTGGTACATGACGCCCTGGTCATGTTCGTATGCTTTAGGAGTTACATGAGGTTTCCCAGAATTCTCCTCGCCATGGCCAGACTTGCGTGGTTGATAATGCTCGTTTCTTGTTTGAGAACGTCCTGAAAGGGTAGGTTTTTTTTTACCATAACGATCATCGTCCTTGTATGCCTTATCTTGTTGGTGCGGTTTAGGGGACTTACCCCCCTTGTGTACTACTTGTGCTTCAGAGTCTCTAGAGAAACTATCATTTTCCTTGTACTCGTACATGTCAGATTCACGATTCCTAGCATTCTCCTCCTGTGTGTGTGCTCTAGCAGGGGGTCTTTCATCATGGTCAGACTTGACCGATGAATAATCCTTGCTTCTTGTCGGAGAGGATCCATAATCGTATGAAACACGCGTTTCACGTGCCCTTGCTGAGGAAAGTATTCCAGCAACAAAAAGCAAAGTTCGAAGTGGTGTCATCTATTTAGAATGAAAGAATTGAAGTTGCGTAAGTAAGTTTGTGAATGAGAAAATTACAGTTTGAAGTTGTGTAAGTTAAGGTTGAGAGTCAACGTTTGCGTGGAATAAATATTCATAGCAAGTTCATAGTCATAAACATACCTTTTGATTGTTCGTCAATTGAAGATTAAGATATAGCTACTGAGTAGAATTGGATTGATGATCAGCTGATGAAAGTGGTAAGCAAGTGATTGCCGTTGTGCGTGTTGATTGTGTGTGGGTGGATGCGAAAAATGAAAATATTCAAACAATAACATTTTAGGGCTCAATTTCAAATTTGGTTTGCATTTTTAAAGTATTTTTGAATGTACAAGAATGTACAAGAATGTATATGGATATTTGTCTTTCGAACGTCCAAAGTGTCTCATGGTGTTAGAACACCCTGTAAACTGTTTCTCAGGCTGAGAAAGAAAAATGCCAAACTCACTTTGAACTTTGAAAGTAAGTTACAGCTTCACAAACCGCCGAGTTGAAGAAGTTCTTACTAAATCTACACGTAATGGATACTGAATGCAAGGAAGATTTAAAAATGGGTGACAGATGACAGCGGTATCAGAAACAGACCTTTACTAGAGCTAGGGTACTGTAACCAGATCAGAGCGGTGCGGTAGGTAGGATAGGATAGGATAGGATTTGCACCACCACCCGCCAAAACCAGTTCAAAACTGGAAAGGAAGGGGTTGCAATCTGGACGAAATCAATTGTCCCCCCCCATCCATCTCCATCATCAAGCCACTCATTTTTTCAAAGCGCCGCGATGCAAACCAAAAACCCAAAACAGTCAACACATCAAAGAACAATAACAATCTTGGCTGATCATGTCATCTACTAAACCCCAATTCTCATCCCCTCTGACTAGAGATCATTTCGGGAAAGATAAAAGAACGAAATCCAAGAAGAGGGATCCCAATCACGAGCGAAATGAAGCTAAACGAGCAAGATTGCAAGCAGAAGATGATGAAGAAAAAAGGTTAACCAGTCTCCTGTTTGGTGGTGCTGCTGCTGATGATGGCAGTGCCTGGCATGATGGCGACGACTCCGATAATGAAAGAGACAATCAAGAAGATGATGATGATATGGTGGAAGATAATAGTGGAACACTTTTTCAGATTGACCGTACAGGAACAAAGGCTGGAATAGATAGCGACGATGATGACAACTCTCAACGATCTTCTGGAAGTGGGCATGAAAACGATAGCCACTCCCTGGAAGAAAAAGAAGAAGAAGAAAAATCGGCCTGGGTAGACGACGATGATGAGAATTTGACTATATCTCTTACCAAATCAAATCGCACAAAAAAATTACGTTCGTCAATGGTAGAAGATGAGATCCAAGGATCATCTTACGAGAAAAAACTGAGAGAAAGGTATGAAGCTACTACATCTGCAACTTCCCGAACAGATTGGGCTACTCTGCCTCAAGATGACGATGATGATGATGATAGTGGCAGTGATTCAGACGAAGATGCAATGACTAGCAAGCTCTTATCTAGCACTGCGCCTCTCTTGTCGAATAATAGGCTGCAGCCTAATATTTTGAGTGTCACGCGCTGTCCAGATGCCAATGTTGGACATTACAACAGCAGTACTGTACAAGCTGTACAATTTCATCCTGGTAGTGACGAGGATGAACCACTTATGCTAACGGCAGGGATGGACAAAACGTTGAGATTCTTCAAAATTAACGGAACTGAAGGGAGCGAAAAGATTCATGGCATTCATTTTCCACATTTACCAATTCATAGTGCGGCCTTTTTGGGTGATACAGGGAGCGTTGTTGTCAGTGGAAGACGCCCATTCTTCTACATCTATGATGCTGCTGCTGGAAAAGTAAGTCATTGTTACTGTCTATCTCATCGCACTTTGGTTGCCCAAACAACCAAATGATTGTAGGTGATTCAAATGTTTTCCTTTCTCTCAATCTCAACCCATATTTTTATCTCCTCGCACCAATAGATCGACAAAATCCCTCGTATCCAGGGAAGAAAAGAAAAGTCTCTTGAGAAATTCACAACCTCACCGGATGGAAGCCTCATCGCATTCTACGGAAACGATGGGTACATTATTCTTGTGGAAGTCAAGTCAAAAATGTGGGTGGCTGATTTGAAAATGAATGGAAGCGTGAGGGCTGTGTCTTTTAGTCCTGATGGTGATTTTGTCATAGCCAGTGGCAGCGATGGTGAAGTCTACAGGTATGTTTCACAGTGTTAAATTTCTATCGACAAATATGTTTGTTCCCTCACCTAATTACATCTTCTCCTTCTTTTTATGCAGATGGGATATCCGAACAAAGAAATGTGTAGACAGATTCAAAAATGAAGACGGTACAATCTCGTCTTATATTTCTGCCACTTCCAGATTCCTGGCCGTTGGCGCAGAGAGTGGCGTTGTCAACCTTTATAACGATACTAGTCGGCCATTCCAAAAGCGATCTCCTGTAAAGTCTATTTTGAACATGCACACTTCGATTGATTACATGAAATTCAATCCACAGGGAGATATACTGGCCATGTCAAGTCGGAGGGAGAAGGACGCCTTGAAGCTAGTACACGTACCAACCCAAACCGTGTTTTCTAATTGGCCTACTTCCAAGACTCCATTAAGCTACGTTTGGTCTCTTGACTTTAGCCCTGGCAGTAAGTTTATGGCTGTTGGAAATGACAAGGGAAAGTGCCTCCTCTACAAGCTTTCTCACTACAATGACAATTAAAAAATAAACGAAGAATTGAATTACTTTTACATCTTTTTTGGAAAGACGGTTCTGACATCCCTCCACCAGCTCATCAAGAAGGACTTGTTTCGTCCCCACTACGTATGATCCATCACGCTTAAAAAGAATATTTTAGAATGAATGAATCATTGGATTATTTTTCTTTAAATATTGCATTACGTTTACTCCTCTTCTTCATCATCTCCGACATTACGAGTGTAAATACGCTGAGCTCTAGTTACGCAAACAGCGCGGATCTCTCCATCCTCGCACATCTGGTTGAGTGCCCTTCTGCAAAGACCTCCATTAATCTTGAGCTTATCAACAACAGTAGAGACGGTGATAAGCTTCATCTTAGGAACCTCAGCTTCAAAACGCTCCCATTGCTCCTTTGAGAAGAGAACCTTGTTCTCAACCTTATCGCGGGACTTTCCCTTTGACCACTTCTTCTTCTTTCCCTTACCACCGGCCATGGCGGCGGCCATTTTTTGCTCCTTCGACTTTTGCTGAATTTTAGGCGGCTGAGTATATTAAAATATCATTTAGATTAATTCCATTGCACATTTTGTTCAGTGTAATTGGATCAAGAGCCATGGAAATAGCGATAAAGAAGGTGTGAGCATTCATGTGATAAAAAAGGTAGGGACAGACAGACGTGTTCGAGTGTCAACCAACACGAAAAGTGTTGATGAGACTTGTTCCAACCACCTCGAAGCCGCTCAAACTACGGCCTCGTGCCATCGCAAGTTCAGGTACAGATGATAATGTTGTTTCCGACATAGAGGCTTCTAAAACGACGGTAACGCACCATGGTAGAGGTTGATCTAGTTGATTTTCTTAAAGATAAGGTTTAGTGTAGATCTGCTTGAGCCTCGCGCTAGCTGCGCAAATGGTTGTGCTGGTATAAAATGTACGTCGGAAATTACCGTACAAACTTAGTAAGGATAAAAGTAAAAAGGGAGCTACCGAACCCCCCCCCCTTCTTTTGTCTTTCCTTTCTCTTCTTTCACTCTTTCACAAAGATTGAAGATTGGAGATGATTGGCCGCCGGAGAAACTTCAAGACAATGTGGCGATTGAAGCAAATTTCAAATTGGAGGTTGAATTTGGAGAAACTTCAATCATTGAACATTCTGTACAAATTCCAGTCTGCTTTTTTTGGCACCTCGACAGTTTTTGTCACCTTTTCCTGGTCTTGGTTCGTCTGTTCTGGGATTTGTAATAGCAAGGAGCATGACTGTTCTGGAATTTGTAATAGCAAGGAGCACGAATATATTTTAAGTGTCCATGCAGAATTAAAGACAATAGAATAAAGGAATTGTAAACCAACAACAACAACAATTGAGTTGCTTTCACCAGCAAACTTCACAGCTTTAAAACAGAAACAGAAAAAAATTGTGAAGTCCATCAAACCTGTGAAATGAGCGATAAAATTGTCATAATTTCAAATTGCTTGGGAGCTGTCCCTACTGTAGATACCAGAAATCAATATTTTGTTGGGGAGAGAGTTGTGTTAGTACGGTAGTTGTTCGTCGTCTCTGCAACGCACCATTGGAATGATGTCCGACTGAAAAGGCTTTTAAGGGGCCAAGCGAAATGACCTTGTTTTAAAATGCATAAATCGTGAATATATATATCTATCTTTGAATCTGTGAAACTTCAAACTGTTCTTGTGGGAAACTCTGCCTTTTAGTTGCTTTTAGCAGGAAATCCGTTTTATTCCGATATTCTGAATTCCTGGAATCAATCGTCGGTCGTGGGAAATAAGTAAATTATCCGAGATCTCAGAAAAAGAGCGTTTTTGGGGTTATGTAAATGACGGATGGACTAAAAACCCCTACTATTGGCCTCGAAAGTTCAATCACTCAGCAGGTAACAATGAACAAAGAATCTGTTTCAGTCATCACTACACTCTACCAGTAAGGTCATTCATAGTGCTAACGCTTCAAGTTTTCCGAGCCTTTTGACACTAATCTGATTATATCGAGATGGATGTCCAACAAATTGAGTCCTCCACAACAGAAGAAGATCATGATCGGGGAGCACTACAGCCAATTAAGAATGAAAACGGCATATGGTCACCGCGCACATATACAGTGTATGAATCCGAAGGCAGCGACAAATCGTTTTCTTCGTCGATATCCTCCCTCGGCCATCACGGAACGGACTTTGAAATTGATATGCCTAAACTTCGTGATTGTGAAGAAACTCAAGACTGCACTGTTGACGGTACAGGGGGGCAGGATAACGATGATGAAACCGCCATGATGATGTCGAAGATTTTATCAACTCAATCCCGCCTCGGTAGGAAAGAATCCACCTTTGGCATATCTCTATTGAAACGAGCTACAATCATCGAATCGATCAAATGGTTGGGCAGGCATGTACCTGGGTGTGCACTCAATGAAATTTGTCAGCATGTCTTTAATTTGGCAAACAAATCAATGGAGACTACACCAATGGTTTTCCCTCATGTGTCAAGGTACTCGTCAGCCTTGTTATTTATTGACATGTCCGGTTTTACGAAACTGTCGCAACATCTTGATGTTGAGAGCTTATCAAAGGT
>Ga0115005_10003890_pt1 | contig 11945 bp, 19 predicted proteins | sample ArcOceMetagenome_FD_87163 | JGI IMG/M metagenome (GOLD analysis project Ga0115005, IMG submission 87163) | Marine eukaryotic phytoplankton communities from Arctic Ocean - Arctic Ocean - Greenland ARC118M Metagenome | ecosystem: Environmental > Aquatic > Marine > Oceanic | place: Arctic Ocean...
AATGGCCGGTGGTCGAGAGAGTGCCCCTTCTCTCTGTGGTGCGGTAAACTGGGCAGGCATAGTGCTCGAGAGCCTTCTTGTAGTGTGAGGTCCAGGCAGGATCTGAAGCATGTCGAGGCCAACCAGCAGCTAGGTGTGGTCACAACAGGACCGGAGGTAGAGCTTGCTCACGAGCACCAGCTGCCGGTTCTTCGAGGTGCTGGAGCTTCTCCGACCAGCAGCTTCCTTCAAGGAATAGCCCAGATACCAGGTGCCCGCTGCCAGGCTGGCTCGAGGAAGTGGCTGATCTCTACGCCACTGCTCCAGTTGCAGAGGTTTGAGTTAATTCAGCCTCGAGCTCGACTTTATCGACAGGATATCCATATTTCCGAGCGTAGTCTTGCTTGGCTGCCGTAAGGAATGACTGAGGGAAGAACAGGCCAGAGATCCAAAGGACATGTGACAGAGCTCCAGCAGCTATCCAATCGTCAAGCAGCTTCGTACGCGCCTGAAGGTCTACGATCCAAGCACTGAGGGGCTTGAGCGATGGATACGCACGCTATTGCCAGCGTGCTGGTACCTAGTTGCTCAAGAGGCTGCTAAGAGTTGCTTCGGTCTCCGCTGTGGTCACCACGAGGCCTTGAAGGGCCAGGATTAGCGCCTCTAGACTAGCATGGACCACCTCGAGGAGCGTGTTATACCTTGCGACCTCTTGGACTAGCACCACATTCATTGACTTGGTGTACGCGAATGGGAACTTGGTCCTCACCGCGGTCACATCAAACAGTGCTCTGACCTTCTCTTGGAGTCCCTGGATCATGCGCTGCTGGCTCTTGGCAGCGTTTGGATCTCCTGAACCAACTCGTCCAGGACTGGATGATGATGACCTCGTGGCGCAGAGAACGTGATCTAGTACAGCATCTGCCTCAATCAAAGCCAGGTTGATTGTCGCATTGGGATGAAGGCCAACTAATAGAGGCGATTCTTCAACTGGAAGGCCAGAAACATACTCAAGCAGGTCTTCGAGGCCAGGGCGCTAGACGATGCTGAATTTCTGGATCTCTGGATGATCAGCGCCAGAAAAGTTGTAGCCGATGTCTTTGCTTTTGTCGATGGCCTCTTCACAGAGGAAGTCCTCAAGGAGCGTGGTGAGTGTTCGTCGATCCAGATCATCGGTGACTCGGCCTCCATAGTTGCACTCTCCTGTGAGATATCGAAGCGCCTTGAGAGGCAGAGACTCAAAAGTCTCTAGCATCAAGTGCAGCTGTCGCATCGACACCCTGAAGTCCGAATCGTTGAAGTCGTAGCGAGAATTCCAACCCAAGGCACCGAACTTTCGCCTCTCCCTAACAATCGCGTGGAAGAATGCCAGCGAAAGGAAAAGTGGACGCCATCTCTCGGGCTTGGTTGATGATTCAAAGAGCTCCTTGTCAGGTTTTGAGCTCAGGACTTGGCGAAGGGTGCGGGCTAGGGAAGATCTGATGCCCTTTGGTGGCTCACTCGTGAGCTTGATAGAACTCTACAGGATGGAGCCTGGGAATGTATCGCAGCTCATGGAGGTGAGCCATAGCCTGAACTCTGGATGTGGAGCCTTTGGACGCTTTTCAGCAGCTCCGTCAGCCCCCTTCTCTGTGCCGCTGTAAATCGTTTTCACGAGGGGCTGGAGCTAGTCTACTATCTGAGCGAGCTCCGGCATGAAGCTTGGAGCCAAATGGCAATTCTGAAGCACCACCCAGCCGCCATACTGCCTCATCTCTGCAATGGTTGATCGTGCCTTGGCTGCCTGCCCCTTTCCTAGTGATATCTGGTGCGGTATGCGCTGTTTATCCTCAGCTAGTCTCAATATGCCCTCCATTGGGTCGTTGCCTGGTGTCAGGAGCAGCAGAATTGGTGCACTAGGCTTGCTTCTGTCATCGTAGGTCCGCTTCAGAATCGATGGGGCAGGGCTGACGAACGCCGGACCCAATGCTCTTTCAATATATCGACTGACTCCAGCCACTGCAAGTTCCGGCTTGAGGACTCGTAAAAGAAGAATGGCAGAGAATTCTGGGAGCTACCTGTCTGCAAATGGCTCTGGCACAGGCGCAGCTTGAAGACCATCTGACTGAGTTTGCTTGTGGATGAAGCTTCGCCATTCTTCTGGCTGGTTCTCGATCTCCTCTGGCAAGTTCTCGAAGCAGTCGAACGTGGCCAGCTCAAGCACACGGCGCCAGCACCTGTCATCAAGGAAGTCTTGGCACGAGGGAGGGAGCGGCGCATCCTCTACCTCGCTGCCTGCTGGGAGCAAGCCCGTGAGCAGGTAGCTGAGCTATTCGGTCTCGACTGCGAGTCGTTCTTCGTCTTTCGCGTGTTGTACGAGCTACGGCTGCCTCGCTCGAGTTGACTTTCCTCTGTCTGTATTGTTGTCATGGCTGTTGGTCTCACTCCTCTTGCTGGTCGACACAGGGCCTGCCTTTCTTGATCCCAGGAACTTGGAGGCCGTGCTCATAGCCTTGGGCTACCCAGCACCTCCTCCGCTTGCTTGTTCAAGCAGCTGAAGCTATTGACGGAATGCCTCAGCTTCCTCATCATCTGCCAACGCACCACGCACCTACTCATGGACCTTGACAGCGATCAAGAATGCGAACGCGAGTTGATGATGACCAAAAATACTCATGGAGACGCTCTCGAAGAGCAAAGCCCTGAAACGTTGCTTGAGCTGGATGCCTCTCAGACCAGCGTCGCGTTCACGTGTCTCGTCCGCCATCAGCACCATGCTCTCTGTAAATAGCTCGCTAAACCATCTCATCGAGAACTGGTACATTGGATCCAGAGACGACAGGCTCTAAATGGCAAAGAACAACCTTGCACCATGTACTGCCACAGGCCTGAAGGCCTTACGAGAGGCCTCTATCCGGTCGCCTAAATGTTTGGCTGATAAAAGCTTGTGTGAGATGTCGTCGGTGATCCGTTTCGACTCATCGAGGGAGTGCAGCAAAGTGTCATCTTCGAGAACGTCATCTCCTGCTTCTCTGAGGAGCTTGAGGATCTCACGCTCAATTTCTGACTTCTGGCGCCTGAACTCCAGATCCTGCCTGTGCAGGCGATGCTTCTCGTCTTCTTCTTTCTAGCATTCGCTTTTGCAAACCAGTGATAGCAGCTGCGCTTGCAGGCCCTCTTGGGTGATGGAAAAGTTGAGAAGCTGCACCTTAGATTGTATTGCTGGACTGAAACGAGGATTGCTATGGCCAGTGAACATCAAGAGTCTGAAGTCGTCATGATACTCGACTTGGTTGTCGTCGAACTTGATGTATCTACCTCCAGCAATATGATAGACTTCTCTGCCAAGAAGAGAGAGCAGAGCTGCTGGCCCTTCCAGCTCTCCGACGTTTTCATAAATCACAGCGGCTCCGCGCCCAAGAGCATACTCCATCGTCCTGGAGATATGCTCGCTTGAGGCCTTGATTAGGATGTAATCATGTTCTAGATACTCCCGCATAAAAGCCAGGGCTTGCTCCTGTGGATCGATGAGAAGCGGCCACCTTTCAGCCTCAGTCACCTCCAGAAGGATCATGTTCTCGGTCGATACGCTGTCATTTGGAATGCCGCACAGTTGCCACCTCTGCATGCGCTCAACATCACCGATGGCATCTCGAAGATCAAAATGAGGGCTGGCTGGTATAGATGACGTCTGAGCAATCAGCTCGCGCCACGAACCTGTCACCAGACGCTGACGATAGCTGGCCTCAAAAGGCCCAAGGTAAGTAACAGCACAAGAAGCGAGCACCATGTCGCCAAGAAGGGCCGCCTGCTCCTCGCTCAGCGTCCTTACTGCGGTCAGCCAGTTTTCTCTTTCGCTTCCAAGTGAGGCCATGAGCTAGGAGGCCCGTTGCAGCTTCACAGCACACTGGTCTCGCTGGGTCAGCAAGCTTTGTCGCTCTGTAGTCGACCCCGCGTGCTCAGCAACGAGGGCATCACGGTGGGCCACGACCTTCGCGAGTGCCTCCTGTTTTGCCATGAATTCAGCCTCTGTGACCTGCAGCTTTGCCTGGGCCTCGCTGAGAGCTGCACGCCGAGGTCTCACCTCTTTGGCAATTACGTCATACTTGCAGACGGCAATCACCCACTTGCAGATCCCCTCCGCAGCCTCAGAGGCCTTTCGAATCTTCTCAGGAACGAACTCTGGATCTGCGAGATAGCTTTAGATGGCAGCAATACGTTCAGGTGGAATACTATCCTTATCATATTTTTCAAGATTGTTGAGAAATTTCTTATAGTCATTTAAGAGTTTCTTCGATTTGTCCCAATAATCTGGCACCTTGGCTTTCTATCCACCCTTTCCAACGACTTTGTCGACCATTTTTGGTTTCTGGCCTAGCATGATGCAGGCGGCTTCGAGAGCCAAGCGTATTGGCTATGGTGGTTGAATGAAGGACTTCATCGTCACGAAGTCATTCACCTTGAGCGTTCGGAGTGCACGCAAGGCAGCATCGTACAGAGGCTGAGCTTCTTGTAACCGTAGCTCGCATTCCTCCTTGATGGCCTCGGCCTCTGACTTCTGCTCGGCCACTATCAGCGCCTCCGCAGCCATCTCTTGCTGCGTCTCCTCGACTTCTTTTACTTCCTTATCCATCTTAACCAAGGCAACTTCTACTGCTTTTCCCTTCTCTTCCAGCTCCGGTCCAAGCTTACCAAGCTCCTCTTCGAGCCGATCGATGGTCTGCTTTGCCTCGTCCAGCTTTCTCACGCCTGTGCTGTATTGGTCTCTTTCATGTTGAATACGAGCTGACTTCTCGGTGATGAGCCGCTCGAATAGTAGAAGCCCTTCACCAAACCTTGCTGGTGTCAGATAGACGACGCGACCGAGTTCTTCCTGGTATTGCTGAGCTGCTTCGACGACTGTTTGGAAGATGCCAACAAAGAGGGCTGCTAGAACGTGAATGATTGTCTTTTGTTCGTCCTTGGCAGAGGCGACGTGTTGATCATCTGGTGAAGAAGAAGCTCGTGCATTCTTTTCATCGTCAACGGCTTCGTGAGTCGCTTCACCATTTTGTCGATCAGTTGAATTTGAGCTCACTCGATTGGCATCTAAGGATACCTATTATTCAACTTATTTGGTGATGCTGAGCTATGCAGCGAGGAACGGGCTCTCTCTCAGCTGCGCGACGGCTACAGACTGCAGTGCCTCCGCTGGCCAAGGAAGAAACCAGTCGATGGTGGTACAGTGTCCAAGGGCAGGATATCTGCGCAGATGCTCCCTCAAATCGTCCCCAGCAGGGCTCATTGACAACAGAACGTGGACATTATTCTGAGAACGCCGCGAAAATAGCTGCAAAAGATCCACACTGGCTGCTTGCTTTGATTGCTTTGCCACTTCAGCTCTTATCTCTTCAATATCATCTTGAGAAAATAGATTTGGTACCTCTCCCGAGTTTGTGATGCTGCTGACGTCCTCAATTGATCCAGCACAAGTACCAGCCTCTGTAGCAGTCAAAGCAAAGACAATGGGCCGGTCATCGACTCCAGCCTGCTTGAACATTGCTTTCATGTCGTCCAGCCACTCAGTTCGCCCGTAGTTCTTTGTGAATTCGATCTTAAAGAGCGAACAGTCGTTGATGAATCCAGCCAGCTTGATCAATGTGGTGCGGCCGTTGCCACCGAGGCTGACAAGCAGACCGTGACCCTTCGGCTTCTTCACAATCCGTGATATCCTGCCGAGATGCTCAATCATGTACGCGAAGAGTTGGAGCCCTATCAACTGGGCCTTGCTGTGGGCCTGGTTGTAGACGGTGATGATATTTGAGAGAGCGTTTTTAACAGAAGTGCTGGATTGCACCAAGGTATAGTCAGCCGAACGTGCCTACGCGAAGTTGCAAAACAGGAGTCCAGATGGAGCCATCTCTGGCAGACCAAGGTTGATGAAGTCTCCTGGGTTATCAGGGATGACCGCTTGCAGCACGCCCTCGACCACGAGCTCATCGTCCTCACACACAAGTCGGTCGGTGAATACTCTCCTGCTCTCGTGAACCCAGAGCTTCTGCAGGAGCGCCTGCTTGTTGGTCGAGGTCTCGACGGTGGCTGCCTCCACCATCAGCATGCCGTGCATGAGCTCAGCCAGCTGCCTCACATTGAACTGATAGTGGCATTTGGCTGGAGTCGGTAGCAGAGCCTTACGAACACGCTGATAGAGAGCAACAGAGAGCCTCGTGATTGTGTCAGCTTCATTCCTCCAAATAGAGTTGTGCCTTTGCAAGCCATGCGCAAAGATCTTTCCAAAGACGTGCAACATGGTCTGCGCTGAGAGCTCTGGCATGTTGACGAGGCAGAAATGCCGCAAAAGCCGGTTCGTTGGGAGTGTCCTGCCTCCTCCAGGAAGACCCATCGCTGCCATCATGACAGTACCAACGACCTTCTTCAGGCTTGTGTCCTTGAGGTCGAAGACTGAGCCATCGACCATCAGAGTCCGGATCAGTTCAAGAGGTGGCTGGGCGCCATATTTTTCTCTGGCTGGCATGCCCATGTCGTCAAGGAAGATCAGAACTCGCTTTCCCTGAACCCTGGGTCCAAATACGCCCTTTCTCTACTTCTCTAGCTTGCTTTCAAGGAACTCCTGCACACTTGTGGCTGAAGTGGTGGCTGAGAGTACTAGTTGTCCCATTTCCCATTCTTCCTGTTTCAGATTGCTGAGGTATTCCTTCACCACCGAGCTCTTGCCGCTGCCAGTGCCACCAAGCAAACAGACTGGCATCGAGCGCCTTGTGAGCTGGTCGATCAAGTAGGTGAAGCGGAGGGTGTCCTCAGTGGGAATGAGCACAGAATCGGAGTGAGAAACATCATCGCCTTCATCGTGCACCTGGTTCTCGAAGGAACCGCCTTCTATAGCGCCATTCGTCCGTTGCAGGAGCCTATCGCTCCACTTCGACCAGGCTCCAGTTGTTGAATCCAGGTAATGATCATGCAAGCTCATCCCAGGTGGAGCAAGGGCATACCCGTCTGTCATTAGCTCTGCTATCTCGTGCTGCTCGCTGGCCTGGTGAGTCAGCAGATCGCTGAGCTCGCGCTGAGACTCCGATGAGGACAAAAGTGCTCCAAAGCCCCAAGCCGCTGCCATCAAGAACAAGTTGACGACCTCGGCCATTTCATGCTTCTTCCCTTTGTTGTCTGGGCCTCTCTGTAAGGCAGCAAGAGTAGCAGCAGCAACCCCACCACGAGCTTGTTATTATTATTATGTCATGCCGATTTTTTGTGCTCCGAGCCGTTGAGCGGCTTCTTTGGCCTCCTGCTTGTCACGCTCGCCCTGCTCCTTCTCTGCCAGCGTCGCTCGCGTGTGGCCTTTGAGCAGCATGGCCTCAAGCAGGTTCAGGAATGACCTGACGAGCCAGTTGGCTGACACTCCTGGGTGTGCCAGGCGATCAAGGCCTTCAGTCTCGAAGAGCCACTCCAGGGCAGGTGGAACCAAGCTCCCAATGAGCGAGGCTAGGAGGCCACCTCGCCATTGTGCTCGGAGTGAGGGAGGCAGCGCCTGGATCCAGGGTTTCGTCTGTACTTGCCAGCCAAGCTTCTCTGGTGTGAGGTACACCATCCCACATCTGGAGACTGTTGCTGGAGAAGCTTCGAGCAGATCTGCTACCTCGAATACCATGGCCATGCGGCTGTGGAACTTGATGATCTCTCCCGATGGCAGACAGAGCTTCTTGTTGTCATCAAGGACCGTATTGAGGTTCTCAACCCAGACAGCATCGACAGGGCCATCCAGCGTGATCCAGTGGATGGCTTGAGATTCGTCAGATGCGCTCTCACGCACCACCCGTGCGAGGACGCCATCTGACCACTCATGAGTCAATGGGTCGACATCGCCATAGAGCTAGCCTATGGTAATTGCCTTTGGGTTGATTGAGTGGATGTTGACTGACTCCTCTGGGCTGAGATACTACAGAGCACCTGCAAGGGTCCAAAGCAGCTCTGTCTTGCCCGACATGGTGGCCCCGACGAGCATGAGGCCATGTCTAACCTAAAAAGTCTGATGAAGCTGGATGGCCTTTTCTTCAAATTCCTTTGCGAGCTCAAGTTTGCGACCTTCAGCAGCTTCCTTCAAAGCATTTCTGAGCTTTGAATGATCAGGAACTCGATTGGCAATATCTGGAAATAGATCTGATAGGATCGCCAGAAAAAGAGGCACATCTTCAGCCACGAATTTTGGTACGCTGCTTTCTGAGATTGCCCTGCAAGCCAAGTAGACCTCATCTTCAGTCGGGCTCTCTGCCTTCCGCCGTCCTGCAGCTTGTATGATGCTCTTCACTGCTCTCATTCCATAATCGTAGTGGGACTGAGAAGAAAGCTGCTCACTTGCCAGCCTCAGACTCAAAGTGATCTTCATGCTCAGCTCTCTTGCCTTCTGGAAGCCAAATGAGTACAGAGAGATCTCCGCAATCATGGCATAGTTGGGCACCATCATGGCTACTGGTCGAAAGAGAGTCTTAAGGTTATCTGGCAGCTCAGATCTTCCGGCGTAGCCTGGGTTCATTGTGATGAAAACCGCACAAGTCGGATCCAAAAGCAAGGTATCGCCCTCAAAGGTGAACGCTGCTCGAGGCCGCTTCCTCATCAATGCTGTCTAGATCTGGAGTATCTAGGATGCTACGACAGAGAGTACCTCGACCTCAATCCTGTTGAATTCGTCAAAGCAGGCCCATGCTCCACAGCAGGCCAGCCCACGAAAGAATTTCCCCATGGTCTCGACGTCCAGCTGCTCCGAGCAGTTGAAGACGAGGCACTGCTTCGCGAGAGCCTTGGCCAGATCCTTCGTCGTCTCAGTCTTGCCAGTGCCAGCAGGTCCCTCTGGAGCACCACCAAGACACAGCTGCAAAGCGACCATAAGAGTCCTGAAACAGCGGTCTGTAAGCGGTGTGATCACGAGCCTTGGCTAGTTCCCCAAATACTCAAAGCCAAATCGTCGAGTCGCAGTCACCATTTTGGCCTCCAACTCCAGCTATGGCGTGGTGCTTTTATTAATACCTTTACCAGGTACATCATAGACCACATAGTTCCTCAGCTGTGCAATCCACTCGAACTCCTCTGGGTCGCTGACGCCACTCGACAACAGCTCAGCGGTCACATCCTTGGCGTGAACTCCCAGCACGATCAATGCTCCGAGCGTCTCAGCGTGCCGATATTGGTCTGCTTCGTCTCCTTCAGGCTTGCTCCTCGTGAGAGCAACGAGCTCACGGAGCCTTGCCTCTTCGAGCTCAAGTGCTTTTTTCAGTGCAGTTGGGTCGTCCTTCTGTCCACGCAGACCCTGATTCTCCACCATGGCTGTCCAGCGACACTAATCCAGTGCAAGCACGATCTACGCAGGCCACTTGAAGAGCCATTCACTTCTGCTTTACGTCTCTTGGCCCTCCAGAGCACCAGCAGCTGAGGCTCTCAGGCTCATTCTCATCGCAGTTTCCACATCAAGGAGCCATTGCTCAACAGGTCGGAGCTATGCAGTAATCTCACCGTCTTCGTCTCCTTCATGAGGCTCTGGCATCCCGAGCAATGGCACAAAGCTGGGGAAGGTGACATGCTCTCCAAGTCTTGATGACATGCCCTGGACTTCAGCCGGCTCCTCAGCGATGGTGATGCGGTCGATACCCTCGAAGATCTTATGCAGATATGGCTGAACTCGTGCTGGATCTTTCGCATGGCTCAAGATCTGGAGCAAGTCATCGTTTGGTAGGAAGAAGAATCTTGGTAAGGCCAAGCGCTTCTGAGTGAGATAATCAGCAAGCCCTTTCTGGACCCTGTCAAGGGTCTCGTTGCAGCTCTGGAAACTTTCCATGAGCCTGCTTTGGAAGCAAGCCTCGAGCACAAGAGGGCTGAGCAGTGTGCTGCTCATCGTACTCCGCCAAATCTTGTCCACTCCCATGAAAGAGCCTGTAACGAGTGGCAGCTACGCCTGGATATCCGGTGAAGTGAATATTGGTTGGAGATACAGCCAGCCTCTCTGCACCTTTCCCCATTCTTCAAGGACCTCCTAGACCCTGATCAATGTCGATTTCCAGTAGTTCACCTCTGATCTCAAGAATTTGACATATGGTGAGCTGGCAATTGCCATCGTCTTGAGGATGTGCTCGTCAAGCAGGTCCCATATAGGCTCGGGCTTGTGCAGCAGATGAGTGTCGGTATCCTTGAAAGGGACGAGGTCGAATCTGATATTGCGCCATTCGTCCTTCATGGCCTGAATCTGCTCTTCCAGCTTTCTCTCTCGGCCTGCGAAATGGCTGATCTCGTTGATCTCGTCTGCCCACTGCATCACCTGCTCGTCTCTGAGCTCTGCCAGGCTCTAGTGGAGGTCTGAATCGATTCGCAGGCTAGGTGCCGTCAAGGCCACGATGCTCTCCCAGTGCCGAGTCTTTAGGTGAGGGCTACGAAGGGCACATATGAGTGGAAGGTAAGGCCTGAAGCCTTCATATCGATCTCTGAGCTCCGCTGCGACGTGAGCGATGGCCCTGAGCTCCTTGAACTCCACCTTTTCCAGTCTCAGCAGCCGCTGGCAGGCGTCGGTGACCTCCTCGGTGAGCTAGTCACGGTCAATATCACAAAGAGGACCTTTCATCCACACATTGATTTTGTCAAAGTAGCGACGAGCGAGGTGCCACAGGTCGTGGTAAGGCAAGAACTGGTCTTTGAGCTTGCTGATATCAGTATAGTCTGTCGATCGCACTCCAAACAGCAGCTCTCTACTGTTTGAGAGCTCAGCCGCTTCGAGACAGCGCTCGAGCTTTTCCTCCAGCAGGGCACATCGATTAGCTGCAGTGTCGTGCTCCTACAAGGCCTCGTGTCCTTAAAGAACGTCGAAGTCCAGCTTGCATTCGTCGATCGCTCTCGCCAGCTTCTCATTCTCCGATCTCAGCTCGACAAGGAATCCTGCCTCAGCTACCTCGAGACGCTCTCGGCAGTCACCCTCAGCCTCAGCAATCTTCAGTGGCTCGCTGAAGGAGAGCACGAAAAACTTCCGGACCTCATCCTCAGGCCTTCGGCAATGGTATTGTTCGAGAAGGTTAATCTGGGCGTTGACGTCCGTGATGACACCCTTGATTCTCTGTCTTGCCTCAGGTAGACGTTGAACAAAGTCTTTAACGTCACAGAGCTCTTCGATGTTTCGAATTCTTTCATTATTCAGGACAGCCAAGCTATTCTGAACCTCGACCTCGATCTCCTTGCTTGTCTTTGTCATGCTTCGCTTGACTCGCGTGAACAAGACGGAATTAAGGTCGTCAATCTTGGCGACGAGCTGATCCTTGAAGCTCTGGCAGTGCAGTACGATAGGGCCGAGGCGGAGTGGCTCCTCGAATAGGAGCTGCTCAACGTGCTCCTTGGCCTTGGAGAGCCGTAGAAGCTCCGCAGCGAAGTGAGAGATCCCAAAGTCTCCAGCCTTGAGCGCCTATGCATACTTCTTGGTATCCTGGCCGAGGATCTTGGCATGGTCTGCCAATTGAGCCTCAACTGCTGATGGGAGCCGAAGCAGGGCTGTGAGGCGAGTCTTGATATCAGCGATTGCTTGAGGCACCATATCTGAGAGGCAGTCGGGGAATACTTTGCTGCGGCCTTTGGGCTCGCTCTTCCGTGCATAGCCTGTCTCTGGTGTATTAAGGCAAGGGAGAGCCGTGAGGCTTTTCGCCGCCTCCTCGATGAGCCCGAGGAGAGCAGCAGTGAGCGAGGTCTACGTGGGCCAGAGCTCTACTTTTCTCTCTGATGCGTCTTTCGACTTGCTGAAGATGAGAGTCATCTCCAGCTGAAAGAGCTGCTTCTTGACTCTCCAGTCCAGCACAGCATCATGTGAGAGAGCGGCGATGTCTGCACCTGAGATCAGGGTGGCCTCTTCGAGCAGGCTCTTGCTGCAGCCGGCCTGGACCAGCTGATGTGCTGTTTCTAGGTGAGCTAGCATTGCCGACGTAGATCTTTCGAAGCATCCTCTTAGCCCTGTCTCATACTGCATGTTGAGA
>Ga0115005_10003891_pt1 | contig 11943 bp, 12 predicted proteins | sample ArcOceMetagenome_FD_87163 | JGI IMG/M metagenome (GOLD analysis project Ga0115005, IMG submission 87163) | Marine eukaryotic phytoplankton communities from Arctic Ocean - Arctic Ocean - Greenland ARC118M Metagenome | ecosystem: Environmental > Aquatic > Marine > Oceanic | place: Arctic Ocean...
CAAAAGAGAAAAAATTTAGACTATTTTATGATGATAGAGGATGCTCTGTGTTGAAAAATATGGGCTTAATATCAACGATTGAATTTTGCAGAGAAGATTATGAGGTTAAAGAATAATGGATGATCGTGTAGATTTATTTGCTTTAGATTCAAAAAAGAAATTAAGGAGGTGGTCTGTATGGAGCGAAGGAAATATGCTTTGTATGGAGTACGGAGAAGTTGATGGTGAAATTCAAGAAAATTCTGAACCCGTCCCTTTTGGTCTTGCAAACCGTACTGAAGGCGAGCAAATAAAAATGCGTATGCGGAGCAGAATAAACAAAAAGCTAGACGCTGGATACTGTAGAAGCGCACAGGAGGCCACTAGCGCAAAGCGCACCAATTTATTAGGCTATGCAAGGCCAATGAGTGCAGTTGCTCTGAAGGCACTACAGGACGTCCCATGCGGCGACCTGTTTTTGCAAAACAAATACGACGGACATAGATGCATGATAATAAATGACGCTGGAAAAAATATTGCTTATTCAAAAAGCGGGAAAATTATTGATAGCATTCCAGAAATTTTAGAAGAAATAAATATTCCTGAAGGGGTGATTTTAGATGGAGAGCTTTATCATCATGGAACAGCACTTCAAACAATTTCTAGCTGGGTTCGCAAGCATCAAGATAATTCAAAACTTTTGACTTTCGTTTGCTTCGACGCGGTTATAGAAGGCTCCTTTGAAAGAAGATATGAATTTTTGAAAAGACTAGATCTAAACGCAAATTGCAAACGAGTTGTTCTAGCACCGACAGCTAGGCTCTATGGAAAATTCAATGTTCTTCCATTGTTGAAAAAAGCTTTGTCAGAAGGATATGAAGGACTGATGATTCGCCAGCCAGACTCAGAATACTTAGACGGACAAAGAAGCAAAAAAGCCATAATGAAAGTCAAAAGAAGAAGCACTGGAGACAGCTTTATTCTGGACGATGAATTTCTGGTCACGAATATAATTCCGTCGGTTGATGGATGGGGAAGGCTTGTTTGCGAAACAGAGCAGGGAGTTAAATTTACCATTTCGGCTCCTGGGACACATCAAGAGAAAAAACAAATATTGATAGACAAAGAAAAATATATTGGAAAGCATATAAGAGTTGAGTTTGAAGAATACACAAAATCAAAAAAGCCTAGAGAGGCTGTTGCTGTTTCATGGAGAGAAAAGCATGACGAATAAATCTATAACTTCTTTGAGCAATTCTCAAAGAAACGAAATAAAAGAAATGAATCGTAGGAAGAATTTAAAACACAAAGACCCTTACGGAAAAGCTGTCAAACAATTGGAAAGAGAAGAAATAGAAAGGCAAACAAAAGAGTTTTTAGAATCAGGTAAAAAAATAAATTTTATAGAAACAGGAGCGTCCGGAGAAACTGATGAAATACTAACAGCAAAGCAAAAGTATAGACTTGGAGCGGAGCAAAAAGAGGATAGAGAATATAGAATAAAAAATAATAAAAATTAATCTAGAATCGTTTTAAAATTAGAACCTTCAAAATGCGGAAGATCATTAAAGTTTTGGTCTTTGGTGCTTCCGTTACCGTTCCAATCTGCTCCGCACCTCAAATCAAAACTTATAATTCCTGCTTTGACAAGCTCTCTATGTTTAGCAATTACTTTTCCAACAAAAATATAAAATGCTCCGGAGTCGCTCCAATCTAATCCTGAAATTTTTGTATACGGACCAGCATCAACAGCTTCACTTGGAAACCTATTGTGTTTGCTGTCCGGCCATTGCACAGAAGAAAATTCTGGATAAACTTTATCTTGTTCTTCTTGATTTCTATGTCCGCAAATAATTGTATGATCATCTTCTTTTAAAACTTCATGGAATAAAATTTGAAGTTGTTCATGGCAAGTTCTTAATCTTGAAGCACTTATTGCACTATATTTATTCATTGTCGGAATCCTTTTGTCTATTCCAATTATAAAAAACAATAGACAATTCAAAAACTGTTATCAAAGCAACTATTACAGTTGCTTGAGGTCTTTCTATTTGATCAAATTTTACATAAGTCATCCAAACAATAAACGTCACAATTGCTTGCGACCAATGTAAAACAAAACGTCTGGCAAATTTATGTTTGGTGTATAGAGTAGAAATAAAATCACTCATTTACACTTCCTAATTTTTTCAATTCTCTTGCCCAATCTTGAAAAGACAAAAGTTGATTTCGTACTTCTATACAAGTCGCATAGTTGTTTGCGATAACTGGAAGTAAATCAACATCTGTAAATTTTTCGGCTCCTCCATCAGTTGCGCTGGAGGATTCGGAATCTTGGGACAATCCTGTTGCGCTGTTGTGGATACGCACGAAGGAAGCAGGAATATCACACTTGCCAGAATTAGGACTTTGAACATATTCAATAACCTTTTTTACAACTTCAACCTTTAGGATTTCAGACTCTTTATTTCTTTCAATATTTAATAGAGCAACATTGTTCATCAACTCAAATCCTAAACGCTCAATTTCTCTATTTGCTTTTTCACTTTTTAAAATTGACTCTGCTATAGCCTTATCTTTTAGTGATATTTTATTTCCGTAATACATTGATGAAAGTTTTGCTCCTAAAGAAAAAGCAATTGTCACAACAACAATTCTAGCTATCAATAAGACATTCATTTTTTCTGAATAAATTCCATGTTCAAATCATCTTGCCTTGAATTTCTATCTACCATTTCATCTTCCATTCTAAAAACATGACGCGACAAATTTTCTTGCCTAAGATCGCTTTCTCTTTGCATTGATAATAATGCTTCCTGCGTAGTGTTTGACTGTGCATAAAATAAAAAACCAAAGATGCTTCCAAAGACAACAACAACTCCAATTATCAAACTTCCAATTGCAACCCAATTATCTTCTTTTGGAGTTGATAAAAGAGAAAGCTGTTGAATAACTCTGTTTAGATTTTGGCTTTGATTTGCAAACCCTGCTGACTGCTCTTTTCCTAATCCATCCATTCCTATTTTCAGTCCAGCAATATCTGTTTTAATTTCTCCAATGTCTCTAACATTTTGTTGAGTGATATTAAAATGATAAGCATCCCCACTACCGTCTTCATTTTTGTTGTCAGTCATTCTTCTATTCCAATTCATTGAGGAGCCTAAAATTATAATGATTTAATTCGTTAAAATTCCAAGCTGCAATTCCGTTTTTCTTTCTTCAGTAATAAAAGATTGAGCGACTAAAAAAGTATAATAATCTTCAACTTCTCCAGCGTTAATTATTACTGCATTAAGAGGAGGATTTACAGAAGGAATATTAGATTTTATTCCGTCTAAATATTGCCGCCATTGTTGCCTGATTTCAGCAGAAACAACTTCCCCATTAATAAGCGAACCTACTACGTATGCAGCGTTTTCCGCTTCTTCCCATTCAGAAGGAGAAAACGTATTTGTCCACTCTGTAATCGTTAAATCTTTTCTATAAATTGGGTCCGGTTCTGGAGGAGCTTCAAAAGAATCTCCAGACAAATAAATCCATCCAATTCCCACTTGAGGTTGACTGGTAACATCGACCCAATTTCCCGCAAAGGTTTGAATTATTTCTAAGCTTTCACATGGCGTAACTCTAACGACAATAGAATTTTCAATTAACGCAAATTTCAACATTTTATTTTCCTTAAAATTCTATTAAAACAAAACCGTTACCGCCAGCACCGCCAGCAGCACCCACACGGTCTGAGCTGTCGTAATCTCGATAAGCACCACCCGCACCGCCACCACCAGAACCCATAGTTCCTGCTAATCCAACATTACCATCTTCATCTATGGAAGTTGTGCCTGTTGCACCAAAACCTCCGAATCCGTGAAGAGAATGCCCTCCTCCTCCTCCTGCTCCTCCCCATCTTGCACTTGCACCATTTGGAGCCCCTCCTCCATTGTCTAGGTATCTCCCCATTGCGGACACAGCAGGATTGCCAGCAGATTCAGTTGCTTTACTTAGTCCGCCCATTTGACCAGCAAGAAAATTAGATGCGTAAAGCTCATTTAACACTGCGCCTCTACCGTTATTGGGGTCTTGACCATAAACAACATTATTAGTTTTATAACCCTTTCCTCCTCCATACCCTCCAGCAACTCGCAAAATATCAACGAAAGAACCTCCCGTTCCGATTGTTACAATAGAATCACTTCCAGTTCCTCCATAAAGTCCGTTGCTTCCAGTTCCTCCTGCACTACCCGCAACTCCTCCTGCTCCTCCACTCCCGACCCCTATAGCAAGAACATCTCCGGCTGAAACAGGATAAGCAATTCTCAAAATTGCTTGACCGGAACTCCCTCCTCCTGCTCCACCAGAACCATAAGTATTACCGTTTGGAGTTCCACTACTGCCACCTCCACCGCCACCCGCTTGCGCTGTAATATAAATTAAAGTTGTTCCAGCAGGAACAGTCCAATTTTGAGTCGAAAGAAACATATTCGCCCCTCTAGTCGCTCCCGTTATTGCTGTGACCAAAGCAGCTTGATCTATAGTATCTGTTTTTGCTTTTACTGCATTTAATTCTATTTGTCGCGCTCCTAAAGTTTCACTAAGTCTAGAAGAAATTGTTGCGTCTAATCTATTAATTTTTGTATCTGTACTTGCTGGAAAAATATCACGCAAAGCTTTTAAACTTCCTGTAATTCCTGCGAATGGTCCTAAGCTCATTTTCTATACTCCCTTTTTAAATCCAAATAGCTGTTGATACGATTCCATCTTCTATATAAGCATAATTCACGGTTCCTATGCTTAAATAACTTGTTCCGCTATTACTTGAATATTGATAAATTTGTTGCGCTATACAATTTTTTGATGGTCCTGAAGTTCCATAAGTTTGAGTTGTTCTAATCCAATCATTTACGTTTTTATAAAACACATAAGTAGGATTTGAATTAGTTCCTCCGCTTATAGAATAATTCCAAAAAGGCATTGCTCTAATTATGGAACCATCATGAACAGCACTAAGATTATTTCTTATGTCTACAATAATATTATCTGCATTCGATTCATTAATAATTGGTCTATCGTTTTCAAATTGAACATAAGAACTTCCACCAACTGCTGTCCAATTTATAGCAGTGCAATTAAAATCGCTGTCATAAACAAATGATTCTGTTCCTATCCCTTTATAGGAACTTCCATCATCTGAAGTTTCCCAAAGAATAGAAGTTACGCTATCGTTCGCGGCATAAACAACATTTCCTCGAACAATAAAATTTCCATTTGTCCAAATTATATATTGAGGTTGAGTTACAGTTCCATTGCCAGTAGTAAAAGAATAAACATAACCAACTCCAGCAATTCCAGAAATAGAAACATCCCGTACTGCCATTAAATTTTCTCTAATAAAATCTACTGTCTGTAATACCTGATCTGTTCCAACTCTAGGTCTATTATGAATATATAATTCTACTGTTGAAGTTCCGCTCCAAGAAGACCCTGTACAATCTCCTGAAGAATTGTAAGTTGATGTTTCAGTGCCTATTACAAGCGTTATTTCATTAGAAATATAAGTCCAGTTTATTACTAAAGCTCCGAAATCATTCCAAGATGTAATGTTTGCTCTTATCTCATGAATCACATTCTCAATTGTTTTTGTATAAGAAATTCTTGATGGTTGAGAATATGTCCCAAGTCCGTTCAATGCTCCGTTAGTATAATTCCATCCTTCAAAATTTCCTGATGCAATTGCATCTCTCAAAGCAGATAAACTTCTTGCAGTATCTAAAACTAAATCTGTTCCCGTTTGATCTGCTATAGGAAAATGATCTTTGAATTTGTTATACACCTTCAAACCTCCATACAAAGTCTTGCAGATTAATTTGAACACCATTAAAATCAAACATATAAACATCAAAAGTGTTTGGAGTAGAAGCAAAATCAACTTCATCAATAACGCAGTAAGCAGCAGCAGCAGAACCAGAATAAATTGGAGTTGCTGTTATGTTTTTATATGCGGCATAAGTTCCAACAAGAGGAACAGTTCTTCCTCCCGTAGCAGACTCAAGAGTTCCTGTTTCATTTCTAGTAACTGAATCAACTCTATAAAGTTGTTCTTGTAAATCTATTCTTGTTAGTCCTGCTCCTATGAATTCCATGTAAGTATATCTTGCTATAGAATTTACAGAAGAAGCTGTATATGTAGTGTAAGAACCAGCAACAGAAGTTTTCAAAGCAAATTTTTCAGCAACCGCTCCGGCATATAAAGTTTGTGAAAAAGTTGTTCTCCAAGTTCCTGTCACATCTACTGTGAAATCTCTTATTCCGCTTCTGTGTTGAAAGTCTGAAGAAGGGACAGTTTGCTTTGAAGCAATGGCTCCCGTAGTTGGAAGAAGAGCACCATTAAATAAGTCTGCCCAAGTTTCTGTCCCTGATGATTTAGAATAAATTATTTCATAAGTTGAACAACGGACTTCTTTTGTTCTATGAACTAAAAGATCATTCCCTGTAGAGTCTGTATAGATTCCATTTCCAACTAATAAAGTTTTATCATCTAGATTTACAATTACTGAAGAAACCCTTCTTGGATTTGCAGAGAAGTTTCCAACAGAGTCTCTTGCCCTTATTAAAAAATCATAAGTTCCTGCTGGAATTTCATTTGTTGTATAGCGTAAAGATGTGATCCTGTTTAAAACAACATGATTTGAATCATCCCATAAAAAATTAACAGGACCATATTGAATTTCATAATCAATAATGTCTAAATCAATTGCAGAACCCCAAGACAATCTAACTTGTCCACCAACTTCAAAAACATCAAAAGAAGGAACATCACTTGGAGCCGCACTTTTTCCAGCAGGAGTTCTATTTATAGAGTTTGGTGCGCCTTCAAACAAAGAAGTTACAGCGACAACTTCAATTGTATATTCAACAGCTTCTTCCAATGGTCCAAATGCAGTTTGCAATCCTGTTTCAGAAACGGAGCCAACAACAACTCCTCCAATTTTAAATCTAACAACATAATTTCTAGCATAAGGAGAAATAGATTTGTTCCAAGTTACTTTAAATCTGTTATCAAACTGTCCATTTTTTCTTCTGTATATTTCTTCAACAGCTTGTATGTTTTGAACTTGCGGAGGAGCAACGTGAAGCGGAAGAAGCGTATCAGGATAAGTTGGTTCACTTTCTAAAATGCTAGAAAAAAACAATGGATCATATTCTTCAAGTTCTATTTTCCAATTACCAGCAGACGTTTCAACAAGAGAAACAACTTCCATCAATTTATTTGTTAAAATGTTTGAATAAGTTATTGAACAAATATCCCCAACTAAAATATTCAAACCTTCATCAAACAGCTCTACAGAAGCTCTTAAATCAGAAATATTAGCTCTATTATATCTTTCTGTTGCTTCTCTTTTTGCGAAATTAAAATCATTGCAACCAATAAAATTTACTTTTGAAATTCTTTCAGAAACAGTTGAATCAGGGTTTACAACTGATGCCTCCTGTTTTGAAAAATTATCATTTATGTCAGTGTAAGAAACAACCACTTTACTTGGAATATTTTTAGATTTTTCTTTGCTGATTTTTATAGAATTTATTTCATCATCACCAAAAGTATGGCTTGTTGCTCTTGCTTCTTGCCTTAAAAAATAAGCTACTCCTGCATCATTTAAAATAGAACATCCCGCATAACCTCTAAAGTATTCAATTGTGCTTTCCATGTCTTGAACTTTGTTTAGAGTCACTCCAATTGATCTTCTTGATTTTGTACTTTGAGGAAGTATTTCATTATTCCAGTTGGCAGCTTGCAGTGCAGTAGTATTATCAACTGCTTCTCCAGCTTCATCAAGAAGGAAACAAATTATGTCTATTGGATTATCAGTAAATTGAGGTACCCCAAAAAAAGCATTCAGTATATTTTCAATTTGCGCTCCATAAAAATAAACTGTCTGTCCTGATGTTGATGAACTTGGTCCAGAATAAAATTGAAAATTATTTGTGTATGTTACCGGAGCAAAAGTGAATGTGGCAAGCCTATAAGTTCCAAAATCTTTATCAGAAAAAAGTGATAATGCACCTACGGATAAAGCGTTTGTTCCTACTGTTGGTAGTGATCCAATAGCTCCTTCAATAACCGATGAAGAATTTTGTGTTGCATCGTAAACTTGAAATCTAAACCTTCCAGAAGTTCCTGATTTATAATAAATAGAAATTGCGTAAATTATAATTCCTGTTGTATTTGTTGGAATTATTTTTGCTGCTGAAGCAACACTTCCTCCGGACCCAACAGTTGTTTCTACGAAGCTTCCTACTTGAGAACCTGTTGCTGCAACAGTTGCAGAACTTATGGCAGACCAGTTAGTAGGGTCTACGGAATAAGGAACTAAATTAATTGATGAAGCTGTTCCTTCTGTTTTTTCAAGTGCGCTAAACAGCCCTTTCTTTTTTATTTTTAAACCGTTTATATCAACTTCAACTCTTGGAAATCCGTTTGATATTCCAGAAGGAACTTTTAAAACAATGTAAGCGAAACCAGAATAATTATTCGTAAATTCAGAACCTAAAGCTTCAACAAGAAATGGAGAAACGGATTGCGTAGTTGTTCCGGTGTAATATTCTATCCCTGCTCCTAGAGCAACATTTTCTGTTTTTAAAAATCCATCAGTAGAATTTATTTCGATTCCGTCTATGTACACACCATTATATCCACCTATTCCGTGAACAACTGCCGGAGTAAAAGTAGGTTTTATTAATGGACCTCCAAACGAAACCAGATAAGGAATATATAAAAAATCATCTTTAGGAAAAGCATTCCAAGGCTTGGCAAAAAATCTATCTCTTCCTAAAACTACAGGAGCAATTTCATTAGTTGCTAGTATTGTCTGCTTTTTTATTTTTTCATTTTGTTCTGATATTGAATTAACAACAGGAGCAGGAACAACTGGAGTTGTCCTACGGTTTGGATAACTCAGTGTCACCCATTGTCCTTGGGAGTTTTTGTGTTTGAAAGTAGCCATATTAAGAAACCTGAATTATGGAAACCTCCACATCATAAAAGCCTCCAACAATAGGAACAGAAACAGGAGAAGAAGCGAAATTACAATTGTAAGTAACATTGTCTGCTTGAAAAGTGAAAGTGAATGAAACAGCTTTATTTTGAGTGTAAAAGTTATTCAATTCTAAAAGTTGAGCATCACTAAGCTCATGAATAATTTTACCTTCCCTCCATGTTTGAGAATAATAATTTCTGATTCTTGGTCTTCCACTAAGCGATCTAGAAACTTGAATTCCATCATCACCGGAAAAACTTGTTCCTATTAATTGCGGAAGATTTGTAGGATATAAAGCCATATCAATTCACCAACTCAAATTTTTCATCACCCCATTCCACAATCTTTCCTGACGTAGCAAGATAAGTAGCACCATTATCAGAATTGAAATATGTTTTTGGATAAAAACTAGAAAGCTTTCCTTTCGGGCAAAGTTCTAAAACCACTTTGTCTTCAGACATTGATTTAGGATTTAAAATGCCAACTGCAAGAACTACTGGAGTTGTAAAGGCTCCGCTTGAATCTCTGTAAACTATAGAAATTGTGCATACAACATCTACTATTTTATTTTGAAGAAAAAGAGAAATAGCACTATTACTATAGTCTAAAAGTTCTATTGTCGCTTTTTCAAAACCTGCATTGCCAAAAGATATTCCCTTAACTGAAAGGCTACTATCTAAATATGGATGCCCAGAAAAACTAACTTCCGGACCTTCAGAAATATAAGAAGTTGCATTTTCAAATTCTATTTTAGCAATGTGAAAAGAAAGATTATTGGTCTTTGCTATTTCAGTTTGAATTGCAGTGCTAGTTACTCTTGTCATCCTGTTACTGCTCCGCTTGTATCTACATTCACTTCAACAGTTGTTGGAGTTCTTGCTGCATCTAAAATTATTGTTGCAGCATTTAAAAGAATATCAGCAGCATCCCTATTTATTTTTCCGGTATCATTTAAAAGAGTTCCAACAGAAGTCATAAGTGCTTCTTGAGAATCTTCAACAAGTGCTAGGGTTCCATCTAATGTGTCTTTAACTATTATAGCGGCATCATCTGCAAACTCTGCAAAATCCGCTCCAAATAATTGTTTGTCTTCCTCTGAAAGCTCCTGAAATAATAAGTTATTAAGCTCATTAACTCTTTTTGCAGCAGCAGCAATATTTTCTGGATTAGTCATTGTTTTTATTGCTTCTAAAGTTGTATCTCTCTCAAGTGTTCTTGCAGCAGTTAATTGATCATCTGTCATTAATTGTTCGCGTATACTTTTTGCAGATGCAGCAAACATTGAAACAAGAGATTCTGTTAGCCTTCCAATTTCAAGAGCAAGTTGAAAAGCAGCAGTTTTAGACATTACCATTGCATTATTTAGATCAGAAAGACTTCCAGCACTTCCGTCATAAGCAACCATTGCATCAACAGCAGCAGAAGTTAATGAATTATAAGTTCCAAGAACTCCATCTTGAGCAATCGCAAAAGCATCTGCTGCAAAAAGAGCGGCATCATCAACAGCATTGGAAGCTAGAATGTCAGAAAGATTTGTCATTGCTTGAGCAAAAATTAAAGAGTCTTCAGTTGTTCCTTCAAAATTTCTTATTAACCCTTCCATAGTAGCGTTTAAGTGTTCTGAACCTTGTATTAAATCCTCTATAACAATTTGAGTTAATGCGAATTGAGCAAGCTCTCCTGCTGTTCCTTCAAAAGCCGCAACAACATCTTTAACTGCTTGATCTATTTCATCGGAACCTTGAATAATATCTTGAGTTGCAGAAAACAAAAACGCATCAACATCTTGTCCAAAATTTTCACCCTTAAAAGTTATTCCAGTATTGTTTCCTATTGCAATTTCTCCCGCAAGATCAGAGCCGCCAAACATTTCTGATATTTGCAAAAGCGAACCAGAAAGCACTCCAGCTAAATCAACATTGTCTTGGTTAAAAGATTTTCCTTCTCCAAAAGAACTAATATTTCCTCCAGTTTGAGAAAGATCAAAAGTTGATCTTCCGCGATTGTCTCCGTTGTTATCTCCTGTAAATAAAGACTCTATAGCAGTTCCTACAAATGAACCTATAGCTGCTCCAAGAACAGGAATTGGAATAACTATTGAACCAACAACTCCACCAACAGTTGAACCAATTCCTGTAGTTTCTCCAAAAACTTTTTCTCCAAGATATGCTCCCGCCATACCTCCGGCAAAATCTCCGGCCATTGTTAATCCGGTTGTTCCTAAACCCTTTGTATAGGCCATATCTCCAAGGCCAGTTAATCCCAAATTGGAAAGACCCGTACCAATAGATTGATACATTCCTTGTCCAGCAGCAGCGAATCCATCAGTTAATAAACTCATTGCGCTTGAAATTTGAGTTGTCATCGAACCAGCAGGAGCTGGCGGTCCCATTCCACCAGCAGCAACTCCTGCTGTAGCTGCTCCAGAAATTGCAGTAGTGACTCCAAGAATAATTGTATTCGCTGCTGCATCTGCAATCATCTTTACGATCATTGACTTAAAGCCTTCAACCAAAGTATCAAAAGCACTCATTCCATCTTTTGCAAATTCAAAAAAGAAATCAGACAAAGTTTCTCTTCTGTCTTCCCAAGCATCTTCAATTTCTTTCGCTGCTTTTTCATTTGCTTTTGCTAAATCATCAACAGCTTTAGCAGCTTCTTTTTCTGCTTCTGTGGCAGCGTCTATTGCAATAGTTTTATCATCAATTTTATCTATTAAAGCTATAATTTGTTTTCCAGCTTCTGAATCTGCTGTAACTCCAGCGTCAACTAATTCATTATAAATTTTCTGTTCTTTGTCTGTTCTTAAAAGTGCATCATATTCTTCTTCTAAAGAATCCGTTACAGCATCAATTTCTTTTTGAGCCTCCTCTCTAAGCTTATTTGCAGCTTGTTCTAAGGCTATTTCATCTTCTAGTGCTTTTGCTAAATC
>Ga0115005_10003892_pt1 | contig 11942 bp, 13 predicted proteins | sample ArcOceMetagenome_FD_87163 | JGI IMG/M metagenome (GOLD analysis project Ga0115005, IMG submission 87163) | Marine eukaryotic phytoplankton communities from Arctic Ocean - Arctic Ocean - Greenland ARC118M Metagenome | ecosystem: Environmental > Aquatic > Marine > Oceanic | place: Arctic Ocean...
ATGCAAATGCAAATGCAAACGAAGATCTTGATACTGCCAATGAAGCCACTCCTCTCCTTGCTTCTGGACGAGGCAGGGTTGTTGAGCCACCATACGAAGAAAGAACTTTTCTTTTCAATTTCCTTGAAGCAAAAACGGATGCAGGTTTGGCATACGAAAGCTTCACAATCTTTCTCATTTTTCTTTCTGTTGCTTCATTTGTTGCATCGAGCCTCTTCCTCAAAGAATACAACTCAGGTTCACTTCCTGAACAATGCGGTAAATATTGCGACGCTTTTTGGTTTGGGAATTATGCTGACAATGCTTTGAGTGGCCTGGGCATTGGTGCAACATCCATTTTAGAGATATTCATTGTTGGAGTATTTACTCTTGATTACATTTTCAGAATTTACACCGCAGATATGCTTGATGACAAATACAGAGGTTTCAAGGGAAGAGTGCGCTTCGTGTTTTCTTTTTTCTCGTTGGTTGATTTAGCATCCACTGTTCCTTTTTACGTGGATGCATTCCTTCTTCCGAACACTGATTTGGCGGCATCCAACTTTCTGCGTATGTTTAGATTATTAAGGATGATGAGAGTAGAGGGGCGTTACGATCTTGCTCTAGGCTTGTTAGACGATGTCATATATGAGCAGCGTGGCATCCTTGCCACTGCCTTGTTCGTTGGTGCTACAGTTTGGGGTGTCATGAGTTCATTTTTCTACTTGGCAGAGAGAAATAATCCTGATATGATTTACTGCGGGGCTGCTCCTCCAAGTTGTTTTGAATCGCAGGATTATATTGATACTAGCTTGTGCGTGACGAACGAGTGGGGATTTGTGGACTGCAGTGCTGCAGGTTGCGATAACGTTGATGGGAAAGAGTCTTGTTGGAATGTATACCGTTCAATTGCCGATGCCAGCTTTTGGACTCTAATGGAACTATTTGGGGAATTCCCTCTAGTTGACCAGCATAGCGCTTTCGGAAAGGTTCTAGGGACATTTACTGCAGTGTTTGCCTGTGCAGTATTTGCTTTACCGGCTGGAATCTTTGGCAGTGGGTTTGAGGAACAGATCTCCAAAAGAAGGGAAGGAAATGCAGCAGAGAATAGTCACGAGATGACTATTTTTCAAAATGGGATGGAAGGGATTGAAGAAAACTCAGGTGATGATCGGGAGATGATCGAAATTGTTGGCGATGAAAGCACCTTCCGTGGTAGAATGTTCAATTTCATCCACCTTCAAACTTCAGGAATTTCAAAGCTATTTGATATTTTTATAAATGTGCTGGTGGTTGGTACAGCTCTCACATTCATGTTTGACACAGCATCGTCAGGTCATATGGCGTTCGATGTGTTCGAGTTGGCTTCTGTCATTATCTTTACAATTGGTACGTGCCGATCCTTGCTTTGAACAGTTCGTGTTTTCCTCCTGCAGTTTCTAAAACTATCTTCTATGCACACCATGTTTATAGAGTATGTGCTACGCATCTACAGTGTAGCTGAGGATCCGCGCTATAAGGGAATCGATGGGAGGATTAAATACTCAAAGGGATTCTTGCCGCTTGTCGACTTTTTGTCGGTTGCTCCTTATTGGATTGATGTCTTTTTTTCTGCACAAATTCTAACATCTTCTTCGGATAAGTCAATTGTGTCTGCTGTTGTTAAGTTTCTTCGCCTGTTGAGGCTGTTGAGGTTTGAGAAGTATACTAAAGCTTTCACTATCTTTGATGACGTTATTCGGGACAATTTAGATGTTTTGGGGGTTACAGCTTTCAGTTCTGCGTTGCTGTGGATCCTTTTCTCCGCAATTCTTTACTACACTGAACGCGATAATCCCAATGACGATGTTGCAAACTACTACAAGACTATCCCTCATGCAATGTGGATTACCTTGCTCAATTTATCTGGCGAGTGCCCTCTTGCCCACTACACGTTTATAGGAAAGGTAATGATGGGTGTGATAGGTCTTTTCGCTACCGCAATTTTTGGTAAGCGATGTATGAATTCATTTTAATTCATCAATGCAACTGTATCTGATCTATTTGTATTTGTTCTGAATACAGGCGTCCCAATTGGTCTTTTGGGAGCGGGGTTTGAAGAAATGGTTGCTACTGAACACGAAGATTCGCCAGATGAACCTGAAGAGACTAGTAACACCAATGAATCCTCTTCAGAAACAAACGGATTTCAAGCATCCTGCTATCGTTTTGTGAACGGAATCGGATCAGTTGCAGCAACTTTATTCGAAGTGCTCATTTACACCTTCATCATTTTGACTGTTACAGTTGGCATCATTCAAACCCTACCCGATAGGAAAAACAACTTTCACCAATTAGAATGGATTGCTGTGGTATTGTTTACCTTTGAATATTTGGTGCGCATGGTTGGCGCTGGCGCAGATCCTGAATTTTCTCATCCCGGAAAGAGCGGAATGAGGTCTAGAATTAGCTTTCTGTTTTCTTTCTACTCCATTATCGATTTGGCTGCTATCCTACCATTCTACATCGCATATGCAATGCCAGGCTCATGGGTCGACGATCATGATGAATACTTGTAAGTGTATCTCTGAGATTGATGCGGTTTTTCTATTGAGTTCTTAACCAATTTGTCATTTCTTTCTACAGCCGTATGCTACGATTGCTTCGACTCCTTAAACTTGACAAATACTTTGCAAGCATTTCTCTCGTGGATGATGTGTTGAGGCTAAAAAAGAATGTTTTGGCCGTCTCTGGTTTTGCAGCAGTTACATTATGGGTTCTTTTTGCTGGGTTGATGTATGTCGCTGAGTTCAAAGACCATTCTATGGAGATTGATAACCTTCCGCTCTATGGATGTGTCGAGAACTGTACTATGTCAGATCGCTACGATAACTATTTCAAATCTTTCCCTCTCACTGGGATTCATCTAACTGGAGATTTCCCACTGGTTGAATACAATGGAGCCGGTCGTATTGTATGTTTCTTTATTGTGATTGCGGCAGTAGGGGTCGTGTCGATCCCCTCTGGTGTGATTGCATCTGGATTTGCTGAGATCGTTCAAAGTAAATCCAAAGCTCAACGGGGCGAACAGGTTGGAAATGTCGGAGATGGTGAGTATCTCTGCACGATTGTCAATTTTCTTTTGCATAATTACCAATTCTTCTAAACGGAATGTCGTCGTTTCCCCCTGTAGATTGGTTTGATATCAAATATCGCGAGTTGGAGGGACAGCCTGCACCTCGTTCTATCTTTGGTCCATTTATAGATTCACTGCAAGAAAATGTCCATGAGTACTTAGACGGCAAAGAAGTGAATGGTAGAGTGGAAAGAACTACGTTTTCCCAGGTCGGCCGTTTTGCCTTCTTCTCTTTGATAATTTCAAATGTGGTTGCAGTTGTCATTGAATCTATACCCGAGATAGATAAATATGTTGGAAATCACAAGGGGAACTTTTTTGACATATTTGAAGCCATATCTGTCGCTTTCTTTACATTTGGTGAGTCTTCTTGATTTTGTATTTTACAAAAATTATTTCCATTTCATCGTCTAATCCTTTTGTATGCTTCGTCTCAAGAATATGTTTTGCGTCTGTTCTCTGCGCGGAAAAGCAGAAGCGCGCTTTACTCGCCGCTGGTATATTCTAGTACTTTTTTTGGGCTCGTGGATCTTCTGTCAGTTGCTCCATGGTATGTTCAATGCTATTTATCAATGACTGGGAACCTTCATGGCGACGAAGCCAAAATCTTCCGTATAGTGAGGATTTTTCGTGTGCTACAGTTAGAGGATTTCATCGTAGCCTTCAGCAAGCTTGATAATGTGTACCGAGCTTCAAAAAGCGTATTGAAAGCTACTGGGTTAATGGCAATCATAATTTGGGTCGGGTCAAGTGCTCTCTTCTTCATATTTGAGCAAAACAACCCGAATTTCCGTACTTGCGACGCATTCGTTCCTCTTGTAGGAACAGAAACAAATCCAGGGTGCTACGATTTTGAATCCACCGTTGCGTGCAATGAAGTCTACGACGGAATGTGTAGTCAGGTTGCATTTACAAATATGCCAAACACAATGTTCTACGTAGCAGTTTTCTTGGGCGGCGACTGGGGATTTGTCGATTTTACTTGGCAAGGAAAGATAGTCTGTATGTTTCTCTGTGTTGCAGGAATCGCTTTGTATGCCATTCCTGTCGGTACGTTGTTTGACAGCTTTGGTGCGGTTCTTGGCCTTGGGGGTGACGACGACGAGGATGAGGACGAAGAGAATAGCAATTGAAATAAGCAGCTGCGGCAAGACCGTGCAAGCACAGAGAAATAACATATAATTCTCGATAACATCATCGCACTTCAGTTCTAACGCTTTCAAAATTATTCACTGGGAAGCTTATCTTAGTATTCACGTTCCTGTTTAGGTATGGAATACTTTCTTTGGCCTAAAACCTTTTTACCTTACATAGTTCACTTGTTTTGTGGGAAAGATAGCACAGGATTGCAAAGATCTACTGCACAGGAAATAATAACTGAAAAGACAGAAGCAAAGAGCAACACCATCTACGACCGAGGAAAGATGCGCTTTATGTCACTCGTGAGAAATTGGCAAAAAAATCTACTCCGAAACAGCAAGCGTCATCCAATCTTTATCAAAAAGTAGACATTATCTCTCGTATCGCTTGCTCTTATGCTCTTATCTCGAAAAACGAGTATGATCTAGGTGTCTATTTTCTATCCTTTGAATCCAATCCCTTCAATGCGCTCTACCCGACCTTGAGAGGGTTTTGCTGTTGTTGGCACATCTCATGGTAGTACTGCAACATATCCCCAGTGAAGGATCCCTAGAGTATTTATAGGCTATAGGGAACATTGCAGGTTGCTCAAATGAATTGTCTAAGTCACGAACAACTTTCCACTGGAAACCAATCCCTTCAAGGCGCTTTGTCCGACCTTGAAATAGACCGTACGATGCTGTCTTTCCTTTTTGTATTTGATTGTAGATGGATCTCATCGAATTGCACCACATACTCAATGTAGGATTCACCGAGTAGTTTTGGTGGACATTACAATGCCTAAACTCGCTCTTGAATGCTTCAAGATCACGTCAACGCTTCTCAAACGCCTTGCCATATGGTTTCAACTGGACTCCCATCTATTCTAGACGCTCTATCCAATCTTGAGATAGATTGCATGGTGTTGTCCTTCCTTTTTGTATTTGATTGCAGGCATTTGACATGCTAATGCACCACTGCCCCAATGAAGGACCCACAGGGTAATTCCAGGTGACATCGCAGTGCCCAAACTCATGTCTGAAAGCTAGTAGCTGCTTGCATCGTCCCTTAACTTTCAATGTCTCGCGCTTCTGCCTGGTATTTGGTGCAGCAACTGCATCCAACCCGACCTTTGTTCGTTTCCTTTTCTGTCTGAAGAACTATCTTGAGATTTCCTCCTTTTTCTTTGAACTCGTATTGATCGCAGCCAGCCGATTCCTTAGACTATCCATTCATATTCTTCTCTAGTATTCATCACTTGGTCATTTATATACTTTTGAACTACACGCTCGTGTACCTTTGCTCTTCGTGCCATGACTTGTTTTTCACACTCGATTTGGCGTCTTGTTCACCAGAGTTTGGATCCATCTTGATCGTTGTGTTGCATCTTGCATCTCTCACTATCCGTCTGCTCAAGATTGGCTTGTTTCAAATGCTAAATTGCGCTCAACACCTGCATATGTAAATGTTAGACAATGATTATGACGTAGTCAGATCACACTTGGAAAAACAATTCAGCAGCGCGACTTACCATATCTCGCTCCTAAGTCGTTAGATCCAATGTTAGGTGATTTATGTCGCTGCTGCAATTGAGCATTATTTCTAATGATCAAATCTAGAGAGGTGCTGCCAGGCAGCGAAGAGAGGCGTAGTATGATACTACTTTACCTATCAATACGTAAGGTGGTATTATTCTGTTCCAAGTATGAATCAGTTCTCTAACTCAAATTTTCAACTTGGTACCATTTAAGGCTTACGGGAGACAGCTAATAAATTAATGTTTACCTGTTGAATCATGACAATCACCAGTGAATTACAGGTACAAGTCTTTTTGAATATATGTATTCCAACGCAAAGTGTACAGACACATCACCGAGGACGACCATCAAATCCCTTTTTATCAACGTCTTCTCAGATCTTCTATACCAAAAATATGTGTACACGTACTTAGTATTTTTGTTTATTTATCAGATTAGCCATAAGGGTGCAGTACCTCTCTTCTTAAACATGTTCTTAATGAATCAAAGATACAAAATCCCACAACCAAACCCAACACTTAAAGACGGCGTCCACGTCTTCCGGACTTTCTGCGGGTAGAGTCACTGGGGATAGGAGTAACATCCTCGATACGTCCAATCTTCAATCCGTTTCTAGCCAAAGCTCTGAGAGCGCTCTGTCCTCCAGGTCCAGGGCTGCGTGCCTTATTTCCTCCGGTTCCTCTAATCTTGATGTGAAGAGCGGTGACTCCAAGAGCCTTGCACTTTTCAGCAACATCCTGAGCAGCAAGCATCGCTGCGTAAGGAGAAGACTCATCACGATCAGCCTTTACCTTCATTCCTCCGGTGACACGTACAAGTGTCTCACGTCCGGAAAGATCGGTAACGTGTACAAAGGTATCATTGAAGGATGCGAAGATGTGTGCTACTGCGAAAACCTCCTCGTCCTCAGCGATTTTGATTCCTCCAATTCCTCCGGTGTTTGATCCTGGCTCAAGTCTATAAAAGGAGAAGTAATGAGTTAGTAATTGTACTTGATGTTTCATTTATTGCATATGCTTTTCAGGATGCGCCTTGAGGTAGAAGCAGCATAGACTTTTTGATAAAAACGCTGCCTCTACATTGGAGGGATTTGACAGATCGGACCCGAGTGGATTGGTCTTCTTCGAGATTGAGTCTGTGAATGCATTTTCATTCAAGTTCCATTCAGTTGCAGTGTAACGTTCGAGTCTTGCGCGGATGCGGCGTAAACTACTTTCTCTTTTGTGTTCCCACTGCGCCTGTTCAAGTCAGTGAAGATTGTGCCACAAACACATATTCGTACTTCATCACGCCCATCTCTTCCATCTCGCACAATCCCTCAAATTCCAAGCCCCACTCAGTCACACCCCCCAGATATTAGTTTAGTTGTTGCGTTGTTATTAACGTTGACGAGTCACATACCCTGACATGTTGATTCTAGTATTTAGGTGTTGATTAGATGAAGAATACAAATTAGCGTATATTCTGTTTCAGATGCTGTTTTAGTAAGTGGTTTTTCCTTTACTGAACCCATTGGGTTATGGGTTGAACGAAGCAATGGAGAAGGAAAGAGAATATAACGTTCTTTTAACGGTAAGTTGAACCAAATCACCTACCCCAGAGGGATAAAATCAACGAACTCTTCTTCCAACGACAAAACATTTTTTAGGTAATCTTCAATCTACAGATTACAAATTACAACGAACAAACATCTAGCTGCTGTAGACAAAAGTACTAACGAACAAATACAACGAACATACAAAAGTACTAACGAACAAGTAACGAATACAAACTTCCTTCACAGAGCTCAAGCATCACATGCCTCACACAGTGGATCAATAACTAAGTGTGTACAAGTACTTCTGAAAAATTCTAAAAGATGGGAATCAAATCAAAATTAAAAGAAATCGCTCGAAATCGTTCCAACAGTCCAAGGAAAAAGAGCATGCTCAACTCCCCATCCTCCTCTCCTCCTCGTCCTTCCTCCTCTCGACGCACCAACTCAGCCCTCTTCGCCTCCTCACCGACACAGATCCAATCGGCATATGCCGGCCGCAAAGAATTCTCAACAGAGGGAAATGTCAACTTCAGAATCCTTGCTTTTGCAGGGGGCATCTCCGTCATTTTAACTTCTTCACTTTCCATTGCAATATGCATTTCGCATTGGGGGATTCTGGAAATGATGATTTATATCTACACCCTACTCTTCGGCGTACTGATTTGTATCCTAGAAGGACAATTCATTAATAACCAGAGGGTGAATACTATTAGGACTGGAGCGCTCGAGGGTTTGCCAGTCTTGAAATATCTATGGGGACGGGGGGTGTTATATATGTTATCAGGATCGTTGCAGTTGTCTCACTTTTCGTCCATGAATGTGCTGTCTGGAGCTTACTTGATTGGGGTAGGATTTTTATTTGTTGTTATTGGCATTCATACGAGGAGGAGGTTGAAAAAGTTGAAGAAGAGTTTGAAGGACGTGAAGGTTCTAAAGAGGCATTTTAATAGATTTGATAGAGACGGAGACGGCGTATTGGACATGGATGAATTCGGGGCCTTTGTTGCAAATCTAACTGGAGAAGATATGGATGAAGATGAATTAGAAGGAACTTTTGGTGCGATTGATTTGAAAGGATACGGTTTTGTTACTCTAGACGAATTGCAAGCTTGGATGAAGGGCTTCAAGGAGGAGACGGAAATTGAAGAGACTGGTGGGACTGGAAACACTTTTCAGCTCATGTAGACCGACGGGAAATTGATGTAATAGTGATACTGTCATCTATCGTCCAGAAGACCTACTGTAGCGTAATTATGAAAGTGTGATCTTACTTTTATTCATACGAATGCTGTACGAGCAGTGGGCGAGCATATAACTTCACAGGTAACTTACTGTACACGCCGTTTGCATGTGTAGTGTTATGAAACAATCAACCATTATAAATATTTTCTTAGCTCTTACCCCAATGTATTTATTTGCTAAAGCTTCGCGCGAGGAAGGAAACAGCAGTGGACTAACTACACGTCCTCCTCCTGAATGAAAAAAATGTCTATAGTAGTAAAGAACAAATAAGAATACCGATACTTGTACTACCCTAATCAAAGAACACTCCACATAGCACTGGCAAAGTACTTGATTAAATCAAGGAAGGAGAATTAAGAATTAAATCTGGCAGCTGCGGCGCCCGCCAGCCGCCAGAGCACTTTGAACTTGGGTTGACAGTTTATGATTTTTACGACGAATGAGAACTTTGACTTTTTTAGTTTAGGTCTGTCACAAAGAAAGGTCACAAAGTCTAGCTTTATCTGTATTGGGTAGGTGGTATGGTACTGTAGGTAAGACACCCTTTCAGTTTTCACGAGAGCCAAGTATTTTCACCTATTTTATTTCACAACAGCAAACAACAAGAAAACATCAACAGGATCTTCCCAAAAGATCAGTATCACCTTCCTTATCTGTCTCCCGTCTCCTAACATACTGCCTTGACGGACCCAAAGATGTCTAAAGTATCTATAAAAGAAGAGGACGTTGCCATGGAGCCGGTTCTATCTGAATCCAATGGCGTCGGCTTAAACGTCCCAATCTCCAACCACATGATGGACGACCCCACACTCCTATCAGCTCTCCTAGAAAACGATGTCGAAATGGGTAATTCCATAAATGACGATGACGATGAAATCGTTCGAGAAATTGACGTATACATATCCCCAGAATTAGCTCAAACCATGCATCTCGTACAATTCCCACTACAACCTGCGACCCACACGGTCAACCCACTCCTCAACCATTTGTCAAAAGCAAAGACGGCCGGGTACAGGCCTCCTCCTCCCCCAATCCCAACCACTGCAAAGGTCAGACCTCAAAATTCCATGCTGGAACTTACTTTTAATATACCCAACCAATCATTTTCAGCTCAACGTCACGTCCCCGAAGTGCTGAATCTCACGGAACGAACGTATGCTTCCCAACATATTCACATGAAAACCCACATGGCGATGGGACTCTTTGACAGTACCGGAACTAGAATTGATTTGGTGCCCCTAAAATCCGTTTTGCAAATGAGACCTAGTTTCCGACACGTAGATGCTTTATTTGATGATACCACGGGAGAAGAAGAGGAGGAATTGAGGCAGCAACAGGCCGAAGATGATAAAGCTTCCAAACCCATCATGTTTAAGAAACCAGAGAACGAGCGTGCAATGATGCAGAGGAAAACATCGTTTGCTTTCAAAAAAGCGAATGAAGATGCCGAGGAATGGGTGGATTTGGATGTTTTTGGACCAGGAAGTGATGAGAGGAAGAATGCCATAAAGAAGGCGTATTGTCCACGAGATTCGAGGGAGAAGACATTGAGGTTTATGAAAGCAGGAAAGGTTGGTGGAAGTGGTGGATATGTGAGAAACTTGAATTATTTACCAAGCGCTACGGCAGAGGAGACAATTGCAGATTTTGTAGCAGGTGGAGAAGCTGCGATATTGTCAGATGATGGAAGTCAATTGCAACAGCCTGAGTGGATGAAGGAATTGACAGGGAAGGTATCGGCATTGATGCAGGGCAAACAGGGAATTCCAATTTCATTTCCAGTCATTCGATCTCGTTTCGATTCATCAGTGTCAGATTTCGCGTTGTTGCAGGCATTATCGGCTTCGGCAGCACTGGTTCGAGGTAATTTCGTTCTCAAGAGCTCAATGATGGCATTGAGTGCACCTGTAGCGAAAGCGAGGGATGTGATTCTAGTTCTCATGGTGAAATATGGTTATGTCCAACGGCAATTGTTGGTGAACGCGTTTGAAAAATCAGGAGAGGATGCGTTTGTCATTACTGCGGAAGTGATCAATTCTCTTTTGGAGATTATTGCTAGAAAAGCTTTGAATGGTATGGAAATGAAGTTAGATGACGACATGACATTTGAGAAGGAATTCCAGACATTTGCTAGAATGCACGAGTGTTACTGGGAGAAGAAGGAAACTGCTCTCTCAGATAATATCAAATTATACGAAGCGCAGATGCAGCTTCATTCGTTGTCAGCTCCATAGCGTGCAAAATTTAAATATAACAACGACTTATAATACACACACATGCGTAATGAATGGCCCGTATAGATATCAAAATTGAAAATGCCAAGTACAAGTAGTCTAGCTACAATTACGAGTAAAGTACATCCTTTCAATCAATCACCAAGATCTACTCCTCCTTCTTAGCACCCCAGGCAAAGGTCGTCAAACTCTCATCTCCAGCACTCTTCCTCGGCAAGAAACTTTCCTTGTCCCCATTCTCATCAGGATTCAACCTCCAAATCTCAAAGATCAAAGTTCCAGCAATGGTCAACCAAATCGCCGTGGCTCCCAAGAGTTTTCCAGCCAAAGGATCAACCTGATAATACTGCCATGCCGCATGCAATGCACTCAGGTACACAGTCACAATTCCAAGAACAGAAGTTCCGTATCTCTTTTCAGTATTATTAATAGTATTCCATATGTCTCCACACGACAAATGTAGCATTAAACTCATGAGAGGGATACTCAAGTATCCATCCATCGAATTGATAATCATCATGGAGGAGGTAGCTCTCAAGGGTCCAATAATGAGCAGCCACATGATGGGAAAGGTAACACCAGGTGGCGTCCAGGATGGTTGGTTCCTATCCATGAATCCATCACTTTCTCCGTCTTCCACTGCCTTTTTACGATCCGGACGTGTATTATTGAGTGGATTGAATACTCTCGATTTAAGTGAGAATACGTAGCACATGAACCATGTGACGGGAGAGGGTAGGGTAGACATTCCAGCGAGTGGTAGGACGGTATCGAGCGTATAGAAGAATCCACTAATGAGCGAGAGCTGTGTGACGAGTGCAATTCCATACTTGGTGATGGCTTCGACATCTAGAACTTGGTCAGAAGCAGGTGCTGTGGAAGTAGCCTTTAGTGCGATGCTGCCACCTCTAGAAGTTGTAGTGACAGTACCAGTAGTGGCTGTCCTCTTGTTCGCTGCAGTGAGAATGGGAGGAGAGGAGAGCAAGGGACTGCTGCGAATGATGCCATTGTTAGACGTGGACGTGGACACAACAGAGTTCACACTAAATGCATGGGTAGCACTTGTGAACAGAGCCAACTTTAGGGCAATATACAACTTCATCTTTGCACAACAGTATGGAGTACACTACTACTGTGTATGCTACTATTTATTATCTATTGGCTTTCAGATGGATGAA
>Ga0115005_10003896_pt1 | contig 11938 bp, 10 predicted proteins | sample ArcOceMetagenome_FD_87163 | JGI IMG/M metagenome (GOLD analysis project Ga0115005, IMG submission 87163) | Marine eukaryotic phytoplankton communities from Arctic Ocean - Arctic Ocean - Greenland ARC118M Metagenome | ecosystem: Environmental > Aquatic > Marine > Oceanic | place: Arctic Ocean...
GGAATCACCGACTTGACTGGGCATTGGAATACCTATGGAGAGGAGTGGCAAGTCAATGCCGTTGATTTTAAGCTCTTCCAGGACAGCACCCGTCATCCTCAATACCCCAACAGCTGCGAATACAATGCCGATGTTAAGAATCATGTCCGCCGTCGTCTAATGGATACCGACAGGGTAACTCTTGAGGTCGCAACGGATACCTGTGCACACTTGAAGGAAGATACTATGCACGAGTTCTGTGTTAATGATATTATGGCAACAGGCGACCTGGACCTTGTCGAGGATCCTTTCTATGCCAACTAGTAGGGTTTTCTTCTCTTTTCCTGCAAGATTCCTGTTTGTGTTGGAGGAGTGAGAGGCTGGTGCCGATGTTGAGTGATTGCCATTGCGAGAGGAAGGTATGTTCCAATTGTGGTACATTATTTGTGCTTACCTGGTACTACAGTACTCCAAATACTTTAATCTTGTGATCATATTATAAAAATATAAAATGTTCAAAAACATTTAAAAAATGTTCAAAAATAAAATGATTGCGTGTAATCGTTGTTATGTTAGAGCATTGTACGTGTAGATGCGTCCCGAGAAAGAATGTGTACAACTATCAGACGTTTTTCAAAAGACAACGTTGATTGTGTTCTACCTTCATTTCGTTAAAAACCATTCTAACCAAATTTAATAGAACATATTCTAAAGTCCCAATGACTTCATGCTTAAGCCCTGGTCAGGTACATTGGTACAAAACCCATCCTCTGATCTTAAGCATTGGGTGATTGCCTCGATAGCATTGGTAATTGCAATGTCAATTCCATTCTCTCTAACGAAAAAAGTCTGAATGGTTGAAAACGAATCATATCAGTCATTCCACACAGTTTGTATCCAACAGTGTTAGAAATGATATTACAACAATACAAGTAGGTTGAATTCAATTTCCAACATTTGATCAAGAGAGAGAAACACAGAACAAAAACACTCACCGTTCCATATTTACCCGAGAGCCTGGTCCAGAAAACATTTGGCAGGGCAAACTTAACCCCATCCCCTACGTTGAAATTAAGCACATTACCCTTTCCACCGAATTCATCAACTACCAAAACAATGTACTTATCATCCTTCTGATCCTCCTTTCCCAAACTCCAGAAATCCCTGATTGCCAAACCGGGAGTGTTGGGATAATTCTGGCACAAGACACGGAGCCTGAAGCCAGTATCTTTCTCGAGCGCACGGATAAGGTCGGACATGCGCTTGGCTTGTCCAGTAGTGAGGAATTTTTCAGTCTGGACGACGACGGCGTTAGGATCGGAGGGAAGGAGTTCAGGTTTGTTGACCGCTTCGAGACGAGCATGGGAAGGAGTTGGGTTGATCGTCAGAGCTGCAGCTGTTGAAAGAGCTGTTGCAGCTGTTTGGAGGACGGAGCGACGGGATGAGGCTTCCATGTTGAGTGATGTTTGTGTTCTGCTTGCAGTGGTAGTGACAGTAAATGCTGTGGATGCATTGCACAGCGATAGAAGGGTGATGAATGATGATAACTTCATTGTGGGTTTGGACACTGGGTTAAAGTTATGCAAGAATATGGGTAGAATAATTACTGTAGTATCTATGAAGGTTTGACAACAATTTAATGAGTGAATTGGTGTGTGGACTGGTGTGCATGAACATTTGTGTCTTGATCCTTGATCGATCACATCAGATCAGATGACAGATGACCTGTTTTCTAAAAAAACGTCACATCCGCGAGTCAGTCGAAACCCCAAGGTCCAATACGGATAGCTAAAATTTAGTTAGGGGGGGGGCATGAGAGAGATAACAGGGCTTTGGACAACCTTCAAAGTAAATATCAGTAACACCGCAAGCAACGGCTCGAGGAACAGACAAAACACAACCCACCCGACCCGTTGTATGATACCTTGGTTGTACATACCTTGGTTGTACCTTGGTTGTACATTCGAACATACTGTACACAGTATTCAGTATTCGAAGAGCACAGACCCGACAACATTATCTTGCGTTAACTGAGAGAGTGAATGAATGGGTGCAATACGAATACGAATTAGACACACTTGCACCTTTACTTGATATATGCCTGGCAACTTTGAAGCTTGCTGCTCTGAAAATAAAATCAAGCCAATAAATGACCATGGAAGAAGTCAACGACATCCCTTGCGGATTTCCAATAGTGACAGAGAAGCGATCGTCTTCGAGCTTCAAACTGCCAACATGTATTTCTGATGAAAAAACTCTTGTTCAAACGAATGGTTCAACTCTATCAAACAACGGACATGCGAGTGTCTCTTTTTCGGATGGAATTAGTAATGGTTCGGATGAAACCCGAGAAGCCGCGTCTTTGCCGTCATTCCCATATGGCCACACGTTTAGGAAAACAATAACAATTCGAAATGAGCCATCTCTGGTTAATGGTGATCATCATGAAAACGAAGAACTAGGAGCGCCGATAAGATTGACTGCAATGGACACGGATAGTGAACAAAACTTTGTTGCCATCATGGCTATTTGTTATCATGATACCGTGGAGAGAACATATCAACAGTTGAATGTAGAGAGTCAAGAGAATGGTCATCAGGAAAGGGGCTCTGATACCAAGACAGAGGAGGTTGGAAGAAATAGAAAAATCTTGGGTACTACAACAATCACAACGGTGGCAGACGTATACATTCACATTTCGCTCGCATCTGAACCATTCATTGGTTCCAATGCAGATGCCAATAATTCTTCAAAAGACACACACAGTCGACTGCATCAAATCACTCTGTCTGCAACCACTTCTACCGAAGAAATAGACGAAACAGTAATAAATGAGAGTATAGAGGAGAAGAAATTTGGCGATTCCTACCGATATCGATATGCAATGTCTGATGTACAGCCACAAATAACATTTTCCTCCAATGCCAAATATTTAGCCTGTATCATACCACGTCCGATTCGTGAACGCGACACCGACGAAAACGAATCTGACAATGAATCCGAATGCGGATCAATCTCCAGCATGGTGTACATTCAACCTGCTCGTATATCCAACCTGGCCATATTCCACCTTGAACCGCAAACCATCGAATATGAAAATGATATTGACAGCAAGGGGACTTCGATCAATGATGTGTGGAGTGAGTTGCCGCAACCCACGTATTTGCGGGCCAATGAATCTTACAGTGAGGCACAACAGGGAGACGCCAATGACAAGCATACTCGGAGGAAGAAACGAAATAGTTTACTCCTTCCTCCTATAGCCACAAATCCACACACTGCAACTTTGGACCCTTTGAAAATATCTGGGGATGATATTACAGTACACTTGGCTAGACTGTTATCTCAAATCACCTGTCTCTGCGATTTAAATCACAACTCAGTAAGCCCACCCACGATCCAAAAGACAAACAACAATGGTACGCTCGCTAGTGTTCCACTCCTCCTCGTGGGATGTACAAATGGGTCCATTCTCGTGGTATCCTACAAAAAAGCCACAGTATTGGGGATGCTGCATCATGGGCACGAACGGGGGAATGCACGCGCCAGGCCCATCTCGGCTGCAAATCAGGCAATGTCTTTGAATAACATTCCTTCCGCCCGTAATCAAAAGGCTGTTGATCATTGTACTTGGGATGACCGCAGTACTGGTTTGCGGGTTTTGAATTATCATGTAAATGAGCGAGATGGTCAGGATCTGAAGGGGATGATCCGTGGTAGAATTCTTGGTGTACAGCGGGATGGGCAAGTTGCCATGTTTTCAACTAGTTTTCGTTCGAAATCGATGGCAGCAAATATCAAGAGAGATGAGCAGGGACAGGATAAGGGGACTTTGTCAGACTATGGAAATAGTCTAATATGGGAAAGTAAGAAATTCGCATTTGTGATGACGGCAAAACCTATGAAGGGACTATATGCGAATTCTGCATCATCTTCATTGACAACAAGGAGATATGCAAACAGTACATTCATTGATTTCAATACTTTTGCTACGCTTGTCAGACCTTTGTACTCTTGTAGAGGTCAAGGGCGTGATATCAAGTTTGACGACCTCGTTGCACAGGTTTGGTCTGTTAATGAATCTCGGCTTGGGGGCGCAAAACTGATTTCAGAATTTTCCTTGAATTATGAGAAATTAGAGGAAATTCAACATGGATTCTTTGGTAATAAGAGCGATTCATCATCATTGCCTGTATATTTTGGTTTAAGCGTGCCTACCTCCATCGAATATGACGAAATAACGGGATGCCTTTTGATAGCCAGTGCCATTCCTGTCAGTAGAAGCACAAAGACGGCCTACGTCGAAGCGAAAGCATTTGTATCTTTATGGGATTGGAAATCGTCGACGGTTGGACTGACCCTAGCATCCGCACAAAAACTCCATTTTAGTACCCGGCGCTCTGGACCCTGTGGCGCTAATCCAATTTTCTTCGCTCACGAAATCCTTGTATCTACTCAACGCATACAGCGAGAAGCGGGCACCGTCTCGTTGGTGCACACTTTTGGTGGTAGCGATGGGTTCCAAAACGATGTATACCGCGTTGGCGTATTATCGCCTTCGCGGTGTAGAAAAAGTTGCCGAGGCCTTGATGATGAAAATCCAGTGTTTCTTTCAAAAGACTACGTCATGTATCCCAGTTTGTTACAGGTGCGTAGGAGCGGGGATTTATCTATTTATGCTAACCACTATTTTGGCATGTATATCTTAACTTTGCTACTCGTGCGTGCAGTCAACAGTAGGTAAAGAAATTCAAGTGGAATGGAAACGTTCCATAGTCCCTCAGTCATATACAATGAAGAATGGGCCGATCGTGATTGCCACAATATGTGGAAAATTCGGTAGTTCGCTAGCAGCAATAGGGTCCAGGGGATTATGTGTTCTCGATATTCATAGAGAAAATGGTTTAATAGAAAATAATATCAAGGATCGTCGACACGCACAATATTCGACTTCGTGTGTTGAAGGATTTCAATGCGAGGTCAATAACTTTCAGTTCAAAAGCAAACATGATCGCTGGCGAATGTTTCAGAGAAGAGATGAGCAGTCCTTTACAGTCATGGCCATGGTATGGTGGGAAGATTTCTATGGTTCCAATGAGGACGTGCTTGTTGCTGTAGTCAAGTACGTTGACGAGTCAGATCCTTGCCATTATCTTGTTGCTTGGTCTAGCCGAAGGTGAGACTTCTACTTTCTCTTATACTTCTCATTTTATGCCATCAGCAAAATGTTCCTCACCAGTTCCTACCTCTACAATTAAGACTTGAAATGGGAAAGTTCCAGCTGATTGATGATATTGAAAATAATCTTAGGCACACCAACAAGGGTAACAGAGGGCTGTGTTTACCCCAAGATTTTATATCAGGAAATATATCAATACTAATTCAAGAGTCAGGTGCACGAAACGACCATGCAGTAATTTCGATAGCCGGGACAATGTACGGTGCTCCGTATCACTCAATTATTCGACTTCAAGTAAGCGAAGGTGATGGTAATAATCAATTAGATAGAGTCCTTGCCCATCGAGTAGCGGCTGGGGCAATCCCAGTGGTGACCTCCCGCACTGACTATGTTTTCCTCGCATCGTGCTCATATCACTTTGACTTGAAAGATGCCAACAGTGAGTATTTTCACTTTAAGTGCAATTACATGTTTTGTACAAAATGAACTAAAATACACTCACTTCTTAATATCTTGCAAGTCGCCGAAACACGTACCATTGCGACCATTGGTATTATACACGATCATGGAGTTTCACTGTCAGCAGTAGCCATCGAAAAAGAAGGAACACATCAGTGTGCTAAGATCGCCGACTTACGGAGCAAACCAACAGATGCAAATCAAATTACCAAAGTTTGGCTGAATGATTTTTCCCCTTCATCTAGCGCACATTCTTGTACCTTTACTTGGTCTTTCATGAAGTCTAATGGGACCCTATTCAGCTGGGCACTGGGAGACCATTTACTCCCACCAGACGGTGAAAGTTTACGATTTGCGCTCCATCAAAGAGTGTTTACTGATCCAATTGAACAGAATGACACATCGGCATGTCCAAATGTATTCGGTGTCAAGTCCAACGAAAGGCGGTCATTGAAAGGCTCGATAACGGATGAGCGGACGATTCTTCTAGGTGCTCTACCAAGTACAGACCATCAGCATCTCTTATACAGTGGACAAACAGCTAGTATTGGATACAGGTGCGACAATTCATTCTCAAAGTGCGCACTTTATGGTGTTGCGAATTTTGACATTGGAATCCCGTCATCAACGGCCAGCACACTCTTAGCTTTGTCTATGATTGCTGAATGTCAATTGACTGAACAACAGCAAATCGCAGAGGTATGTCAAAGCCAGGTTGTTTGCAGAGTTCCGGATTTGGATTACCAGATATATCTAAACTTGTTTTTTCATTTTTCATTCTACCATCAATAGCAAATGACCGTTCAAATCATCTATCGTATTCAAAAGATGCACAACTCCGAAACAACCTTTGCAGAGCTGCGCTCCATCATTTCGTTCTTGACGGAATTAGTCTCCAGGAAAGAGAGACGAAATGCGGTTGATGAGATTGAAAGGAAAAGATTTCTTAAAGCAACCCAGGGAGTTCTCGTTCGAATTGCAATTTCGGCATTGATCCAAGTTCAATTCATATCGCTGTTCCTCAATGTTGGGCGACAACTTGAGCCCCATCATTTTAAATCTTTGTTTCCTCTTTCTCTTTCCATTGACGCCATGCATTCTGATCAAGTTTTGAGTCTCCAAGATTTGTTTGATATGGCAGTTGACGACGGATCGTTTTCTGTACCAGGGGCAGCGCTGCCTCTTTTTACAAACAAGAAAATTGTACATAGCCTCTGTGTCAATTTACTTCATCACTGCATACATAAAATTCTTCGCTTCAATGATGCGAATCACCTTGATATCAAGAGTCTTCGGGAGGAATGTCTATCGGTGCACCAATTATACTCCTACATAATTAAGGTAGAGGACTCCGAGAGGCTTTTGCAATCATCATTGCTATCAACTTCGTTTGGTGGAAGTGAAAGCTCCCATCAAAGTGATGAAAGTGATGAATATGACTTTGACGAGAGCCTAGCCTACGAAGAACTAAGTAGCGGCGAATTCTCCTTTATTGATTCAGTTACAGGGACCAGTTACGATGACCACATCTCTCAAAAACATAATCTGAAACCAAGTGGTCGATTTTCGGCTCTAGCTTCCCGCTTGATCAAGCCTTTAATTACATCAAAGGAAAAACGGAACGAAAACGCCATATCGGACGCAGCATCTTCTTTTATACTCTCGAACTACAAGAAAAATACTCAGGACTCTGACAGCTTTCTTTCCGAATCCGCATCAGATTCATCGATATCGACAGACGACGAAGGAGATATCACTGCCTATTTCGAAAATGAGGAACTTGCTGCTTTTAGCGCTTGTGGTGTCGTTGGAATGGCTATTGTTTCGTCTATTTTCCTTGTTCATGACGCATCCCCGGATACAATTGCTGGTGCTCTCCGTAATATTTCTGGTCTCTGCTTACTGCTACGTAGTGACGTTGAATTGTCATCTACAATATCTTTAATAAAATCGACTGTCGTGACGGATTTGGTGACAAGCTTATCTGTTGACGACGTTCTAAATTCTATGCTAATTTTGGAGAATATGATTGCAAGAAACGAGCACTCGGTTACCATAGATTCACAAGAAACTGCAGTTATGGCTACTGCTTTCATGGAAGTTCTATTATACCAAGGATCGAAAGAATGGAATAAAGAAAGGGCCGAGGCTGTTGGCGAAGTTGTTGCAAACATTTTAGCAAGACATGAAAATTCTCCAGAGATTATAACATTATCACCGCTCCTTTCGATGCTTATGATAGTTGCTTGTCACGTTGCAAAACAGAGTTTGCCTTTCAGTGATACTGATGAAAGCGATTGTGCATTAGCTGAGTTATATCATGCTTGTCTAGAGGGAATGGAGGAACAGGTTAACGGATCAACAGAATCTTGATGAAAGTGCCCAAATGAAATGGGCTTCTTTTACAATTGTTTAATGGGTCATCGTGAACAAGCCCGTCAGCAGGGTGCATAGCGGCAGGGTGACTGAGCCTATCCAATGTCCGAGTAGATGCGTATGACACCCCGCACGGAGATCCTGTCGCCAGCACAAGGATTATTGATTTGGATGCAAAGGTGACGAATGTGGTGAAATTTGACGGTGTGACGGACCAGGCAGTACGCGTCACGGCGTGCACCAATGGCATGAATGGAGTTGATGTCCAGTGCTGCCCTTGATGAAAGCTTTTACCGAACAAGGCGAAGACATCTGTTTTCAGCATGCATGATCTGGATCAGTTTGACCCTGCCGTATGTACTCGCACGCCGCTCATTGCTGCTGTGCAACAATGGTATCTGCAACAGTCCGTACGACACCAATGGTGTCGACAAGAATGTAGGCGACAATAATGGATTTTTGCTACAGCTGCATCATCAGCTTCAGTCTAAACGGAAGTGTAATTTTCATAATAGCTCGTTTGTTTTATTTTACAAATGCATTTTTATATCGTACTACACACGGTACATACACGTAGTGTAAATAATGAAACCCTTTTTTGCTTTTTTGAATGATGGATGAATGAGGCCTCCTTGTGATTTTAGTGAAAAAGGGCTTCATGTCACGAGTGGGGCTTAAGTAATTATCAGTCACGAACTGTCATCAAAATCGATAATCCGCGACATAAGAGTTGGGATTTGAGATTGTGTCTGACTGACTGACTACTTCATCCCCGCCCATCCGATCCGATCCATGCCATCATCAGTTATCAGCGAGCGAAGTCAAATCAATCTCGTACTCGTGCTCTTCTCGTGCTTTTTGTATGCAAATGTAGGTACTTGGAACTGAGCAGAGGCTAGGCGGGTTCTGCTGCCGGCTTTTTCTTGACTGACTATAAAGAAGATTTGTTTAGCTTTGATTATTAACCAAACTCAAAGCATGAAGAAAGAACCCCAACTAGTGCATAGGAAGGTGGCAGTCCTCGGCTTCCGTGCTGTAGGCAAAACATCTCTAACGAACTCTTTTGTCAGCGGTACATTTGATGACACGTGAGTTAAAAATTGTCATGTTTTCTGTTGCCAACCAACCATCCATGAGCTAACACTGTCCTAACTGCAATTTTTTTCTATTTCAGATATGATCCAACGATTGAGAATACTCATCACAAGATTATCAGATTTCGAAAGGTGAATTTTGCAACTGATATTGTTGACACGGCTGGAATGGTGAGTATAGATGGTGCCGTACTGATGGTGTTTACGATTACTTTTTATAGCAACTATTGACCATTTCTGCCTTTCATTTCACTCAGGATGAATACTCCAGGCTCTCACGAAATGCATCTGTCGGAGTTGATGGGTATGTGCTAGTATTTTCAATCATTTCAAGGCAATCATTTGATCGGATAAAGCAAATCAATGAATCGCTCCTTAGCGCATTAGGAGATGCAGTGGATATTCCAAGAGTTTTGGTCGGTAGCATTTGTGATTTGAATGATCAAAGGCAAGTTCCATACAGGGTAAGTTTCATACAGAAAGGTGATGCAATTTGATTGGTTGGTGTCACCTCCTGTAGTGGCTAATTTTTTTATACACAGGATGCAAAAGCAGTGGCAGATTCTTGGGGAGTCCCATACATGGAGTGTTCTAGTAAAACTGGTCAGAATGTCAATGAAGTTTTTCACAATCTTCTCCGCGAAGTTTCGAAAGATGACGATCTACTAAACGAAAATGAAGAGAATGGTTGCATTATTCTTTAAAAATTTCTAGCAACTTGAACATGAACATGAATGATGACGAAACGTCATAGACAATTTTCAGTTGGAACTTTAGAAAACAGCAAAAGTGATTGTGGTGAGAACAGTTTTATATGCACATAACGCCGCATGGAACCAAATCATTTATGCATGCTTGGTAAATCTCAAATTTTGATAATCGAGATAGTAAAAAGGTCTTTTATCCTTTTAGTCCTTTGATGATTCAAATTCATTAACTCCTGCAGTAATTTTTCGCCCAGTTGCCTGAGAAAGGCTCAACTCATAAAGCATCTTCTCAAGCTTTTCCACGCTGCGCCTCAATTGATCCATTTTTTTCGCAACACCTCCACCAGGTAACTTGCAAAGACTCTCGAATGCATAAAGAATAGACATGTCTGTTTCCAAACTAAGTTTCACATTCTCAGTGTCCCTTAATGTCCCCTTTTTCACGGCAAATCTTCCAATTTCTCCAGTTAAATCTGCTAGGCCCCCAAGATATTCTTCTGGCTCCAAGGGAATTGTTGCGAAATCATTCGGTAATAAAACTTTTCCAGCTGCGTTTTTGACAATAACATCTTCACCATCACCATCACCAACTAACCAAGCATAGAACAATTTGGCTTCAGCATACTCCTCCAATACGTTCGCAAACGACCCGTATCGTAGTTGTGACTCTTCTTTTACGATTGGAATTAATTGCTCGAGGACGCACTTTTCGCAGTCGTCAATGAGTTTCTTTGCTTTTTTGAAATCTTCACGATGGAGGGCGTAGATTGCCTGCTTTGCAAACTTTTGTCCATCTCTACACTTTTTGATAAGGTTTTCACGCAGTTCGTCTCTGTGTACCATTCTTTGCCGGAGACTTTCCAGTTCTTCCTCCGGTAAACTGCTTTCGTTTACTTTTTGACGTTTGGAAGCTTGCTCTTCTCCTTCCTTTCCATCATCGCCATTGCCATTAGTAGGAATTTCACAACCTGTGACTGATAGTTCATAAAGTACAGTTTCGCATGTCTTGAGGCTGTATTTTACGCCATCTATTCGTATGGATCAGCAAAGACATAAATAATTAGCATATATATTGAATATACACATAAAGTAGAGGTCCTCTAGTTTGACCCAAACATCCATCTATTTTCTACGCACCATATTTTCTCCTCAAATTTCCATTGCGAAAGTCATATTTCATCAAATGATCCAAAACACTTGACACAAGATCCCTCGCCAACAAAACACTCTGCACATCTCGCTCAGTAGCTCTTCCAATGGCATACCTCGATAAATCATGATTCATGGAAATAACTCCACTCAAATACTCCTCATCTGTTAGTTTTTCAAAAAGAAATGACTGGGGCAACAATGTTCCAGTTTCTAAAAAGTGACTGTAAGCTTTTTGCCGCACATAGTCTCCAAAAGTGAAGGAAAGATTGGCTAGACGTGTGTTCTTCTTATCTTTCCCATTTCCATCATAATATTCTTCCTGCTGTTGGAGAGCTTTTTGGACCAATTCGTCCAGGTTAGTCTGTAGCACTTTCCTTTCGTCAATAGATAGGTTTTGTTCAATGGCTGCCCGATTCTGCATGAGGGCTGCTTTGATTTTTGAGCTCAGGTCGTAAGCCTCTTGCTTGACTACTTCACCTTTTGCGATGACTTCGTTCAATTCGGCGAGATTGACAAAATCCCTACTACCTGAAAGGTAGGCATAAGGAGGAGCTGGTATTTTCGACATGTTGATGTTACTACTGCGTTTATTCTGCTGGAGAGAAAAGAGATTGCTTTGATGAAATTTAGGAGTTCGAGTATACGAGAAGGCAACGAATGATGCTGTGGGGTGCGATGTTGACGATCTGAAAAGTATTGGTAAAACAACTCGACTCGATATTCTCATATGAATTATATCTTGATTCTTGGAGGGAATACTTCTGTTGTTCAGTTTGTTACAGAGTGCAAGTGGTAGGAAACTGTTGATGCTTTCTCTGTTCCTTGAGTACGAGTGTTCGAATGTCGGTGAAGGAATGAATCAATCTTGACATCAAACGCTACCGGTACGGGGTGTGGCTACCGGTACTGTCCGGTAGCTAGCTAGCTAGAGTAGCTTGTGTATCGCCTGGCATGGCGAGCGCAGCGAGCTTCAAGCTGGCGTCGGCTCCGCC
>Ga0115005_10003898_pt1 | contig 11938 bp, 10 predicted proteins | sample ArcOceMetagenome_FD_87163 | JGI IMG/M metagenome (GOLD analysis project Ga0115005, IMG submission 87163) | Marine eukaryotic phytoplankton communities from Arctic Ocean - Arctic Ocean - Greenland ARC118M Metagenome | ecosystem: Environmental > Aquatic > Marine > Oceanic | place: Arctic Ocean...
AAAAGGAGTTGATAGAGATAGAATAGTACCAATAGGATATGGTGAATCTCAACTTAGAAATACCTGTAATGATTTTAGTACTTGTAGTGAAACGGATCATCAATACAATCGAAGAACCGAAGTTAAAATCACTAAAATGGATGCTCCGATTACCGTGAAGTTTATCAATAATCTTCCTTCCTATATTTCTGAAGCACCTAATTCTACTAAATATAGTGCAAGAAATAAAACCAATATTTCACCTAGTAATTCTGCTACAACAGAAATTGATTTGAATGACGGAGATGACGAATATGATCCTGAAGGAGATTACAAAGTCATTGCTGGAGTATTTGCCAATATGAATAATGCGGAAAAAAGATTAATTGAAGTGAGAGCTTTAGGATTCAATAATGCAGATATTCTTAAGCTTGGAGGAAGTAAATTATTTCATGTGGTAGTCAGTAAATATAGAACAAGTGAATCTGCTACTAAAGCAGTAAGACAATTAAAATCACAAGATGTGAGAGCATTTGTAAAAAGTTAAATTTAGAGAACCTTATATAATTCTACTTTAAGACTCTAAAATGCTTACAGGATTATCGTCGTACCCTGGTGCGGGAGGCAAGCATTGAACTGTTTGAGCACGGGATGGCTTGCGAAGCAAAGAGGAAAAGGAAATACGAGTTTTCAAGCCTAGAATTTTTTGTTTCTTTTTGGGCTTATGCCAAAAAAAAAAGCACCACTTTGGGATTTCTCAAACAAAATTGATTCGCTAAACTTTCAAATTAAGCTAGAGTCTTAAAGTAGAACTAATAATCATCAAAGTAAAAAACATCCCGATTTTTCATTTCGAAAAATACGGGATGTTTTTTTTAGCACTAAAATTAATTAGCTCAATTCTACATAAATTGAAATTATTTTTGAACGTTAAACGAGTAACTCCTACTCTATTTATAACAATACATTTACAAATTCTCCTTCTAGTACTTTAGTTGATTTCTCCTCTTCCATTTTAAAATTAAAACTTCCTGAAATTCTTCCATTTTCACAACGGTTAATTTTAATCCAACCATCTCTACTGATAAAAGATGCTCCATTGCCTTTTTCAAAAATCAAACTACTGTTATTCGCAAAAATGGCACTGCCTAGGTCGTTGGAAAAATTTTGATCACTACTCTCATGCTCATTTCCATAGAAAATATTGACAGTCAAACAAGAATCCATTTTCGCATTTTCTAAGTCGGTCAAACTCAAAGCGAATAAATTTCCATCCCCATCTCCTAAACTCATATTTAACACTTTTGCAAAAACACCTTCCGCTTGTTCCATCTTGAATAGACTAGCTTCTGTTGAAGAAACACCTTTTACAATCGCATTATTAATTTTACAATTAATGGTTGTCACCTCAAAAAAAGAAGATTTAAAAAATGGTAAAACAGCTGCGCTAGATAATAATTCCGGATTGGAAAAACTAGGTAAGGATAGCATGGCTACCATAGCTAATGATAATAAAAAACCAAGAAAGAATCTTCTGGATGTTTTAAAATTAAAGGGTAATGCAGACACTGATAATTGTTGTTTCATGGTATGATAAGTTTATTTGGGAAATGTGTCACACTTAACAAAAACAAATCATATGCCAGTATATATTATTTGAATAACTGAAATTACGCACCATGATAGAATTCATAGCTTTCCTACTTTTATTTGCTTAATCAAAAAAGTAGGGATATGGGAATCAATAAAGTGCGTTACATCAGCTTATAGTTCAAATTACGCGCATAGACTAAAAAACCACTTCATGGTTTTTAAAATACCTTGCTTGCTTAACCTACAGTTAATAATTAATCATTTTCAATTTCGCCAAAAAAAAGTCCCGAATTTTCATCTTGAAAATTCGGGACAATTGTCCTTTTTAAATTTATAGAACTACTTATTTTTGCAAAACTATTTTTTGATAATTACGCTCATCGCCAAAATCAATTTCCAATAAATAAACGCCTGCCTGCCAATCTGAAAACGCATAGGATTGATTGAACGCTCCACCAAATTCAAGTCGCGAATCTAATTCAACTCTCCTTCCTAACAAGTCAATTACAGTTATTTTAAAATCAGATTTTTCATTCAAATAAAACTGAACATAAATATTTTCTCTAAATGGATTTGGGTAAATTTTCAAACTCCCCTGACTTAAATCTTCAATTCCTAAAACGCCACAGTTATATTCAGGATTAAAAATTTGATCGTTTGAAAATGTATTAGCACAACCTGTTACATTATCTGTCACCTCCAAAGTATAGTTTCCTGATTGAGTCATACAATAAGTCAATTCAGTTTCGCCAGGCAAAAGTGTATTTTCATAATACCATTGCAAAGCGTAATCTACTGGCAAAGTCCCAGGTACGACCACCCCTAAAATATTATCATCATCATTAAAAATTGGTACTGCTGGCAACGTATTCAAAATGATTTCCACTAATCCTGATTCTGCCGAACATCCAAAACTATTCGTGTAAACGACGGAATAAAACCCAGTCTCCAAAGCTTGGTAAGATGACTCCGTTGCTCCATTGATCGGCGAACCATTTAGTACCCATTGATTACCTGACGAGTACGAAGAATTAAAAAATATATTCTCTCCCTCACACCAAGTCAATGGTACTTCATAACTTAATTGTGGTTGATCAGGAACGGGGTAAACGTAAACTGAATCAGTCGTTCGAATTGTATCCACCGGATGAAGGATCGTTAAATCAACGGATGAACTTCCATTGATCAAAATTCCATTTGAAAATTTATTGAAGGAATAAAAATCACATTCATCATCCGTTCCGCCGAGTCCACTATCTTCATCTTTGACCACCAAAGTATAATTTCCATCAATCAATGGCATGTTAAAATTAAACTCCACCGGCGGATCAGTATTATCAATCGAACCGGTCACCGTCGAGTTTCCATTAGGGTCAATGATATCCAAATAAATATCTGGAGCGCCGCCAAAGATATCTGCACAGTCAGATTCGATAACTCTGATTTTTGTTAAAACATATCCAGACGTATCAATAACTACCTGGTAGTCAACTGGATAGGTTCCAGGAGTAGAGTAAACTTGATCTACTGGGTTTTCATTATTACTCGTATTTCCATTTCCAAAATCCCAATTAAATGAGAATCCATTATTCCCATTTGATGGAACATTGTTCTCAAACGAAACAGTTACCTCGCCACAACCGGCACTATTGGTCATCGTAAAACCATCGTTAACGGTGGTACTTGGAAGGATTTCAATCGTTCTTTGGAAGGAAGATTCTTGCGTAAAAAATGCCACTTTCACTTCCAAGATAATATCCAAAACAAACGTCCCTGTCGCTAACGGTGTTCCACATAATCGAACACATCCATCAGTTTCTGTTGCTGGAAAATAAACATCTTCGTTCGTTTCCCATTCCAGCCCTGGAGGCAAATTTGAAATAAATAATATTTTAATTTCATCCAAAGTGATTCCTGCTTGAATCGTAGAATCATTCGCAGCAACTGGTGTAGTTGTTTTTGGCAATCTAAAACTGACATCCTCAGCGTACGCCAAATTAACTGAACCAGTTGGAACGGTATCCAAAAAAATAGTATCCGTCGCTAAATTACTAGGCAACGAAGTCTGACATCCTGGACATTGACTTTGTGAAATTATTGGAAAAGTAAAAATGAAAAAAAGTAAAAGAAAAAAAGGTTGAAGTGTAACTTTATGCAACATATTTAACGGTTTTTATTTATTAAAAAAATAAAAATAGGGAGGTAAGTTGCTAGGTCTTTTCTTAATGTTTAACGGTTAATGGTTAATACAACCACATGATGTTAACAGTTAAACATTAACCATTAACCGTTAAAAAAAAACTATCTGTTGATAATCATCTTCTCTGAAACAAGTGCACCATCTTTCTCAATAGTGTACACATATATTCCATTAGCCAATCGACTTCCATCAAATTCATGATTGTTAAGTCCTTCATTTACAGAAATTACTGCTCGGTGAATTTCATTTCCAACTAAATCAAAAACTCGGAAAATCAAATCATCAGAATAATCTGCAACAATTTCAATATTAGTGAAATCGCTAAATGGATTAGGTAAGTTTCGAATAGAAAATGACGATGCTAAAATATCATCCGTATCTACGAAGCAAGATGGATCTCCATTCGGAAGTACTTCCAAAAAGTAATTTCCTTCTGCACCAGGAATCAAATTACTTGGCAATTCGAAAGTTTGAGAACCTCCAAAAATAGCCAAATCTTGACTATATACCGTCATCACAATTTTTAAATCATAGGTATTTGCAACTTGAGGAGTTCCAAAAATAGTAATACATGCTAAGGAATCAGCAGGAGTAAATACCCCGCCAGATGGATTCATCGCATATGTCATCCCTGTTGGTAAATTAAGAATTGCTCCTTCAGTTGCTGCTGCTGCTGCTGCCGTTTCGATGATAATAGAATCAACATTAATATTCAAGATAGTTGTTTCAATCATATCTGGAATCTTAACCGTCCAAACAAAAAAGAACTCTGAATTGACACAAGCTTTTTCTGTGATTCCGCCATCAGGATTAGTTGCACTCAATGGTGGTGGGTAAACTCCAAAGGTAGAATCTTGGTAAAGCACATTCGGCTCACAACTTCCCCATTGTGCATTAGTTTGACTCATCCCGATAAAGGCAAAAAAACTAAGTAGTAATAATTTTTTCATGTGAATAGTTTAAAGTTTTTTAAATAAATATGGTAAAACGAAAATTGCACTTCAATGCAAATTTCATAAATAAACTCGTTTGTAAAAAAAATTGTGGATAAGGATTTCCTAAAATAATTCTTTTAGGTAAAGTTAGGTAGGTATTTTTATATTAAGTAACGTAAAGTTAAAAAATTTTATGATGTGTAACTGCACTTTAATTTAAAAAAATTAAGTTTATAAAAAACTATATTAAAATTAATCTTAATTTTTTTTCGGGAAAAACAATTTACAATTCAATTTTTCTACTACATTTGTCATTGAATTACCTAATTTCTACTCTATGCATGAACATTTTTTTATCTAATTTTTTATTTCTCAAACCTTTCATAACATGCATTACAAAATTCACAAAACGCTGATTATCAGCATATTACTTATTCTATTCTCCTCGAGTGCCTTCGCACAAACTGCCATACTCAAGGGTGTCATCATGGATCAAGAGGAAAATAATCCACTAATTGCTGCAACGGTAACAGATGCAAACAATAATGGAGTCACTTCAGGTTTGGATGGAAATTATGAAATAATTTTACCCGCTGGAGAAAATATTATCACTTTCAGTTATGTCGGTTATCAAACAATTACTCAAAAAGTTACCCTCCAGGCTGGCGAAATTCAATTGCTAAATATCGACTTAAGTATCGAAACTAACCTCCTGCAAACCGCAACGGTCACTAGTGGGAAATACGAAAAACCATTAGCCGAAACCACTATTTCTCTCGAAGTCCTCAAACCTCGATTGCTGGAAAGTACCAATAGTACCTCTGTTGATGAGTTGCTGAATAAAGTTCCAGGAGTAACGATGGTCGGAAGTCAACCAAATATTCGGGGAGGATCAGGATGGTCATACGGAGCAGGAAGTCGGGTACTTTTGTTATTGGATGACATTCCTGCCTTGCAAGCAGACGCAGGTTTGGCTCAATGGGATGATATTCCTGTAGAAAATATTGCACAAATCGAAGTAGTCAAAGGAGCTGCTTCTGCCTTGTATGGTTCCTCCGCTTTGAATGGAATTATCAATGTCAGAACCGCCTATGCGACTTCAAAACCTTACACTAAAATTTCATCTTTTTATACCATGTATGATGATCCAAAAGATCTTGGAAAAATCTGGTGGGATAGCCTCACCTTCAATTTGCAAGATTCAGCTTATAGCAAAGAGTCTAATAAATTTTCGGATCAACCGCATGAGTTCGGCGTTAGTTTTGCTCATCGACAAAAATTTAAAAAATTAGACTTGGTGCTCGGTGGGTTTTATCTTAATCGGTCTAGTTTTCGAAAAGATACATATTCCAAATACGGAAGAATTTCAGTAGGCACTAGATATCGAATTACTGATAATCTGACTATTGGATTTAATTCAAATTTTAATCCTGGAGAAAGTTCCAGTTTCTTCCTTTGGGAAAATGGAAACCAAGGAGCATATCGACCAGGTGGATTAAATCCGACTGAAGCATTAAGTATTTCCAAAAGGTTTCGATTTACGATAGATCCTTTTGTCAATTATTTTGATAAATCTGGAAATCGTCATCGCCTCACCGGTAGACTTTATGGAGTGAATAATAAAAACAATGGCGGTCGAAGTAATCAATCACAACTCTATTATGGAGAATATCAATTTCAAAAAAAATGGGATAAATATGATGTGGTGATCTCGAGTGGCTTGGTGAATACATTTACTTTTGTCGATGCAGAACTATATGGAGACACTACTTATCAAAGTAGAAATACCGCTGTCTATTTACAATTTGATAAGAAGTTTTTTGACAAACTCAACATCTCATTTGGAGCTCGGTACGAACAAAATATTACCAATAGTCCTGAATTTATCAACTCAGGAGTAATCGTTGATACCATTCCAAATGGAAAAATTTCGGAAGGAAAACCAGTTTTTAGAATTGGTGCAAATTATCAATTAGGCAAAGCTACCTATTTAAGAAGTTCTTGGGGGCAAGGTTACCGCTACCCTACCATTGCCGAACAATTTATATTTACCAGCGCAGGCGGACTTGATATTTTGCCAAATCCAAGTTTGGAATCTGAAACAGGATGGTCAGCGGAATTGGGAATCAAGCAAGGATTTTCCATAGGTGGTTGGAATGGATTTATTGACGTTGCAGGTTTTTGGTCAGAGTACCTTAATATGATGGAGTTCCAAGTTCATTCACTTTCCCCTTCGTTTACCCCACGTTTTCAATCTAAAAATATCGGAGATACTAAGATACTTGGAGGAGAAATAAGTATAAATGGAGTTGGCAAAATTGGTAACCTAACTACTTATTTATTAGCGGGTTACACTTTTATAAAACCTGAATATCAAGATTTTACGGAAGAAATTAATGTGCAATCTAGCGTAGATTATAATGTCCTCAAATATCGAAATAAGCACTCCTTTAAATTTGACCTGGAAGTTCAATACAAAAAATTCAAATTTGGTGGTGGCTATATTTACAATAGTAGAATGGAAGCGATAGATGCTGTTTTAGAATTTCCCCAATTCGGAGTAAAAGAATATCGAGCTAAAAACAATGATGGATATTCTAATGTTGATGCAAGAATCAGTTATGAAATTACTGATAAATTCAAAATAGCTTTCATCTCTAAAAATATTTTGAACGATGAATATATGGTTCGCCCAGGAACTTTGGAAGCACCTAGAACTTTCACGCTTCGGGGAGATTATAAATTTTAATTGGTTGATGATTAGGTAATTGGGTAATTGGGTAAACTGGAATTACCCAATTACCTGATAAACCAATTACCTGATCAACCGATCTACAAATGAAAATCCGCCTTCCGCTTCATCCACTTCCCTCTCGTAAAATCAGGAAAATTCATCGGCTGACTTCCCGTCGCAATACTCTGCTCTGACAAGCAAGTAATCGCCATCCATGCAGCTGCATCATATACATCAATCGGAGGATTCTTTTTATTTTTTACGGACTCCACAAAATCATTGATCACGAAAAAATCCATACCTCCATGTCCAGCACCTGCAGCTTGTTTTTCAAATTTTTTCCAAAGCGGATGATCGTATTTCTCTAAATAAGGTTTTGCTTCTTCCCATCGATGTGGATTTGGACTCACCCCTTCGAGGTACAAAGATTTGTTCACCGCCATCCAAATTCCTTTCGTTCCTTGCACTCTAAAACCCAAAGAATAGGGCCGCGGCAAATTAGTATCATGACTCAAAATAATCGACTCCCCTTTAAAAGTTTTAATCACCGTCGTCGTCACATCACCTAACTTGAATTCCACCTTTGCATTCGGATGGTCCTTTCCACCCTTCGGATGATCGGCAACATAATTATGCAAACCTCGTGCTTTCGAAGAAGTTGAAGTCAAATGCATAAACCGATTTCCTCGATTGATATTGGTATACATCGCAATCGGGCCAACTCCATGCGTAGGATACAAATCTCCATCTCGATAAACGGAATGATTGGTTCGCCACTTGGATTCACTAAATCCAGTTTCTCCAAATTCAACTCCAGAACCATAAGGTGTTTTCCCATCATTAAATTTCACATGTCGCAAATCATGCTGATAACCACCTTCCAAATGAATCATTTCCCCAAACATTCCTTCCCGAACCATATTTAATATAGCCATCACATCTCGTCGGTAACATACATTTTCCAAAAACATACAAGGCACTCCTGTCTCTTCATAAGCATTCACCAAGTCCCAACATTCTTGAATATCAGTCGCACCACAAACTTCTGTTGCGGCAAATTTTCCAGCACGCATCGCAGCTACCGCCATCGGAACATGCCATGTCCAAGGCGTTGCAATCAAAACTGCATCGACCTCTGGCATTTCCAACATTTTAAGATAGGCTTCTTCTCCATCACTAAAAGTCGTCGGTGCTTTTTGCCCAGCTTTGACAACTTTATCTTTTGCTCTTTGCAAGGAAGGCGCATGAATATCACAAAGCGCAACAACATTGCAATCATCTCTTCTTAATAATAACCCCATCAGACCTGTTCCTCGCTCTCCCAAACCAATCACTCCAATATTCACTTTACGGTCATCTTTTCTTTGCAAAAAACTAGGAGCTTCTCCTGAGGCGGAAAATGGCAAACCTAATCCCGCTCCTGCCAAAGCAGAGGTGCTAATAAAATTCCTTCTGTTGATTTTCTTTTCCATAATTTGTTAGTTTTGAGCAAGATAAAAAAACGAAACTAAATATCCAGTAAAATGCAGATTCAAATTTATACAGATGGGAGTTGTCACACTCAACAAAAAGTGGGTGGGTGGGCTGCGATTATTTTTTTGGGAAATGAAAAATTAGAATTGAAAGGTTTTGAAAAAGACACCACGCATAATGCGATGGAGATGTTAGCGGTTTTGAAGGCATTAGATTTTCTGGAAAAAAAATATGATTCTAACAATGCTTTTACAAAAATAGAAATCGTTTCTGACAGTCAATATGTGGTGAGAATTTTAGAAAGAAAAGAAAAACTAAAAGGGAATAATTTTTTAACTAAAAAAGGTACCCCCATTCGAAATGTGGATTTAGTAAAAAAACTAATTGATCGAATCGAAACACTTCCGCTCATTTTTACAAAAATAAAAGCGCATCAAAAAGCGACTGATGTAATTAATTATAATCGCGTGGTGGATCATTTAGCAAGAAATGAAGTTAGAAAAAATTGTGTTTAGATTTTTAATAAACGAATATCGAACAAGGATTTGAGAAGTTTGACGATACTTCTCATAGAAAAGACAAAACTAACATCGTCAAAACTTCTCAAATCTCAAATCCTTGTTCGATATTCGATATTCATTTTTCGCTAATCAAAATTTTCTTCAATAATTCACTCATCTCCTTCCCTCTTGTCAGCGTCATCATGTGCGATCCACCTTCCATTAAATAATCATATTTTACTTTTTTGATCGAAAGCGTATTATCCTTATTTCCATGTATGTGAATTATCTTATCATCGTAACTCTTTCGTTCCCAATTGATTATCATATTCACGGAGCGCTTCATAAATCGCTTATCTTTATCTTCTAACATACTTTTAAAAGTTTCCTTTTCTTGATTCCGATCAGGTTCGACAATGGGTTGCATTATTTTTGCGCCCCATTTCATCATTCCTTTTGGCACTAATTTATGAAGCGGTATTGCTCTTTGAAAACGATACCGTTGAGGCAATTCTTTCCGACATTTTGCACTAGAAATAATAATGGTTTTTTCAGGATTTAAAAAATCAGTCATCTCCGTCGCCAACATTCCACCGAGCGAAGTCCCCATCAAAACAAACGATTGAGTCGTATCAATTTGAGTCGCCAACCTTCGAGCATACGCTTCCATTTTCTCCCCGCGGTTTGGAATTTTATATTTCACAAATCGCACTTCGTAATTTTCCCCCAACTCAATATTATTAAAAAGTCGATGATCTGCCCCTTGTCCTGGAATGTAATAAACTATCATTTTCATATTTTTATTTTGAGAAAAAACAATACATTTACAAAAAATTAAAATTAAGATAATTAGTATTTTTTTCATAAAATTAAGCTGATCGATTTGCGTTTCTAAAAGTATAAATAAGGAAGTTGTTAAAGGAAAAATGCGAATGAAATTTAGTAATTTTGGCGATAATTAAGCGACTTGGAAAATTGATGATTAAAAGGATAACATAAATCATCGAGAGAAAATACTTATGATTTGAATCCTTTTTTTAATTTCCCAACAAGCTCTAACTTAAGTACACATAATATATGAATAATAACGATGTCATTCGACGAGTACGGTACACTTTTGATTTTAGTGATGATAAAATGATTGAAATTTTTGGCTTAGCTGAGGTGAAAGTAACTCGCGCGCAAGTTAGTGAATGGTTAAAAAAAGATGAAGATCCAGGTTTCAAAGGAATTTATGATAAGGATTTGGCTATTTTCCTTAATGGATTTATCAATCTGAGACGAGGTAAAAAGGAAGGCGAACAACCTAAGCCTGAGAAGACTTTGAATAATAATTTGATTCTTCGGAAATTAAAAATAGCACTCAATCTTCGAGATAATGAGATGGTGGAGATTTTTGATTTGGTGGATATGAGAATTAGTAAGCATGAGATTAATGCATTTTTTCGAAAGCCGACGCAGAGTCAATTTCGATTTTGTAAAGATCAGTTTTTGAGAAATTTTTTGCACGGGATGCAGAAGAAGTATCGGAAGGAAGAGAATTAGTTAATAACCTCCAAAACAACCATCACTAGTAAAAGGATTTAGAAAAAATAGTACCCAAATCCAACAGAGGAATAAAATTATATTTCCAAAACTTCCGAAGTAGAGTTTCCAAGAGAGGTATTCTTTGTTTGTTCGACTTTTAAAAAAATTTGCTAATCCAAAAAAATTAAAAACGAACCCGAACATTCCGATTAATAAAATAATAAATAACATCAAGCTGAAAGAAATATTTATCCTCAAGTTCATAATTATAAAAAATAGAAGAAAGAGTATAAGCATGCCTGCATAAACAATTATAGATTTCCAAAATTGGTCATAGGATTTTAAAGCGAACTTTGGTGATTCGATTTCTTTTTCAATTTCATCTAAAATTTCATTTTTCATAATACTATTTATCTGATAAAAACATTATAAAAATCCAAAAACAAAACAAGAATCATCATCATAAAAAATAATAACAAAATTAAACTTCCTACCCCTCCGACATATTTTTTCCAATGATTCCTCTCCTTTCTGCTTTTACTCTTGATAGCATTTATCAACCCAAGAATAGAAGATATAAATGCAGATAAAAGTAAAATCATAAGTATTAGACTCAAAACATCTCCAAGAACCGAAGTAACAAAAAAGATAGCTGCTGCTGCCACAAAGCCAACTACTACTGAAACAGAATATATAAATTGTTTGAAAGATTTTATAGCAAACTTAGGATAATTATAATCTTCAGCTTCATCTAAAATTTCATTTTTCATAATTATATTTTTTCCAAAAATAACAAAATAAAAAGACCTGCTAAAATTTAATTTAGCAGGTCTTCCTAATTCTACTTTAAGACTCTAGATTAATTTGAAAGTTTAGCAAATCAAATTTATTTGAGAAATCCCAAAGTAGTGCTTTTTCTTTTTGGCATAAGCCCAAAAAGAAACAAAAAACCCTAGGCTTGAAAACTCGTATTTCCTTTTCCCCTTTGCTTCGCAAG
>Ga0115005_10003900_pt1 | contig 11935 bp, 6 predicted proteins | sample ArcOceMetagenome_FD_87163 | JGI IMG/M metagenome (GOLD analysis project Ga0115005, IMG submission 87163) | Marine eukaryotic phytoplankton communities from Arctic Ocean - Arctic Ocean - Greenland ARC118M Metagenome | ecosystem: Environmental > Aquatic > Marine > Oceanic | place: Arctic Ocean...
CATAAAAGGATTCAACATCCAAAATTCAATAAATTCAATATTGGCCGCTTGAAAATCATTCGTATTTAATGATCGCATAATTCCTGCCCATCGAGTTTCAGGACTATTCAATTTCAATTTACCTCCAACATTAGACACCCCTTCTGAATATTGTGTCCCATTCGGTTCATCAAAATTATACGGTCCTCTTTCATCTGGACAATATGCCAAATCAAACGTAAAAATCGTAGGATTGTCAGAAGGCGTCAATTGTCGATTTCTAAAAACCTCTTCCTGCGGAATTGCCGCTGCGTAATTATCAGCATTATCATTACCATCTCGCACACTTGGATCTATTCGATACCAACTCAACCCTGCTCGATTGACTCCTGAAAGTCTACTATCAATTTCCCCTGACTCTGGGAAAAGTGGATTATTATTTTGTGCATCATTTTGAGGCACACTTGCTGGAACCCATTCTGTGTAAGGTGTTCTCAAATCATAGCTACTCGTACTTCCTTCAAAGTCATCTATGTAAGATGTTCCGCCTGAATCTTTAGTTGTATTACCTAGCGAATCTACTTCTACCTGATTAACTGCTTTAGAGTGACCTGGTCGAAGTGCCGCCATCTCCGCTACCAAACTTATCTTGGAAGGAGCTTTTGTATCTATCAAAGGAATACGATCTACGGCCTTAGTCAACCATGATGACTCAGCACTATAATTGAAATCTAATCCATAAATTTTATTATTAATCGGATCATCTCCAATATTTACTTTTTGGGTAAATGGTCTTTCAAATAGATTTAAGAAAGTACCTCCGACAGAAAGATTATCATTCACTTCATAATCTGCTCGCAGACCAACCAACGTTTTGGTCTGAAAACCAAAAAGTGTATTATCCTCAAAGGAAACTTTAATCGGACTCCCTGATGCTAAAATGGCATCATTCAAAATCTTGATTCGACCAATATTATAATCAATTTCATAATCTTGTCCCTCAACCAAAACTTGTGCGCCCGAAGTCACCGTCACTGATCCTTGAGGCAAGTTAAATGACCCTAAAGAAATTTCATTGGAAATCGCAGATTTGTAGGAACCTTTGATGGTGAATCGATTAAACTCTGGAAACTCTCGCGCACGTACAATTGTCGAATCATACAACATTTGAAAAGAGAATTTTTCTTTATCCGCAACTCCATCAATTTGATCGACTAATGATGATCCAAATGGTTCTAAGACGGGAAACATAATTCGACCGTTCCGAGTATTAATGGTCACATTCTCGACGAAATCAAAAACACCATCTGGCACCGGATCACCTTGAACATTTAAGTTATCTAAATTAAAAATTCGGAGTAAAGGAACATTTACCAAATTCGTTTCTGGTAAAAAACGCTTCAACCCTGCTCCTGGATCATCATAATAAATGTCTAATCTAAAATCGTCTCGATTCACTTGATATGCTCCAATCGAATAAACATTTTTCATCATCAAATCCCAGGAAGGAAGATCAGTTCGCTGTGTGGTACTTTTCAACATTTTTGTGAAAATTACATTCTGCGTAATTGAATCTTCGGTTGGTGGAACATCTTCCGCCAATTCTCCTACTTTGTAGACTTGCTCTTTTCCTGCGTAATTATATTCATAGGAAACTGCCAAAACTTGATCAGGCCTAAGGTTTACGTTTACCGATACAAATCCTAATTCTCCATTATAAGTGTACTCACTTGGATTCAATAACCGAGCTCTTACTTTTTCAAAATCTCTGGTCTGTGAAAAATTAAATTGTCCCGTTAAAAGTCCAACTGTTTTGTCTGCAAAACGAGCTTCTGAAATTTGAGTTAAATCTCGGTAAATATCATTCGAACTATTTTCAGGCAACTCATCTTCCCCAAATACATCTCTATTTCGAGGAGTCGTTGGTTGACCATAAAACATATTATTATTGGTAATTCGATCATACTCTCCCAAATCGGCAAGCGCTACAATATCTCGAATTCCTTCTGTTTCATTTCGATCATTCGTTACCCATACTTCAATCTTAGTAATTCGACTCAAACTATTAATCGTTGGCATATTTTGCAATGCCTCCTCAAAATGATCTCTGTGATAATGGGAAAGGAAGAAGTGTCGATTTTCATCATACTGCTCACCGGTCACCTCAAATTCTTGCACTTGCGCTCCACCTTTAATTTCAATCGCTTCTCTTTTCGATTTTTGCTGAGAGGCAATCGCGGTTATTCTCAAATGTCCAAATTGCAATTCTGTTTTTAATCCAAACAAACTTTGTGCTCCTTGAATCAAACTACTTCGAAGTGGCAAACTCACATTTCCCGCCTCGATTTTTTTAATAATTTCATCCTCACTAAATGCATCTGCATCGTATTCTAATTTCAATTGATTATCAAAATCAAAAGTCGCTTGTGTATTATAATTAGTAGATAATTTTAATTTTTCCCCAATCGAACCCTGTACGTTCAATTGAATATTCATATCAAAATCAAACCCTCCTTGCTTCTGTTGTCTTTTGGTCAAAATTGGATTTTCGATATTTTGAAAATCTACTCCAAAAGTCAAATCAATATTTCCCTGAGGCTGAATATCTACTTCCGTCCCTCCAAACAATCGATTCAATAAATCTTTGTCCAAATCCATTTTAGACAAAGGATCTACTTTCCCATTGACACTCGTATTGCTACTTAGTCCCGATAGTTGTCTAAAATATTCTTGCTCTTCTTTTTTCGCTCGCCAATCCATGTACTCATTAAAAGTCATGTAAGAAGGCATCCTGAAATACTCCTCACCAATCTTTTCGGAAATAATATACATTCCAGTAACTGGATCATACTCGACACTTTGTTCGATGATACTGGGGTCGGCAAGATCAAAAGGATTGGAATTTGGATTATTAATGAAGTCATCATATCGCTCGTTGAACGGAATGGTATCATTATTAATGATAATCTCTGGAGCAAATGGATCGTCCAAATTAGAACCTCCTCCAAAGTTAGCAAGTGAGGCAGAAAAGAATCCAAGTACAAATAAAAAACTAAGTAGTAAGTTTACGTTTTTCATAAATTTCTTCATGGGAGATTTTGGCCTATTCCAAATTGCTGCCCATGTGCAGCTAAAATGGAAGGAAAGGAAAAAATTGAAGATGTAAATGCTTCGATTATTTTAAAATGTCGATTCAATTACAAAGGGACAATAATTACCTCGTTAGGTTGTCAGAATATATTTTCGAATTGAAGTTCTAAAATCTATTTTTTCATTTCGTAAAACTAGATTTTTTGAACCAACTTATTGATAACGCAACTTTATTGCATTGCTGTTTTATTAAGGTTTTTTTAACAAAAAACAGATTTTAAATCCTTTTTGAATTTTTCTGATTATCGCACAAAATATTTACGTTGTGAAAGCGACTAAGTTTACTTTTTTCTAATCTGTTTTTCAGGAAAAAATAACCTCGTGGAATGTCAAATTGAAATTGAAATCAAAAATTCAATCAAAATCAAAAATGACGATTACCGTTTTGTTTTTTGATTTTGATTGAATTCTTGATTTCAATTTTTAAGACAGGTTTTTTAAGGCTAGTTTAATCATCTCTTCTACGCTGCCAACATTAGGTTGTTGCTGTAGGATTTTATTAAGCACTTTTTGAACCTTGATTTTTGGAAATTGTAAAGCTACCAATGCAGATAACGCCTCTTCTCTTATTGTATTGTTGATTGGTGAAATTGACATTGAAGTATCGCCCGATTCTTTAATCACTTTATCTTTCAAATCTAAAATAATTCGTTTCGCCGTCTTTGGCCCGATACCTTTTACTTTATTAAATGCGGCAACATTTTCACTCATTATCGCCATTCTTGCTTCTTCCACTTTCATCGATGATAATAAGACTCTAGCGGTATTCGTACCGATGCCCGAGACTGAAATCAATAAAATAAACATACTTCGTTCCGCTTCTTCGGCAAAACCATAAAGTGTGTGGCTATCTTCTTTGACTTGCAAATGAGTCAAAATTTGGACTTTCTCCAACTTCTCAATCTGAGCATAAGTATTCAAACTAATGTTCACGTGATAACCAATTCCACCAGTTTCTACTAGGATGTAAGTTGGACTTTTGTAGGTGATCTCACCTTTGATATATGCAATCATTTCTTTATTTAAAAATTGGTGGCTAAGGTACAAAAATTTAGTAAAAAGGATTCAGGCGGTTAGGTTGGTCGCTGTGCTCTCGGTCAAGAGTCAGAGGCTTTTTGGATCCCCCGCTTTTTAATTCCTCCACTATTTTATTTATTATGGGAAAAATATCAACTGCAGAAAACACCAAATGGGAAAAACATGAAGCCCCTGACTCCTGACAGAGAGCACAGCGACTAGCCTGCTACCTGACTCTTATTTTTTCATATCTTTGCCCAAAATTTTATTAAAAAATGAAAGTAAAAGTTATCAACCGTTCCATCAATGCTTTACCTCAATATGAAACTTCAGGTAGCGCAGGAATGGACTTAAGAGCAAATATCGAGACCGCAATTCAATTGGAATCTCTCGAAAGAAAAATTATTCCAACAGGGCTTTTTATTGAATTACCAGAAGGTTACGAAGCACAAATTCGCCCCCGAAGCGGATTGTCTATCAAAAAAGGATTGAGTTTGGTTAACTCTCCAGGAACTATTGATAGTGACTATCGAGGTGAAATTGGGGTCATCATGATCAACCTTTCTAAGGAAACCCAAACCATCGAACCCTCTGAACGCGTTGCTCAAATGGTAATCGCTCGCTACGAACAAGCCTCTTGGGATGAAGTTGTAGAACTTTCAGATTCAGAAAGAGGTGCAGGAGGATTCGGAAGCACAGGCAAAAAATAATGGTTAATTGTTAACGGTGAATGGTTAATGTTCCCGTTTTATAAAACTTCATTAAACATTACTTTAAGATACTCGTTTGATAAGGTTGACCGTTAAATTATTTGCAGATTGCTAGATTACAAAGTCGGATTCACCGTTAACCATTAAGCATTCACCATTAATTTTTAGATATGAAATTGGTTTTTAAAACATACACTATTCTCTTTTTGCTACTTGGCGGAATATTTTTTTCATTCGATGCGCAAGCGCAAAAAACTTATACGGAAGAAGAAGTGAATACTGAAAAAATATTCATCGAAGCTAGCCGAGAGAAAATTTTAGGGAATTACGAAAATGCTGTGGTGCTCTATAAAGAAGTCCTCAAACGGGATAAAGATAATCATGCTGCGGCCTACGAATTGGCAAGAATGTATGATGTGCTCGACAAAGATGATCAAGCTGAAAAGGCCATAAAAATGGCGATCAAACTTGATCCGTCAAATGAATGGTATCAATCTTTCCTCGCAGATCATTATCAAAAAATGAAAAAAGATGAAGCGGCGGCGGAAGTTTTTGGCGACTTGGTGAAGCAATATCCGAACAATCAATATTTTTATCAAAAGCAAGCTTACTTCTTAGTGCGTTCTAAAAATAATGCTGATGCCATTAAAATCTATGATAAAATTGAATCTAAATTTGGATTGACGGAAGAATTGATTGGAAAAAAACATAGCCTTTATTTAGGTTTGGGAAAACAGAAAAAAGCAACGCGAGAATTACAAAAGTTGACCAACACTTTTCCTTCTAATCTTGAATACCAACACATGTTGGCTAGTCATTTTCAAAGAATTGGTGAAACCAAAAAAGCTAAAGAAGTTTTCCAAAAAATATTACAAATAGATCCTTCGGATGCTCAAGCGAATATCGCTTTGGCCAATTCTAACCAAGGCGAAGGAAGCGATGCGAATTTTTTAAGTGTGCTAAAACCTATTTTTCTGCAAGAGGATGTGGACATCGATTTGAAAATAAAAGAGATGATTCCTCACATTCAAAAAGTGGCGAATACTGGCGATAAAGAATTGGCAGATGCAGCTATTGAGTTAGCTCAAATCTTAACAGAAGTTCATCCAAATAATGCCAAAAGTTTTTCCGTTTATGGTGATTTACTCAATCACTCAGAACGACCAAAAGAGGCTTTGAAAAAATATATGCAAACTTTGAAATTGGATAATTCTGTTTTTACGGTTTGGGAACAAGTGATGTATTTGAATTTTGAATTGCACGATTTTGATGCGCTCCTCAAAACTTCTAACGATGCACTCGACCTTTTTCCCAACAAAGCAAAAGCATATTATCTCAACGGAATTGCCAATTCTGAAAAAGGAAATTACGACGATGCCGTTGATGGTTTTCAGCAAGCATTAATGATGAGTGCAAGAAATGAAAGAATGCAAGCTGATATTCATGGACGACTTGGAGAAGTTTACCACAACTCTAAAAAATATACGAAGTCAGATAAAAGTTTTGAAAAAGCATTGAAATTAAACCCAGATGCTTACACTATTTTAGATAGTTACAGTTTTCATTTAGCCTTGCGAGGAGAGAACTTAGAGAAGGCTCAACAAATGTCAAAACGCTCTATCGAACTCAAACCAAACGAACCTCGACTGCAAGATACTTACGGTTGGATTTTATATAAAATGAAAAAATTCGACGGTGCCAAAGAATGGTTAGAGAAAGCTTTGAAAAATGGAGGTGAATCAATGCCTACTCTTTTGGAGCATTATGGAGATGTTTTATTTCAATTGAATGATAAAGAACAGGCATTATTGTATTGGCAAAAAGCCCAAGAGAAAGGTTCTACGTCAGAATTATTGGAGAAAAAAATAACCGATAAACAGTTGTACGAGTAGCGGGTCGCTTTAACTGCCCGCCAAAAAAAGAACGCAGCGAATTTTTTGAAAAGATACTAACAGAAAGCAGAATCCCTACACTCAAGTTACTTGAGTGTAGGGATTCTGCTTTTATTTTTAAAAATTTGGGGTTTTACTTTTTTGTATTTTCAAAAAATTCGCTGCGCTCTTTTTTTGAGTTGGCAGCTAAAGCGACCACTACTAAGATCAAAATCGCCGACCAAGTCATCAATCGAATATCAATATAAAAAGTCCGAAATTCTCCCAAGAACAACTCCGCACTCATCATCAAATAACTCACTCCAAGTATACCCAACAAAATTTTACACTTCCAAGTTAACAACCAAAAACTCCCTCGCGTTTTTATTTTTTTATAAAAAATATACATCAAATAAACCACCGCAGGATAAACAAAAAAGTAAGCATAATTTTGTTGGTGAGGAAAAAGAAAAGGGATCACTAAAAAAAGATAACCCACTTCCCAAAGTCGATGTAAGTTAGATTTCGCTTTTTGAAAAGGAAGTGTTCGCAAAAAATACAAAGTAAAAACGGCCAAAAAAAGTCTCAATCCATTCGTGATAAAAACGATAGTCTCCATCGATAATTGAGTTAAAAAAATCGGACGGATTTCCCCTTCTTGACTATGAAAAAGTGCCGTCACCAACGACCCAATACCAGCTCTCGAAAAATCCAATACATTTTCTTTTTGGCTTGGATTGATTCCACTCCACCACTCGCTCAATAAAAATGAATTATATTCCCAACCAATAAATGCCGCAGGTAAAAACAATAAAAATATCCAAACCAAAACCACACTCAACACTCCTTTCCAATATCCTCGATAAATCAAATATGGAAAAAAAACGATCGGCAAAATCTTAATATTAATTCCTAAAGCGATCAAAGCACCACCTTGCCATTCCCTTTTTTTCAAGATCAAATCCAAACCTTGCAAAGTCAAAAAAATCATCATTATCGTAATCTGATGATAATGAATATTATCTCGAAGACCTTGAATACATAAAATCACACTTCCCCAAAAAAACCATCGCTGAGTGGCAATTGGCAACAAATTCAACTCCAACCAATCACTCAATATTTCCCAAACCCGATAGAAAAAATACACATTCAACAACAGCCATAACAATGTAATTACATATTCTGGAAAGAACGTAAAAGGGGAAAGTAGCAAAGCAAAAAATGGACTATAATAATAATGTAACCAACCTTGGTAAATCTTGGTGTACAGATTCTCACCAACCAAAATATCTTTTCCTGCCGCAAAAAAAATATTAAAATCACATTGTCGAAAAGCTTCGATAATTAAAAAAACAAAAAGTGCAGTCATTGCAACAATCTGAAAATGACGATAAGTGATGCGTGATTTTTCTTTCATAGAATAAAATTCAAAGCAGTTTTTCCACAAAGCTAAAATAAGTTTTAGATTTCCTATTTTTGCAAATAATATTTCTTTTCATTTCGCAAAATCAAGACTTTGCTAATTAAGACCAAAGGCATTATTTTTCGTTCCATCAAATACTCCGAAACGAGTATCATCACCGATATTTTCACAGAGAAAAAAGGTTTGCGAACTTATATTATCAGCGGAGTTCGCAAAAAAAATGCGCGCGTAAGTGCTAGTCTTTTACAAGTGATGTCGTTAGTGGACTTGGTGGTTTATCATCGAGATGATAAAGATATGACTCGAATTAAAGAAATCAAAGCTGCTCACATTTACCAATCTTTACCTTTTGAAATTGCTAAAAGTTCGGTCGGACAATTCATGTTGGAATTAACTCGAAAGGCAGTTCGGGAGCCTGAAGAGAATTTACCAATGTTCGAATTTGTTTATGAAATTTTTCAATTCCTAGATGAGACCCAACTATCGTTTTCCAATTTGCATCTATATTTCATGCTGCGATTATCAGGTTATTTAGGATTTATGCCCGAAGATAATTTTTCCAAAAATTATCCTTTTTTTGATTTAAGAGAAGGAATGTTTGTAGCGGAAAAAGAACTCCATGGATATTTTTTGCAAGAAGAACAAAGCCAGTTGGTTCACGAACTTTTAACTACCAACTTACAAGAGATTCATCACATAAAAATGCCTCGAGCTACTCGGAAAGAACTCCTTCGTCAATTAATTCTTTTCTATCGACTGCACATTGAGAATTTTCCGGATTTGAATTCTCATCAAATTTTGGAAGAAGTTTTAGGGTGAAAACCTAATTTGCGAATAATCATCCAAACCTTGCAAATACTCAAAACAAATAGCACAGCTCTTCCAATCTTACTATTTTTAAAAAAAAGCAAAACGAAAATTCATAGTTCATCATTTATACTTCATCATTAAAAAAATTCGTTTCACCTTTTGGTAATTTTAGATTATAAAAAAGAAACCCCTTAATGGATAACGAAAATCAAGATTCCAATACTTCAGAGTCAGAGCAAAATCAGCCAGCTAGCTTTCAACTATTTTTCCAAAAATATTTTGTAAAGAATGCGCTAGCGGTGCGGGATCAATTTATGGCTTGGGTAGCTGCAAATCCTCGTGGACGTTGGGCATTCAAATTAGCAGGTGGCTTTTTTGCCGCAGGCGCTTCCTTTATTCTCTTATTCGTTTTTCTGGTTTGGATAGGTGCCTTTGGTAAATTACCCACGACTAAAGATTTGATAAATATTGAAAATTCGACTGCTTCTGAAGTCTATTCTTCCGACCAAGTTTTATTGGGAAAATACTTTAAAGAAAATCGAGTCAATGTCGGTTTGAATGAAATTTCTGATCATTTTAAAAATGCTTTGGTGGCAACGGAAGACGCTCGCTTTTTTGAACATCGAGGAATTGACATTCGATCTTGGGTGCGAGTTTTTTTTAAAACAATACTTTTACAAGATCAATCAGGTGGTGGTGGAAGTACGATTAGTCAGCAATTAGCAAAAAATCTTTTTAAAAGAAAACGACATCGAATGCTCGAAGTCCCGATCAATAAAGTTCGAGAAATGATGGTCGCTCGTCGCTTGGAAAATATTTATTCCAAAGATGAATTGCTGGCGCTTTATTTGAACACCGTTCCTTTTTCCAGAAATATTTATGGCGTTCAAGTTGCTTCCCAACAGTTTTTTAACAATACTCCTACGGATATAAAAATTGAACAAGCTGCTACAATTATTGGTACACTCAAAGCCAATACATATTATGATCCCGTTCGAAACCCTAAAAATGCGTTGACTCGTAGAAATACAGTTTTGGCGCAAATGAAAAAATATAAATACATTTCTTCGATTGAATTTGACTCACTTAAAATGCTTCCACTTGAAGTAGATTATCATAGTGAAAATCAAAATCAAGGATTGGCCACTCACTTTCGAGAATACGTGCGAAGAGTTGCCGAAAAGGATTTGGACTTTTATCAAAAAGAAGATGGAAGCAAATATGACTTGTATCGGGATGGTTTGAAAATTTTCACGACCATAGATTCACGCATGCAAAAATATGCAGAAGAGTCGATGACTTCGCAACTCGCCAAATTGCAAAAAGATTTTGATAAACATTGGAAAGGAAAAAAACCGTGGGGCGATGATAAAACTTTGCTGGCAGAAATGAAAAAAACTCGCCGCTATCAACGACTTGAAGAAAGCGGGAAAACCGAAGCAGAAATCAAAGCGAACTTTGATGAAAAAGTCGACATGACTATTTTTTCATGGGACGGAGAAAAGGATGCGAAGATGACTCCGCTGGATTCTATCAAATATTATTTCTGCATGCTCAACGCTGGCTTCATGGCAATGGAACCTCAAACGGGAAACATCAAAGCATGGATCGGCGGAACGAATTTTAAATATTTCCAGTACGATCATGTCATCCAAGCGAAGCGACAAGTCGGCTCTACTTTCAAACCAATTGTTTACTCCGCAGCTTTGCGAAGCGGAATTCATCCTTGCGACTATGTCAATAATCGCCTAGTCGTTTACTCCGATTATGAAGATTGGAAACCTGAAAACTCAGATGGAAAATACGGCGGCGCATATTCTTTGCGTGGTGCATTGACCAGTTCTGTCAACTCGGTTGCCGTCGATTTAATCATACGAACAGGCATCGACACCGTTCGACAATTGGCCAAAGATATGGGCATCACAAGTAATATCCCAAGAGCTCCTGCGATTGCATTGGGAGCTGTTGACGTCTCATTATATGATATGATAAAAGTTTACGGGACACTAGCGAACAAAGGTTTGCGTCCTGATCCTCAGTTTTTATTACGCATCGAAGACAGCAAAGGAAATGTAATTATTGATTATGAGAATGAAGAAAAAGAACCTTTCAAGAGAGTCTTGGATCAAGATTATGCGACCGTCATGACTAACATGATGCAGTCAGTTGTGGATAGTGGAACTGCTCGACGATTGCGTTCAGTTTATAATTTGAATAATGATATTGCTGGAAAAACGGGTACCACACAATCTCATGCGGATGGTTGGTTTATCGGTTTTACTCCAAACTTAGTGGCAGGTGCTTGGGTCGGTGGAGAATCTCCCAAGGTGCGTTTTCGAACCATTCGTTTGGGGCAAGGAGCCAATACTGCTTTGCCTATTTTTGGAAAATTCATGCAAAAAACCTATCAAGATCCAAAGTTTAAAAACATGAAAAATGCAAAATTCGATGAATTGGATTTTGGGAAAATGTTAGAAATGGATTGCCCGCCCTATCTAGAGGAAGAACCTGAGATTGTAGAAATCCTGGAGGAAGAATTCGAAGAAGGTGAATATGACGATGAACCACTTGACCGCATTTTGGATATTTTTAAAAGTAGAAAAAAGAATCAGAACGGCGAAATCAATCAAAAAGGAGGCGCTCAAAATCGACAACGAGAAGAAGCCAAACGACAACGAGAAAATTCTGAACGCATCAAAAAACACAACCAAGAGACTCGAAAAAAACGAGAACAAGATCGAAAAAAAGCAGAACGTAAAAAGAAACGACAGGGAAAGTGGCAAGATTTATTTGGAAAAAAGAATTAACTCCATCAACATGAGTCATCCCGAATTTTCAGATTGGAAGTTCGGGATGTTTATTTTCAAAATGGACGAACTAGAGCTTACAGCTAAACTGTTTTCGCTTCGTTAATTATTGAACTGTTCCCCCAGAAATTAAAGAACCAATTATTTTACTCCATACTGTGGGATTAG
>Ga0115005_10003904_pt1 | contig 11932 bp, 4 predicted proteins | sample ArcOceMetagenome_FD_87163 | JGI IMG/M metagenome (GOLD analysis project Ga0115005, IMG submission 87163) | Marine eukaryotic phytoplankton communities from Arctic Ocean - Arctic Ocean - Greenland ARC118M Metagenome | ecosystem: Environmental > Aquatic > Marine > Oceanic | place: Arctic Ocean...
TTCAATTGGACAGAACATTTATTTTAAAAAAGAAAAGTTTTTTTTTTAACCACAAATACCAATAAAAAAAAATAAAATTTTTTAAATTTTAAAAAAAAAAAAAAAAAAAAAAAATAGATGTAAAAAAAAAAAGTAAAAGCTATTCAGGTAATCTACGTCCATGAAAAAGGATAAAGTTAAAAAAAAAATGGCGGTTTTGACGTTCGTTTAGGTTTTTTTTTCTACGACGTAAGTCCCTCTCTTTTTTTTCAAAACTAAAATGGCTCTTTAATCAAAAACGTATTATTTGGTACTTTTTTTCGGGTCTTTACGGAAAAAAAATTAAATTTTTTTTTTATAAAAAAACGTCAGGAAAGATAGCTTTTGGTAAGTTTTTTTTTTTAATTACTGCCATTCTTGAGTTAAGGTTAAACGTCCTGTCAGTTAGAATGCGTTTCACTTCTAAATTATTGGAAGCTAATAATCTAATAGGTAGTGGTATTATCTTAGTTAACGGTTATAAAAAACAGGTAAACTTTTTAACCTCGATACACGACGTTATAAAAAAAACCACTCTCTTTAGTGGCCGCAAAATCTGTAGACGTATGAAAAAAAAATGGCGCGTTTGAAAATGGAGGCGTTGACGCAAGGCATTACGTAACCTTTCAATAAAAGGTACAGGTTACATAAATATATTTTGATTTTCAAAACGAGTTTTATTTCTAAATTATTTAGAACTTAACTATAAAATTCTAAGCGGTGTTTTGTTACGAAAACCGGTGTTCGGTGAAATTCTTTTGACCTCGAAAAAAAAAATTTTATCATCAACAATGTTAAAAAAAATCTACTATATGTATTAAAATTTTTTTAGAGTTTTTTCTTTATTTAAATACTCGTTGAGCCTAAGTAACTACAAACTTTCAACTGCTTAATTTTTTTTTAGTCTCGTATTTAATATACTTTTGTTGAATAAATAAGTTTTAAAATTAGAGTCCTTTTGGCGGAATTGGTAGACGCGGCAGACTTAAAATCTGCTTCTTATTTAGATTGTTGGTTCAAGTCCAATAAGGGATACTGGTTTTTTTTAACCACCCCTCCTTTTATGTCTCAAAGTGATACATCCATCTTTTTTACTGTAGTTCGTAGTCTTTTTTTTTTTTCTGCTTTTGGCTTTGGTACCTGTTTAGTTCATCTATTTTATCAAAAGGTTTCGAGTATAAAAATAATTTATAATTTCTTTGGTAAGTTGGTAAAGATAGAAAAGAATTTAAGTTTGTTAATTAGAGGTCAGTAGCATCAAAGTTTTAAGATAAAATAGAGTATTAGAGTGGTATATACGCCATCAAGGTTTTCGTGGGTCTTAAGTATCGTTATCAAATCAGGTAAATTTATAATTTCTTGTTTATTATTTATTATTTATTATTTATTATTTTTTATTATTTATTATTTATTATTTTTTATTATTTATTATTTTGTGTTATTATAGTTTACATTTTAATATTTACCACAGTAGAGTTGAGGTAATAGCAACCTAGGGACATAAAAAAAATTTTTATTTAGGCAGGTCTTTCAAATGGAGGTAATTTAAAGACGTTTTTTTAAAAATATACACTAAAGTTGAAACGTTTTTTCGTCGGTAGCAGGGAACTGAACCATCTTATTACCTGTGTAAAGAAATCAATAGAGATTTAATTAGTAGTTGGGAACGAAAATTAAAAAAAAAATAAATGTAAAAAAAAAAACGGATTTAAAAAAAATGACTTATAAAAATTTTTGATTATAAGCTTTATATAAGTTCCCACTGTCTAAAGGTGGTTAAAACGATACCAGGTGAGGACCTATACACGTACATGTAAGTTTTTAGTAAAATAATCAATATTTGAAGTTGGGGGTTCCTTCCTCTAAATTATTAAATCTATTTATGTCACCTAAAGTGAAGCAGTACTGTGAAGGAAAGGTTGAAATAGTATATTAAGATATCTTTGAAATAAAATTAAAATTGCTTTCTAATTGTAACTGCACTTTGAATTCATCAGTGTACCTTTTGTATAATGGACTGGCAAGTTAATTTTAATAGTGAGCTGTTTTTTTTGCGTTTTTAACAAGTTTTTTTAAATAAATTATTAGAATTAAACCCGAAACTAGGTGATCTAATCTTAAGCAGAGTGTGGATCGTACTTTAGTATGTTGCAAAATACAAAGATGACTTAAGATTAGTGGTGAAAAGCCAATCGAACCTAGATATAGCTGGTTTTTTGCGAAAGCTGTGTAAGCAGTGCGTCAATTCTTTTTTTTAGTGGTAGAGAACGTTCAGTCATTAGAAATCGTAAAGGTGTATAATACTGAAGCAACTCAGAATACTAAAAGGTTGACAGTCAGACTATAAATTCAAAGGTTTATATTCAAAAGGGACACAGCCCTTACCACTTTTTAAGGTACCTAAGTCTTTTTTAAGAGAAAAAATTTGAGTAGTTGAGACAAATAAAATGTACGCTTGGGGTCTGCTATCATTTAAAAAAATCGTACCAGATTATTATATTATTCAGTGCTACTTCTAATTTTAAAATTTATGGTTTTTTATAAAAGCACCAAAAATGTGGGCAACTTTGTTGCGGTAGCAAGATGTTTTGTTAATTCAATATAAATACTGCACGTATAATTCATACAAATACACGAAAGGTGTCATTAAAGAGTAAAGGTTTCTTTCGTAATTTTAAAACGTCGGAAGGTAATTTCGGCTTCTAAAATTAGCTAGCTTTTGATGAATACTAAAAGCTTTGATTAGATTTTTTGAATAGTATGCAATCTATTCCTTAAGTTATCAAAGTAACAGGAAAATTTTAACCGTACTAAAACCGACTCAGGTAACTAAGTAGAGAATACTAAGATGGGGTACAACCCTTTTGAAGGAACTCGGCAAATTTGCTTCGTAACTTTGGGAAAAGAAGTGCCATCGAGGTGGCGGCACGAATTGGGGGGGGCGACTGTTTAATAAAAACACAGAACTCTGCTAAATATTAAAAATGATGTATAGGGTTTGATGTCTGCCCAGTGCTTTTAGTTAAATGGAAGTGTTTTCGCACTCAAAATATTCTACTGTAAACGGCAGCTGTAACTATAACGGTTCAAAGGTAGCGAAATTCTTTGTCGGGTAAGTTCCGACCTGCATGAATGACATAACGACCCCTCCGCTGTCTCCAAAGCGGGCTCTATTAAATTAAACTCCCCGTTTAGATGCGGCGTTTTTTTGGTTAGACGGAAAGACCCCATGCACCTTTACTGTAATTATACGTTGTGTTTAATTGTTTTTTATATAGTATAGGTGGTAGTTAGTGTAGAATAGCTAGAATGGTTATCTTTAAAATAATAGTGTAATACCATCTAAAATAATTATCATAACTAATTAATAGACAGCGTATATTTGGTAGTTTGACTGGGGCGGTCGCCGCCTAAAAGGTAACGGTGGTGTGTAAAATGTAAACTAATATAGCGGTTGTTATTTTTTAAGTACAATGGTTTAAGTTGTGCGTGATTGTTTTTGATTAATATTTAAAACAAGGACTATCGTCTACCATAGTGATCCGATGTTTTTTTAAGGTAAAATCATCGAACATCAGATCAAAGGTACGCTGGGGATAACAGGCTAATATCTTTTTAGAGTTCCTATCGATGAAGATGTTTGGCACCTCGATGTCGGCTTATCATATCCTAGAGTTGAAAATGGCTCTAAGGGTTCGACTGTTCGTCGATTAAAATGGTACATGAGCTGGGTTTAAAACGTTGTAAAACAGTTTTGTTCCTATCTGCCATAATAAAAACATTAAAAAAATTTAAGTTTAGTACGAGAGGACCGACAAATATATTTAAGTGGTTAATTAGTTGTTTTGCGTAGGCAAGCTAAAACGCTAAATGTGTTCTTTATTATTGCTGATAGCTTATAAGCAAGAAAATTTTTTTTATTGCTTTTATTTTATATTTAATCTGTTTAAATTTTGGTTTGTAGACATGAGTAATCAGTTGCAACCAGTCTTTCTATATATCACATCTCCCACTTTCTATCTTGGTTTTTATAGCTCAATGGTAGAGCTTTTGATTGTGATTCAAAAAGTGTGGGTTCGATCCCCACTAAAAACCCCTCCTTTAGATTTTTAAAATAGCTTCCGAATAAAGTTATTATGAAATATTCTTTTAAATTATTACCTTAATTACAATTTTAATTTAAATGGCCTGTCAAAAGTTTATGATCTATGTCTTTTTTTGTTTGTTTATTTATTTATTTATTTATTTTATTATCGATGAAAACTAAATTTATCATTAGATGATTTCTCAGTACTAACCACAAAGATATCGGTACACTTTATATGATCTTTGGGGCTTTTGCCGCGCAATTTGGGTTGTGATTATCTATGTTCATCAGGTTTGAGTTGGCTTACCCTGGAAATCAGTTTTTTTCTGGGAATACACAGCTTTATAACGTAGTTGTAACTGCACATGCTTTTATAATGATTTTTTTTTTTGTTATGCCAGTATTAATCGGGGCTTTTGGTAATTGGTTTGTGCCTATACTAATAGGAGCACCTGATATGGCGTTTCCTAGGTTAAATAATTTATCCTTTTGACTACTACCTCCCGCTTTATTTTTGTTAATTTTATCTTCTTTAATAGAAGCAGGTGTTGGCACAGGTTGAACTTTATACCCACCGTTAAGTAGTGTATCAGCTCATTCAGGAGCTAGTGTAGATTGTGCGATTTTTAGCTTACATTTAGCAGGTATCAGCTCAGTGGCAGGGGCCATTAATTTTATAGTAACTATTTTTAATATGAGATGTAGAGGAATGTCTTATTACAGAATGCCTTTGTTTGTTTGAAGTATCTTGGTCACAGCTTTTTTACTACTACTTTCGTTACCTGTACTTGCAGGAGCTATTACTATGCTATTGTCAGATAGAAACCTAAACACAACGTTTTTTGACACTTCTGGGGGAGGTGACCCAGTGCTATACCAACATCTATTCTGGTTCTTTGGGCACCCTGAGGTTTACGTTTTAATTTTACCGGGGTTTGGTATAATTAGTCAAGTTATAGAAACTTTATCCAATAAAAGTATTTTTGGTTACCTTGGTATGGTTTGGGCTATAATTTCAATAGGAGTTTTAGGTTTTTTAGTTTGAGCCCACCATATGTTCACCGTAGGTTTAGATGTCGACACTAGGGCTTATTTTACAGCAGCCACTATGGTTATTGCTGTACCAACGGGTATTAAGATTTTTTCTTGGTTAGCCACCATGTGAGGGGGTTGGTTAAATTTCAAGACACCTTTACTTTTTAGTTTGGGTTTTATTATTTTGTTTACAATCGGTGGTGTAACCGGAGTAGTCCTTGCAAATGCAGGTTTAGATGTAGCTTTTCACGACACTATGTATGTTGTGGCACATTTCCACTACGTGTTATCGATGGGCGCTGTTTTTGCCGTTTTTTCCGGTTTCTATTACTGAGTTGAAAAAATGTTTGGGTTACAGTACAACGGTTTCTTTGGTAACATTCATTTCTGCTTATTTTTTTTAGGTGTTAACGTAACGTTTATGCCTCTTCACGTATTAGGTTTAGCTGGAATGCCTAGACGTATAGCGGACTACCCTGATTTTTATAGGGCTTGGAATCAAATTTCGAGTTTTGGTTCAGTTATTTCTTTAGTAGCTACTTTTTTTTTTGCTGTTATCGTTTATGACATGTTTGTTTATGGGTTGAAAGGCCGTAAGTCGCCTTACAGTGTAAGCCTTATAACACAAATGCAGTTAAGTTCGTTATTTTTAAAAGGTAGGGTACCTTTAAAAGGTAAAAACCCACTAAAGGTTACTATTAAATTTTCGTTATTTTTCAGTTTTTCAGACACCGCAAAAAATTGGCAGTTCGGTTTCCAAGATCCTGCCACTTCTATAATGGAGGCTATTATAGATTTACATCACGATGTCATGTTTTTTATAGTTTGAATTATAATGGTTGTGATTTTGACTTTATTTTTAATTGTACAAGGTCATAGTAACGATGGTTCTATTTTTTCTAAGTATTTAAAAATATTGGTTGGGGTACCAAGTTACAATCCTCCTTATAACCCAACTTTATTATTTAAAGTTTATACCGTACATCGAGATTTTTTTTTAAAACTAGTTATCTTTTGGTGCGATACGTTTTATCGTTCTTTAGAAAATAATATTTTAAGGAGTAAGGTTAACAACTCCCGCCCATGGTTTTTATTGAGTTTAATACCAATTCACTTTCTCTACTTACCTATAGTTACTCCTTTACTTGTTATAAAACATATTTTGTTAGATTTTTCAACTGTTAGAGCAGATAGGTTAGGTAGTGTTTTATTACCATCTAGATTACAACATCATACGGGTCTCGAGGTTGTTTGAACAATATTACCCTGTTTCATTTTATTATTAATAGCATTTCCTTCGTTTGCGTTATTGTATGCAATAGAAGATTTTAACGTTATCGAGGGTACAGTTAAGGTGATAGGTAATCAATGGTATTGAACTTACGAGTATGCTGCAAATTACGGTTACGAAAAAAGTTTTGACAGTGTTATGATCCCTGAAGTTGATTTAATTTCTAGTGGATGAGGTTTGAGACTTTTGGAAGTTGACGAAAGGTTACTTTTACCGGTAGGCAGACAGATAAGGTTACTTATTACTTCTACCGATGTTTTACATAGTTGGGCTGTACCTTCATTAGGTATTAAACTTGACGCATGTCCCGGTAGACTAAACCAGGTTGCTTTATGTATTAACCGTAGGGGTGTTTATTATGGTCAGTGCAGTGAGATTTGTGGTATAAATCATTCGTTTATGCCTATTGTTGTACAAGGCGTTGATGATTTGACTTTTTTTAATTGGTATTTTAGTTAATAAAAAAAAAACATAAGAATTTTTTTCTGTTTTTTTAAAAGTTTTTTTTATTTTTATAGTTTTTTATTTTAAAAATTTTTTCTTCTTAGGTTTTTATTTTATAGTTTCATATTTTTCAAAATAAATAAATAGAATTCCCCTTTTTAGTTTTTAAAAAAAAAGAATTTTTTAAAGTGTCATTTTCATTGGGCTTTAATTTTTATTATTATTATTATATAAAAAACGGTTTATGTAGCTCAAATGGTAGAGCAAGAAACTGTTAATTTCTGGGTTGTGGGTTCGATCCCCACTTTAAACGGATTTTTTTTATAGTTTCTATTTTTTTTCAGGTTGTGGTAAAGTTCGGCAATACAGCTGCTTTGGAAGCAGAATATCGTAGGTTCAAATCCTACCAACCTGATTTTTTTGGTGGGTTCGTCTACAGGTAGGATATCAGGCTCATGATCTGGAGAAGTTAGTTCGAATCTAACACCCGCTGATGAGTTGTGTTCAAAGATGGTCCGTATTATTAACCGAAAACTTTTATCCATTGTTGCAAGTCATGCTGTTTCATACCCTACCCCTAGTAATTTAAATTACTTTTGAGGTTTCGGTAGTATTTCCGGGGTGTTACTTTTATTACAGTGCATATCGGGTTTTTTTTTAGCAATGCATTATACCCCTGACGTTGATCTGGCTTTTAGTAGTGTAGAGAATATTATGTGAAATGTACCAAGTGGTTGGTTATTTAGGTACTTACATAGTGGAGGGGCTTCCATGTTTTTTATTTCTGTTTATATACATATAGGTCGTGGTATTTATTTTAGGTCTTATAGAAAAGTTGCTTTGTGGTACACAGGTTTATTTATTTTTTTGCTAATGATGGCAACTGCCTTTTTAGGTTACGTGTTACCTTGAGGTCAGATGAGTTTGTGAGGGGCGACTGTTATTACAAACCTTTTCGGAGCAATCCCAATTATTGGTAGCGATTTAACTATTTGGTTATGAGGGGGTTACTCGGTGGATAACCCAACCTTAAAACGTTTTTTCGTGTTACACTTTACAATACCGTTTATTTTAATAGGGTTGGCGTTTCTACACCTAGTTTTATTACATTTCCATGGATCTACAAACCCATTAGGAATGTGTTCTAAAGTGGATATGGTTCGTTTTTACCCAAAGTATTTAATTAAAGATGTTTTTTTTTTTATTTCGTTTGTTGGTATTTTAGTTGCCTTTATTATATTCTGACATCCAAATGCTTTTGGCCATCCTGATAATTATATAAGAGCCGATGCTTTGATTACACCTAAACATATTGTACCAGAATGATATTTCCTACCCTTTTATGCAATACTACGTTCAGTACCAAATAAATTTGGTGGTGTTATTACAATGTTTTTAGCAATAATTATTTTATTTTTTTTACCTTATTTAGGGGTATTTAAAGCCAAAAGTAGTAAATTTGTTAATGCTTCTCAAATGTTATTTTGAACTTTTGCTTTTAATATAGTTTTTTTAGGTTGACTAGGTTCACGCGTAGTTGAACCACCTTACGTTCTTTTTAGCCAGTTGGCCACAGCCTTTTACTTTTCGTATTTTTTAATTTTTATACCTTTCTTGGCATACCTTGAAAGATTTTATTTTGAGGTAGAGCCCGAATTCCCTTGAGTACCTTCTAAAAAAAGATTTAAATATAAAAAAACTAGACGTTTTTTTATTTTAATAATCGCATATAAACTATGACCTTTATTTTGGGTTCATGTTAAGTGTTTAATAACTTTTTTATTTACAAATTAAAAAAAAATATATGTATTAATAAAAACTTTTTTTATCTCTTTTCAGTTTAAATAAAACTTTTTTAATATTTTTTAAAATCAACTTTTTTTAATTTTTAAATTTCAAAAACCTTTATTTTTCTAAAGGTGAAAAAAGAAAGTCCAAAACTAGTTATTATTTAAAAGAAAGTTAAGTGTGATAGCAATAACTATTTTTTAGATAAATACCTTGCAAATTTTGATAGAATTTGGCTTATAATTTTCAAGGTTTTTTTTTTTTTTGCTGTTAGGGTGAGAATTCTTGTACTGGATGAAATCAGTTTACTTAAAGAAAATGAAAATTTTAAATATAAATTTTGGTCCACAACACCCAGCAGCCCATGGGGTGTTAAGACTAGTTTTAGAAATTGTTGGAGAACGTATTTTATATTGTGATCCCCATATTGGTTTGCTACACCGAGGTACAGAGAAATTAATTGAAAATAAATTATATATCCAATCATTACCTTATTTTGACCGTTTAGATTATGTTTCTATGATGGTCCAGGAACATAGCTATTCACTAGCTATTGAAAAATTAAGGTTTTGTAACGTACCGATACGTGCCCAGTATATACGTGTTTTATTTTCAGAAATAACGCGGATATTAAATCATATTATGTCTTTAACAACTCATGCTTTAGATGTAGGTGCTTTAACCCCATTTTTATGAGGTTTTGAAGACAGAGAAAAACTTATGTCGTTTTATGAGAGAGTTTCTGGCGCTCGAATGCATGCTAGTTATATACGCCCTGGTGGGGTTTTTAAGGATTTACCGCCTGGTTTATTAAACGATATATATCTATTCGTATCTCAATATGGGTCAAGAATCTCAGAAATTGAGGAGCTTTTAAGTAAAAATGCTATTTGGTCTCAAAGGTTGTTGAGTATTGGTATTGTTTCTTGAGAATCGGCTTGTAGTTTTGGTTTTACCGGTGTCCAGTTAAGATCAACTGGTGTTCCTTGGGATTTAAGGAAAACAAGGGCTTACGAGTGTTATAAGAACTTAGAGTTTAAAGTACCTTACAGTTACGACGGAGATTGTTACGATCGTTATCTTTTGAGGGTGCAAGAGTTACACCAAAGTAATTCGATAGTGAAGCAAATAGTTAGTACTATCCCAAAAGGTAATATTAAAGTTGAGGATTATAAGATGATCCCACCTTCAAGAAAGCTTATTAAGATCGGTATGGAGTCTTTAATACGCTATTTCAAGCTTTATAGTAACGGTTTTATTGTTCCTCGTAGTGAGACATATGTAGGTGTTGAGGCCCCAAAAGGTGAGTTCGGTGTTTATTTAATGTCTGACAGTAGTGAGGTTCCTTACAGATGTAAAATTAGGGCACCCGGTTACAGTCACTTACAAGCAATAAATTATGTAACTAAGGGGCACTTAATCGCGGACGTTGTCACTATAATAGGTACTTTAGATATTGTTTTTGGTGAAATTGACAGATAAACCTTTTGGAAATATGGCTGAGTGGTCAAAAGCTCTTATTTTGAAAATAAGTACATAAAAGTGTCGCGGGTTCGAATCCTGCTATTTCCAATGTTTTCGCATATTATTTTAGAGTATTTAGTATTGGAAGATTTTTTTATAGTTAATTTTTTCATTAGTTATCAGAATTATTGTTTTTTTAACGAGTTTTTAGGCGTCTTTCCAGAGTTTTTATTATTGTGTTTTATTTTACAAGGTTTGGTAAATTTTTATTGTGATAAAACGTATGGTACTTTTCAAGTATATATCTGAATATTTTATTTAACGTGCCTGTTGCTTTCATTAATAATAACACCAGATAGAGGTGCTGTGTTATTGTTTGGTTTTAGTTTCATCAATTGTTGGTACACAAAAATATCAAAGATTATAATTATTTTTTTAACTATATTAGTTTTGTGCATTTCAAAAATAAAACTAAGATTTGGTACTAAATTAAGTTGCCCGTTGGAGTTTCCAGTAGTCGTTGGTTTTTCAATATTGTTTCTTTTTTTTTTAACATCCACATACGATTTTTTAGGTTTTTATTTGAGTATTGAAGGTTTGAGCTTAACGCTTTATGTTTTATCTGGGATGTTGTATCGAAGTCTAATCTCAATTGAATCTGCTGTCAAGTATTTCTCATTAGGGGCAATATCAACAGGTGTTTCTTTGTTTGGTATCAGTTTACTTTACGGTTTAGTTGGTTCTCTAGATTTTTTAGAGGTACAGCTTTTTTTAAGTAGCGGTTCACTAAATTTTATAGCCGTGTTAGAATTAAAAATTGCCTTATCTTTTTTATTTTTCGGACTATTTTTTAAAATTTCAGCATTTCCTTGTCATTGATGGGTTGCCGATGTATACGAGGGTGTTTGAACACCAATAACTGCGTATTTTCTGGCTGTTGTTAAAGTAGGGATACTTCTTTTTTTTTTTAGGCTTGTTTACAACGTTTTATTCAACGTCCTTTTTTTATTTCAACATATTTTCATTATTGTCGCACTAGGTTCACTTCTAGTAGGTACCTTTGGGGCATTACGTCAGACTAGGGTTAAACGTTTTATCGCTTACACTTCTATTAGTCAAGTAGGCTCCATATTGTTTGGGATATCCTCTGTAAGTTTGGGCGGGTTAATTTCATCCCTTCTATATTTATTTGTGTATACGTTAACATCTATTGGTTTTTTTATCTTGATTCTAAATACTGAGCATGTTAAAACAAAAAAAAATATTATTTATTTAAATGAGCTTCATTATTTGTCAACATATAGCCCAAAATTCGCAAGGTATTTAACCGTTATTTTTTTTTCAATGTCTGGAATCCCACCATTAGGAGGGTTTATTACAAAGTTATTTATTTATTCGGCAGCGATAGATGCTCGATTAGACTTGGTAGTTTTTATTAGTTTACTCATCAGTGTTGTTAGTACATACTACTATTTAAATTTTATAAGTTATGTTTGGTTTGAAAAGCTTAATGCGAAGAAATTATATACTTTTAATATAGATTTAATATCTAATTTTATTTTAATTAGTATTATTATATTTTTAATTGTTTTTTTTATTATTTTACCTAATTTTATTTTACCGGGTATTACAGGTATTGCCATTTCATGTATTTGACCATTTTTTTTTTTTTAAACGTTGAGCCTATAGTTTAATGGCAAAATATGCTTCTCATGAAAGTAAAGACGTTGGTTCGAATCCAGCTAGGCCCACGCTTAGATTCTTGTATATCGTGGGTAGCTTAGTATATAAAGTAAAAAAAAAAA
>Ga0115005_10003905_pt1 | contig 11932 bp, 11 predicted proteins | sample ArcOceMetagenome_FD_87163 | JGI IMG/M metagenome (GOLD analysis project Ga0115005, IMG submission 87163) | Marine eukaryotic phytoplankton communities from Arctic Ocean - Arctic Ocean - Greenland ARC118M Metagenome | ecosystem: Environmental > Aquatic > Marine > Oceanic | place: Arctic Ocean...
CGACGATTTGATTTCTGTGACGAATTCTCGTGATAGCCAGGAAACAGTTTTTTATGATACATCCTTCCTTACCCAGCGTTCTTTTGAAACAACTGATGAATAATACTACTAGTATTTAAAAGGGTTCATTTGAATTTTCATTTAAAACGGTTTTTCTAGTAGGTTCAAGTTGATCGGAAATTAAATAAAACCGGTAATTGTTCGTTATTTTTGAACGAAAATGGAATGTGATTGCCATCTAATAGTTTTGCATTGACCATTGACGCTTGAGATCAATAAATAAAAAGTCGTCCGGTAATGTTCTACGGGACTCGGTAATGTTACTCGCCAACCGGCAGCAGTCGAGTTGTCGAGGTCATCACCAAATCATCAGAGTACACTACTTCCTTAATAAAATGTTTAAATTATTTGACCTTGAAAGCTTCCATCACCACACTATATGATAGTAATAAAATTCTAAGCCTACATCTATATCCTTATTTGGTTCAAGCAGAATTACCATTGTTTTCATGCTGAGGATGATGTGTAACGAATCCAAGCTTGTTGTTTTGTAGAAATGATTGAACCAACAAGTTATATATAATAGCAGCAGCAGATATATTGATGTCAAATATACAGACTTTCGCATTGAATCGGAAAAATCGCGTTCTATGAGTCTCAAAAGAATGGATGGATGGATGATCTTTGATCTTGGTGGAAGAAATAGTCATAACATAGAGAGATATTCAACGGTTAATATAGGACGTTGGAGGCATATTTATCCGAACGAACTTCCGGAAGATGGTTCAAACAGCTGGTACCTTCAACGTGTCACGTTCAAAAAAATGTCAGAGGAGGAAATTCTTCAAAATGTAGGAAACGGCAAATTTGCATGAAATGATTGCGTGTTAAAATCAATGCATGATACGGTTGTTCTAGTGCAGGTAATGAAGGCACTACTCTACCGTAATCGTAAAAGAGGATAATTGCTGCATTGATTGACATTATTAATGGCTGTCCTTGTATTCTCATTGATGAAATAATAAGCGTATGTTACTATCATACAGATATAAAATGAAAGTTCTAAAGAAAGTGTTCGTTCCTATTCATATGTCATTAATACAATTTATCAAGTACTCAAGCCATTATTCAATATAAGTAGAAATGGCGATACCAAAGTATATTCATTTTGAACACTAGACGTGCTTCTCCCTTTAAGAAAGCACATCATTCGTGGCTTGACGAGCCTGCGCATTCATAGAATCCGTATTTTGCTGATGCATGGGCATGAACCCAGTTTGATACCCGCCGTTGGTCATTTGTTGAATACCATTCTGAACTGCGAATAGAATACTTTGCATATTCTGCATAGTATTGGCTCCAGGAGCACTGGGTGCATTTTGCCAGGAATCTTGAGGAATTTGCATTTGTTCATTGATTACATTTTTGTCCGATATAGGAGTGGGTCCAGCTACAAACGTTTGAGCGGCCTGTCGAGCAGCAGCAGGAGGGAAACCTTGATTTTGAAACATGGCCTGGGTAGCAGCAGCTTGTGCAGCTTGCGCTTGAGCAGATGCCACAGCTTGTTGTGCCTGTGCGTCCCGAGCATCCTTATTAGCGAGGTCGTCCTTGAGAGAATCTTGATTGGACATTGACGGAAGACCTGAGGAGTCACCATTTTCGAATGCAGAAACTCTTGCCTGTGACTGAATGAGCATTCTTTGTAATTCATCATTCTGTTGCTTGAGAGTGCCATTGGCTCTAGAGAAGAATACGACCGAACGCTGAAGTTCTTCAATCATAATCTTCTTCCGTCTACGAGATTCTCTAGCAGCTTTGCGGTTTTGTTCAAGTCGTACCTCTCTCGCCTTCGGCATAGGAGAACTGCCCATCGGATCAAGGTCAAGGTCAAGGTCAGCTTCTGAACTGGGTGGTGCAGCAGCAGCTAGGGCAGCTGCAAGAATTTCAGAATCGGATTCTAGCTTCGGTTGTTTCTTCTGGGGTTCTTCATTCGGAGTTCCGGAAACATCCTTCCTCTTGCGCATAGGAAGGGATCCATCTCCCACCGCAGCAAATGCATTGGCATCAATAACGTTCTCTAGCTCGTTCATCTGTGGCAAATTCGTGTTGGATTACGCGTTGTTTGGTAAATTTTCGTTTTGTCTTTATCGTTCGTAAAGTTATGATATGGGTTGGTTATGCTGACGTGAAACGAGCTCGCTGGTGACGCTCGAAAAGAAGAAGAAACCCGCTGTGGTATGTTTTCTACGTAGTTCTACGACGTGGGAACTTCGTATACGCATCCGATTTGAAGTGATTTGATTAGGTGGAACGGAGCAAGGACTGACCGTGACCGTGACCGTGGCCGAGAGGCCTTTCTCTATCCTCCTTTCCGAGTTTTTTAATTGGTTGAAAAACGTGATGATGTGAATTTATTCCTACCGGTGTCCTCATTTCCTGAATTTGATTGTGGAAAAAGTTCAACATAATAGGATAAATTCGGATAAATTCGACATGATGAAACGAAATGATGACGTGGGTTTGGCTGAGTTTGTGACGACGACTCCAATGAAAGAAAAATTTAATATGACGTCAGCATTTTTTGACTTCCCCCCTTTTTTGTTCTGACACAGACATCAAAATGCAAAGATTGAAGATCTTACACTTCTGACATGATGAAGGCATGCAGCATGCAGCATGCACAATGCACATGCAAATCAACAGCTCTACACCTACACACGTACCAACGATATAGACAGACTATGAAATGGCTGGTGTAATGGATACACCAAGTGATCTGCAGCTATTATTTGAAGAAGAAGAAGAAGAAGAAGGGACCCATGATGCCTCCAGTACTCCCTCTTACACGTACGTTGTTTCGAACAATGACAAGAAAGTAGTGAAGTTGGTTTTTTTATTCCTAGGTGTTGGATTTCTACTTCCCTGGAATGCTTTCATCAGCGCATCGGCATACTTTCAGAATAGAACATGCGTTGAAGCCACATCTACCGATGCTTCTGACAATGGTAGCAGTGATAACGAGAACAACTTTATGCTTTGGTTTGGTCTAAGTTACAATTTTAGCGCAGTGATCACATTAGGGCTCATGCTCTTTGTGCAAAGACGAAAGGATTCAAATGCCGCTTCAACAAATATACCCACAGAAAATAACGATACAGATGAGGAACAAAGCGGTGGAAACATGCAGTGGAGAATGATTGTGATTTCTTTATCATTTTTTCTACTCATCATGATACTGACTACCTCCATGGTGCTCATTCCTTCCATCGATCCTACTCTTTTCCAATTCATTTCGTTGTCAAGTGCATCCGTCTGTGGAATATCAGCAGCTTTCACAAGTGCTGGAATTACTTCGTTTGCCAACACATTTCCTCCAGATCTTGGAATTCAGCCTTTTATCAGTGGTCAAGCAGTGGGCGGAGTTGTGATTTCTACCTTGAACTTTATCCTGTTTGGAACAGAGAGCACCGGCGCGGATTTGTTTTGGAAGGAAAAATGTTCTACTTCTGCGGGAGAATTATTGGTAGAGAGAATTGGCGTTTCACCATTGAGATCTCATTGGTCAGGTGTTTCTCAGTCGCAAATGTGCGAGTCTTATCAAATTGATTGGGGTGCCTTTGCTTATTTCATGGCTGGAGTTGTTTTCATTGTATTATGCATTGGTTTGTTCATGTATCTCGACCAATCTGAGATCGCAATGCATTATAGGATGTTGGGAAAAGTGGCATTTGAATCCAGGATAGCAGATATTGTTTCTCAAGATCGCGTTGAGGAACACATGGATCTACAAGTACAAGTAGAAATGGCTGAACATGATTTAACAGAACCTTTGTTGAATGCAGAGGAGACCGTCGAACATTTGAATACGCGTTCAAATCTTTCAGTTGCTAGCCATCGTGGCAACGACGACTTGTCGAATGCCAGTCTACTCAATGAAAACCAGGCACAGCTTGTATGGAATTCCATTAGAACTCCTGTGGCGACAATATTCACCACGTTCCTAGTCACACTTACAATCTTTCCATCTTGGACAACAAAACTGAAGAGCGTACATCAATGTCAAGATAGAAGTATGCGGCTTTCAAACGACTTATTTGTTCCGGGCTTTATCGTTTTATTCAACGTGTTTGACTTTGCTGGGAGGACGGCCTGTGGCTTTGTAAATATTGAATACTTCAGTAAAGGTAGTCCTGAAAGACTGACGCTGCTATCATTTGCAAGGATAGCGTTCCTTCCAATGTTTTTACTATGCAATGTCACAGGAAGCAAGTTGGTGCCACCAGTCAAGATATTTTACAGCGATTGGTTTCCATTTCTCTTTACGGTGATTTTTGCATTTGGCAACGGTTTTGTATCGACATTATCTTTCATCCAAGCCGCAATCGCGTCACCGCAGGGAGAGGAAGCGCAGCAAATTGCTTCCATCTTTCTCAATTTCTCAGTTGGACTGGGCTGTCTGAGTGGAAGTCTTTTGTCTTTTCTCTACAACTATATTGGCACAAGGGAGTTGTAATGACATGATAACAGTATGATATGTTTATACTTGGGTCTTATTTGCTAATTAAAAAAATTGAATATATAAAAATGTGGTACCTTGTTGATTATATTGTCAAACTGCTGTGTGATTCCCTTACCTTTCTTTCTTTTCTTCCACCAATGGAGAGGTCTCGGAACTATCTGCACGAGCCCCATTTCCAAACAACTTTGGAACGTAAAGTGGAACGCGCTTCTGATACATGGCATACTTTACCGGATACTTGGTCAATGTCAATTTCTCGGTAAACTGTCCACTGGCCTGGAATAAAGTGACTAGCAAAATGCATCCAATAATGGACCAATTGAACATCTTTCCTCCAGTGGCTGCAAGTGAGAAGAGATAGAAAGAGATCCAAATGCACTGCTCAGCCGTATAGTTTGGCTTGCGCACAATTGCAAAAAGACCACTCTGGCAAAATCCATCTGCGTAATCTGCCTCTCTTTCAACTCCAGCATTGATCTGTCTATATTTTTCTGTCTGAAACTTGTACTGTTGATTATCCGCAATGAGTTCAATCACGATGAATGTTATCATAAGCACGGTTGCGAGACCATCCAAACCAAATATATTGAGAGGGGCAACATTGCAAGATGGATCATTTGCCATAGTCGAAGCCACATATGATGGCGCCGCAATCAAAAGTAATAAAAAGTTTTGATAAAAGCTGATAAAGGTAAGGTTGAACACCATCCATGGAATGGGGTACTTGAGTATCTCGACGAACCGCCCTTGCTGAATAAAGGCCCATCTGTAGTCTTCATCTCCTCTCCAAGGAGGCCACTGATAACCTCCTCTCCTGGCAAAGTTTGCCGTTAATCGAATGCCCCAAATGGTCGCTAGTATGGCCATCAGAAGAGTTCGTTGATCAGTTACTGCAATCCATGCGTAAGCGAAGGGAACAATGCTCCATAATTTGTCTACCTGAGAGTAGTTCCCAGTAACAGTTGAGACTACAAACGTTAACGTAGAAACAGCGATACATGCGTAGAATGCATTATAATATGCGCTTCCTTCAGTCGTGATGCCACTAAGGGCCAACGATAGGAGGTCACAGTTGCCCTCTTCCATCGACGATGTTTTGTTGCTGAAGTGTCCTGCTGTTGTGTAGACTACTAAAGGTTTGAAGATGATGCTTCAACCGAAATTCAACTGAAAGGTTTGAAGATTCAACCGAAATTCAACCTTCCTTTATTATAACGGTCTTTCACCTGTAGTGGTAATCTCTTCAGCTTTCCAATCGCAATAGTTGATCTTCAATCAATAGAAGACGCAGGTTACCAAAAGATTTGAATTATTCTTCTTGTAATGTCTGGCAAAGAAGATCAGTTTTTCAATAGGCAGCATTATGATTTCAATTGGTTGTAACAAAACAGATGTGAACTGAAATTGAGGCTGAAGCTGGAGGCATAATGACAACGAATGAGGTGAAGATATAAAACAGCCAACCCATCACGCATAACTTCCATGGGTGCCCGAGTGAGGATGAGCACGAATAAACGCAAGAGAATCAATATTTTTTCAAAGCAAGCGCAAAAAATTGGGAAGAGAATCAAGTTTGGCGAGAATGGATAGTGACTATTTTAATAGTTAACATTGCCATGCCAAATTCACTGAAAGATACGCTAAACTAAACATCGTGCGTGAACTGACTTTGCAGAGTGAGATAGTGGGACGGAGCCAAAACCTTCAACCGTCCTGAGCTGAAGCAGACACCGTTCCCATAAAGTTTTCTAAAATGATTTTCTAAACAAGTCTTCCAACGCATTTAGAAGAATCCTTCAGAGTCGCTGAAGGGGTTGAAGTGTCCAGCAGCATACTGCTCGTACATAGTCTGTCCGGTAAGCTTCTCAGCAACCAAGTTACCCATAATTCCCATCATAGCAGCACGTCCGTTGTTAAGCTCAGCATTAAGCTTGCGTGACTTCTCCTCGGGGTCAAGGATATCGTTTCCGAAGTAACCAACTCCATAGTCTCCGTCGTATTGGGAAGCAGGCAACCATGCAAGCTCAACAAATCCGAGGAAAGCAATGATCTGAGCAAGTCCAGCGGTTGGAACGGTGAAAAGTCCGTCAATTCCGGTGGGGATGTCAGAGAACTTAAGGTTTGCAGAGGGGGAGATGTATCCATCGAAGGTGATGTGGTTGTTGTGTACGATAACTCCTACAACAGCAGCCATGGCAACACGTCCGTGCTTACGCTCAACAGCACGACGACGCTCGAAAGCCTCAGGCTCAGTATCGAGCCATCCGAGAGGATCGAAAACTCCGAGGGGCTCGGTTGCTCCGAGCTCGATCTCACTAACCTGGAGGGAGGAAGTAGCCTGTTTTTGAAAGATTAAAAAAGCAAGGAAGATCAGAGTCAGTTGTGATTCTTCATTTGATTGGAGTAAACGCCCTTCACGTTGATACTGCGTGACAAAAGATAAATATGCTTTTCGGAGAGGTCATCAAAGCATCTATCTATCTTGAATCTCCTTTGTTTGCTTCGTATGATCTATCTGCCCAATTTATTATATCCTTTCGCATCAGCCAAGATATGCAACACATCGAACTAAAGATGTGTCTACTCTCTGCATGGCCACACTTGTCAACTTACACGGCTAGCAGGGCTGGTGGTGAAAGCAGCAGCGGAGGTTGCGAGGAGGGTGGCGATAACAAGCTTCATTTTCAGATATTTATTCAGGGTATGGGATGTGATGTTGAGCTGAGGAGCTTGTTTGGTGCCATGTGCCATTCTTCCGGCTACTAGCAAACGTAAGTTGCAGTTTCTACAACAGAAAGATCGGGAGGAAAAGGGTGAAAATGGACTGGATTCAGTACCCCCTATTTTTTCAATTGCTGGAACTTTGTTTGGATTGCCGGATTGGGACTAGAATTCAAATTTTGAAACTTGAAAGTGCGATTTGCGATCTGACCTTGGTACAAGCTTTGCAAGTACCACTACAAAACTTCTTCATCTACCAGCTTCTATCGGTGCTATTGATTAGATTTTGATTTTGTATAGATTTATAAAACGACATCGAATTTTCGGGGAACCTATTTTTTTATGTCTGGAACTTGTTGGGTTGTCGGATGGGATAGTAACCTCAAATTTTAAGTGCAATCTCACTATATTCATAGTACAAGTATGAACCTGGTACAATACAAAACTTCTTCATTCACCAGCTTCTATCGGTACTATAGATTCTTTCGATGGAAATCTGATAACATTTTATACATTTATAAAATATGCGAAGGGTTATAAATCAAACCTTCAGACGTCGGAAAGGCAAACTTACTGCTTTGCCACGGAAATAATTTTCAGAGTATGAAAGCAATCGTACCACTTTCCTTCAAGTTTATCGTAAAGCTTCAAATTAGGCACAGAAAGCGTTCCTTCCCTCAAGGGAACAAATCGCAATTCAGCTTCCACTGCAAACTGACCCTTCACCTCGCCCAGCAATAAAGCAGCATCCACAGCCAGCAAGTCATGATCTCGAGTATATCTCACTGTTCCATCATCATCCCCACTAAGACCCCAGCAACCAAATGTGTAACCGCTCACCTCGTAGACGACGGCATTATTCACAGTATTTTGGACAGGTGTCTGTTGTGTGTTATGCGACGCATTGTTCGCACTTGCTCCAGACATTCCCAATGTACTACCTCCAGACCTAACATTATTCCCACCTGTAAATGTCATTCCATTCAAATTATCCCGCGACTTGACAGGTTGGTTCTGTTCATTGCCATTCTCTGGATCCTTTGCCATAATGAGCATCAAATCTCTTGGATCAGAGCTTAGATTGAATACTTTCAAAGATACCACTACTTGCGCTCCTACGTTGCACACTGCCTCACGAATAGAAAGTGATATACGAAATGCATCAGTGGACCCAACTGCAATGGGGGCCGTCGTCCATCTTGCATCGGTAGTCACCATTACAGCACTTGTATTCTTGCCACTTTTAGTACGATACGTATCGGATGCGACGTGCGCACTCACAATATCTTCTGTTGACGGTCCATCGCCTACAGCAGCTCTGACGCATATTGGTGATACAAACACGCGTTCCAACATGACCTCATTCGCATTAATTTGAAGAACGGTTGCAATTGCTTCTTGAGGCTTCAATACCAATGGCAGGGAAGGTGCTGTTCCCGATGCATAGCCCCATCGGACACTCTTGGTCATATTGATAACCGCGTGCTCTCCTCCTGGCATTGCTTTCCCACTGTTCACTGTGCTTTCACTCACGAGGAGACCCCCAAGTTGTACGGAAGTATCTGCGTATAGTCGAGAGTGCCCTGGATGCAATGCAATGTTTGTTATTGTCACATTTTCATTGTGGACATTTGAGTGGTAAATGACTAACGATACTAAAGTAACTCCCGAATTCGAAGTCGCTGCGCTGACTTCTCTCACGGAAACTAGTAATGCAGGCAGTATGTCCAATTTGAGCAACGGGGCTCTTTCCGACACATCCGGTAGACTGTATGTTCGTGATTTAGAAAAGTAGGACGCTGATCCTAATCCGTCTTGCATACTATATGGTGATATTATACCAATGCCCATATCCAGCGCTTGCAATCCCAATTGAAGATCGTGGTCTGGACTCGGTCCATTTCTATTTTTTTCTTCGCCCTTGCGTGGCGAACGCGGTGAAGATAAATACGCTGCTGGTTCGTCTCCGCCACTTCTGCATATCAATGCGGCTCTAATTCCCAGTAGAGCTTTGGAGATAACCGCTTCAGATCTCTTTTGCAAATCTACTTCGAGCTTATTGCTGCGTCTTGCGATTTCACTGGCACTGTCTTTCTTCATGTCCCGAATCGACGCAGGAATAGAACGGACGGCAATCTCAACATCGAACCGAATGCCAACTTGTGTTTTAGAATCAACGAGAGATGTAGATATGATCTTGACGCCTTCAATGACCGTTCCGCCAGTATCAGTTCTTTCGCCCTTGATTGAAACATTTTGGGCATCATCTTGACATACGCATTCAAATTTAATCTCCACCTTACCATGACTCTCTAGTTCGTCACCTTGTGTTTCACCAATATCATCCAATTCTGCGCCCCATAAATCTGTTTCGTCCTTGACGCTTCCGTCATCTGATTCCTTTTTCTTGTCATCCGCTGGTGCCGGCTGCACAGCGCCACTTTTTAGTATCTTCTTTCTCTCAAACTCGTTGTCAAACGTGATAATCAGAGGAACAGCTACCTTAGCTCGTTTTGAAGTTGCATCGCGAAAGTAAGCCGACGAAGAGTATTCTGATTGAGATAGTTTGACTATGGAGGATGTAGGTTGTACTTGGTGGTCGTTAACTTCTGTAGGTATAATGGCAATGGAGGCAGAACAGAAGATTTCTTCCACAGTCTTTTTGACGAAGGACGATGCCATCTTTGGTCGTTGTTTACGAAGGCAATTTCAAAGTTCAATCCAAGTAAGTCAAAGAGTTCCTCTGTTTGCTACCTTGGCGAGATGTGATATATGGTTGCAATGAATGTTTCTATGTACGAGTAGTCCTGATACTTCCATCACAACATGTGTCATCCTTTTTCCTTGTTCCTTTTGTTGTTCCTGAAACGGAGACCCTCTAGGCCATTTATCTAAAAACAATAATTTCGAAATTCATGATCATTATTGTATGAACACTATGTACATGTACGAGTACATGTACTACATACTCACAAAGTGTTGATGAGTTTGAAAGGTTTATTTTTGAAACCCTCTTCTACATATTTTCCTCTCCATATTTAGATGCATCAAACTAGAGTGTCATTTATAAATCAACTTTATTGAACTTTCAGTACCGGTACGGCAGCTTAGCGTGGAGCTCAGTGAAACATGGTTCGATAACAAGAGTGAAGAGGAGCCGAAGATATAATGATAACACAAAACGCACTTCCCCAGTTTCTCTTCGTGTGCCACCCATAATAAAATACTGCTAAGCTAAGAATTCTACATTCTTGCACTACTCGAAAGCCGAGGTAAAATATTCTCCCTAGACTCCAACGGTAGGAGAAAGGTTTCTTGAAAATGACAAGACCGTTTGGGTTAAGACCTAAACACATCGACACATCATTTATAAATTTATACTTATGTTCACCTATTGGAAGATTGGAGAGAGAGACAGCGAGAGAGCTGATCTCCTGGATTTTCAATATATTTGGGTTCAGCATTTCGCTTCTCTAGTTGAATTTCCATCTTGGTCTCCTTATATACCGGTACGTATACGACTTCGGTTCATGTATTAATAACACCATTCCCCTTTTCACAGAACATTTTCACACATTGTTTACACCCTATCACACTTCAATCCATCAGCAACTCATGGTCATTGGCAATAACATTCATCTTTCCCTCACTGCCATCTCCTAACACATTATTGTCTAAAATCTCGTCTTTATGTTCATCATTTCCAATATGGTGCCCGTGGTGATGATGATGATGATGGTGGTGATTATCTTGTAATTTTTCCCTCTTAATACCATTCCACAACACTGTAACAGGGTGCCACAACCATTGAATCCATAATAGAGGAAAATACCTCTTTCCAGGAATGTAGCGAGACCTCTTTTGCGATTTAGTAACTGGAATCGCTCGATCGCACATTTTGTGAATCTTTTTGTTTGCCTTTTCTTTGAGTGAGGATGCGGATTCTGCAGAGCCTCCGGAGGAGGATTTGCGATAGAATTCTGATCTGCTTGCAGCAGCGATGGGTGTCTTTTCAGTCGTGAGTGTCGTCATGTGAAACAAATTTGGAGATAATGCCGCGATAGATCAAGATTGTTTATCTTGCTTGGAAGGAAGGCAAGGGGGGCCTGTGGTAGGTGCGTTACCAAGAAGCCGTGAGAATTACCAAGAAGCCGTGAGAAGTTCTTGTAGTTGTAATGGTTCTTCCTGCATGTTCCTGCATAATGTTCATATGTTCGAAAATGTTGATGTCTGCACGACGAAATGGCGAATTCTTCCGGGTGGTGGCTTGCTGGAGGATCGATTAAACCATTCTGTTTGAATTTTGCGCGTGTTGTACCAGGGTTTTGCCGTAGAAATTTGCCGCGCGCGCGGAAAGTGGGATTTTTTTGACGATGGATGATGATACAGGGGTGTTACTCCAGGTGTACTATCACCATTCGACAACAAAAGAAAGAAAAACACCGAGTCCGCATGACGGCAGGAGGCGACAAGCTTGACTACCCTGAAGATGCTAGCTCTCCAACAGTAGCAATACTTGACGCAAAAATTCACATCAATAGCACAATCTCCGACGCGAAAAGAGGTGCACGATACGTCTGCATGGACGTGCAAAACTTCTACCTTGGCACACCGATGTCATACTACCAATACATACGAGTCCGCCGCCATCAAATCCCACAAGAAATCTGGGACGACCCAAGATATAACATA
>Ga0115005_10003907_pt1 | contig 11930 bp, 10 predicted proteins | sample ArcOceMetagenome_FD_87163 | JGI IMG/M metagenome (GOLD analysis project Ga0115005, IMG submission 87163) | Marine eukaryotic phytoplankton communities from Arctic Ocean - Arctic Ocean - Greenland ARC118M Metagenome | ecosystem: Environmental > Aquatic > Marine > Oceanic | place: Arctic Ocean...
AAAAAAACATTATAAAACTATAATTTATTATAAAAAACCATTGATTTACAGAGCATAAAATATTATATTTATGACTATGTTATAAGACGTAACATTTAAAAATTCTTATAGGAGAATTAACATGAGCAAAGTAGGAAAACCTGAGATTATTGACAAACTATCTCATCGCACATCAATGTCGAAAAAAGATGCTGGTGAAAGTCTAAACGCTCTTTTGGATATAATTTCTGAGCAACTTGTCGAAGGTAATTCAGTATCTTTGGTCGGATTTGGTGGTTTTACTGTTAAGGAACGTTCTGCTCGCACAGGTCGAAACCCTCAAAACGGTGAAGTTATACAAATTCCAGCATCCAAAACTGTTGGCTTTAAGGTCGCTGGTGGCGTTAAATCTGACCTTTAGCGTTTAACCCTTTAAATTAGGCCGTTTTATGCGTTTTGCCATGAAACGGCTTTTTTATTTGAGAATTTTAAATTATGATTATTGGCGATAAAGTTAAAATAAAAACCCTAATTGCCACTGACGCCAATTACCATCAAGTAAAGGCCTATGGATCTGGCTTCTTAGACTTTTTGTTTGATAAACCCCGTTTTTCTGTGGAAATAAAAAAATATTCATCTGGCATCTGGCTATCTGGAAGCCCTTATCCATATCTTTTTGAAATTCTCGATGAAGCGATGAGTATGAAAAAGAAAATTATTATTGAAACCATTCGGGATGATGTTATTGATATAATTGCTATATTTGCAAAAAAACACAATAAAAACATTTCAATATTATCAGCCGTCGACCACCAATTAAGTGCTCACTTTAAAACATCCACATTAACCCCTTTTAAATCCTGGTGTAAAAACGAAATCATCATACTTCATCACCCTTTGGACCTAAATCTTTATAGCAAAGATGATACATACCAGCCTAGGTACCCAGCCTGGATAAAAAAAATCGATACTATGTTACAGAAAATAGAAGCAAGGGCGCCCAAACGAGATACGCTTTTTATTGCAGAATCAGATAGGCTAATGAAAATACTAATGGATAAAGATATCAGCAGGCTTATTCCTATTTATGTTGAAGGTGATGGCGCATTCCCTTTGTGTAAAACACACGATGTGCCCACTCTTTATAAACGTTTTTTTAATTCAAAAAAAGGCATTTTTGCTCTAACTGATCCAGACGATATTAATGCCTATGCCAAGCGCTACCCTAAAGAAGCGTTAGCATTAGTAAGAAAGGAAAAGTCTTGTGGCACCATCCTAACCAATGAAACGATTAAAGGTAGTCAGTTTAACCCAAGCGAAGATAACACCTTTTCATACCAGATTGAATTTCCGAAAAATGGCCCATGCAATAACATTTCAGTAAAAAGTTACGCTTACGAAATGTAGATATTAAACTCAGGAATTAAAGCGTCTCGCCCGATCTTTAGATCAGATCTAACAATACGATCTAACTTACCCGTATACTCCCCTGGCCATTTAACAACAGGTGGTACATTCTCCTCTTCTATCATAATTGGACTATGCGCCATAACGCCTATACGCCTAATCAATCCGCCCTTCACTGTTTTAATATTTGCCTTCAAGTGATGCTTAACAGGCTTCACAATCGCCAGGCTGTTAGGGTAATGGCTAATCATATCCAAATACAACTCCCTGTTATCATCAAGGGCATTTTTTAAGATCAAATCTTGCGCTTCAGCAAAACTAATACGCTTTACTGCCCGATTTGAAGAGGCCCAGGTAAAGCTAATTGACTTAACATGATCGTCAACACACGTGATATGCCTATATACTTGAATTAAGGAAACGCCTTTTAATGCAATAAAACTCTTATTGTTACCAATTTTACTTTTCCTATTGGTCACACCAGACATTTGGTTGATTAATCGTGTTCGTCCACTAGATACACTCATGTTTTTAATGATAAGTGACTTCACTAAATCCTTTTGGTTGTTGATGGACTTGGCTTTACCCATAGATGATTTACTGATTGTCATCACACCAGGTAATTTAGACACTTTGTTATCGTTAGTTATTTCAGTCTGAGTCACATCAATAAGGTGAGACACCATCTTTTTGAAAGAATCACCATGAGGTGACCAATGATATAAATTAGACTCATTCAATAAATTATTTTCAAAATTATCCAACATATCAAATAACACAATGATTTGATCGTTAATTTCTTCCAACATATGAACCACTCCAAGACCAATCTCTTTGGAGAGTATAGTACAAGATCAGTGATTTTTGGGTTATTAATTGGAAGCATCCAGCAAATCCACTCAGGTCCCTAATTTCTTTCATTACAGACCTTTGTCGCAGTTAGGCTGCTGGCAAACGTCACTAAATTATCAACCCTTACCGCTAAATGCAGGCACGTTATGTAGATAGCAGCAGGCACGTTGTGTAGATAAAAATATTTATACTTAGGTTTATAATCCGTCATGTATGATTCTTAGGACATTTGGTGTAGATATCTAGGCAAGTAAAGTGAAATTATTTTCACCACTTTTCCTTATATTTACACCTAGGACATCTCGCTAGCATTCCACTCAAATTCCAAGTGACTGCCCTGTGCTTTTAGAATCTCTTCAATCATTTTACGAGCTGAGCCCCACTTTAATTCAGGGTACTTTTCATAGGAGCTAGCAATAATTTCATCAACACCACGATATAAATTCTTCTCAATTTTTTCAGCGTACTCTCCCACACCCTCCTGGTGAATGAACACAATCATTTCGATTAAATCAGCCAGTTTAGATATACGACGTAAAGGATTTCCTTCTACTCTATCTTTTAAAATCTTGTAACCAGGACATAACTTGCTCTCAAGGTCTTCTAGTGGGTTCTCACCGTCCTTAAAGTATGCCTCAAGGGCTCGCTTAGTGGGTGACGCAATATCGCCTGTAAGCGCCTCTGGGATGTCGTGGCCAAGGTTGTAACGCAAGAGATCTAATTGCTGTCTTTCGCTAATTTGAGGGTAAATACGTTGAGATAAAATATCTGCGATCCAAGTCACCAGAAATTGATGCTCTGCATTGTTTTGGTTTTTTAATGTTTTTACAGCGTGCCAACGGGAAATATCCGTTGATCTAAATATATCACCAACCTTAAAATATTCAATGCCATCCATAATACAATAACTCCTTTTAATTTACTGTATTATACTTTAGATATTATTTTTGTCAATGATTAATTAATATAATAGGCATTAAATTAATAAAGTGTTTCCTATACAATTCTTAATTCATACCTCACCATATATCTAATTAATTTTTCTTTTTTTACCTCTTTTACTTGGTGAGAGTATGTGCTGTTGTTGGCTAATATTATAACCCCATAACCATGTCTCGCGGGGATACTATTTACGACTAATGGGTTACCTTTTTCTATATTCTCTGAATAAGCAAATTCGAGCATACCGCTTTCATAGTCACTTTGACCATCCAAAAAATAAAGGGGCACAGCCAAAAAGCTTTTATTATCCTGATAATCAGAATGCCAAGGAACATGGTACCCCTTGGTGCATTTTGAAATAAAATAAGTAATTAAAATATCTTTGGAGCAAAAACCATACAAATTTCCAGATAGATCAGCAATTTCTTTTCCCAATTCATTTAGTTCAACAAGACTTTCTTGGTCATAGTTGAATGCCATTTCAGTACCCAAGCTATATAGCCCTTTTTTCATTGAAACAGATACTTCTTTGTAATTTAATTTCGAGAGAGAGTCCTTAACTCGAGCGGCTAAGTCGTTATCTACCTTAATTACATCAAATCCATTTTTCTCTAATAAATGATTGTTTTTTGGAAATTGTAATATCACATCTATATCCTTTTAAAATTTATTGTATAATTATGTTTAACAGCGCCAAAATCCTCTCCTGGTCTAGCATCAGTGACGTTTTGGCCTTTTTTTACTATGATTTATATAATGAACCCGTGAACTAAAAACCCCGCTTTCGCGGGGCTCTATAAACAGATGATGTTATATTCTTAATAACACAGTCTTCATATCTTGCAAGTTTCGCAGTCGTCATCTTCAAACCCATCGCTCGCACCATCTCTAGTGTTGTGATAATAAAGCGTCTTAACGCCGTATTTGTAGGCTGTTGTTAGATCTTTAATCATCTGCAGCATTGGAACACGACCGTTAGCAAATTTAGCAGGGTCATAGTTTGTGTTTGCCGAAATAGCCTGGTCGATGAATTTCTGCATAATGCCGACAATCTGTAAGTAACCCGAGTTATTTGGAATATCCCAAAGCAACTCATACTGACTCTTTAGTCGATCATACTCAGGTACCACCATCTTCATTACGCCATCCTTGCTCGCCTTAACGGATACATATCCTCGAGGAGGCTCAATACCATTGGTCGCATTCGATATTTGAGAGGACGTTTCTGATGGCATTTGAGCAGTTACGGTGCTGTTTCTCAGGCCATGGGTTAAAATATCTTGACGCAGCACTTCCCAATCGTAATGCAGTGGTTCGCTCGTTAATTTGTCGATGTCTTTTTTATAAGTATCAATTGGCAAGATGCCCTGTGAATACTTAGTTTCATTAAACGCAGGGCATGCACCCTGTTCTTTCGCCAGATTATTAGATGCCTTCAGTAAAAAGTACTGAATGGCTTCAAATGTTTTGTGCGTTAGGCTGTTTGCGCTACCATCTGAGTATCGAACGTTGTTTTTAGCCAAATAGTACGCAAAGTTAATAACACCTACACCCAAAGAGCGACGATTCATGGTGCTAATTTTGGCAGGTAAAATTGGATAATCTTGATAATCAAGCAGTGCATCTAATGCACGAACAACTAAATCCGCCAAATCTTCAAGATCATCAAGGCTATCAATGGCACCCAGGTTAAACGCTGATAGTGTACATAGTGCAACCTCACCCTTGGGGTCGTTTACCTCCTCTAGTGGCTTTGTAGGCAGTGTAATCTCCATACATAAGTTGGATTGCTTTATTGGCGCCAGGCTTTCGATAAAAGAACTATGCGTATTGCAGTGATCGACGTTTTGAATGTAAATACGGCCTGTTGATGCACGCTCATTTAAAATTTGACTAAACATGTCAATGGCTTTCATCGTTTCACGCTCAATACTGTCATCAGCTTCATATATTTCGTATAAACGAGCAAACTCTTTCTGGTCTGCAAAGAACGCGTCATATAAGCCTGGGACATCAGCTGGAGAGAAAAAACTAATGCTTCCCTTTTTGATCAAGCGCTCATAAGCCATCTTATTCAACTGAATGCCATAATCCAAATGCCGAACACGGTTATCATCGGTACCACGGTTGTTTTTTAAAACAACTAATGACTCAAATTCCTTGTGCCAAAATGGGTAAAACAACGTGGCCGCACCACCGCGAACACCACCTTGTGAACAACTTTTTGTAGCCGTCTGAAAATGTTTGTAAAATGGAATACATCCTGTGTGGAAAGCTTCACCACCACGGATGGGTGAGCCCAATGCGCGAATGGCGCCTGCATTCAAGCCAATGCCCGCACGCTGAGAAACATATTTCATAACAGCACTGGCGGCTGCACTAATTGAATCCAAGCTATCACCCGATTCAATTAACACACAAGAGCTATATTGACGCGTCGGTGTGCGAACGCCAGCCATAATCGGTGTTGGCAAAGAAATCTTCAACATCGAGGCTGCATCATAAAAACGTTTCACATAGCTCATGCGTTGACCTTTGTCATATCGTGAGAACAAAGATGCCGCCACCAAAATGTAAAGCATTTGCGGCGATTCGAAAATTTCTTTAGTCACACGATTTTGAACCAAGTATTTTCCTTCCATTTGGACGGTAGCCGCATAAGCCAGGTTCAAATCTCGGGCATGGTCTATGAACGATTCCATCACCTTGAAATCATCATCGGAATAATCTGACAATAGGCCTTTATCATAGTGACCAGAAGCAACAAGCTTTACCACGTGATCATGTAAATTAGGGGGGGTAAATCGACCATAAGACTCTTTACGTACAGCAAACATAGATAACCTTGCTGCTACGTATTGATAATTCGGCGTGTCTTCTGTGATTAAATCAGCAGCTGACTTTACCAACGTTCTGTGTAAGTCCTTAGTTTTAATTCCATCTACAATTCCTAAGTGGGCCTTCATCAAAACTTGAGAAGCAGAAACACCTTCAAGACCTTCTACTGCCCAAACCACAACCTTATTTAGCTTGTCATTATCTAGCAACTCCATCTGCCCTTTGCGTTTTTCTACATAAATCTCACTTGTCATAAATACCTCAGTATATTTTTATTATTAATATCTTTTAAAACACTGATCAAAGATCAATGTCATCAAAATCTTCTTCTCCAATAGAGCTGTCAACTTGTCCAACCAGATATGATGAAATTTCTGATTCTTGTGGGGCAACCTGTACATTGTCTGATACCAACCAAGATTTCATCCATGGCAATGGATCGTTTTCGCTTTCAAACTCAGACCCAAACCCAATGCTAGTAAGGGCTTTGTTAGAAATGTAATCGACATATTTAGATAAAATCTGGCCATTTAAGCCAATCATACTTCCATCCTTAAATAAGTACGACGCCCATTCTTTTTCTTGATGGATAGCAGCCTTAAATAAAGCAATTGCCTTATCCCTATTTCGATGAGCAACAGCCTTCCACTTGGGGCCTTCTTGCCCATTTGCTATATAACCCAGAATCATCTGAGTGCCATACTTATGCAACGCTTCATCACGTGCTATTAACTTAATGATTTTAGCATTACCTTCCATGATAGCTCGTTCGCCAAATGCAAAGGTACATGCAAAACTAACATAAAATCGAATAGCTTCTAGCGCATAAACACTAATCAAAGCCATGTAAACGTCATCCATTAACGTATCTTCAGAAACTTTTACTTGATAACTTTCATTTTTAACCTGATCAAAAACGGTACGGTTAATGTAGCCATCCACGTTATATATAAAAGACTTTTCGATTAATCGATCATAATTTTCTGTTACTGAAAAAGCGCGTTCTTTGATATTTTCGTTAGCAACAATATCATCAAAAACAATGCTCGGATCAGAAATAATGTTTCTAATAATATGCGTATAAGACCGACTGTGAATAGTTTCACTAAATGACCATGTTTCAAACCATGTTTCAAGCTCTGGCAAGGATACTATAGGCAAGAATGCAACACTGGGTGACCTACCCTGTACAGAATCCAGCAATGTCTGGTATTTAAGATTACTTAAAAAAATATGGCGTTCGTGTTCAGCCATGCCGATAAAATCTTTTCTATCTTTTGTTAAGTCTATTTCTTCTGGACGCCAAAAAAAAGATAGCTGTTTTTGAATTAACTTTTCAAATGCTGGGTACTTTTGTTTATCGTAACGAGCTACGTTTACGTTTTTACCTAAAAACATAGGCTCTTTTGTCGCATCAAAGGTCGACTCATTAAATGTTGAATAGATCATGTTTATTGCCCTGAATGAGTGCTGCTTATTTTTTGTTTTTTAATTAAAAAGTAATTTAATCACACTGCTTAATATTCTTCAACAAAAAATAGGTTTACAAACCTGTCATAGTTTAGAAAACGATGAGTGTCACTTTACGTAATTATTACCAAAGGTTTTCTAGCCTTTTGTAAATTATTTTGATTTCAAAATATGAAACCTTTCCTCTTTTTAATACACCTATATTTTAACATATTTATCGAATAAACTGAATTATTTTTCATAATTTAAAGCATAAAATATCATTTTAAAAATAACTTTAAGCCGTCTTACTTCTTACGTTTTGATCTATCAAACGCTGAGTTTCTAATTGAGCAACCTGTAAACCTAGAATAATTATTTCACGATTATCTAATACATGGCAATCATCAGGTATTTTTTGACCATCAGCCAAGTAAAGAATCGGTACATTTTTTTCAATAGAAGTAGCGATAACTGGCCCTAAGGAAGAAGACTCATCAACCTTACTAACAATCAGACCATTAATTCCAAATTTCGCATGAGATTCCCATACTTTTTCAATAAAAGTTTCTTGACTGGAAGCTGACAATACTAGATACCTTTGAATATCCACACCCACATCAGCAATCATCTTACTTTGCATTGCTGCTATATCACCCTTAATGCTCATGCCAGCAGTATCTATTAAAATGGTCTTATTTGGATCAATGGAAGCGATTATAGCCGCAAGGGAGTCCCTTTCTGATATTGCATAAACGGGGACATCGAGGATCCGACCAAATGTCTTTAACTGTTCAAATGAAGCGATTTTAAATGCATCTGTAGTCACAAGTACAATGCTTTCATTACCGTGATCCATAACGTGTTGCGTTGCTATTTTACCAATCGTCGTAGTTTTACCAACACCAGTGGCGCCCAGGAATGCAAATACACCACCTTTTGAAATCGGGTTTTTTTCGCCTGTAACCATGATGTTAGATAAATTTGATAAAGCCATAGTCCACGCCTTATTGACAGTTACCGATGCTTCTATACCTGCTGACATACGAACTTTAATGCGGTCATTTAAGCCCATACGAGACATTCTAGAATACAGCATGTCATATACCGCGCTAGCAGGTGATAACGCCTTAGATCTAAGATTTACGGCACTGAAAGAATCACGTATATACTTGAGCTCCTTAAGGGGCTCTGTTTGTAACTCCAAAAGATCCTTTAGGTTTTTAATATCAGAAGACATTTCCCTCATAGCAACCCTTTCTTCATTTAACTTATTCAATTCTAAGTCCTCTGATGACGATTTATTTTCTCTAACACTTTCACGCTCATGTCTTGATTTTTCAGACATAGAATCTGTAACTGGCCCTACTTTTCTATTTTTAATCTCATAATCTACCCACATTTTTGCTTTTGGCTGATCTGATTGTTCCATTTTGTATTCAACGATGTCAGGACTTCTGTTAGTATGGCCTCTTCGCTTTTGTTCAGCTTTTGCTTCTTCATAATCTCCTTCACGAGCAGCAATAACCTCTATACCAGTAGGGACTACATTTTTTTGAATAATAATGGCGTCTGGACCTAGATTTTTTATTGCAGCATCCATTGCAGATTTTATATTTTTTGCTCTAATTTTCTTTGCTTTCATTTTTTTTCCATTTTACCAATAAAAGGTGTTTTTTTAATTATAATGCTTGACCACCAACCGTCGAAATAATGCTCACTTTTTTGTTATCAGGCACCTCCTGGTAGGAAACAACATGTATTCTACGATCGTTGTATCTAACAAACTTAGCCATTAGGGCTCGAATTGGGGCAGATACCATTAAAATAGATGGCATATCTTTAGCTTCAAGATCTAAAGCTGTTTTTTCGAGCGAGTTTTGCAATTCTTCTGCCATCCCAGGCTCTAACGCAAAACGTTGCTCAGAATTTTCAATATCTACACTTTGAATCAACATTTGCTCCAAAGATGGATCAAGTGTCACGACAGGTAAATCATCTCTATCACCCGCAATTGTTTGAACAATTAAACGTGATAAACCCAAACGAACTTCAATAGTTAATTGATTTGGATCCTGTGTTTTAGTCGATGCATCTGCCAAGGTTTCAATAATAGTTTTAAAATCACGAATAGGAATATATTCTTTCAATAAATTCTGAAGGACCTTCATTACTGTGCTTGTCGTAATTCGCTTTGGAATTATTTCTTCAATCAGTCGAGGTGCTCTTTCCGCAGTCATATCAATCAAAGACTGAACTTCCTCATGGCCAATTAAATCAGAAGCACTACTTGTTAGAATATCATTCAGGTGTGTTGCGATAATGGTAGACGAATCAACTACCGTATAACCCATTGTTTGTGCTCGATCATCTTGGTTTTCTTCAATCCAAAAAGCTTCCAAACCAAAAGTGGGATCCACCGTTTCCTTCCCCTCAATGGTCCCGTGCACCATCCCGCCATTAATTGCCAAATTACGATTCAAAAAAACCTCAGATTTTCCAAGTGTAACTCCCATGACACTAATTACATATTGATTCGGCAATAAATCGAGGTTGTCACGAATATGAACTGATGGAACAAGGAAACCTAAATCCTGAGATAATTTCTTTCGGATAGCACGTATACGATTTAACAGCTGAGAACTTTCGCCTTGATCAACCATTGAGATTAAGCCATAACCTACCTCTAAGCCAATCATGTCTACAGGAAGAACATCTGTCCAGTCCACATCAACTTTTTCTTTAAAATCTTCATCGTTAGATTCCTGATTAACATCTAATTCTCTTTTCTCTTCAGCTGCCTCTTCCTTCATCTTATCCATATACCAACCCAGAGCGCCACAGAAGAACCCTAGGGCCACAAATGCCATCGGCATACCTGGAACGAGCCCCATAGTGCCAACGATCGCAGCCGTTACGTAAAGCGCCCTTGATGATGTAAACATCTGTCGTGATATCTGTTCACCCATACCTTCTGAGGTATTGGATCTTGTTACCATGATGGCAGCGGATACAGATAGAAACAACGACGGAATTTGTGCAACTAATCCATCACCAATTGTTAGCAATGAGTAATATTCAACAGCAGTAGAAAAATCTAAGTCATGCTGAGCCATACCAATTCCCAATCCGCCCAACAGGTTGATAACAAGAATTAATATACCTGCAACAGCATCTCCTTTAACAAACTTAGATGCACCATCCATGGAGCCATAGAAATCAGCTTCCGCAGCGACTTCTACTCGACGAGTTTTCGCTTCTTCTTGGTTAATTAGACCTGAATTTAGGTCCGCATCAATCGCCATTTGCTTTCCTGGCAACGCATCCAAAGTAAAACGAGCACTTACTTCCGAGATACGCCCTGCACCCTTTGTTACTACGACAAAGTTAATAATAACTAAAATAGCGAATACGATAATTCCCACAACGTAGTTGCCACCAACAACGACATCACCAAATGATTCGATCACTTTACCAGCTGCATCGCCCCCTTTGTGACCTTCAAGTAAAACCACCCTAGTTGAAGCAACGTTTAGCGCTAAACGCAACAACGTTGCTCCCAACAGCACTGTGGGGAAAACAGCAAAATCAAGAGGTTTTAGGGCATACATTGCTATGAGCAAAACAATAATGGATATGGCAATATTAAATGTGAAGGCCACGTCAAGAAGAATCGGGGGTACAGGTAGGGTTACCATCCCTAAAATAGCCAACAATAAAAGGGGAATACCTAAGTTGTTTTTAGCAAGTCGTTTTGCCTGAATTAAAATTCCATTTCTATCCACAGGTCTCTCTTATTTTTTATATAATTAATATGACTTAATTATGTAAAAAGATTACCCATAAGTCCATCTTTTTTAGCTATTTAATCGTATTTTAAATCTTCTGGTATTTCCAATTGGTCTTAATTTAGCCTTTAAGTAGACTCGAATTGACTTGAGTTATCTCGATAGGGCCCTAGTTCACACAAATAAGCTATTATGTGTGGAAAAATAACCCGAATTGATATTATAGAAATATTAAAGATTAAGATCTCATCGAAAGGATTTGGCTCTACAGGTACGGTCGACAATCCTATAAGAGCTAAAAATGAAATAGAAATAACTAACGAAAAAATAGAAATGGCCAAAAATGGAATGTCAGTGGTTAAACTATTTTTAACAAACCGCTTTATATGAATTAAAATTATGTTGTTATTCACAAGATTCCCTTTTTGTTTCTATAATTAACAGTAAATAACTATACACTAAGAGTGCTCATGAGTCAATACCCTTTATTTAATCGAACTTTAAATCATCTGGTATTTCCAATTGGCTTGAATTTACCTTTTCAGGAGATTCAAAATCACTTGGGTTATCTTGATACGATCTCAACTGATAGACATAAGCTAATATTTGGGCAACAGCAGAATATAAACCCATGGGTATTTTTTGATTAATATCAGTAAACTTATAGATACTACG